>Ga0335083_10003328_pt1 | contig 20907 bp, 20 predicted proteins | sample Lox_Sample_42_FD_206716 | JGI IMG/M metagenome (GOLD analysis project Ga0335083, IMG submission 206716) | Soil microbial communities from Loxahatchee National Wildlife Refuge, Florida, United States - Lox_Sample_4.2 | ecosystem: Environmental > Terrestrial > Soil > Wetlands | place: USA...
CGCCGGCTTCGCCGGCGGGCTCGCGCGCAGCCGAAACCCGCGGCGCTTGAGCAGCACCCGCCGCTCGCCCTCGAACACCACTTCGCCGCGCTGATTCACACCCCAGTGGCGAAAACGCACCTCGCCCGCGTCGGCGCTCTTGTACCGCGCAAGATCGGGACGCCCGGCCATCGCCGCGTCGAAATCGCGTTTCTCCATCACCTCGGAAAACGCGTAGAGCGTGTCGCCGTGCAGGACCGGCGTGCGAAACCGGATCTTGTCCAGCGCGAGTTCGGCCAGCGCCTGCTCTCCCGTATCTTCCATCGCGAGCCCGATCACCAGCGAGGCGGTGACACCGCCGAAGGTGATGCGATGGCCGACCGGGTTGGACTCCATCAGGTGCTCGTTGAAATGGGCCTGTGCCGTGTTCATCACCAGGTTGGTGATGAGCACGTTGTCGATCTCGCCGACGGTCTTGCCGCGCGCATGTTCGTAAACGTCGCCGACCGTGAAATCCTCGAAGTAGTTGTCGCGGCCGGTAAGGCTTTGCGGCTCCGGCGCCAATCCCTTTCCGCTATCAGCAGCCATCGTATGCGCTCCCGTCTCGCGCGCGTCTAGTCTTGCGGCCCCAGCAGCCGGTCCGAGATCACGCGAAGCTGGATTTGCGAGGTGCCCTCGAAAATCTTGGTCAGCCGCGCGTCGCGCCAGTAGCGCTCGATCGCAAAGTCCTTCGTATAGCCATAGCCGCCGTGAATCTGCAGTGCGTCGCTGGTGACCCGCTCGGCCATCTCGGAGGCGAACCACTTGACCATCGACGCCTCCTTGTCGCAGCGGCGCTTGCTGTCCACCTCGTTGGCGACGAAGTACATCAACTGGCGAGCGGCCTCGATATTGGCGGCCATCTCGGCCAGCTTGAACCGTATCGCCTGAAAGTCGCCGATCGGATGGCCGAACTGCGAGCGGCGCTTGGCGTACTCGATGGAATCCTCGAGCGCGCCGCGCGCCAGCCCGATCGCACGCGCGGCGGTATGCACGCGCGCGGTCTCCAGCCCCGACATCATCGCGTAAAATCCGCGCCCTTCCTCGCCGAGCAGCGCTTCGGCCGGCAGACGGAAGTTGTCGAAATGGAGCTCGAAGGTCTTCCAGCCGAAGTAGCCGATTTTGCGAATCGGCGATCCGGAGATTCCGGACGGGAAGGTGCCGCGTTCTTTCTTCACCAGGAACTGGCTGATCCCGACATGGCGGCGCTTGGGGTCGGTCGGCGGCGAGGTGCGCGCGAACAGCACGATATAGTCGGCGCCGTCGGCGAACGTGCACCAGGTCTTGGTGCCGTTGATCACCCATTCATCGCCCTGGCGCACCGCCTTGCATGCCACGTTGGCCAGATCGGAGCCCGCGTCGGGCTCTGAGAGCGAAAACGCGCCGAGCCATTCACCCCGCGCGATTTTCGGAAAGTAGCGGCGCTTGTCTTCTTCCGTCACCCCGCCCCATAGCGAATTGCCGCGCGCGATGATGCTGGCGACGCTCATCCACGCCCGCGCCAGTTCCTCGGTCACCAGCGCGTACTCGAACACGCCGAGCCCCAGCCCCCCGTATTCCTCGGGAATCAGGATGCCGAAGTAGCCGAGCTCGCCCATCTTGTCCCGCAGCGACATCGGGATGTCGCCTTGCTCGGGGTCGAGTTTGTTGGCGATGGGCAGGACCTGCTCGATGGCGAAGTCGCGCGCCATCTGCTGAATCATTTTGCGCTCGTCGGTGAGGTAATTCATTTATTGACGTTCCTCTTGCTGACCAGGTTGGTGCGGCGAAAGTCGATCACCAGCTCGCCGCGGCTGTCGTGGCCCTCGGTGTGCCAGGTGACGATCCCGCTCTCGGGCCGGCTCGACGACTCGCGCTTGTCCATCACCGTGCTGCGCGCGCTAAGCGTTTCGCCGGGATAGAGGGCCCGATGGAATTTAAGATCGTCGACGCCGAGGAACAAACCGCCGGCCTCGCTCAAATCCTCGACCGAGAGCCCGAATACGGTCAGAAAAACCAGCATCGGGTTGAGCACGACGCCCCGATGGCCGTGGGCGCCCGCGTAATCCGCGTTGAAGTAGAGCGGGTTGAAGCTGAGCGTCAGGGTCGAAAACAGGCTGTTGTCGCCGTCGTTCAGCGTACGTCCCCAGTGATGCTGGTAAACGTGGCCGAGTTCGAAATCCTCGTAGTGATTTCCCTTGGGCCATTTCCTGGCCCGCGATTTGAATTCGTCGCTCATTCCGTTTGCTCCGGCTTCATACGCCCCCGCCTTTGCGGCACTTCACGGCGCTGACGATGCGCCCGCTTTGGGGAGCATAGACAACCGGCGCCATATTGGCGAGTTTGTGCCCGCGGTGGCAAGAACGGCACCGCCCCGAACACACCGGCCGCGACGGAACTCAACCGTCGTTGGGAGTGTTAATCAGCCAAAGCGTTTCGTGCTTCAGCGTCGCACGCGGCTGGCTTGGACGCCTGAGAGCGGCCGTGTTATCGTTTTATTGTTCGACCAGAGCGGCAATGGCGAGGCCCTGGACTCAAACAGGAGAGCGTTAAGATGCGCAGGCTGATGACCTCGATAGCGCTGCTCGCGGCGATGGCGCTTGCGGGCGCGATGCCGGCGCGCGCTGGCAGCGGGTTGTCCCCCTGGGACAAGATCTCCGCGTTGCTCGGCAGCAAGCATGAAGATGACAAATTCAAACTCATCAACGTCGCCGATCTCGCCACGCTGAGAGCCGATCCGAACTCGCATGTCGTGATCCTCGACGCGAACGTTCAGGATACCCGCGACAAGTGGGGCGTGATTCCGGGAGCGCGGCTGCTTTCCTCATACGACAGCTACGACGTCGCGACCGAACTGCCGCCGGCCAAGAGCGCGAAGCTGGTTTTTTACTGCGCCAACACGCGTTGAATGGCTTCGCACGGGGCCGCCCGGCGGGCGGTCGCAGCAGGTTACCTGGACGTGAGCGTGATGGCCGACGGAATCAAGGGATGGGACGAGGCCGGTCAGCCGCACGTAAACTCGGCGTCGGCTCAGCACGCGGCGATGTGACCGTCCCCGCCTTCGTGCCCGGTCACACTTTTCTGATCGTCGTCCTTCGCCGCATCCTCTCAACAAGTCTCCAGTGGCCTGGCTGAGCGCAGCGCCGCCCTCCTCCGGCGACGACGCGCCGCCGCGTGAAATCACGCCGCGCGCGATCGCACTTGGCCTGGCACTCGCGCTGCTGCTCGGCGCGGCTAACGCCTACCTCGGGCTTTATGCCGGCATGACCGTCTCGGCGAGCATCCCGGCCGCGGTGATCTCGATGGCGGTGCTGCGGGCGCTCGGCCGCGCGACGATTCTCGAGAACAACGTGGTGCAGACGATTGCCTCAGCCGGAGAAGCCGTCGCGGCGGGCGCGATTTTCACATTCCCTGCGCTGGTCGTGCTGGGCGAGACCGGCGCGCTGTCGTACCGCGACGTCACGATGCTGTCCGCGGCCGGCGCCGTGATGGGCAGTCTGCTGGTGGTTTTTCTGCGCCGCGCCTATATCGTCGAAGAGCGCCTGCCCTTTCCGGAGGGCGTCGCGTGCGCCGAGGTGCTCCGCGCGGGCGAAGCCGAAGGCGCGAGTGCGATGCCGCTTTTGTGGGGCGGACTCGCGGCAGCCGCGCTCAAGGCCGCGCAGGATATCGTGGGCGCACTCCCTCAAGCGGTGCAGTCCGCACAATGGGCCGGCGAGTACGTGCTGGCCGGCGCGATCGACGTCTCTGCGGCGCTGCCGGCGATCGGCTACATCATCGGGATTCGAATCGCGAGCCTGGTCTTCGGCGGCGGCGCCTTAGCCTGGCTCGTCGCAATACCGATCGCGAGCGCGTACCACCCGGAGTTGCGCAATCTCGACCCGCAGGCTGCCGCGCACACAATCTGGAGCGGACAGGTGCGCTACCTCGGGGTCGGCGCGATGCTGGTGGGAGGAGTGGCGACGCTCTGGCGGCTGCGGGAACCCATCGGCCGCGCCCTCCGCGAGAGCATCCGGATGGCGCGCGCGACTCACGCGGTCGCCGTCGCCCGCGAGGACCGCGACCTCTCGACAGCCGCGGTGCTGGGCGCCGTCGCGCTCGTAACCCCGCTGATTTTCGCGATCTGCCTGATTCTCTCGGGAAGCGTCCTGCTGAGCGCCGTGCTGTCGCTCGCGCTGGCGTTCATCGGTTTCTTCGCCACCGCGATCGCCGGCTACCTGACCGGGATCGTCGGCGCGTCGAACAATCCGGTTTCAGGCGTGACGATTATCGTGCTGCTGGCGATCGCGGTGCTGCTCAAGCTCTGGGGCGTGCCGGCGGGGATCGGGCCGCATCTGGCGATTACCGCCGGCGCCGTCGTATGTACGGCTGCCGCGATGGCCGGCGATTCATTGCATGACCTCGCAACCGGATACCACGTCGGGGCGACGCCGCGCGCGCTCGAAATCTCGGTGCTGGTGGGCGCGCTCGGCTCGTCGCTGCTGATGGCGCCGATCCTGAACATGCTGATTCGCGGCTATGGAATCGCGGGGACAGCGGGCGCGCGCGCGGGCGCGCTGGCCGCGCCTCAAGCGTTCCTGATGGCCAAGGTTGCGCAAGGAGTTTTTGCGGGCGGCCTGCCCTGGCGCATGATCGCCGCGGGCGCCTTGCTGGCCGCGGTGCTGGTTGGCGCCGATCGGATCCTCGAGCGGCGCGGCACGCGATGGCGCACGCCCGTGATGCCGGTCGCGATCGGCCTCTACCTGCCGCTCGGCTTGAGCGTCGCAATCTTTTTGGGCGCGCTCACACGCGAAGCGCTTGGCGGCAGCACGCGAGAGAGCGGCGGCGGCTCGGGGCTGCTGTACGCGGCGGGGATGGTGGCGGGCGAGGCGCTGATGGGCGTGATGAGCGGCGCGCTGGTAACCGCAGGTATCAAGCTGCCGCTTTGGTGAGGCGAAGCGGGCGCACCAGCGGCGCAGGCCGGGCGCGCAGGGATTGATCGCGGCGCCGGAGCGGATGATAATCATTATCAGTGACGGAAGTTAAACTGTTAGGCCCGCGCGGCCGCGGCCAATACGCCGAATCCAGGCTCGCCGAATTTATCGCCAACTGCCGGCGCAAAAAGATGGCGGTGACTCCGCAGCGCCTCGCCGTGCTGCGCGCTCTGCTCGAATCGGGCGACCATCCGCGCGCCGATCGCATCTACGCGCGCGTCCGTCGCGAACATCCGCGTATCTCGCTCGCCACCGTCCATCGCACGCTCGAACGCCTGTGCGAGGTCGGCGAGGCGCGCAAGGTCACGCCGCTGCACGACACCGCGCGCTACGACGGCAACACCCGCCCGCATCATCACGTAGTCTGCGTGCGCTGCAAGCGAGTCGAGGACGTCGAGGCGCCCGAATTCGATCGCCTGCTCGCCGGCCGGGAGACGCTCGGCGAATTCCGTCTGCTGGGATGCTCGGTCGAAGTGCGCGCGCTCTGCGATCGATGCCGCAGGCGCGGCGCGGTTCGTTCCTCCGCGGCACACTGAGCGCGCTTGCGGCGTTGGGTAATAATCGCCGCGATCGTCATCTTCTGCCTGCACGGCGCACTGCTGCTCTCGACGCTCAATGACTGGCGCGTCACGCTCGATTCCGGCTACCACGTCTCGCTCGCACGCCAATACGGCGAACACGGACTGGTCGCGTGGGACCGGATCAACTTCGGACCCGGCGGACGGCCGAATCTGCAGGCTCCGCTGCTCCATCTGGCGATCGGTGCAATAGGCCGCGCCGTGGGCGGGACGGGCGATGACTACGTGCTCGCCAACGCGATCCTCGCGACGGCGCAGTGGGCGGCGGCGATCGCGACCGCCGCGTTCTTCGCGCTGACGTTGGGCGGAGAATGGGCGATGCTGCTCGCGGCCGCGCTCTTGAGCGGCGCCGGCTATGCGTCGGCTTCGTTCGCGTCCGGAATTCCTTCCGGATGGCTCTTCATCCTGACTCCCTGGGCGATACAGCTTTTTCTTGGCCGGCGCCTGGCGCCGGCGGCGGTCGCCGCCTCGGCAGCGATCTACGTCCATATCGCCGGCCTCGCGATGGTTCCGCTCGGGATGATCGTCGCCGCCGCGCTGACTCGCCGATGGGGCGACCTGATTCGCGTCGGCCTTGCGATCGCAATCATCACCGCGCCCTGCTCTCTCCATTGCCTGCGTTACGCGCAATGGTTCAGCGGGGTGCGCAACTGCTCGCCGCTCCTGCTCGACCCGCTGCTCGACGCACTCGGACTTATTGGTCTTGCCGCCGCGATGGAGCGGCCGCGCGACAATGCGTTTCTCATCGCATGGGCGATTGCGCCGCTGGCCTGGCTTTTTCAGGACCCCGGACGTTTCGTCGTACAGTCGGGTCTCGCGGCGAGCGTGCTTGCAGCCGTCTGGCTGTCCGGATGGCTTGCCCGGATGCGCGAGACTAGCCGCGCCGCCGTTGCCGCGCTAGTGATTGCGCTCGCGACGCTTACGCCCTTCGGCAGCCCGGCGCTCGCGACTGAAGCGGCATGGGCGGCGGGAGTACGCTATCCGCGGGCGCTCGATTGGCAGGAGGCCAGCGCGCTTGCCGGCGCGATCGAGCGCCACGGCTTTACGGAAAAACTGGTCGCCGTTTATCAACCTGCGCTCTGTCCAGCGATCGCGGTCTATGCGCCGATCGCGTGCGAGAAAGGCCATTGGGTCGAGGTGCAACCGCCGGCCGATCCCGCGGACGCGGTGGCGGCGGCAAGCAAAGTTTATGTGCTGCCGCTTCGCCCTGACGATCCCGCGCTGGATGCAACGGTGCGGCGCGGATGGCTTCGTGCATGGGGCGGTGCGGCCGATTCAACGGTAGTGACGCTCGCCTCGAGCGTTCCGCTCGAGGCCGCGTCCGCGGCCACCGGGCAAATCGTCGCGGCCGACGCCGCCTGGCTCTCCGCTCATGCGATCGACAATGCGCTGCGCAGTGACGAATGGGTCGCGATGTTCTCGCCGGGCAAGTTGCGCGCCCGGCGCACGCAGTTGCTGGAGCAGCGCGAGCACGCCGGGCGAATTCAAATTGCGCTGCTCGTTTATGCCGCCGCGCTGGAACCTTCGTTCCCGCCGCAGGCAGCCGCGATGCGGCGCGCGGCCCGCAGCTTTGGCGTGATCGCAAGCTTTCTCGGCGACGGGCTCGCGCGCGGTTTCGAGACCGGCGCGGCCACGGCGCGGCTCAGATGGCGGATGGGGATGCTTTCGGCGGCAGCGCAGTCGATGGGTCGGCAGCCACCGCCCGATGAGGAGTTCGAGCGCGCGCTGAATGAAACCGTCGAGGTTTATCTTGCGTCGAAGGGCGTGACCTTCTTCGAGCGGCCGCCCGCGGACGATCGATACTCGTTGTCCGCACCGCTCAGGTCGATTGCGAGCGCGAGCGGCCGTATCGGTGGGTGCGTCGCGCGCACGCTACTCGCGGAAGGCCCGCGATTCTTGCATAATTACCGTCACGTTCGTGCCTGCGCGAAATTCGAAGCTCCGGCCGCGCCGAGTTATCGGCTTGTAGCGACTGCGTCAAAGTACCGAGTTCTATCGCCCGGCCGCGTCCCGGTAACCCGCTGATGGCAGAAGCCGCCGCAACGATCGAAGCGCCCGCGCAGGCGCACGCTTACGTCGAAGGGGCGCTCAAGTGGCTCATCGCGCTCGCGGTCATCCTGTGCACCATCCTCGAGGTTCTCGACAGCTCGATCGTCAACGTCGCGCTGCCGCACATGCAGGGCAGCTTCTCGGCCAGCGTCGATGAAGTGACCTGGGTCGTGACGACCTACCTGGTCGCGGCAGGCATCATGATTCCGACCACCGGATGGGTCGCCGGGCAGTTCGGGCGCAAGAACTACTTCCTGATCTGCATCGTCACCTTCGTGCTGTCCTCGGCGATGTGCGGCGCGGCACAGACGCTCAACCAGATGGTCGCGTTCCGCTTCCTGCAGGGAATCGCCGGCGCCGCGCTGCAACCGCTGTCGCAGGCGATCCTGATGGAGACCTTTCCGCCCAACGAGCAGGCGCTGGCGATGGCGATGTGGGGAGTGGGCCTGATGGTCGCGCCGATCATGGGCCCGACGGTGGGCGGCTGGATCACCGACAACTGGAACTGGCGCTGGAATTTCTATATCAACGTGCCGATCGGCATCGCCGCGGGGCTGATGGTCTGGACTTTCGTCCACGATCCGCCGTACCTGCGCAAGCTCAAGGGCAAGGGCCGCGCCGACTACCTGGGAATCCTGTGCCTGGTGCTTTCGCTGGGCCTCGGCGAGATCGTGATGGACCGCGGCGATCGCGCCGACTGGTTTCAGAGCGCCTGGGTCGTCTACTTCTCCGCAATCGCGCTAAGCGCCTTTGTCGTGTTGATCGTGCACGAATGGCGCACGCCCAATCCGATTCTCCAGGTCAAGCTGATCACCAACCGCTCCTTCGCGGTTCCGACCGCGCTGCTCATCATCCTGACCTTCACCGCGTACGGGATGCAGATTCTCAACCCGGTCTTCCTGCAGGAGTTGCTCGGCTACACCGCGTGGAAGGCGGGGCTCGCGATGGCGCCGCGCGGGATGGGCGTGATGGCGGCGATGTTCCTGCTCGGCGCGATCGCGCGCAAGGGTTTCGACACGCGCAAGCTGGTCTTTCTCGGCTACATCCTGATTGCGGTCGCGCAATGGCAGCTCTCGACGCTCGATCTCACGATGAGCATCTCGAACTTCGTCTGGCCCACGGTGATCCAGGGAATCGGGATGGGCCTGATTTTCCCGACCCTGGCGGGCGCGGCGCTGAGCTCGGTCAGCCGCGAGAACATGGGCTATGCGGCGAGCTTCTTCTCGATGGTGCGCAACATCGGCGCGTCGATCGGGACCTCGACTCTGACCACCTATCTGACCCACCTCGAACAGACTCGCCAAAGCTACCTGGTAAACCATCTCACGGTCTTCGACGCCTGGCGTCTCGGTGCGACGGGACCGCGCATGCCGGGCGCGATGCATTTCGACTATATGCATTCGCTCGTCACCGGCCAGAAGCAGGGCCTCGCCATGATCTATAGCCAGGTACAGCGTCAGGCGATGATGCTTTCGCTTAACGATATCTATCGATCGCTGTGCTACCTGATGGGCGTCGCGCTCATCATCGCCCTCTTCCTGCCGCGAATCCGCCCCCAGGGCGGGAGCGCCGCCGCTGCGCATTGAACGCAGGATTCCGAAGGACCGGTCGCGTTGGAGCCTTCATGGCTCTGCCCGTTCTCGCGGTGGCGAGGCCTGGGTACTTCGGGTTCAGGCGGGACGCGAGACCTCGCGACCGGCAAGCCTTTTCCACACCGGCGGCGCCTTCGGTATTGCCCGCGTTACGCGAATGCTCTAGCGTGACTTCGTGACCGCCAAGTCTGGAACTTCGCCGCGTGCAGCGGCGCATGGCCATCGCCACTGAGGCTGCGCGTCACGCCTTTCGCCGCCTGGCGAACCCTGTGAGCAGAACGCCCGGAGAGTTCCAATTAATCCAGCGGCTGCTTGGGCATCTCGGCCCGAGCCGCCGCGCAATCCTCGGTCCCGGCGACGATTGTGCGATCCTGCCCCCGGTTCGCACGCGCCAGCTCTTCACCATCGATTCGCTGGTCGAGGATGTGCACTTCAGGGTCGCGTGGACCACTCCTGAAGCGCTCGGCGCGCGGGCGCTGACGGTCAACCTCAGCGATATCGCGGCGATGGGCGGAAAGCCGACCGCATGCGTGGTCAATCTCGCGGTGCGCGAGGGGCTCGGCGTGCGATTTTTCGAGCGGCTGTACGCGGGGCTGGGCAGCGCCGCGCGTCGAGCCCAGGTCGAGGTGGTTGGCGGCAACGTCACCCGCGCGAAAGAGCTGACCGTCACGATCGCACTGCTCGGCGAGGTTCCCGGCGGTGCGCTCAGGCGCGACGCCGCGCGTCCGGGCGACGCGATCTACGTAACCGGCACGTTGGGCGACGCGGCGGCTGGACTGCGTATCCTGTCGGGGCGCCTTCGCGCGCGCGGCGCCGCGCGCAAGTTCCTGGTCGATCGCTTTCTGCAGCCTGCCGCGCGTATCGCGGCCGGATTGCGCCTGGCCCGGATCAAACCCGCGCCCGCCGCGATCGATTTAAGCGACGGGCTGTGGCAGGACCTCGGCCATCTTCTCGAGCGGAGCCGCGTCGGCGCCGAGATCGACGCCGCCGCGCTGCCGCTTTCTCAAGCCTACCGCGCGGTGCTGGGCGGCGATCCGACGCTCGCGCTTGGCGGTGGCGAAGACTACGAATTGCTGTTCTGTCTGCGCGAGCCGCGTGCCGCGGCCGCGCTGACCCGCAGCCTGGGGGTATGCGTGAGCCGTATCGGCCGCGTCACTACTTCCGGCGAAGCAGTGCTGGTAAACGCGGGCCGCGTGGCGGTGCGCGGCGGTGCGCCGGCGCTGGCCGGATGGGACCAGTTGCGCTCGCTACCGGATGGGTAGGCGATCGAAGTATCGGCGATGCTGTTAGTGCTGGTCATCCTTTTGCTCGGAGCGAGTGCGCTGCTCGCCGCCTCGGAAACCGCGCTTTTCGCGCTGGCGCGAATGCAGCACACCCGCGCGCGCCTGGGCGAGGCGGCGGCCAAGGCCGTCGATTCATTGCTGCGCCGCCCGCTCGAATCGCTGCTCGTGATAATCGGGTTCAACGAGGCGATTAACATCTTCGCCGAATGTCTGGCGACAACTTTTCTCCTGGCCTGGCTTGGGCCGCCGGGAGGATGGATTTCGGTGCCGGTGATGTTCGTGCTGGTGCTGCTGGTCAGCGACATCGCGCCCAAGACCTTCGCCCTCGGCTTTCCCGCCGCGGTGGCGCGGCTGACCGCACCGCCGCTGGCCTCGGCCGCGCTGACCCTCCATCCGCTGGCGCGGCTGTTGGTGCCCGAGGAGCCGACGCCCACCGCGCCGCTTTCGGAAAGCGAGTTCAAGGCGCTGCTGGTGGCGAGCGAACGGTTCGGCCAGGTGGCGCCCGCCGAGCGCGAGCTGATTGACAAGGTCTTTGCCTTCGGTTCGCGGCGGGTCTCCGAGATCATGACGCCGCGCGAGCGCATCTTCTCGCTCGACCTCGACACCCCCGCCGAACGCATCATCGCCGAAGTCGCTCACGGCCATTTCTCGCGCGTCCCCGTTTACCGCGGCAATCTCAACAATATCGTCGGGGTGCTGCGGGCCAAGGATTTGATCGCGCGGCGCCTGGAGTCCATGCCGCCGCGCCTGGAGCGGCTGGTCCGCGAAGCCTACTTCGTGCCGCCGGGCAAGACGCTCGGCGAATTGTTCGAGGAGATGCGTCAGCGCCGCCTCCAGCTCGCGTTCGTGGTCGACGAATACGGCCAGCTTCTCGGACTGGTCACGCTCGAAGACCTGCTCGAAGAGCTGTTCGGCGAACTGCGCGACGAATTCGAGCTCGAAGGCCCCGACCTCGCTCCAGCCGGCGAGCAGGCATGGATCGCCTCCGGGACGATCGGCCTCGCGCGCCTGACAGAGGCGCTCGACGGCGGCAATGCCTTTGCCCCGCGCGGCCACGAACGCACCCTCAGCTCGCTGGTGCTGCGCCGGCTCGGCCGCGTTCCGCAGCCAGGCGAGCAACTGCGGCTGGGCGCGTTCGAGGCGAAAGTCGAGAAAGTGCGCGGCGCGACGATCGAGCAGGTGAGGCTCACGCGATGGAGCTAGGCGTGCTCATCGCCGCGATCGCGGCGTGTATTCTGGTGCAGGCTTTCTTCGCCGCCAGCGAAATCGCGATGGTGGTGACCGACGAGACCAAGCTCGCGGCCGCCAATGCGCGCGACCAGCGCGAAACTCCGTTGCTGCTCGCGCTGCTGCGCCGCCGTGAGCGGGTGCTGGCGCTCACGCTCACCGGGGCCAACCTGGCGACGGTTATCGCCGCCAGCGTGCTCACCGTGTTCATGCATCAGTTCGGACCCCACTATTCCTATCTCGCGCCCTTCATCCTGGCCCCGCTGACGCTGCTGATCGGCGAATCGTTGCCCAAACTCCTGACCTTCCGCCGTCCGATCAGTTTCGCACGGATCGCCGCGACCCCGCTGCGCGCTCTCGAAGCCGCCTTCTGGCCGATGCTCCAGATCGAAACCGTGGTCAGCCGATGGCTCAGACGGCTCGCCGGCGTGCCCTCTGACATGCAGAGCGTGTTCATCACGCGCGAAGACCTCGCCCTGATGATTCGCTCGCTTGCCGATCAGCCGCAGCCTTCGATCGCGGATGCGATCCTGCCGGCCGAGCGCCAGATGATCAGCCGCATCTTCCGCTTCAGGAACGCCGAAGCGCGCCAGGCGATGGTGCCGCTGGTGCGGGTCGAGGCGGCCGCGCTCGAAACCACGCTCGCGGAAGCCGCCGAAATCGCGCGGCGCTCCGGCTTCAGCCGGATCCCGGTCTTCGAAAAGCGTATCGTCAACATCGTGGGGCTGCTCCACGTCTTCGATCTCCTCGAAGCGCCCGACCTGAGCCGTCCGGTCAGCGAAGTGATGCGCCAGGTGGCATACTATGCCGAATCCACGCCGCTGGACCAGATGCTGCTCACCTTCCAGCGCACCGGACAGAACCTGGCCGTCATCGTCGACGAGTACGGCGGCGCGGCGGGGATTCTTACGCTCGAGGACCTGCTCGAGGAGATCGTGGGCGAGATCGAAGAGGAGCACGCGCCGGGCGAGGAACTGGTGCGCGTGATAAGTCCGCGCGCGCTCAGCGCGTCGGCGCGCGCGACCGTGACCGAACTCAACGAGCGCTTCCGACTGCGACTGCCGGAAAGCGCCGAGTATGCTACGATCGGCGGGCTCGTGGTCGAACGTCTTGGTCATATTCCCCGGCCCGGCGAACAGCTCAAGGCAGGCGAAGCGACGCTCACGGTGGTGCGCGCCGACGCGCGCGCGGTGCGCGAAATTCTGATCACGCCCGCCCGGCCACTGTATGCCGAGCAGGCGCGCCGGCGCTAACCGGGGAATGCGGCCGGCCCGAGAGCAATTACGATGACCGAGGAGCGCTTGCGCCGGCTGCTGGAGCAGGTCGCGGCGGGAAGGCTTGACGCCGCAGCGGCGCTCGAACGCCTGCGCCATATGCCCTTCGAGGATCTCGGCTTCGCCAAGGTCGATCAGCATCGCGCGCTGCGCCGCGGAGTACCCGAGGTGATTTTTGGCGAGGGCAAGAGCGCCGCGCAAATCGCGGCGATCGGCGCGCGCGTTGTCGAGGGGGGCGCCAACCTGGTGGTCACGCGGCTCGACCCGAAAAAGGCGCGTGAGTTGCGCCGCCGCCTCCGCGGCCTCGTGTATCATCCCGAAGCCCGCCTCGGCGTGATCGTCAAGCGCAGGCCCGCGCAGCGCGGGCAGGGAATCGTGATGGTGATTTGCGCCGGAACCTCGGACCTTGCGGTGGCCGAAGAGGCGGCGCTCTGCGCCGAGCTCTTCGGCAATGCGGTCGAGCGGCTCTATGACGTCGGCGTCGCCGGCATCCATCGTCTGACCGCCAACCTCGAGCGCGTGCACGCATCGGCAGTGCTGATCGTGGCCGCCGGAATGGAAGGGGCGCTGCCCTCAGTGGTGGCGGGATTGACCGACAAGCCGGTGATCGCGGTGCCTACCAGCGTCGGCTATGGCGCCGCGTTCGGCGGCGTGGCGGCGCTGCTCGGAATGCTCAATTCGTGTGCGAGCGGAGTCACCGTGGTCAATATCGACAACGGTTTCGGTGCCGCCTTCGCCGCCACTCTCATCAATCGCGTCGGGATCGCCCGGGAGCGGACGTGAGCGGAAAGTCGAACAAATCGATCACCTCGGGGCGCACGCGCCGGGCGCTCAAGATGGGCGGACTGGCCTCGCAAGTCGGCACCAGCTACCTGTGGACGTCGCTGCGCAAGCCCTTCCTCGACGCCGCCAGCCACGAGCGCGAACTGCTCGCCACGCACATCCGCAACGCCCGGCGCATCGTCGAAAGCTCCACCCAACTGCGCGGCGCGTTCATGAAGCTGGTGCAGATGCTCTCGATGCGGGAGGATCTGCTGCCGCTCGAGGCGATCGATCTGCTCAAGACCACGCGCGACGGCGTGCCGCCGATGGACTACCCGCTGATCGCGCAGCAGATCCGCCGCGAACTCGGCAAACGCCCGGAACAGCTCTTCGCGAATTTCGAGCCGCGGGCTTTCGCCGCAGCCTCGCTCGGCCAGGTCCATCGCGCGCGGCTGAAAAACGGCGAGGAAGTCGCGGTCAAGGTGCAGTATCCGGGCATCGACGCGACCGTGCGTCAGGATCTCGGCAATCTCAAGCTTCTGCTGCGCACCCTGCAGGCGATCGCGGGCGACCTGATGCGCCAAAAGATCGAAACCCGCACGGTCTATCGCGAACTGGAGGAGCGGCTGGTTGAGGAGCTCGACTACCGGATCGAGGCGCGCAACACCACGGAATTCCATGCGCTCTACGCCGACGATCCCGAAACGGTCATCCCGCGCGTGATCGACGACTTGAGTTCCCGCCGCGTGCTCACGATCACCTACCTCGACGGCTACCGGCTCTCCGACCTGATGAACCCGGCGGCCGACCTGGCGCTGCGCAAATGGGTCACGCGCAAATACTACGAGCTGGTCTGGCGCCAGCTGCTCGAATTCGGCGTGCTCCACACAGACCCGCATCCCGGCAACTACCTGGTGACGCATCATCCGCACATCTGCGTGCTCGACTTCGGATCGATTCGCCACTATCCCGAAGCGGTTCGCCGCGCCAATCTTCAGTTCGCGCGCGCGCTGGTCGAGCGCAACGACCGCGCGCTCGGGCTGGCGCTGGTCAAGCTCGGCTACCTCGACCGCGCGCAGAAGCCGGGCCCGATGATCGAAGCCGTTCACCTGCTGTTCGAGCCGGTGCTGGAGGACCGCCTCTACGGGCCCGAGGAGTACGACCTGGTCGGGAAACTCGCCCAGGTGGGCGAAATCGCCTTCAAGTACAAGCTCTACAAATCGCCCGCGCACGGAGTGTTTACCGTGCGCGCGCTGGTCGGACTCGACGGCATAATGCGCGGGCTCGGCGTGCGCGCCAACTATCACGACCTGTTCCGGGACTGCGTGACGAAAATACCGGCATGAGCACGGCAACCATGCGCAAGCCCCCGCGAGCGCATCGCGCGCCTGCGCCGCCGCCGCTCGACGCGCTCGAACGCCATCGCGACCATCATTTCCGCCGCGTCCGCCATCGGAGCCTACGCGGCGAGCGCGCGGCCCTCGGCTTCATCGAGGAGGTCGGATTTTGCGCGGCGTTCACGGCGGGCCTGGGCGTGCCGTGCCTGCGGGAAGCGATCGAGGGAATGCGCGAGCCGCCGCTGCCCGAACATATCCAGCACGACCACGCGATCATGATGACCTGGAGCATCAAGGATACGCTGCCGGCCAAAAGACTTGTTTACTATGGCAAGGTGATGGCCGGGCGGCCGGGCTTCATCGCGCGCGCCTTTCTCCCCGCCTTCCTCCGACTGCGCGCCGAGCCGCGCGGCTACCGCGCGCTTTACGAGCGCGGGATGCTCTCGCACTGCGCGAAGCTGGTGATGGACGCGCTTGCGCGCCGCGGCCCCGCCGAGACCCGGGCGCTCAAGCTGGGCTCCGGGCACGCGCCGCCGAAAATGCGCGGAGAGTTCGATCGTGCGATGAAGGAGCTGCAGGAGAAATTTCTCGCGCTCAAGGTCGAAGAGCGCTACGACCCTTTCACTTACGTGTGGGACACGATGGAGCATCGATGGGGCGAGGCGCTCCGCCAGACGCGCGAACTCTCGCGCAGCGAGGCCGCCTATCTCGTCGTGCGCCGGTATTTCGAGATCGCGGGGTTCGGCGCCGAACGAGCCGTCGCGCGCGTGCTGGCGATCGACCCGGCCCTGGTTGATGGCGCCGCCCGCCGGCTCGAACGCGAGCGGCGCTTAAAACGCGCGCTCCGCGTCGAGGGGCTCGTCGGCGAGCACAGCATCCTGGCCGAACTGACAGCTTGAGGAAAAGAGGACGAACCGATGAAACAGACCGGGAACCGGACGATTCTGATCGCGGCGCTGATCGCGGGGGCGCTCGGCGGCGCGGCTTCGGCGCGGATGTGGCCCGCGGCGGCAGCGGCGGCCGCCGATCAACAGTTGCTGACGAGCATCAGCGCGAAGCAATTCGAAGTGATGGACGAACAGGGCAACGTGCGCGTCAAGCTCAACGTCTCGGGCGAGGGAATGTCGCATCTGGGCCTCTACGATCAGCAGGGGATCGAGCGCGCCGCGCTGGTCGTGACCAAGGAGGGCGCTACGATGCTTGCGCTGTCAGGCGACGAGGGCAAGCCGCGCCTGGCGGTAAATGTCGCGGCCCATGACGGGCCTGCCGCGTTCTCGCTGCTCAACCCCGACGGCAGCAACGCTGCCGAAATGGCGATGGACAAGGACCAGCGCTCGCTCACGCTGTCCGGCGCCAAGGGCGGCGCCCGCGTGCAGCTGCAGACGGCGGGCGGCGAGTCGGCGCTGACGATCTATGACCAGAGCGGCAAGCCGCTCAAGAAAATTCCCTAAGCCGCGCGGGCGGCGACGTCACCATTGTTCGTAGTGAACGGCGCGCCGCTCGTAGCCGGCCCCGCGCAACAGATCGCGAAGTGCGAGCACGCCTATGCCGACGCCGCATACGTAAAACTGACGGCCGCGTTCGGAATCGGCGTCGATCCATCGGCGCTGCGCTTCGGCGATCAGCCGCGCGTAAAGCTCCGCGGCAGGCGCCAGGACGGACGTGAATTTGACTCCTGCCGCCGACCACTCCTCGATCTCGTGGCGATAAAGGAGATGGTCTGAATCGGTCGCCGCGTAGAGCAGGTTGATCGGCGGGGGCGACGGCATGCCGAGGGCGCGGCGGATCATCGGGCGAATCGGCGCGATCGCGGTGCCCTCGGCTATGAATACGCATTCCTGCTCCGGCGCGCGTTCCATCGTGAACGCTCCGAACGGCCCCGTGAATTGAAGTTCGTCGCCGGCCTTGCGCTCGAACAGGTAGCGCACGCCGACACCGCCCGGCACCCGGTTGAAGCAAATTTCGATCGCACCGGTATCTTCCGGGCTCGAAGCAAGAGTATACGGCCGCACGCGCGTTTCGTTTTCTAGCGCGAGCGAGATCGAGATGAACTGGCCGGGGATGAAGGCGAGCCGCCCGCCGTTGACGAGACTCAGGAACAGCGACCGCGTGTCGGAGTTGTGATCGTGTACCCGCTCGACGCGCGCGCGGTAAACCTGCCGCCGCGGCGGCGAAGCGGCGGGCGTCCCCGGCTCACTCATCGCGGTACAAGTCTCCAGACGAGCCGGCGAGGGCGTTCCGTTCACGGCTCGGGCTTTGGCGCACTCTCACTTACCTGGTTAATGGTGTAGCGGGGAACCATGACTACGATTTCGGTGTCGGGATCCTCGATCACCGCCTGGCACGCCAGGCGCGAGGTCGGCGTCAGCCCCGGCGCCCTATCGAGCAGGTCTTCCTCCTGCTCGGAGGACTCCGAGAGCTTGTTGAATCCCGATTTGACGATCACGTGACAAGTGGTGCAGGCGCAATTACCTCCGCAGGCATGCTCCAGGTGGATATGATGGCCTAACAGGACGTCGAGGATCGAGCCGGGTCTGCCGTCATGATAGAACGGTGCCTCGGCAGGGTTGAATTCAATAACCCGCTCGGGCTCGCCGCTTTCGTAGATAACGCGAATCCTGGCCATCTCTTTCCAGTGGATCAGTTTTGAGGACGCTTTGCGAGGGCTGTCTCTGCCATACTTGCAGATTCGCCGGATTTTCGCCACCATGGATCGCGCCGCCAACGAAAGTTCCGATGGAGGTAGATGAATTGATGGCCACGCTCACAAAACGGCAGAAGCAACTCGTCGATTTCCTAGAGAACTATATCACCGAGCACGGCTACGCGCCGACACTGAGCGAGGTCGGACAGTACTTCGGACTATCCTCGCTGGCCACGGTGCACAAGCATCTACATAACCTCGAACAAAAGGGCTTCATCAGGCGCGTACACAATCACAGCCGCGCGCTCGAAGTCACGGTCGAAAGCAAGCGGCCAGCGGCGCACGAGCTGAAACTTGTCGGCACCGTCGCCGCCGGCGTGCCGATCGAAGCCGTCGAAAGCAATGACACTATCGCGGTGCCCGAGGAGTTCGTGCGGCGGGACAACACATTCTGTCTGCGCGTCAAAGGCGAGTCGATGATCGACGAGGGCATTCGCGACGGCGACTACATCATCGTCGAGGGACGCGACGCGGCTACACCGGGCGAAACCGTGGTCGCGCTTATCGGCGATGAAGCCACGGTCAAGAAATACTTCCCTGAAAACGGCGGCAAGGTCCGCCTGCAGCCGGCCAACGCCAGCATGGATCCAATTTTCGTCAGCGAAGACAACCTGAGGATTCGCGGCGTGGTGGTCGGGCTGATGCGTCACTACCGGTAGGACGAATAGGCGATCCCCCTTTTAACCGCCGACTCCGCCGCCGCGCTTTTCAGGGGACGCTGGCGTCTTCACGAAACGAATCACAAGAGCACGACCACCCGGCCGTCAGTGGCGACGGCCGCTTTCCGCGGTAACGCGGGAGGCGGCTGAATCGCAGGGGGTCTGGGTGTGTGCTTGCCCGCTCTGCCGCCGCGGCCGAAGATCCGTTTGTCCACCTTTTTAGCCCGCTGCTCGGTGATGAACGGGGCGGGCGGCATACGCACAACGAAGCACCGGGCCGCGGCCCGGCGTCGAGGTGACTTCGAGCTTGGGCGCCCAGCGCCCGGACATTGCGATGCACCACGGCGAGGCCCAGGCCAAGTCCGCGATACTTGCGCGCGCTGGTCCGCGATAGCTGCGTGAACGGCTCGGCTGCCTGTTTGATCAGCGCCGGGCTCATCCCCATCCCCGTATCGCTGACCTCGAGCACGAGGCCGGGCTCCGCGTCACGGGCGGGCGCGCCGCTTATACGGACGGTGACGCTCCCATGGTCGGTGAACTTGATCGCGTTGAGGACCAGGTTGGAAAGAATCGAGCGCAGCGGCCGGCGCGCGAGATGAATTGTCGGCGGTGCATCCTCGAGGTCGATCTTGAGACTGACATCCTTGCCGCCCCTGGCCGCTTCGATCGCCGGGGCAAGGTCGCTCACCAGATTGCTTACAAGGACGTATTCCTGCACCCGGCCGGTAACTCCGGCCTCCGACATCACGAACTCCATGATGTTGTCGACGGTCTGGGAGAGGTCGTGCATGTTGCTGTTCATCCGGTCCAGCATCGATCGCGGCTCGGCATCGAGCCTTTCAGCCCATTCGTCGCGCAGGATATCGAGATAGCCGTGCAGCACCTGCAACGGCGTGCGCAATTCGTGCGCGAGGTTGGCCAGCGCCTCTACCCGCATTCCTTCGGCCCATTGTCTGATCCGTCCCTTGGATTCGACCACGCCGTCGCCCTTCGATCCCGAATCATCGGATAGAGTTCGATTTGCCATGAGCGTCCCTTCTTTGCCCTTACGACGCGGACCACGAGGCCTGGCAGCGAAGCGTGGGCGAATTCATGCTTCGCAAGCTAGCCGATGCGAAGGGAGTGCCAAATCGAGAAACCGCCTGCACGCGAGCGGAAGAGTGCCTATTTCTGCAGGAAAAAGTGCTTAGAAGATGGCCCGCCGAGGCCGCTCAGCAGCAACGGTTCGGCCCTTTTTTGCTCTGCGCGAGAGCCTGCTTGACGAGGCGCACGCGATCGCGCCGCGACGAAGCATTGGCGCCGACGCCATTGAGGTGGCGCAACTCGGCGACGACAGGCGCGGCGGCGCTTTCAAGCGCCCGAACGATCCGCTTCGTTCGTGACCGCAGCCAATCGACGTAGCCTGCCGCAGCGCCGCAAGACTGGTTCATCGCAATGCCAATCCTAATCCGAATCGCGCCGGGGTCCAACGGACGAACCGCGCATCGATCATGGTAGGTTAACGCCGCCGCGCTGGCAGCGTTCGCTGTCGGTTGCTATCAAGATAGGTCATGGCTTCCCAACCGCTTCGCGTCGCACTCGTGCAGATGAGTTGCGAGACCGAGCCGCCGCGCAATCTGGAAAAGGCGCTGGTCCGGATCGAAGAGGCCGCTGCGCGCGGCGCCAAGGTCGTCTGCCTGCAGGAACTGTTTCGCTCGCGCTATTTCTGCCAGTCGGAAGAGGCACGATACTTCGACCTCGCAGAGCCGATCCCCGGGCCGACCACCGAAGCGCTTAGCGCGGCGGCCGCAGCGCGCAAGGTCGTCGTGGTCGGTTCGATCTTCGAGCGCCGCGCCGAAGGCATCTACCATAACACGGCGGTGGCGATTGATGCCGACGGACGGCTCGCCGGTTGCTACCGCAAGATGCATATTCCGGACGACCCGCACTATTACGAGAAATTCTATTTCACCCCGGGCGATCTCGACTTCACCGCTCATCGCACCGCCCATGGGACGATCGGCGCGTTGGTGTGCTGGGACCAATGGTTTCCCGAGGCGGCGCGCCTGGTCGCGCTGGCGGGCGCGCAGATCGTTTTCTATCCGACGGCGATCGGATGGGAACGCGGGGAAGTTGAGCGGGTGCGCCGCCGCCAGCTGGAGGCATGGGAAACGGTCCAGCGCGGGCACGCTATTGCCAACGGGATGTTCGTCGCTGTGGCCAACCGGGTGGGCGTCGAGGACAGCCTCGAGTTCTGGGGCAGCTCATTCGTGGTCGATCCGTTCGGCGAGGTGATAGCGCGCGCCGGCGCGGGCGAGGAGATTCTTATCGCCGACTGCGACCTCGCGCTTATCGAAGAAACCCGGCGCAACTGGCCCTTCCTGCGCGACCGGCGTATCGACGCCTACGGCGACCTGCTGCGCCGCTTCCGCTCTTGATTCCCCGGAAGGCTCGGATGACGACCGTCTCGCATGCAAGCGTAAACCGGTGACGCCA
>Ga0335083_10003330_pt1 | contig 20903 bp, 22 predicted proteins | sample Lox_Sample_42_FD_206716 | JGI IMG/M metagenome (GOLD analysis project Ga0335083, IMG submission 206716) | Soil microbial communities from Loxahatchee National Wildlife Refuge, Florida, United States - Lox_Sample_4.2 | ecosystem: Environmental > Terrestrial > Soil > Wetlands | place: USA...
CATAGATCCGGCCGAGCGCGCCCATCGAGGCGCCGCGGCCGACGGGCTCGAGGGCGGCGATCAGCTCGAGCGCGCTGTGCTTCGGGCAGCCGGTGACGGAGCCGCCCGGAAGAACGGCCTCGAGCAGCTCGGTCAGCGTCACCTCGGGCCGCAGCTCACCTTCGACGGTGGCGACGAGGTGTGTCACCCCGGCCAGCTGGCGCTCGCAGAGAAGTTCGGGCCAGCGAACGCTGCCGGGAACGCAGACACGCGACAGGTCGTTGCGCTCGAGGTCGACGATCATCACGTGCTCGGCGGCGTCCTTCGCCGACCGGATCGGAACGCCGGCCGGCCGCGTTCCCTTGATCGGCGAGGTGCGAACCAGGCCGCCCCGCTTCTGCAGCAGCAGCTCCGGTGAGGCGGAGACGATCGTCCAGCCGTCGCCCCGCAGCGGCGCCGGCTCGAGCGGCCGGAGCGGCGCAAGCGCAACGGCCAGCGCGGCCGGATCGCCGGTGAAGTCGGCCGAGAGATGCTGGACGAGGTTCACCTGGTAGACGTCTCCCTCGCGAATCGCCTCCCGCACCGTCTCGATCGCCGCTGCATACGCCGCCGGGCTCCAGGTCTCGCGCCACTCGCCCGTCCGGAAGGAGCCGACGGGCGCCGTGGGCCGGTCGAGCGAGTATGCGACCTTCGGCAGCCTGCAGGCCTCCGGCGGCGAAGGAGCGCAGGCCGAATAGCCGATGAACACGCGCGCGACATCGAACTCCTCTTTCGCCAGCGCGGGCTCGAGCTCCGCGAGGGAACCGAGCTCGACCGTCACGTCATGCCGTCCAGCACGATGAAAACCTACGCCGCCCCGGGCAGTCGCCGTACCGAACCGACCTGCTGGAGTTACACCGACGCATCCGCATCAGGGAAGAGGATGCTGCCTTGGGCGAACGTCTCGATGCGGTTTAGGTGCGGAAGCTTGAAACGACCTGGGCCCGGTGGGCCATGGATTGCTGCTGTAACCACTGCGTCACGCAAAGGCGGTCGCCGGTTGCTTGAATCCAGTTGCGGGCGACGCGGGGCGCACGCGTCGCCAAGGTATTCGTGGCGGCGCTCGGAGCACGCCACCTGATCGGAAGGAGGCAGAGATGCCCTTCGTCAAGGTCGGAGAGGAGAACTCTGGCCACATCAAGCTCCACTACGAGGACTATGGGGCGGGAGAGCCGATCGTTCTGATCCATGGCTACCCCTTGAGCGGCCGCGCCTGGGACAAGCAGGTGCCGCTGCTGCTCGACGCCGGCCATCGCGTCATCACCTACGACCGCCGCGGCTTCGGCTACTCGAGCCAGCCCTCGACCGGCTACGACTACGACAGCTTCGCCTCGGACCTGAAGATGCTGCTCGACGAGCTCGACCTGCACGAGGTGACACTCGTCGGGCACTCGATGGGAACCGGCGAGGTGACCAGATACCTCGGCACGTACGGCTCGGACCGGATCGCGAGGGGAGTGCTCGTCTCGCCGATCCCGCCGTTCCTGCTAGAGGCCGACGACAACCCAGAGGGGTTGCCTGGAAGCCTCTTCGAGGGCTTCGTCCAGTCGGCGAAGGCCGACACGCCCGCCTGGATGAAGGGGTTCCTCGACAACTTCTACAACATGGATCAGTACGCAGGAGAGCTCGTCAGCCCGGAGGCGTTCGCAAGCAGCCTCGACACCGCCCTCGCCGCATCGGCGATCGCCGCAGTCGCGTGCATCCCGACCTGGGAAACCGACTTCCGTGGCGACCTGCCCAAGATCGACGTGCCGCTCCTCGTAATCCAAGGCGATGCCGACCGGATCCTGCCGTTCCCCAAGACGGGCAAGCGTCTGCCCGATCTAGTCGACTGTGAACTCGTCGTGATCGACGGCGGTCCGCACGCGATCGCCTGGACGCACGCCGACCAGGTCAACGACCCGCTACTTCAGTTCATCGGCGCAGCCGTTCCAGCCTGACCAACACGAAAGGGGGTCCCGGTGACGGGGCCCCCTCAGCTGCGGCCTGGTCAATTCGCGCATCCGACGCGTGGCTTGCCAGAGCGCTCGTGCCGACTCCTCGACGGCGCTCTGGATCGTCTCGCGGTCGTATAGGCCGTCGAACTCCTCCGCGAGTCGGTTCGCGGCGATATCGAGCCGCGACTGTAAGGCCGCATCGGCGTACCGGCCGAACTCACGCTGACCCACGCCGCGGGCAGTTTCGATCGATTGTCCGTGACGATGTGGTTTCGCTGAGGTGACATTCCCGAGCACTCGTGAGCCACCCGTCGAGTGAGCGTTGATAAGAGGGGGACGTGGCTTTCACGCCAACGGTTGCCCTGCTCCTGGTGCTGCTCGGGTTCGGCGTTGGCGCCTTCGGCACGGTCGTCGGTGCAGGGGGCGGCTTCATCCTCACGCCGATCTTGCTTCTGCTCTACCCTCACCAGCCCGCGAAGACGCTGACCGCGATCAGCCTGATCGTGGTCTTCTTCAACGCCGCCTCCGGAAGCGTCGCCTACAGGCGCCAGCGCCGCACCGACTACCGCAGCGGAATCGTCTTCGGTGCCGCCACGATCCCCGGCGCGATCGGTGGGGCGCTGCTCGTCGCGCACGTCTCGCGTGCGGTCTTCGATCCAATCACCGGTGCGGTTCTGGCGCTACTCGCCGGCTGGCTGGTTGTTGGAGGGAAGAGCGTGCGAGAGCCCCATCTGCGGGGGCGAGGGGTCGAGCGAGATCTGGTCGACGCCCGCGGCGAGCACTACCACTACGAAGTGCCAATTGTCCGCGGGGCGATCTACAGCCTCGGTGTGGGATTCGTCTCCAGCTTTCTCGGGATCGGCGGCGGCGTGATCCACGTCCCTCTGCTCGTACGAGCACTCGGGTTTCCCACCCACATCGCGACCGCAACCTCACACTTCGTGCTGGCGATCATGGCCGGTACCGCCAGCATCACCCACCTGGCGACGTACAGCTTCTCAGTAGGACACGGCCTCCGCCGCGCAATCGCACTCTCAATCGGCGTCGTCGCTGGAGCTCAGCTTGGCGCCCACGCGTCCCTCCACCTCAGCGCCCGGACGATCCAATGGCTTCTAGCCGCCGCGCTGGCCGTTTTGTCCGTGCGGCTGCTCGTGCCAGCCTAAACGGGATCCCCCTACTCCACCTCGTCCTCGTCGACGAATTCCGTGGCCGCTTCGCGGCGCGGCTCGGGCCGCTGCTCGAACGTGACCGCGATCCGTTCGATGCGGTTGCCCTCCACCTCCAGCACGTCGAACCTGATTCCGTCGTAGGAGACGTCGTCGCCCGGCTCCGGCGCGCGGCCGAGCTGGCCGAAGACGAAGCCCGCGACGGTGTGGAAGTCCTCGTCCGGCAGCTCGGTGCCGAACCGCTCGTTGAACTCGTCGATCGCGAACATCCCGTCGACGCGATACGAGTCCTCGCCGATCTGCTCGACCGGCTCCTCGGGCACGTCGAACTCGTCCTCGATCTCGCCGACGATCTCCTCGAGCAGATCCTCGAGGGTCGCGATGCCGACCATCGCGCCGTACTCGTCGACCACGACCGCGAAGTGGTTGTTCGTCCGGCGGAACTCCTGCAGCAGCGAAGCGAGGTCCTTCGTCTCGGGCACGACGTACGCCTGTCGGAGCAGGCCGTCGAGGTGCACGTCCGCGAGACCCCGGTCGTGGATCGCGCTGAACAGGTCGCGCACGTGGAGAACGCCGGCGATGTCGTCGAGCGACTCGCGGTAGACCGGGTAGCGCGTGTATGGCGAGTCGAGGACGACGGCGAGCACCTCCTCCGGCGGCAGGTCGACCGAGATCGCGGCGACGTCGGGCTTCGCGACCATGACGTCGGCGACGTCCTTGTCCCCGAAGACGAAGACCTTGTCGATCATCTCGCGCTCGCCCTCCTCGATCTGCCCCTGCTGGGTGGAGCGCGAGACGAGCATGCGCAGCTCCGCCTCCGAGTGCACCTCGCGCTCGGCGCCGGGCGGCTCGAGGCCGAACGAGTGGAGGATCGAGTCGGTCGCGGCCTGCAACGCCCAGATGAACGGGCGAAAGACCGCGATGAACGCTCGCACCGGAATCGAGACCCAGAGCGCCGTCCCCTCTGCATGTCCGAGCGCGGCGCCTTTCGGCACCAGCTCGCCGAAGACGACGTGGAAGAAGCTGAGGATCGCGTACGCGATGACGATGGCGAGCGCGGTCGCCATCCACTTGTCGAACTCGTGCGACAGCGTCGCCTCGCCAAGCGCGCCGATGCCCAGCGATGTGAGCGTGACGCCGAGCTGCATCGCCGCGATGAACCGGCCCGGATCGCTCGTGATGCGGAGGACGTCGCGCGCCCGCCTGTTCCCCTGGTGCTGGAGCTCGATGATCCGCGTCCGGCGCGCAGTCACGAGGCCGTACTCCGCGGCCACGAAGAACGCGTTGAGCAGGATCAGGACCGCGACCCCGATCAGCTCGAAGAAGAGTGTCACGCCCTCACCCCGAGGGCGTCGGTACTAGGAGGGGTCTCGTCCAACTCTCCCGCCGCAGTATAGGGACGGCTCCGGCCGCTCCACGTACACGAACATATGTTCGATATCCTCACGAGAGGATGCGAGCCGAGTATCGCGAGGACCCGTGCCGCAACGCCCTCAACCGTGTCCGCGGCATGCCGTTCGCCTGGTCGCTCAACCCGTACATGGGCTGCGCCCATCGCTGCACGTTCTGCTACGTCCGTGCCTTCGAGGCGCGCGCCGACCGGCCCTGGGACGACCGCTACGGCTCGAGCATCCGGGTCAAGACGAACGTCGCGGAGGTGCTCCGACGAGAGCTCGCCCGGCCGTCCTGGAAGCGCGAGGCGGTGGCCGTGGGCGCGGCGACCGACCCCTACCAGCCGGCAGAGGGACGCTACCGGCTGACGCGCGCCTGCATCGTGGCGTTCGCAGACGCGGCGAGCCCGTTCTCGATCATCACGCGCGGCCCGCTCATCGTCCGCGACGTCGACGTGCTCGCCGAGGCGGCCGTCCGGGCGAGCGTCTCGGTCACGTTCTCCGTTCCGACCCTGGACCGGGAGATCTGGCGCCGCACCGAGCCGGGAACGTCACCTCCGCACCAGAGGCTCCGCGCGCTCTCGCGGCTCGTGGAGGCGGGGATCGACGCGAGGGTCGGGATGGCGCCGATCCTCCCCGGCCTGAGCGACCGGCCCGAGCTCCTCGCCGAAGTGGTGCGCGAAGCGCGGGCCGCCGGAGCGACCGGAATCTGGGCGAATCTGCTCTACCTCCGCCCCGGGACACGCGAGCACTTCCTCACCGCGCTCGAGCGCGACTGGCCCGAGCTCCTTCCCGAGTACAAGCGGCTGTACCGCAGCGGCGCCTATCTCCCCCGCCGCGAGACCGATCCGGTGCGGGAACGAGTGCGCGCGCTCGCGCGCAGCCACGGCGTCCTCGACCGGCGGCTCGTGCGGCTCGAGCCCTCTGCCCAGGCCGAACAGCTGCAAATAGCCGCTATGTGATCGGATCGTCGTTCTATGATCTCCCGGCTTGGCCGCCTCTGAGATCACGTGCCTGATCGTCGACGACCACGAGGTCGTGCGCGAAGGGCTTCGCCTGTCGCTCAGCCGAGCGCCGCACATCCGGGTGATCGGTGAGGCTGCCGACGGCGAAGCCGCCGTCGCCCTCGCCGAGAGGCGTCGTCCCAACGTCGTGATCATGGACGTCCGCATGCCCGGCATGGACGGGCTCGAGGCGACGAAGGAGCTGATGGACAGGGTGCCCGACAGCGCCGTCCTCATCTTCACCGCCTACAGCGAGCGCAGCCTGCTCAGCCGCGGCCTGGAGTCGGGCGCGAAGGGCTACGTCCTGAAGGAGGCGCCGCACGAGACGCTCCTGCGCGCGATCGAGAAGGTCGCGAGCGGCGAGGGCTACGTCGACCCGGCGCTCATGCCCGCGTTCCTGACCGGGCGCGACAAGGACGACATGCTCACGACGCGGGAGCGCGAGATCCTTCAGCTCCTCGCCGACGGGATGTCGAACGCCGACGTCGCCACTCAGCTCTTCATCAGCCAGGAGACGGTGAAGAGCCATGTCCGGCACATCCTGGCCAAGCTCGAGGCCGACACGCGTACGCACGCCGTCGCGATCGCGCTCCGCGAGGCGATCATCGACTAGTGAAGCCATCACCGACCAGCCCACAGCGCCCGAGCGTCGACGACGCCGACCGTGAGCCGGCCGAGCAGGTCCTCGCGGCGGAGCAGGACGAGCGGCGGCGCATCGCCCTCTTCCTCCACGACGGGCCGGTTCAGTCGCTGGCGGGAGTCGCGCTCATGCTCGACGCCTCCCTCGACCTGATCGGCCGTGGCGAGCACAAGCAGGCGCGCGAGATCCTCGACCGCGCGCTGAGCCGGACACGGACGACGGTCGGCGAGCTCCGCGACCTCTCCTTCAACCTCGAGCCCGTCGCGCTCCGCGACCACGGCTTCGCGACGGCCGTCGACGCCCTCGCGCAATCCCGCGGCCGCGAGCATCGGATCGAGGTCTCGCTCGACGTGGCGCTGATCGACTCGCTCGGCGAGCGGACGCAGGCTGCGCTCTACCAGATCGTGCGCGAGGCGCTCGAGGAGGCGATCAGGCGCGGGCCTCCCTCCCGCTTCGAGGTCGCGGCCACCGCGGACGTCCCGGGCACCCTGCGCCTCGTGATCAGGGACGACGCCCCGACCGAGCGGCGTCGGCGGGCCCTGGAGGTGCTGGGCGAGCGCGCGCGTACCCTCGGTGCCACGCTCACGCTCGACCACGACATGGGCGGCACCACCATGAGCCTCGAACTGCGCGGCCAGCCGACAGGCGACGACTAGGCTTCCGCGCGGTGAACGGGGACGGCGCGCAGCAGCATCTTCTCTTCGTCTGGAAGCCCTCCGGCTACGAGCTCGTCGAGCAGGAGGGCGAGGCGCCCTCCGTCGGCGCCGAGGTCGAGGTCGAGGGGAAGCAGCTGCGGGTGACGAAGCTCGCGCCTTCGCCGCTTCCCGGTGACCGCCGCATCTGCGCATACCTCGCCGGCTAGCGCCCGGCGATCGATTCCGCTGCAGCGAGGCCGAGCACGAGTGCTTGCGCAAGCCCACTCGCGTAGCCGCCGGTCGCGACACCCCCGACGTCCACTCCGGCCGCCCACAGGCCGTCGGCGCCGGTCACGCGCGCTTGCGCGTCCACCTGCAGGCCGCCGATGGTGTGCGTCACCGCCCCTGCGACGTGGACGGCAAGCCCGTTCGCCTGCTCCACGACGGTCCCGCCGGCGTCGCGCGCGGCCTCGACACGCTCGTTCGTCTCGGCGACGACGTACCACGCTCGCTGCCCGATGAGCTGCGCCAGGTCGCTCTCGTGCCACGCGACCTCCAGCGGTGTGATCTCCTGCCAGTCGTCGGTGAAGACGCGAGCCTCGCGCCCGTAGAGCTGGGCGAGCGGAACGAAGTCCTCCTCGCGGATTCGTGCCGGCGGAGCAGGCATGACGCGGCCGTAGAACTCGTCCATGCCCGCGGTCGTCGAGGCGCCTCGGGCAACCGCAAAGGCGAGGCCGTCGCCCTCGCTCCACGGATTCGCTCGGAGGAGCAGCCCGCGTTCACGCGCGAGGCGTCCCGCGAACCCACCGGTCGCGAGGAGCAAGGGCGGCTCGACGTCGTCCGGCAACCGCGCCTCGAGCTCGACGTCGCCGACAGCCTCGACGAGAAGATGCGTCAGCGCCTTAGGGTCGTAGCGGCGCCCGGTCGTCAGCGGGTTCTCGGTGTCGCGCCAGACCGGCTCCGCGCCGAGCGACTCGAGCCAGCCGAGACCGTCGTCGAGCCGCTCCCAGATCAGCCGCTGGAGCCGCTCGTCGCCGCCGGGGCACTCGGCGCGGAAGCGCTCCCACTCGAGGTGTCGCCAGAGGACGCAGGACGAGAGGAGCATCGAGCCGCCGGCCCGCGTCCCCTTCTCGAGCACGCGGGGCTCGCGGCCGAGCTCGCGGAGGCGCGCGGCGGCAACGAGGCCCGCCATCCCCGCCCCGGCGACCGTGACCCGCAATTCAGGTGAGCGAGAACGTCGGCTTGTGCTCGACGTACTCGATCCGCACGCGCTCCGGCCCCCAGACGAAGACTGCCAGCGTGTTCGGCGCGTCGACGACGTCGTCGATCTCGACGCCGAGGTCACGCGCCGCTGCGATGTGCTCCTCAGCCGAGTCGACGAGGACGGCGAGGTGGTTGAGCAGTGGCCGCTCGGGTGCTCGCGGCTCGCCGGGCTGGAACTCGATCCACGCACCCCCTACCTCGACCCGCGCGCAGCCGGACCGCCCCGGCGCCGCGGCGCCGAAGCCGAGCGAGCCGTACTCCGAGGCCGTCGCCTGCGGGTCGGTCGAGCGCAGCGCAACGTGGTCGAGGTCGTAGTCGAGGTCGGTGTCCGCCTCCACGAGGCCGAGCGCGATGCCTTCGCCCAGCTCGAAGTACGCCTCTCCCCCGGGCCGCCGGTCGACCTCGAGGCCGTCGGGCAGCTCGGCGAGCGCCCGCTCGAGATCTGAGACGCGAAGCGCAAGGTGCTCGAGCGCACCGCGCTCCCGCGGCCCGTCGGCCGCGAAAAGCGTCAGCTTTCCGCGCCGCGCATCTGCACCGATCAGCGTGAACGCATCGGTGCGGTCGATCACGTGCATACCGAGGTGTGCGACGGCGAAGTCCGCGACGGCGTCGCGGTTCTCGAGCCAGAAGGCAACGTGGTCGAGCGTCTTCGGATTCATGCCAAGCGGTGCTCCCCCCGCGCGTGGTGCCTTACTCGATCGGCTCGTTGTGAACGTTGTTCTCGTCCGCGTACTTCTGCGTGAGCTGGTTGACGACCTCCGCCCCCTTGTCGTAGGCGTAGTTGATCTCGACGAACGCGTTCCACTTGTCCGGCAGCGCGTCCTCCGGGAAGATCGCCTCGACCGGGCACTCCGGCTCGCACGCTCCGCAGTCGATGCACTCCTCCGGGTCGATGACGAGGATCCGGTCGAACTCATGGATGCAATCGACCGGGCAGACGTCCACGCAGGACAGGTCTTTGATGTCGATGCAGGGCTCGGCGATGATGTACGTCACGGGGTCCTACTGTAGATAGCGGCTCCGGGCGGAGGCGCCGTCAACCGTCAGGGTTCCTGCGGCCCGGTCAGCTCGGTCACGACCTCCCCGAGCCGCTCGCCGAGGGCCGATTTCGCGAGCACCTGGTCGAAGCCGGCGGCATGCGCGGCGCGAAGGCCCGAGGTGTCGGTGTGATTCGTGAAGCCGACGATCGGGATCTCCGGATATGCGTCCGCGACCTCCTCCGGATCGATGCGGGAAACATCCGCGAGAACGAGCTCCGGATCCTCCGTGTGATCGACTGTGATGAGACGATGGCCGGGCAGGAGCGCCTCGAGCTTCCCCCGCATGAAGAGTTCGACCCCACAGAGCAGGATCGTCGCCACGCCGGAAGGTTAAAGCCCGATGGAGGCGGCATTCAAGCGCGGGCTCGACGCGATTCGCGAGCGGCGTTACTTCGAGGCTCACGAGGAACTCGAGATAGCGTGGCGTGCGGCGCCCGCCGAGGAGCGGGACTTCTTCCAGGGGCTCGTCCATCGTCCGGTGTCGTAGAAGCCAACTCGCGGCGGTGGCCGTAGGCGCCAAAGCCTGACCGCTCGAAAGCGACCGTGCGGGCCGCCCTAGGCCGCCCGCGCCCTCCTGGCGGCTCTGGGAAGGGGAAAGCCTCGGCCCCCGCCGCATCGCCCAGTCCTTGCCGGAAGGCGAACCGGAACTCGTTGGCCCCCAGCTCAACACGTTCGAGCGCCTGCGTGATGACGTGGCGCCGAGTTTGGAAGTCGGCGGCGAGCCAGCCGTCGCACATGTTGAGACACGCTTCGATGCACGGATCGTCGCGTCGGTTCTCCTCCGGGTTCGGGGCGAGCAGCGCGAGAGCCTTCACGGTGCTGGCGAGCTGCGCCAGCTCCTCGCGGTACGAGACCGCTTGGCTTCTCACTCGCGCAAGCGTCCGTTCGGCGGCCTCCTTCACATGCTTCGCGGCGATGTAGCGCTCGTCGTGCCTGTCCATCGCTTCGTCGGCGACGAGGTTGCCGAGGTTGCGGAGCTGGGCGCGGGCTAGGTCGAGAGCTTCCTCGGCCTCTTCCAGTGTCGGGCCGTCTCGGTTCGGTGTACCGAAGTCGAGGTCGGAGCTGAGGACGTTCGTAAGGGCCTGGCCGAAGCTGACGAGCTTGAAGACGAAGTTCGCCTCGAAGTGCGCGGCGGGGATACGGCGAGCGGGGCAGCCCTCTGCGTCACACCGGACGTAGGTGTAGAGCTTGTCGCCCTTCGTGACTTCCTGAAGCCGGAGGCTGCCTCCGCAGGCGGAGCAGCGGGCGACCCCCGCGAACGGCCACACCTGCGGCTCGCGGTGTCGCTCGGCGCTTAGACGGGCGAGGCGCCGCTGGACGGCGTCGAACGTCTGCTGGTCGATGAGGGCGTCGTGCAGGCCGTCGAACTCCTGCTCGCCGAAGGGAACGATTCCGAGGTAAGCGCGGTTGCGGAGAATCTTGTCGAAGCCGTGACGGCTGATCGTTCGGCCGGTCGCCTTCTCGAACCGCTCGCGGGCCTTCGCTTTCGCCACGCCCTCGGCGATGTCACGGAACGCGCCTAAGACGTGCGGCGCTGCATCGGTCGGGACGAGGCCGCCCGTCTCCGGGTCGCGGACGAAGCCGTTGGGGACGGCGCCGTGCGGCCACTGGCCTTTCATGGCGCGGTCGAGCTTGCCGCTCCGTGTGCGGTGCTTCAGCTTCTTGATCTCGCGGCGCGAGTCCCAGGCGCGAATCGTGGACATCAGCTCGCTCGCCTCGTCGTCTTGGATGAGACCTTCGAGCGTCGTGCGGATACTCGTTCCGGCTTCCATGCAGAGGTCGTAGAAGGCTCCCCACTCCGCGCTGCTCGTGCCGCGAACGAGTCGGCTCTGTTCGTCGGCGCAGATGACGGCCACGCGCCCCTCCGCGATCGCCTCGCATAGCTCCGGCTCCCGCTCGAAGATCGTCCGCTTCGTTGCGGAGTCGCCCTCGGGCCGGAAGAACTCGACGGCTGGGAGGTCGGCGTAGTGCTGGGCGTGAAGGTTGCGGACAGCTTCGATCTGCCGCTGCGTGTCCTGTGCGTCGGAGCTGACGCGGACGACAAGGGCGGCGATGTTGCTGTCTGGGTTCGCGGGTACGCTCATTTCGTTCCTTTCACGCCGCTCCCATGTGACCTGCCAGGGTCGGGGGCGGCGTTTCTCGTTGAGGCGCGGATTCTGTCGGGCGGACTGGACACCGGCCGCCGCCCTCCGGGTTAGAGGGCCGGAGGGCGGCACACGATCGGCGGCCGGTGGTGCCAGGGTTAGGCGGGGGCCGTCCCTGGCAAGCTTGCTTAGTCCTAGGTCGGCGCCTCCTCGGGGTTGAGAAAGGCGTGTGAGAGCGACGAGACCGCGAGACCCGCCCTGGCCGCCATAGCGACGGCGAGGGACTGGCTCGCGTACAGCGCTTCGTGCGGTGATGGCTTCACCGAGTTCGCCCAGGCGAGCAGCAGACCCGGCATGTCGTCGTCGCGGAACGACCCCCAGGCGCGACCCTGGCCCTGCATGAACGCGGCGAGCTGCCTCGACGGTTCGCTGACGTCGGCGGCTCCCCTGAACTTCGACGGCCTCGACGCCTTCAGCGTGACGTGGCCGCTAATGACGAAGCGACGGGTTTGCCAGGCGTGATGGACGAGGACGAGCTTCGGAACGATCACGGTCGCCTGCGTAAGGTCGGCCGGTGGCAGGCTCTTGACGAGCTGACCCGCGAACGTGGTGAAGCGGGCCGCCTCGCGTGTCGCCCTGCTGTGGCCCTCTCCGGCGTGGTCGTCTTCAGCGATGAAGTCCGGGTTGCTGACGACTCCGGGCGTCAGGGTCGGCTCGGCGAGCCTACGGCCGAGGACGTCTTTCACGGTCGAACTGGTGGAGATGCTGCTCACGCCTGCGTCCCTCCTTCCTGGGACTGGCTGCCCGCGTTGGCAGCCGCGATGTTCGCGGCGAGGTTGTTCGAGAGGTCGTCCTTCTTCTCGCCGAAGACGGCCTGCGTAACCTCGGTGTCACTGAGGTTGCCGGTGTCGGGCATCCCCTCCCGCTTCTCCAAGATGATCCGCGCAGCCTGAGCGCGGGTCTTGGCCTCGTTCTCGGCCGCGACGATCGCCTCGGCCTCGGCGGTGAGCCTCCGCTCCCGCTCTTGGCGCCCGTCCTCCGTCGTCGTGAGCCAGCGATGCTCGGCCTCGGCGACGCGCTGCGCCTCGTCGGCGGCCTTCGCGTCCTTCAGGACGTCCTGGTAGTCGCGGTAGCCGGAACCGGCCGCGTCGATGAGCATGTTCAGCACCCGCTCGCGGCTGTGACCCTCGCGCGTGAGTAGACGCTCGACCACGGCACGATCCGTGAGCTGCGACGGCTGGACGAGACCCTGCCACGGCTTGCCCTGTGCGGGCGGCGCCCCGGGCGCGGGCGGCGTAGCTGCGGCGGCTGCCGCTGCGGTGCCTTCGAGGACGGCCTGGCGGATCATCTGCCGCGCGTCCTCCTCGCTGATCTGGCCCCGCGCGACGGCAAGGTCGATCTGCGTCTGTAGGTGTTCGGGCAGTTCGTAGATCATCTTCGGGTCTCCCTTCTCAGGCGGCGAGCGCCTGCGGGCTATGGCAAGAGTCACTTGACCCTCCGGAGCGACGGCGCGAGGGCGTCGATCGTGGCCTCGTCAAGGAGCCACTGGCCTGCCTGCTGCGGCCGCTCAGAGAAGTGGTGCGCGTGGATGCGGCCTTGCTCGATGTACCGGCGCAGCGTCCTGTACGAGACGCTGACCTTGTGCCGCGTGAGCAGGAGCTTGCGGGCTTGGCCTATCGAGTAGAGCTGTGGAGTTCTGGACAACGTGAATGGCCTTTCGTCGGTGGTACTGACGCCGCGTGTCGAAGCCCGTGGGCTGACGCGGTTGACGGAGGCTCATTTCGGGCCGATTGCGAGGCTGTCTCTCCTCGCCCTCCGTCCAGGCCTTTCACTTGTTCAAAACCATACCGTCGGCGTCGGACGACGGTTATTCGGTCTAGACCGGAAAAGAAGGGGAGCCAGGACGGTTCCTGACTCCCCTCGGCTCGCTCAGCCCTCAGGCCGCTGTAAGCACATCATCCTGTTCGCCGCGCTCAGCCTCTGTGGTCTCGGCGGCAGAACGGAGTGCGGCCTGTTCGAGCGTCTCGGCCTGATGCTCCGAGCGGTTCGCCCGGAACGACGGCGAATCGACGTTCGAGGCCACGATGCGGATGGCCTGGCGATTTTCGCCACTCGCGGCGTCTTGCCAGCGGTTGAGCTGGAGGCGGCCGGAGACCCAGACGAGAGCGCCTTCTTGAGACGGCCCGCGCAGCGCTGAGCCACGAACGAGAACGTAGAGACGTCGATGAAGCAGACCTCCTCGTTGAAGCCGCCCGCGCCGTCCGGCCACTGGCGGTTCGAGGCGATCGAGAGCGTGACGGCGAGGCGGTCGCCCTCGCCCCGAACGATCGGATCGCGGGTCAGCCGGCCGCTGAGCGCAACTTGGTTCATGTCGGACATGGTGATGACCTCCTGGGTCGCGAGGGGCGCTTAGTGCGCCGGATTCATCCCTCCGCCGCCAGGCGTCTGACTCTTCGACCAATGGGCGCGGCTGACGGTCAGGTGAGAGGACGCTCACCCAGGCGACTGCGGGGCTAGGTCAGGGCATTCCGGAACACTGGCCCAGGCGTCAGCACTTCCCTTGACCCCTACCAGTGCGGGAGGGAATAGGTGAGGCCGGGCCTCGCCCACGTTGAACCGCCATTGTCTGGCATCCAGCTTGCAGCAGTTAGGTGCGAGGTGCCGTCCTGGGCGTCGAGTTCGAAGAACCACGGGCGCAGGTTCGGAGGGCCGATCGCGTTGATGATCTGCTGAAGCGCAGCCGCCGACGCCTGGGAGCCAGCAACGGGATCGGACGTCTGGAACGCGAATACGCAGGTTCCGTTGAGCCACGGGAGCGTTTTCGCGGAGACGAGTGTGAGCGAAGGCGTTGCAGCCGTCTTCGCCACAGACTCGCACGTCCCGGCGGCAAGCGGAGAAACTGTCGGGTCACTCGCCACCGTGTCTCCGCGGTAAGCGCTGTCGAAATAGCGCACCGTGGTGATCGGCTGCTCCCCCTGCGAACGCATCCAATCCGCGATGGCGTGGGCGAGTATCTGAGCCTCGAACGCGCCTTTCATTTTCGACGTCTCAGCACTCTGATCTGTCAGTGCGAGTTTCACGGAGAGGAGCGATCCCTCGACCTTGGCGGATGTGATCAGTCCGTCACCAAAGCCGGTCTGAACTTGCGTAACGACTCCACCGACGCCGTCTGCCGGTGCTATCGCGCTCTTCGAGGCCGCCGCTCCGCCGACCGCTGCGGTCGTCGCGGCTACGACAGCAGCACCAGCTACCACCGCTGCGAGGAAACCGGCAGTAACAACTCGGCGCCGTCTTGTCATAACGGTGCCGCGGAGGAGTGACGGGAGGCGCTTCATCTCGAACCTCCGGACTGACTGAGAATTGAGCGGGCCAAAGATTCGAGCTTCGCTCGGTCGGTATGGCCCATTACTCGAACCTCGCTACCGCCGACGTTGAAGATGATCTCGCCAAAGTTGTGACCGGTCTCGTCGGAGTTCTGCTGCACCGCGAACGCTGGCACTCCACCGCTGAGGCTGATCACCTGAGCAATCTGGGCGCCGCCCGGGGACGCCATGCCCTGGGCCATTGCCTGGAAGTGAGCAGCAGACCCATCCGACGGTGCGGGTCGCGTGTATTCGACAATCACGCCCCGTGACGGGAAGGTGACCGCGACGGTGGTCACGACCGAGTTTCCCGCCTTGTCATGCAGGCTCGCCACCCAGACCGAGCCAGCGTCGGCGGGCTGAACCAGGGTCGTGTTCGGCAGGACGAGCGGAATGCCCAGCTCCGCAGAGGCATCGGCTAGCGTCGTCTGCTCGGCAAACGCGGGAAGCGGATTCGCCAGGGTAGGAGGCCCCGACACAGATTCCGTTCCGTTCGAAAGTGGACTCCACACGTTGTTCGCGGGGTGCGTGCTTGGGATGCTGGATCCCCCGAGCGCGCCGGTTAAGACGACAGCGGCGACCGCAGCCGCGCAGATCGCGGCTACTGCCGGCACGGCGAAGCGAAGGCGGAACGGAGCGGCCCGGCGAAGACGTTGCGACGACCCTTGCCATCTGTTCGCCTGGCCGCTCGTCGCGTAGGCGTAGATCCTGCGGCGAGTCTCCTCGTCGGGCGCGGGGATCTCGGCCCGGAGGTCACGGAGAAGTTGGAGGTCGTCGTTGGTCATGGTTGCTCCTTAGCGGTGTTCAGCGTCTCTACCTCTACTTGACCGATGGCCGCGAGGTGGTTCCGCATGTGATCCCGAGCGCGACTGAGCCGCGACTTCACCGTTCCGACCGGGAGCGACAAGGACTGGCCGATCTCCGCGTCGCTCAACTGCGCCCAAGCATGAAGGAGCAGAACCTCGCGCTCCTCACGGCGCAACTCTGCGAGCGCAGCCGCCAGCGCGGGCCGGGCTGCCTGGGAGTCGAGGCGATCAAGAGAGGTGTCCTCTTCCGGGCTTACTGGGTCGAGGCCGGTGCGAGCGTAAGCCCGGAGCATGCGGCGCTCTTTGCGCCAGTGATGCCGAATGAGATTGGAGGCAATCCCAAAGAGCCAAGGTCTCACCGGACGCGACGGGTCAAGGTCGTCCCAGCGCCGGTAGGCGATCGCGAACGTCTCAGCCGTCAGATCGTCGGCGGCCGAAGAGCCAAGCCGCCTGGCGACGTAGCCATGCAGCGGCTCGACCTGTGCTTCGAAGACCTGCTCAAAGGAACACCCCATACACCTAGTTTCCCGCTCCGGGACAACCGGTTCCGGGCCGTCACCGGGCCGTCAGGAGTCTTCCGGAACGCTGGCCTAGCCCATCTGGAACCGGTATCGGTCGAGCAGGCCGGTGTCTGCGAGTCGCCGCCGCTCCACTAGCTTCGCCGTCGCCTCGGCGTAGGTTGGAGCCAGCGCGGACTTGAGGGTCACCACCAGTTCCTTGTCCGGGCTGTGGACGCCGTGGCGGGCCAACTCGTCCACGAACCTCCAGCGGGCCTGAACGGAGCGGGCGAACTGCGCCTCCGCCCTTAGGGCCGGGAAGTCGTTGGCCTTCACGGCGTCGATGCGGCCCTGGTACTTCCTAAGCGCGGCACTGAGCGCGTCCGCGTAGCGGAGTCGGGCGTCCATAAGCCATTTGCGACGTTCCTCGGCTTGGGTCATGCCGAAGCCGCGCGGTGCCGGGGCGTCGTCACGGTGGAGCCAGGCGAGCGTGTCTTCGTCGTTGAGGATCGCCTCCGCGGTTCGCAGAGCGACCTCGTCCTCGCCGTCCTCCGTCAGCTCATCGGGGATGAGGTCTGGTTCCTCGCCGATCGCCTTCGGGGCGTCCGAGTACCAGCCGTCAAGGTGGATGGTGGTGCCGGGCATGTTCGCCTCCTGTGCCGTGCGACCGCCCTGTGCGATCGCTGAACGGCGTTCCGGTAGATAGGCCGGAGGCGATGTCCACTGGCACGTCTGCAAGCTGTCTGTAAGCCCGCAGGGCGTAAGCGCGAAGCGCTTTACAGAGAGGTTGCCGACGCGGCGGTTGACAAGGCCGGGAGGAGGCGATGATGGGAAGCCTTCGGCGTCGGCCCCGGCCGGTCGCCGTGAGGACTATCTAGGCTTCGGCGCCGCAGCGGGCAATCCCCTCCCGCTACCTGGTCTGACGGTCCGCCCAGTGTTCCAGGAATGACCCCTGAGCGACCGGCGGCGAACTACCTACTGAATCGCCGACGAATGCGCTCCATCTCCAACACGATCTCGCGCTCTAACTCAGGGCGCGCCGTCGGATGATCCTCCCATTCCGACGCCAGCCCGACGAACGCCAGGAGGGCTTGCGGCAACGCGTTCATCTCTCTCGACAGTTGCCAGAGTTGCCGTGCGCCGTCGTGCGGCGTAAGTCGCTCATTCAGCACGTCGGTCGCTACACCGACGACATACGCGAACAGCGCCTCGGGTTCGCGGACATCCTCCACGCTCCTAAGCTTCGGCAGCCCGTGTCTGTCTCCTTAGAAGTAGGGCGCTCGCTTGGGCCAGTGTTTCGCCATGACCCCCGAAGATGGGGCGGGTACAACTCCAGGATGGATGCGCGGCGAGACGAGATCCGCGAGCTTGTTTGGGAGTGGTCACCGCTTGGCGATGACGACCCGTTCGACCCGCACCTGCCTCGGGACGAATACGACTGGCTCGTGCGGGAGGTCGAGCGGAAGCTCGCCGAGGGTGTGGACGCCGTGCAGCTTTCGGCCTACATGACGGATGCAGTTCGGTCGCGTTACGGCCTCGATGCACCTCCGCCGGTCGAGGGTGTTGCCGCGCGGCTTGTCGCCTCGGGCGAATAGAACCTCGGCTAGGCGACCGTCCTCTCAGCTGAGGTACCGGTGCGCGACGATCAGGGTGACGCCCTTCGCTCGGCAGGGTGAAGACCCCGTGCTAGCGCCATCGCCAGGCGTGGGCAGCCCCCACTCGGCGGCGGCAAGCCAGGCGAGACGGAGTCAGGGGGAGGGACGGGAACGAATCCCGGCGTGAGCAGGAGAAATCAGCGTCGTAAACGTCAACCCGCGACGGCGCCGGAGACCTCGTAGAGGTAGGGCAGCAGGCTCTTAGGCCGGAAACTCCCCAACTTAACCCCCTCAGGTATGGGGAGCGATCCGAACCCCAGGCCGATCGGCACGAGCAGAAACGAAGCGGGCGAAGCCCGCTTTCCTTGACCCGGCTACAGCGCTTGGGGTGTGGCGAACGGAGCGCTGGCTCTCCGGGTGCGCTTCTCGGCAGGCCGCTTGCGAGAGGTGGGCCATGGTGCGGCTTGGCAGAAGTAGGAGGCCACTGTTGATGGGGGTAGGTGGCATGGCTTGTTGAAGCCCTTGCAGACCGGAGGGTGTAGCCCCGCCTTATCCATGGTCGTGTCCGCTTTCGTCGTAGTGCGGGATCGCCTCGTCTTCATGGATGACGATGAGCGTTGGAAGCCGATCGTCGGCGAGGTAGCGGCGAACGGGGGCGCGACCGGCTGACTTCTTCGCTTCCTGTGATTCGGCGCTGAGGTTCGGGCTGGTAGCGACGGACTGGGCTATCTCGACGCGGACAGTCTGAGTGCCGTCGTCGCCTTCGACGGTCACGCGCCAGCCGAGCGTCCTGTCGGCACCACCGGTCTCGATCTTGTACGCCTTCGTGCTGGTGATGTGTCTTGTCATGGCGGATGTTGTAGCTCGCGTGTCGGGAGGCACCGGCCCTCCAAGAACGGGCTTCGCAAGTCCCATGCCTAACCCTCGTTGGCGGGAGCGTCCTCGGTCCAAAGCTTCCCGAACTCGGCTTCGAGCCGGTCGAGGACGCTGGCCGTGGGGGCCGGTCGTGCGTTCTTGATCTGCTCGTAAAGGTCGTCGTCACTGAGCATCCAGCGGGCGGCGGTCTTCAGTTGTGCGTACCGCTCGGGGAGCGCCTTCGACGCGCTGATCTGTGAGAGCTGGTGGTTCGCCTCGTCCAAGACGATCTGGGCTTGGAGGCCGCCGCGTAGCCGGTGGAGCTGCGCGAGCTTCGTCACGGCTGATTCGAGGGTCTGCGCGGCCTTCTGCCTCCGCGCTGCGCGTTCCGGGCCGAAGACTTCGGCGAGGGCCGGTGAGAGGTTCGCCATGATTGCGTCCACGGCCTGCTCGGTTGAGCTGAACCGGCGATCGTGGTCGATCCCTTTGGCGCTTCCGTCATAGACATTCGGGCCGCGCGAAGCGCGGGCCGTAAGGTCTTGTTCTTTTTGGTCATAGGTACAAGACCTTTCGCTCCCCTGAACGCGCCAGTCATGCTCCCCTGAACGGTCAACATCTCCCCCGCGCTGCGTCGGAATCCCGGACGGCCGTGTTCGTTCTTGCGACAGGCGGTGTCGTGCCGAGTTGAGGCCTCTGAGTAGGGGATCGGCGGCCAGCGGAGCGCGGCCAAGCATGGGCCGGGTCGAGGCGCCGGTCGGCGTCTTCCGTGCGTCCGAGAGCCACGCCTCTGTGACGGCGAGGGCATGGCCGGTGGTCGGTGTCTGCGCGAGCGCGGACTGAATCGCCGACCACTCGCGGTCGTTGGCGAGCGCGTGGATCGGGGTTCCGATGTCGATCGGCAGGAGCCGCAGGCGCCGCGTCCGCGTGACGTCCAGATCGGCGGCGGCGGGCGTCCTCGCGGTCGCTCCCGGCATGGTGTAAATGGCCGACCCTGGGGCCTTCTTCGCGTGGACGAGGACGCTGTCGCGGATCATCTGTTCACGGATGCGGCGAACCTTCCGTGCCTCGGTGTGGAGCATGGCGGCCACGGCCTCGTCGTCGGCGTGGATCGCTCCACGGCGAAGCTGCTCGCGGACGTACAGGAGGGCGACGAGGACGGCCAGGCCGGAGTTCCGCTGGCCGCGCCGGAGTGCCGCGGCGATCCTGGCCGGGAGGACGACGCTGCGACGCGCGTTCTCTGGGCGTGCCGGGTCCGCAGCCGGAGCCAGCATCATCGCCCGGTTGGCGCGAGCGAAGCGCCGCGTGATCGGGTCACGGTCTTGCGGGCCGTGCGGTCGGTCGAAGATCGCCAGCCCGAAGACCTCCTCGATACGCGTCAACGCTGCCTCGATCGAGTCGTGGTGGATTGGAGTGTGCGCCCGGAGGTAGCGATGACTAGGGCTGCGCCTCGGATGGGCCGCGAACGCGCCGAGGACGAGCTTCTCGGTGGTCGTCAGCCAGGGGTGGAAGAGGACGTCGTCGGTCATCCGGTAGCCATGGAAGAGGCCCTGCTGCCGTCCGGCTGCGGGACTACGGTTCCGTGCGGTAGGAGCGGTCAAGGCCTGACTGTCTGTAGGAGCCTCGCTGGGGAGCGGGGCTTCTGCGTTTTCGGGGTTCATCAGGCGCGGCTCCTGCGAGCGGCGAGTGGGGAGTGTTCGAGGTCGGCGATCGTCTCGGCTACCGCGTCGGCGATCTTCGGCTCCATGATGCGGCGAGCGAGGATTGGCCTGAATGGAACCGCGTCACCACGCGGTGTCGTAGAAGCCAACTCCCCCTGGCGGGTGGCAGTTGGCCCATGGGCTACCGGTCCATGTCGCGGTCGCCTGGTACCAGGCTGGACGCGGCCGGCCCGTCGCGACTGCGCGGCAGCTGGAGAAAGCAGCGCGCCGGCTCGAGCCCTTCGCTCCGGCCTACCGTGGAGTCGACGTGCAGGCCGTGCTCGAGCAGGTGCAGGCAGCGCAGGCGCGCGTTGCTGCGGGGTCGCTCGAGCTGGAGCCTCCCGAGATCTAGGGCTTTGCCAGACCGAGGTCGATCAGGACGCGGTTGACCGCGACCTGGAGCCACCACTCGCGGCCGAAGAAGAGCAGGAGCCCGAGCGCGATGAGCACGACTCCGCTCGCTACCTGAATCAGCATGTAGCGGTCGCGGAGCCAGCGGAACGCTCCCATCGCGCGGGCGAACGCGAGGCCCGCGACGAGAAACGCGGCCCCCAGACCGAGCGCGTACGCGGCGAGCAGCACAGTTCCCTTCAGCACCGTTCCGCTCGTGCTGGCGAGGACGAGCACGGCGCCGAGCACGCTGCCGATGCACGGCGCAGCGCAGACGGCGAACGCCCCGCCGAGCAGCGCACCGGACCCGCGGCGGCGGGCTCCGGTGAGCAGGCCGGGCGCTATCACCCGCTCCGGCACCGGCAACAGGCCGACGAACGCGAGCCCGAGCACGACGAGAACGAAGCCTGCGACCTGGGTGCGAGCGGTTGCCGAGAGGACGCTGCCGATCGCCGCGGCGCCCGCTCCGAGCACGACGAAGACGACGGTGAAGCCGAGGATGAACGGGAGGCTCGCGACGACG
>Ga0335083_10003331_pt1 | contig 20901 bp, 19 predicted proteins | sample Lox_Sample_42_FD_206716 | JGI IMG/M metagenome (GOLD analysis project Ga0335083, IMG submission 206716) | Soil microbial communities from Loxahatchee National Wildlife Refuge, Florida, United States - Lox_Sample_4.2 | ecosystem: Environmental > Terrestrial > Soil > Wetlands | place: USA...
CGCCGCCGCCCGCGCGTCGTCCGGTTGGGCGTCCCGGGGCGCGGGCGGGCTCGGCAGCCGCGGCAGGCGCTCGCCGCGGCTACGGAGCTGGGCGTGGACCGCCTCGACCATCGACCGCAGCCGATCGGGTCCGTAGGCGGCCACGAGCGCCACCGCCTCGGGCTCCTCTCCTCGGACGAACTCCCCCAGGGCCGCCTGGAAGGCGTCGCCGCGCAGGCGCCCCGCGACCCCCTCGTCCAGCACCCGGAAGCCGGGGTCCAGGCCCGCGGCCAGCGGATGGGCGGCGAGCAGCCGGGCACAGAAGCCGTGGATGGTCGAGACGTAGGCGGCCTCGGTGTCGCGCGCGGCGGCGCGCTCGCCGAGCTCGAGGAACGCGGCACGGACACGCTCCCGAAGCTCGCCGGCCGCCCGGTCGGTGAACGTGATCGCGAGGATCTGCGACGGGCTCAGGCGGTCCTGGAGCACGGCGGCCACGAAGCGCTCCACGAGCACGGCCGTCTTGCCGCTGCCGGCCGCCGCGGACAGCGACAGCCGCCCCGAGCGCCGCTGCACCGCGACGAGCTGCTCGTCGGTCAGCGACACCGGCAGATCGAGGGGTAGCTGCAGCCACCCCCCGGGGAACAGGTCTCGGGCTTGGGCTCGAGCTCCCCGTTCCGCGCCCTCACGGCCGCCGAGCGGGCCATCGCGAGCGCCTCGCCCAACAGCTCGCGCACCTCGTCCCCGGGACGCTCGTCGTTGCGGACGCAGCCGAGGTCGATCCCCGTGTCCTCGTCGACGATCCCCCTGGCACGCAGGTCACCGCCCGACAGGGGCTGGTAGAAGCCGCCCACCGCGGTGCGCTCCAGCAGCCGCTCTACGGCCAGCATGTACAGCGGGACCTGGACCTTGCCCTCGCCCATCCAGCGTGAGGGCAGCGTGGCGGTGCCGCTCTTGTAATCCACCACCACCGCGTCCCCGGCCGGCGAGTAGTCGACGCGGTCGATCCGCCCGCGCAGCACGACGCCGTCGCCGAGCTCGAAGGCGGGGAGCTCGAGATCCCCCTCCTCCTCGCCCGGTAGGCCGAAGGACAGCTCCAGCGGCCCGGGCTCCAGCGGCCACTCCGCCCGCGCGGCGTGCTCGAGGTAGCGCCCGAGGTCCATGTGCAGCCGCAGCCGGGCCCCGGGCAGTCGCTCGGCCGACACCGACAGGGGATGTTCGGACTCGCGCCGGGCCAGCGCCCGGGCCAGCAGCTCGCGGGCCGTCGCGAGCGTCGCCGGCGTGATCGCGGCGCTGCCGGTCCGCTCCCGCAGACCCTCGAGCGTGTCCTTCAGCGCCGCGTGGGCGAGTCCCCCGCGGCGGAGCGGCTCGGCGTCGGGGTCCCAGGAGGCCGGGCGCAGGATCCGCTCGATGTACCACCGCATCGGGCAGCCGATGTATTTCTCGAGCTGGCTCGCGGACCACGGCCGGCCGGCCAGCTCGGCCAGCACCTGCTCATCACGCAAGGGCCGCTCGCGCCCCTCGTCGTCGGTGCCCGCAGGCGCTGCCGGGCTCCTGGGCGGCGTTGCCTGGGCACCGCCGCGCAGCGGCCGGTCCAGCAGCTCCTCCTCGAACAGGTCGCAGACGTCCTCGACGAACAGAGACCTGCTCGTCGCTAGTCCTTCGTCGTCGGCGAGGTGCCAGCTCAGCACGAGCAGCTCCTCCGGACGGGAGACAGCCGCATACAGGAGATAGCGCTCGGCGGCCAGCGGGTCCTCGGTGCCGCCGAGACGGATGCCCGCCAGTCGCTCCAGCTCGAAGCGGTCCTCGTCGGAGAGCAGGCCGCGGCGCCGGCGCTGCGAGGGAAACACGCCTTCCTGCATCCCGCACAGGAACAGCACCCTGACCCGGCGCGCGCGCAACGCCAATGGGTCGAGCACCGCCACCGTATCGCTGCCGGGGGGATGGCCGCCGAGGAACTCGACCGCGACGAGCTCGCCGGCGAGTGCCGGTGCGTCGAGCGGCGCCAGCTCGGGTGCACGCACGGCAAGCTCGCGCAGTTCGCGCAGCGCCCGGGCGGCCGCTGCGTGGGCGAGGCCCTCGTCGGCCCGCTCGCCGGCCAGCACCGTGGCGGTGCCCTGCAACGGCGCGCTCAGGAGGCGGACGAGCTCCCGTCCGCAACGGTCGATCAGCGCCGCAGCGGAACGGGCCTGTGCCGCCTGCAGCTCGTCGAGCGCCTCCAGGGGCCAGTTGCGCTGCTCCCACAGGGCCCGCGCGCGCGACACGGCGGTCGTCCCCTCGCGGCGAAGCTCGCGCTCGAGGTCGTCGGCGAGTGCCGGCACACGCAACAGCCCCGGCGCCCGCAGCCACGCGAGCAGGTCGGCGCTCGTGCCGGGCGGCGCCGCGTCCCCGGCGCGCGGGACGCAGCGCAGCAGGCCGATCAGCGCCCTGCCGATCGCGCTGTCCCCGAGCGGCACCGGCCGCTGGATCGCGGCGGGCACGCCGGCTCGTGCGAGCACCTCCCCGAGCAGCTCGCGGGACACCCCGCCGCCCCTGATCGCGACCGCGATCTCGGCCGGGGCGACCCCGTCCGCCAGCAGCCGCGAGATCTCGCCCGCGACCAGCTCGAGCTCGGCACGTTCCCCGGCTCCCTCGAGCAGCCGCACCGCGCCGCCCGCCGGCACTCGCGGCGCGTCCGGCTCGAACAGGTGCCGCTCGAGATGGCCGAGCGCGCGTCGGGCGGCGGGCGCATAGTAGTCCTCGCGCGCTGCGAGCCGGCGGTGCTCGGCCGCCAGCGGGGCCAGCGCCTCGTAGGTGGCTGCGCGGCCCGCGAATGCCGTGCGACCCTCCTCGAAGCTGAGCGACACGGTCACGGGCGCCCCGGTGCCGGCGAGCGTGCGCACCGCCTCGAGCTGCAGCGGGCTCAGGTCGTCGAAGCCGTACAGCAGGACCGGCTTCCCACCCCACAGCGAAGGCTCGGCCCGGATCTGGCGCAGGGCCCGCAGCCGCCGTTGGATGGCGTCGGGCACCCCCAGACGGGCGAGCTCCGCCTCGTACTCGGAGTACAGCTCCGCCAGACGCCGCCGGGAGGAGGCCTCCGCCGGCGTGCCCCCGTCCAGCTTGGCCAGCGCCGCCTGCAGGCGGGCGGGTGTGACGGCGTCCGCGTGCAGCTCGTCCACGAGCTCCCCGACAGCGCGCGAGAGACCGCCCGACAGCGGCTGCTCACCGGCGGCGGCGAGGCCGGCGCGGCGACTGACGAGCGCGATCAGCCGCTCGCGGGCTCGCTCGGACAGGACCGGCCCGTCCGCGCCGGCGCGCCTGACGACCTCGCCCAGCAGCCCCCCGAAGCGCGTCACGCGTGCGCCGATCAGGGCACCGTCACCGGCAAGCTCGCGCGTGTAGCGCTGCACGTCGGCGGCCGTGGGCACGACCAGCAGCGGCTGACGCCCGGCGGCCAGCTCGGCACGCACCGCGCCCATCACGGCCTGGGCCTTGCCGGCGTTGGCGGGACCGCTGATCAGCCTCAACGACACTGCGGGCAATCCTGGCGCACGCGGGGGACGTGGCCCGACCGGAGCAGCCGGGCGCTCCCGGCGGCGGGGATCGGCGATGTCAAGCGCGGCGAGGCCGCGACGCCGGGCGAGGGGAAAGGGCGCCGGTGGCCAGGTGTGGCTAGGCGGCGGTGCGCTCGCCGACGGGCTCGCCGGCGCCGTCCTCGGCGCCCCGCGCGAGGTTCTCGACGAGCTGCTCTTCGGCATCCGGGGGCTTGGCGCCCTCCTTCGCCCAGGGCTCGTCGAACTCCACCCGCCATTTGCCCTCGTCGGTCTGGTTGAGGGCCAGGCGCGCCCGGAAGCTGCGCCCGCTGCGGCCCCGGAAGCCGGTCACCGGTGCGGCCGTGTAGCCGGTCCTGATCAGCTCCTTGGCGACCGCCAGCGGCAACTGCTTGCCGGCTTTCGACTTCCAGATCACGAACCCGCAGCCGGGATCGTCGCGCGACCAGCACGAGTAGCCCTTGCGGTTCTCGACGATCTCGTGTCCGCAGATCGGGCAGGGCCCGAGCCGGGCGCGCGGGATGCGCACGTCTTTGAGCGACTCGTCGAGCTCCTTGACCGTCTCGTCCGCGAACTCGGAGATGTCGTGCATGAAGCTCTTGCGGGAGTCCTCGCCGCGCTCGATCATGCCCAGCCGGTGCTCCCAGGAGCCCGTCAGCCCGGGCGAGGTGAGCGCGTGCTCGCCCAGCAGCCTGATCACGTTCATGCCCTTCTCGGTGGGGATCAGCGCGCGCCCGTCGCGCTCCAGGTAGCCGACCGTGATCAGCCGCTCGATGATCGCCGCGCGGGTGGCGGGTGTGCCGATCCCCGAGTCCTTCATCGCCTCCCGCAGCTCGTCGTCGTCGACCAGCTTGCCGGCGGTCTCCATCGCCCCCAGCAGCGAGGCGTCGCTGTAACGGCGGGGTGGTTTCGTTTCCTTGCGCGCGCTCTCCACCTCGCGGGTCTCGACCGGCTCGCCCTCCTGCAACCGCGGAAGCTGCTGGTCGGAGGTCTCGTCATCGTCATCGCGGCGATCCTCGCCGCTGCGCGACTCGGCGGGCGCTTCGTCGTATACGCCCCGCCACCCCGGCACCAGCAGCACCTTCCCGCGCGTGCGGAAGGTGAGCTTCGTGCCCGCCTGGCCGACCTCCTCGGCCGCATCGACGGTTGTTTCCACGCGCGTGTTCTCGAACACCGCCTCGGGGTGGAACACGGCGAGGAAGCGCCGCGCCGCCATGTCGAAGATGCGGCGGTCGTCGGAGCTCATCTTGTCGAGCTTGTGCTCTGAGCGGGTGGGGATGATCGCGTGGTGGTCGGTGACCTTCTCGTCGTCGACCACCCGCGCCAGCGGCAGCACGTCCAGGCCGGTCACGTACTCGGAGGCGGCACGGTATTCGTCGTGGGTGCCGACTAGCTCGGCGATCGGCTTGATCTCCTCGATCATGTCGCTGGGCAGGTAGCGCGAGTTGGTACGGGGATAGGTGAGCGCCTTGTGCTCCTCGTAGAGGCGCTGGGCCGCGGCCAGCGTGCGCTTGGCCGAGAAGCCGAAGCGGGTGTTGGCCTCGCGCTGGAGGGTGGTGAGGTCGTACAGCATCGGCGCTTTCTCGCGCTGCTCTTTCTTCTCCAGCTTCGTGATCGTCCCGCTGCGCCCGCTGCACGCCCGCACGATCGCCTCGGCGAGCTCCTGGCTCGAGATCCGTGGCCCGCGCCCCAACTCCTTCTGGCCGGCCGCGTTGAACTGGCCGCGGTAGACGCGCTCGCCGTCGCCGCCGGGCGCAGCGCCGTCGCCGCCGGGCGCAGCGCCGTTGCCGCCGCCGTCCCGGCTGTTGAGCGGCGCGGCCGCGAAGGTCGCGTCGACCAGCCAGTAGGGCTCGGGCTTGAAGGCGCGGATCTCCTCCTCGCGGCGGGCAACGATCGCCAGCGTGGGGGTCTGCACACGCCCCAGCGAGACCGCTCCGTCGAAGCTGCTGCGCAGGCGGATGGTGGCCGCCCGGGTTGCGTTCATGCCGACGATCCAGTCGGCCTCCGAGCGCGAGCGGGCCGCCTCCTCGAGGCTCTCGAACTCTCCCGCCGGGCGCAGGCCCTCGAGCGCGCTCCTCATGGCCGCATTGGTCATCGAGTTCAGCCACAGCCGCTTGACGGGCTTGCGACCCTTCGCCTGCTCGTAGGTGTACGCGAAGATCAGCTCTCCCTCGCGGCCGGCGTCGCAGGCGTTGACGACCTCCTCGATGTCCTCACGGCCGAGCAGCCTCGTGATCACCGACATCTGCTTGCGCGAGCGCTCGTCCCGCACGACGAGCTTGAAGCGGGACGGCACGATCGGCAGGTCGGCCATCTTCCAGCTCTTGTATTTGGCGTCGTAGGCGTCGGGCTCGGCGAGCTGGACCAGGTGCCCGACGGCCCAGGTGATCACGTCGTCGGGGCCCTCGAGGTAGCCCTCGTGCTTCTGGAAGGGCCCTTTGAGGACGCGAGCGAGGTCCTGCCCGACGGACGGCTTCTCAGCCACCAGGAGGGTCTTGGACATGGCGGTCAGCGTAGCGAGGCACACCGCACCCCGGCCGGCTCAGCCCCCGGTGCACCCTTCCGTGCTGACCGTGGTGCCGGTGGCCGCGCGTGCCCTGGCATGCCGCAGCGCCTGCTCCAGCGACGCGTTGGCCACGCCGTAGCCGCCGTGCGAGGAGCCGGTCACCGTGGCGGCGAACACGGTTGTCAGCACGCGCCCGGAGGAGTCGAGCATCGGCCCCCCCGAGTTGCCCGGACGGACCAGCCCCCGAAAGGGGGTGAGCAGGCGCTCGATGGGGCCGTTGCCGTACGCGTCCTCGGTGAGCACGTTCTGGGTGTGGCCGATCCTGCCGGCGTCGAGCGTGAGGGATCCGTTTTCCGGATACCCGGCGATCACGCCGGCGGTCCCCGACGGCGGTTCGTCGCGAATCTTCAGGGGGCTCAACCCGAGATCGGGGACGTCGAGCACCGCGAGGTCGTCGTATCGGTCGAAGGCCAGCACCTGTGCGGGCAGCGGGGGAGCGTCGCCCCCGACCTCCACCGCCGTGTCGTCCTCGCCGGCGACGACGTGGGCGTTCGTCACCACCATGTCGTCGGCCGCGGTCCAGCCCGAGCCCTCGATCGCGAGCCCGCAGGCGGTGCCGATCACGCGCACCACGCTGTGGGCGGCGGCCCTCACTGCACGGTCACCGACGAGTCGCGGTTCGGGCGCCGCCACGCCTGGCGAGGGGCCGGTGATCGAAGGGATCGGATCCAGGCGCGCGAGCGCGCCCAGGATCGGCCCCGAGGGGGGCAGCAGTTCGTTGAGCTCGCGCAGGATCACCGAGCGCTGGATGTCCGAGCGCAGCTGGGACTCGCCGGGCGCCTGGGCGGCGACGGCGGCGGCGATCCACACGATGCCGAGGCCGACGGCGGCGCCGAGGGCCGCCCCGAGCACGCCGTCGAGCGCCCCCAGGCCGGGGATCACGAGCCCGCGGCGCAGCCTGAAGCCGAAGCCCTCGAAACCCATCGCCAGCAGCGCCCCGGCCAGCAGCGCGCCCAGCAGCCCGAAGGCCGGGGCGTACGGGGAGGACGATCCCTGCGGCAGCAGCAGCGGCCCGATACGGGTCCCGAGGAAGGCTCCGAGCAGAAAGCCGGCGAACGACAGCGCCCCGACGATGAAGCCCTGGCGGAAGCCGAGGATGGCGAGGATGCTGGCGAACGCGACAATGAACCAGTCCAGCGATGTCACCACGAGTGTTCTACCGGCTCAATGTCTGCGAACCGTAGGGTCCGCGTGCGGCGGGCCCGCTGGCTGCTGGCGCTCGCCGTGCTCGCGTTCGGGCTCGGGGCGTACGTGGCCGCGGAATCGGGCGGCATGGACGGACGCGCCCTCGCCCGCAGCTTCGCGCAGGAGTGGGCCGCCCGTGACTACGCGGCGATATACGGACAGCTCGACCCTGGAACCCTGCGCAACGCCTCGCCGGCACACATCGCGAGCGCGCTGCGCGCTGCCGGCGCGACGGCCACGCTGGTGTCGGCCAAGCCGGCCGGCCGGCCGCGGGCGCTGTCGGCGGGCGTGTACGAGGTGCCAGTACGGGTGCACACGCGCATGTTCGGGACGCTCGTGCTGCCCTACCGGCTGCGGATCACGAGCCACGAGGGCACAACGAGGGTGGCCTGGTCGCGCTCGGTCGTATTCCCCGGCCTGCGTCCCGGCGAGCAGCTGACCCGCACGACCAACCTCCCCCGGCGGGCGACCCTGCTGGCGAGCGACGGCAGCGTGCTCGCCGAATCCCCCCAGGGCGCCAACGTCGCGGAAGCCGGCCAGCGGATCTCGCCGCTGGGGGCGGCGGCGGCGGCCGTGCTCGGGACCGTCGGCCCGGTGCCGAGCGACCGCCGCACCGAACTGGAAGCGGCGGGCGTGCCGGCGCAGGGCCCGGTCGGCCTCGGCGGTCTCGAGCGCGCGCTCGACGAGCGCCTGCGGGGGACCCCCGGGGGCGAGCTGCTGGCCGGCAACCGGGTGCTCGCCTCGGCCGCCCCCCGCCCGGCGCCGCCGGTGCGCACGAGCATCTCCCCGTCGCTGCAGCAGGCGGCCGTGGCGGCGCTCGGGGCGCAGTACGGGGGCATCGTGGCGATGCGCCCCTCGGGGCAGATCCTGGCCGTCGCCGGGATCGGCATGGAAGGGCTCCAACCCCCCGGTTCCACCTTCAAGATGGTGACCGTCTCGGGAGTGCTGGCGGCACACCTGGCGAGCCCCCACACGGTGTTCCCGTACGCGACCCACGCGACCCTCGACGGCGTCAAGCTGAGCAACGCCCACGGCGAGGAATGCGGCGGCACGCTGGAAACCGCGTTCGCCGTCTCGTGCAATTCGGTGTTCTCGCCGCTGGGCGTCAAGCTCGGGGCGCGACGGCTGGTGTCGAGCGCCGAACGGCTCGGCTTCAACACCCCAACTGGCATCCCGGGGGTGCCGGAGAGCACGCTCCCGAGTGCGGGCGAGATCCACGGGGAACTGGACATCGGCTCGACCGCCATCGGCCAGGGCAGCGTGCTCGCCACGCCGCTGCAGATGGCCACCGTCGCCGCCACCGTGGCCGACGCCGGGGGGCGCCCCCAGCCCACATTCCTGTCCGCTCCACAGCCGCCGGCGCGCGCGGGGGCGCTGCCCGCGTCGGTCGCGAGGACCGTCAGGCGGCTGATGCTCGGGGTGGTGCGCGGCGGCACCGGCACCGCGGCGGCGATCCCGGGCGTGACCGTGGCGGGCAAGACCGGCACGGCCGAACTGAAGAGCGCGTGTCCCAGCAACCAGAGCGTCTCCCAGGAAGGCACGGAAGGCGACGAAGCACAGGAAACCTGCGCCAGCGACGAAGCCGCCAACACCGACGCGTGGTTCGCGGCCTTCGCGCCGGCCGTGCACCCGCGAGTGGTCGTGTGCGTGCTGCTCGTCAAAGACGGCGCCGGGGGCGACACCGCGGCCCCCGTCGCGCGCGAGGTCCTGGAAGCGGGCCTGAAGGGCGGGAGCTAGACGTCGAGCTCGGCGCTGGCCGAGCTGTGCGGGTTCAGCGGATTGATAATCCTGATCTCCAGCGGCCGGTTGTCGAGGGAGATCGTGGCGATCTTGAACAGCAGTAGCTGCCCCTGGGCGCCGAACACGCGCGATGGTGTGCCGGGGACCGGGAGCATGCCTTTTGAGGGCACGAGCCCTCCGCGATAGGCGAACAGGTTCGTCGGCCCGACCTGGACCGGGCGGTAAACGTTGCCCTGCGTGTCGGTGAGCGTGATTGCGTTCGTCGCCAGCAGTCCTTTGGTGGTGTCGTTGTAGACCTGCAGCGACACCCCGAACCACTCCTGCCCGGGCAGCAGCCGGGCCTGCGCGGGCGCGACCGCCTGCAGGTAGGTGGAGTCGGCCGAGTTCCAGGGGTTCAGCTGGCGGGAGATCTGGACCTCGTAGATCAGCGGTCCCACGTCGAGGTAGGGGGCGTTCGCGCCGGACTCCCCGGCGTAGGTGCCCGTCGATACCCGCGAGTGCGAGCTTCCGCATCCGCCCAGCAGCATCACGGTCACGAGGCCGAGCGCCGCCAGGGCTGCTCTTGGGGAGCGGTGTGGCATGCGAGGCGGCAGTCTAGCCCCCGGCAACCGTCACCCGCGGCCCGCGACCGACGCCTTCCTCCAGGATCCCGCGCAGGCGCTGCAGCGCCCTGGCGTTCTTGCGCTTGATCCACCCACGCGCGCCGAGGCTCTCGGCGAAGCGGTCCCATGCGGTCGCAGGTTCCGTGCGGAACGTGAAGGTCACGCGGGTGCCGCCCGCGGCCTCCGCCAGCTCGTAGACGCCGAGCGTGCGGATGCGGTTGTTCTTGCCGGTGCGCCCGAGCTCCACGATCCGGTGCGGTCGGTCGACCTCCACGAAGGTCACGTCGGCCCAGCTGAAGCGGTTGGCCGGAGCCTTCACGCGGAAGCGGGCGCCGGCCCCGCGACCCACGGAGTCCATCCTTGTGAGGTTCCAGTCGACCAGGAAGTGGTCGGTGAACTCCGAGTGGTTGGCGATGTCCTGGAGGTAGTCGAAGACGTCCTCACGCGGGGCCGAGACGACGATCGAGACGCTCACGGGGTCCAAGGCGGGTCCACTGTATCCGCCCGCACGGGCAGGGCGGGCGGCTGTACGGAGGGCCCGGCCGCTGTCCGGAGTAGGGCGGGCCGGAGTAGGGCGGGCGACTGTCCCGGGGCGGCCGGGGCTAGGCCGCTGGGGCGAGCACGCGCACGGTCTGGCCGTGCTCGCAGTGGCGGACGGCGGTGCTGACCTCGGGCTGCTCGTGGCGGCGGGAGCTGCACAGCTCGCACACCGTGTGGGGGCGGCGCCCGCCGTAGACGTGCATCTGCTCGCCCACCAGCGGGGTGCGCCCGCAGTCCGCGCAGCTCGTCCGGTGCGCCTGCAGCGCGCCAATGCCGCGGCGCAGCAGCAGCAGCTCGAGCCGTTCGGTGTCGCCCGTAGCAGTTGCCATCGTCCCTAGGCATTCGGCGCCTCCCGCCGCGATCCTGCGCCCCGCGCCGGGCGCCCGCAATCGCGTTTGCAGAACCGGTCGTTTGGGTAGCCACCCCGCTAGGTCCGCGACCTATCCGGGGAGGACAGTTCGGCGGTTGTAATTTCCGTGGTTTAACGGGATAACGAACACGTTTTTGGGAACGGAATCTTGTTATGATCCGCACCACTTTCCTCCGGCGAAGGAGCGCCCGACAAGCCACCGCCAAAAGAGAGGGAGGAGCAAAAATGGAGTCACTCGTTTCCGGCACCTTTATGGGCGCTGGCTCCTTCCGTTGCACAGCGTGTGGGTACATCGTCACGCTCGACGGTTCAGAGCAGCTGCCGGAGTGCCCGTCCTGCGGCACCGACGCCTTTGTGAGGGCCTCGATGTTCAGCACGGAGCGGATCCCGCCGGCGCCCGAGCCGACGTCATCCGGCGCCACCTCGCTGGCAGCGCCCTCCCCCGAACGGGAGGCGACGCTCGCGGAGGCCCGAGGCCGGCTCGACCAGCCGGGCGACTACGTCGTCTACGACGACGCCGGGCAGCTGCAGATCGTGGCGCTGACGCGCGAGTGGACGCGGATCGGCCGCAGCCTCGCGGCCGACGTGCGCTTCGACGACCCGACCGTATCCCGGCGGCACGCCTTGATCGTGCGTCAGCCCGACGGGGTGCGCCTGCTCGACGACCGCAGCCTCAACGGCGTGTTCGTGAACGGCACCAGGGTCGACGGCCGCACGCTCAACGACGGCGACGAGATCGTGGTCGGGCGCTACCACCTGATGTTCATGTCGGTGCCGCCGCTCGAGGGCGAAGGCCCCGGCGGGGGCCAGCAGGACACCCGCCTGCACTCGGTCGGCTAGCCCCGCGGCTGCCCTGCCCGTCCCCCTCGGCCGGGGGTGCGTAGTATCGGTCCGATGACCGTCACGATCGCCGTCCTCTCGCAGAAGGGCGGCACGGGCAAGACCACCACCGTGCGCACGCTGACCGACGTGCTGAGGCGCTGCGGCGTGAGCACGCTGGCCGTGGATCTCGACCCCCAGGGCAACCTCTCGGAGTACTTCGACCTGCCACCCGACGTCGAGCCGACCGTCGCGGAGGTGCTGATGGGCGGCTCCACGGCTGTGGATGCGGTCAGCGAGGACATCATCCCCGCGAACCTCAGTCTCGCCGAGGCCGAGCTCGCTCTGGGCGGCAAGATGGGCCGCGAGCTGACGCTGCGCAGGGCCCTCGGCAAGGGGCTGGACGAGTACGACGTGATCCTGATCGACTGTCCGCCCTCGCTGGGGCTGCTGACCGTCAACGCGCTGGTGGCCGCCGACCGCGCGCTGATCACCGCCGAGGCCCAGTACTTCGCGCTGCAGGGCGTCGAGCAGGCGATGGAGGTCGTCGAGCTGGCCCGTGAGAACCTCAACCCGGACCTCGAGCTGCTGGGGATCCTGCTGAACCTCGCCGACATGCGCACCGTCCACTCACGCGAGGCCCTGGCGTCGCTCAAGGAGCGGTTCGACGAGAACGTGTTCGACACCGTGATCCGCGCCTCGATCGCGTACGCGGAATCGGCCGAGCGGGCGCGCTCGATCCTCGACCACCGTCCCGACCTGGGCGCCGACTACACCGCGCTGGCGGCGGAACTGCTGGAGCGCCTGCCCGAGCTCGAGGGCGCCCGCGCACGCGTGGCCGAGCTCGCTCAGAGCTCCCCGACGTAGGCCCCCTGGGGCTCGAACGGGGCCCGCATCAGGCGCGCCCAGCCCTCGACCTCTGAGGCGAGGGCGCTCGCAACGGCCGCGGTCTGCTCGTAGAAGCACCACACCAGCACCGTCGGTCCGGCGCCGGAGATCGTGGCGCCGAGCGCGCCCAGCTCGCGGGCGCGGGTCGCGAGCTCGAACGACCGCGGGAACAGGTGCGCGCGCCGCTCTTGGTGGAGCTGGTCCTGCAGGCCCCGCGAGAGCAGGTCCCAGTCGCCGCGGGCGAGCCCGAAGGTGAGCATGGCCGCATGGGCGACGTTGAACACGGCCTGTCCGATCGGGACCTCGCCGGGCAGCGCCGCGCGGGCCGCCTCGGTGAGCACCTGCTCATCGGGCACCACGGCCAGCGCCTCGAGCCCACTCGGGGGGTCGAGCCTCGCCACCTGTCCGTCGGCGACGATCACGAAGCCGCCGAACAGGGCCGCGGCGACGTTGTCGGAGTGGCCCTCGACGGCCGCCGCCTCGGCCAGCAGGTCGGCGTCGAGCTCGGACAGGTGGTCGGCGGCCATCACCCCCGCGACGATCGCCGCCGCGCTCGAGCCGAGGCCGCCCGACAGCGGGATCTCCGAGCGGATCGTGAAGGTGAAGCCGTCCGCCGGGTGCAGGCGCTCGAAGGCCCGCACGACGAGGTTGTCGCGGTTGCGCGGGACGGGCAGCTCGGTGTCGACGGCGAAGCTGCCGGTCTCCGTGACCTCCAGCTCCAGCCTCGGTGTGATCGCCGCCGCCATGCAGTCGAAACCGGGTCCCAGGTTCGCCGAGGAGGCTGGGACCCGGACGATCCGCCTACGGATCACCCAGCACCGCTTCCTCGATCGCGGCGCGCTCGACCTCGCACTGGATAACGGCGCCGTGGTTGTGGGCGATCGCGGTCTCGGGGTCCTTCAGCCCGCGCCCGGTGAGCACGCACACGACCGCCTCGGCCCCGTCGGCGCCGTACTTGAGCAGGCCCGCCACCGACGCCGCCGAGGCGGGCTCGCAGAACATCCCTTCCCTGGCCGCCAGCAGCCGGTAGGCGTTGAGGATCTCCTCGTCGCTGACGGTCCTGATCCAGCCGCGCGACTCGGTGGCGGCGGCGATCGCGTCCTCCCAGCGCACGGGATTGCCGATCCTGATCGCGCTGGCCACGGTTTCCGGGTGCTCGATCGGGTGGCCTTCGACGATCGGGGCGGCGCCCTCGGCCTGCAGGCCCAGGAGCCTCGGGGCGGCGCCCATCTCGGTGAAGCCGCGCCAGTAGGAGGTGATGTTGCCGGCGTTCCCGACCGGGATGCAGAGCGCGTCGAGGTGGCCGTCGAGGGCCTCGAGGATCTCGAAGGCGGCCGTCTTCTGACCTTCGATACGGAAGTCGTTGACGGAGTTCACGAGCACGATCTCGTGGCTGTCGGTGAGCTCGCGCACCAGCTCGAGCGCCTGGTCGAAGTTGCCCTTCAGCGAGATCACGCGCGCGCCGTGCATCAGCGTCTGCGCCATCTTGCCCTGGGCGATCTTGCCCTCGGGCACGATCACCGCGCAGGTGATGCCGGCCCGCGCGGCGTAGGCGGCGGCACTCGCCGCGGTGTTGCCCGTGGAGGCGCACATCACCGCCTTGGCGCCTTCGCGCACCGCCGCCGAGACCGCGCAGGTCATGCCACGGTCCTTGAAGGAGCCGGTGGGGTTGGCGCCCTCGAGCTTCAAACGCACGTTCGCGCCGAGCATCTCCGAGAGCACCGGCGCGCGCAGCAGCGGCGTGGAACCCTCCTGCAGGCTCACGAGCGGGTCGCCCGGCTCGAACGGCAGACGCTCGCGAAAGCGTTCGATCAGCGGCACGTGGGTGCCGACGTGCGGAAGGCCCTCTACGGTCGGCAGTTCGCTCACAGAAACTCCTCTTCGATCACGCGGATGGCGCGCGGCGGCGAGCGCACGAAGTCGAATTGCGCGACCTCGGCTACGGCCGCGCGCATGCGCGACTCGAGCACCTGATGGGTAACCATCACAAGCCGCGCGCGCTCGCCCATGCCGTGCTGGACGACCGACTTTATCGAGACATCGTGCTCGCCCAGAACCGTCGTGACCGAGGCGAGCACTCCGGGGCGGTCGGCGACGTCGAGATGCAGATAGAAGGCGCTCTCGACGTCCTCGATCAGCTCGAGCGCCAGCGGCGGGGCCGGCGGACGTGCGCCGCCGGTCATCACGCTGACGACGTCGCCCAGCACGGCGCTCGCGGTCTGACGGCCGCCCGCGCCGGGACCTGAGAGGGTCAGCTCGGTGATCGCCTCGGACTCGACCGTGACGGCGTTGAACGAGCCCGAGATCGTGGCGAGCGGGTGCCCGCCGTACAGGAAGGTCGGATACACGCGCACCGACAGGCCGCCCCGGAGGCGCTCGGCCGTGCCGATCAGCTTCAGCCCCAGGCCCAGCTCGCGGGCGTACTCGAGGTCCTCGGCCTGCAGGTGCTCGATGCCCTCGTAGCGGACATCGTCGAGATGCACGGGCGACCCGAACGCGAGACGGGCCAAGATCGCCATCTTCGCGGCTGCGTCGCGGCCGGAGACGTCGTCGCTCGGGTCGGCCTCGGCGTAGCCGACGCGCTGGGCCTCGGCGAGCGCCTCCTCATAGGTGGCGCCGCGGGCCATGCGGGTGAGGATGAAGTTGGTGGTGCCGTTGACGATCCCGTGGATCCGCTCGATCGGCGTCGCCGAGAGCGACTCCTCGAGCACCCTCACGACGGGCACGGCGCCGGCGACGGCCGCCTCGAAGCGCAGCCTGACGTCGTGGACGCGCGCGGTCTCGAACAGCTCCTCGCCGTGCTGGGACAGGAGCTGCTTGTTGGCGGTCACGACGTCCTTCCCCGCCCGCAGTGCGCGGAGCAGGTACTCACGCGCCGGTTCGATTCCCCCCATCAGCTCGACCAGCAGGTCGGCGCCGGCCAGCACCTCCTCGAATTCCCCCCTGCTGCGCGTCAGCACGCCGCTGATGACGGGCCTGCGCCCGTTGAAGCGCTCGATCTCGTCGGACCGCTCCTCGAGCAGCTCGTCGAAGGCCGAGCCGACGGTCCCGTGACCGAGCAGCCCGATCCGGTAGGGGTCAGCGGACATCGCGGCCGAGCAGGTCCTCGACGCTCTCGCGCCGCACGACCACACGCGCGTCCCCGTCGCGGCAGAACACGACCGGCGGGCGGGGCACGCCGTTGTAGTTGTTGGCCATCGCAAAGCCGTAGGCGCCCGTCGCCGGGGTCACCACCACGTCTCCCGGGCGGGGGTCGGCGAGCGTCGCCTCGCGCACGATCACGTCGCCGGACTCGCAGTGCTTGCCCGCGAGCACGCAGCGGGTGGAGCCGCCGGGGCGATCTGCGATGTGGGCTTCGTAGCGGGCTCCGTAGAGCATCGGGCGCAGGTTGTCGGACATCCCGCCGTCGACGGCCACCCAGCGGGACACGTTCTGCTTGACGCTCTCGACGGTGTACAGCGTGACGGTCGAGTTGGCGCACAGGGCGCGCCCGGGCTCGATCAGCAGCGGGCCGTCCCCGCCGCGCTCGGCGCGGGCGGCCGCCACCACGGCCTCGACGTACTCCCCGACCGTGGGCGGCGGGGGCTGGTCCTCGGTGTAGCGGACCCCCAGCCCGCCGCCGAGATCCCACACGGGCTGCTCGCCGAGCGTCCCGAGGGCGGCGGCGGCGCGTGCGAACGGGGTCAGCTCCAGCAGCTGCGAGCCGATGTGCGCATGCACGCCCAGAAGCTCCAGCCCGGCCACCGCGGCGGCCTGCTCGAGGGCCTGGGGGGCCTGCTCCATGGAGAAGCCGAACTTCGAGTCGGCCTGGCCGGTGGAGATCTTGTCGTGCGTGTCGCCGGCCACGTCGGGGGTGACCCGCACGAGCACCGGCTGGTCCGGCGGGGCCCCCTCGCGGACCGGGTCCTCGAGCGCCCCGGCTGCGATCAGCTCGCGCAGCCGCTGGAGCTCGTCGAAGTTGTCGATCACGATCGCCCCCACACGGTGGCGCAGGGCCGTGCGCAGCTCCTGGACAGACTTGGCGTTGCCGTGCAGCAGCAGCCGCTGCGCCGGGAACCCGGCGCTCAGCGCGAGGTGCAACTCCCCCCCGGTGGCGACGTCGCACCACAGGCCCTCCTCGTGGAACAGCTCGAGCACGGCGCTGCAGGGAAAGGCCTTGGAGGCGAACACGACGTCGAGCCGGTCGTTGCCGGCCTCGCGACCTGCCGCCAGGAAGGATCGCGCCCGCGCGCGCAGGTCCTCCTCGGCGACGACGTACGCGGGCGTGCCGAACTCGCGTGCCAGCTCGACCAGGTCGCATCCCCCGACCTCCATGCGGCCGCGCTCGTTGAGGCGGCTGCCCAGCGGGAAGACCTCGGATAGGGTGGTGCTGCTCGCCATCGGGGGGTGATTATCGCTTTAGCTGGGCGGTATGCACGTCTGCCAGAATGACCTCGATGGCTGCTCCACGTTCCAACTTCGGTCGCGACACCGGGCTCCAGGCCCGGATGCTGCTGACGATGTTCCTGCTCGGGCTCGTGTACGTCGTGTTCATCGGCGTGCTGGTCGCCGCCGGAGCCGGCGCGGGCGTGGTGGTGGTCGTGGCAGTGGGCCTGTTGCTGCTGCAGCTGTTCGGGTCCGACAAGATCGCGATGGCCACGATGGGGGTCAAAGAGGTGTCCCCCGCCGAGGAGCCGGAGCTGCACGGGATCATCGACCGCCTGTGCGTGCAGGCCGACCTGCCCAAGCCGAAAGTGTGCGTGATGCAGACCTCGATGGCCAACGCCTTCGCGATGGGACGCTCCCGCAAGAACACGACCGTGTGCGCCACCCGCGGGATCCTGGACCAGCTCAGCCCGGCCGAGCTCGAAGGCGTGATGGCGCACGAGCTCACCCACGTGATCAACCGCGACGTGATGGTGATGACGCTGGCGAGCTTCTTCGCCACGCTCGCCTCGATGATCGCCCAGTTCGCCTTGTTCTTCGGCGGCGGCTACGGCCGCAGCCGCGAAGAGGAGCAGGACATCATGATCGTGGTGCTCGTGTCGGTGGCCGTGTACGCGATCTCGTTCCTGCTCTTGAGAGCGCTCTCGCGATACCGGGAGTTCGCGGCCGACCGCGGCTCGGCGATCCTCACGGGCCGCCCCAGCGCCCTGGCCTCGGCGCTGATCAAGATCAGCGGCACGATCGAGCAGGTGCCCAGCGAAGACCTCCGCCGCGCCGAAGGGATGAGCGCCTTCTTCATCATCCCCGCGCGCAAGAAGCGCTCGCTGATGAACCTCTTCTCCGACCACCCGCCGCTGGAGCAGCGCCTGGCGGCGCTGGCGCGGCTGGAGTCGCAGCTGCAGGGCGCCGCCTAGGCCCGTGGGCCTGCGCGACATCCTCACAGGCCGCCACCAGGTCAAGGGGCCGGCCCCCGATCGGCTGTTCGCGATCACCACCGCCTACATCACGCTCGAGACCGAGCACCAGATCGTCCCCGCGGGCAAGGCGGCGATCGTCTTCCAGGCGCTCGCCACGAGCGGGTTCGAAACCACGATCCACGAAATGGAAGAAGTGGTGAAGGCCACGGGCGGCGAGAGCGCGACCACCGTGTCCACGGAGGACGACAGCTACGGCTACCGCTGGATGATCCTCCACAACCCCTCCGGCAGCCCGAGCGTGGAAGACCTCGCGGTGGGGATCAACGCCGTCGCCGGCTCGATCGAGACGGCCGGTTACGGGGAGCGGCTGCTGTGCGCCGTGTTCGCCTTCGAGGACCGCTCCGGAGCCGCCGGTCGGCCCGCCGGGGCGCCCGTGTACTTCATCTACAACTACAAGCGGGGCTACTGGTACCCGTTCGTGCCCGACAAGTCGGGCTCCGAACAGCGCTCCACCGAGCGCGAGCTGCAGCTGAAGGCGCAGATGGAGGGCGAAATGCCGATCGAGCCCGAAATCGAGCGCTGGTTCCCCCTGTGGGGGATCCCGATCTAGGCGACGTCGCCGGGGGATACTGACCCCGCGATGCCCGAGGAGGCGAGGACCCCCGATCTGGTCGCACGCGTGCGGCGCGACCTCGGGGCTCTCGGCCGCCCGACGGCGTGGTGTTCGTCGCCTACCGGGAGGTCGCTCGCCCTATGGGTGGCGAAGGGCACCTCGAGCGCCACCAGGCGCAGGTCTCGCTGTGGGTCGAGGGGAGGATCGCGCGCCTGACGAGCTACGCCGACGTCGAGGACGCCCGCGCTGCCGCCACGGCGGCCCGCGCCGCGATCAGTCGGGGATCAGGCCCTCGCCGGTGAAGTCGCTGGTGACCTCCGAGAAGGTCACGTCGGCCGGGGGCAGGATCACGTCGGAGGACTCGATGTCGTCGGCCGGCACGGGCTCGCCCTTGTCGCGGACGAACTGCAGCAGGGTGGCGAACGCATCGCCGAAGCCGTCCTCGGCGCCCGATTCGACGATGTTGACGACCTTCTCCTCGAGTTCGTTGAGCTGGTCGCGCTGGCTGTCGTCCAGGCGGTACTGGTCCTCGCCGGAGATGCGGACGATCATCGCGCTCACTGGCCCTGTCCGGCCGGCTCGGAGCCTCCGGAGGCGATCTGTGGGGCGGGCTCGGATCCCTGCCCGAGTTCGCTCTTGATCTTCGCCAGGTCCGCGTCGACCGCGGGCTGGCTCGAGAGCTCCTTGAGCTGACGGTCGATGTCGTCTTCGCCGGAGCCGAGCTGGGTGATGTCATCGAAGGTGCCGGCCGCTTCGAGCTCGCCGACGGCGTCGGCGCGGGCACGCATGTTTTCGGTCTTGTCCACCGCCCGCTGCATGGCCAGGCCGACGTCGGCCATCTGCTCCCCCACCCCGGTGGCCGCCTCGGAGATCCGGACCTGGGCCTCTGCGGCCGAGTACTGCGCCTTGATGACCTCCTTCTTGGTGCGGAAGGCTTCGATCTTGGCGCGCAGTTTCTTCTCGGAGTCGGTGAGCTTTTCCTGCTGCTGCTCGAGTTCGGTGACCTGGGTGTCGAGCCCCTGGAGCTCGGTCTGGGCGACGTTCTTGCGTTCCAGGGCGGCGCGGGCGAGCTCTTCGTTGCCGCCGGCCATCGCCTGGCGGGCCTGGGTGTCGAGCTTCACGACGCTCTGCTGGAGCGAGCTCTCCTGCATCTGCAGGCGCTTCTTGGCGGTCACCACGTCGGCGATCCCCTTCTTGACGTTCTGCAGCTGTTCGACCTGCTTCTGGTAGCTGTAGTCAAGCGTCTCGGATGGGTCTTCGGCGCGGTCCAGCAGCTTTGAGACCTTGGCCTTGATCACAGTTGACATGCGCCCGGTCAGCCCGGCCATCTGATCCTCCTATCGGGTGTCAAGAAGGGCGACCGGTCTCGGCGCCGGCCACTCCGGGAAAAGCGTAGCCGACGGGGGCTGCACTGCAGCCCGAGCGGGTCGCGGGGCTACGGCCCGAGCGGTGGCCGACTGAAGCCCGAGCGAATCGCGGGGCTACGGCCCGAGCTGGCGCTGGACTACTGGCCGACTGAAGCCCGAGCGGATCGCGGGGCTACGGCCCGAGCTGGCGCTGGACTACAGCCCGAGCGGGTGGCGGATCGTGTAGCTGCTGTTGGCGCGGCGCAGCGGGCGCCAGCGCGGTCCCTGCTGATCGGTGGGGTCGTCCGCGGCGCTGGTGTCGAGCCGCAGCCCCGCCACGTCCACGTAGGCGTGTTCGGGGTTCGAGAACACCGTCACCCAGCGGCCCTGCCCGGCGGAGCCCCATTTCATGAATTCCGAGGAGTCCTCGGGGATGGTCAGCAGGGCGGCGCCGTGGAGCGCGAACGAGACGGTCCCCGAGCAGTCGTAGCCGGGCGAGACGAAGGACGCGTGGCCCCCGCCGTAGATGTAGGGCAGTCCGATGATCTGGTTGGCGGTCCACACGATCTCCTGGACGGGAGCCGGGGCGGACATCGGGGCGGCGGCCAGCCCTTCGACGTAGCGGGCGCGGTTGCCGGGGACGAGCAGGTTCGGCTTGGCGGGCCCGACCGACCCGACCGGACTACCTCCGGTGCCGGCGACTTCCGCCGTGGTCGTGCTCGGAGGCACGTAGGGGACAACCTGGCCGGCGGAGTTCTTTTCGTAGATGGGGCCGTGGTAGGCGATGTTCGACGAGCTCGAGGTGATCGGCGTGGCCCCCGGGGGGACGACGGGCTTGGCGGGCGCTTTGGTGGCGTGCTTGGGGTGGGCGGACGTGCCGGCGGCTACGCCACCCGTGTTCGAGGCCCACGCGTTGCCGGCACCACCGGTGAGTAGCGCCATCACGAAAACCAGCGCGCTGCTTGTGCGAGACCGCAAAACGACACCTCTTTCGTCGGCCTCCGGGGTTAGCTGACGGGCTAGCGCTGAAAGAGCCTGCGCCCTTCACGGCCTCACCGTGAAGTTCGCCCCAACAACCTGGGTCCCCCGGTCCGTGACACCCGGTCACGGATTCGGCGTATGGCGCGGCAGGCTAGCAAAGTGCAATGACGCTTGCAGACGGTGCCGTTGCAGCCCGGCCCCCACGCCGGCGTTCGCGCCCGCGCATGGCGGTAGGGTCCGCACCGGTGTCACGGCTGCTCCGCGTACGGTCCGGCGCACTCCGGCTCGTCCCGGTGCTGGCGGCGGGCGCGTGCCTGCTGGCCGCCTGCGGGAAGAGCGCCGGGCCGAGCAGGTCGCTGGCCCCGGTGGCCGAACAGGGCGCCGTCAGCGTGGTGACCGGCAA
>Ga0335083_10003333_pt1 | contig 20896 bp, 19 predicted proteins | sample Lox_Sample_42_FD_206716 | JGI IMG/M metagenome (GOLD analysis project Ga0335083, IMG submission 206716) | Soil microbial communities from Loxahatchee National Wildlife Refuge, Florida, United States - Lox_Sample_4.2 | ecosystem: Environmental > Terrestrial > Soil > Wetlands | place: USA...
GTGGCGCGCCGTTGACGCTGACGGAGCCCGCGCTCGGCTGCTCCAGCGCCGCCACCAGCCGCAGCAACGTGCTCTTGCCGCAGCCGCTCGGGCCCAGGATGGCGACGAACTCGCCCGGCGCGATCGTGAGCGAGAGGTCGGAGAGCGCCAGCACGCCCTCCTTGTTGCCGGCGAGCTGAAAGCGCTTGGTGACGCCGTCGATGACGATAGAGCTCACGCCGTCATCGCGTCGAAACGCTCCATCAGCTTCGGCAGCCGCTCGGCCAGGCGCGCGTCGAGCTCCTGGCGGTCGACGGTGAGCAGCTCGCGGTCCTTCATCACGACGTTGCCGTCGATCACCACGGTCTTCACGTCGCGGCCGACGACGGTGCTGGCCGCCACGAAATAGGGATCGTAGAGCGGCATGTGGTCGAGCTGCGTGCGGTCGACCAGCAGGATGTCGGCCTTCTTGCCGACCTCGAGGCTGCCGATCTCACCCTCGATGCCGAGCGCCCGCGCGCCGCCGTTGGTCGCGACCTTCAGGAGGGTCTCGCTGGGCATGACGTTGCGATAGGCCATGGGCGATCCCATGATCGCCTGCTGGCCGACCCGCGCCATGTGCGCCACCTGGAAGATGTCGAGCGAGCCCCACGACGCCGCGCCGTCGGTGCCGAGCCCGATGTCGATGCCGTGCTTCCACATCTCCGTGAGGCGATGCGGACCGATCGAGTAGTTGTTGAACGCGCAATGGCAGGCCGAGGGCCGGTGCTTCACATAGAGATCGAGCTCGTCGGTCGAGAGCAGCACCGAATGGGCGCAATGCATGTGCCTGTTGAGCGCGCCGAGATCGTTGAGATATTCCGCCGGCCGCTTGCCGAACTTGGCCAGCGCGTAATCGATCTCGTAGGTGCCCTCGCAGAGATGGGTGTGGATCTTGACGTCGAGCGTGCGCGCCGCCTCGGCCATCGCCTTGATGAGCTCGGGCGAGCAGACGATGATCTGGCGCAGCGACAGCCAGGCCTGCACCCTATCCGTGCCGCCCTTCGTGCCGGCCCAGCGTTTCACCAGCGCCACGTTGGCGTCGTAGGCCTTCTTGGTGGTGGTGATCATGGTCTTGGTGGCGACGCCCTGGTCGCAGGTCGTGAGGGCGACGAAGCCGCGGATGCCGGTCTCGATCGCCGCGCGCGCCATCGCGTCGGGATGCGGGCCGCCCGCCTCGGCAAAGCAGGTCGTGCCGACGGAGATCATGTTGGTGTAAGCCAGCAGGCCGCTGAGATAAACGTCGTCGTCCGTCAGCATGCCCTCGAAGGGGATGTAGTAATTGCTCCAGGGCGGGTTCTTGATCTGCCTGACGAGCGCCAGCTGCTGCAGCTTGCCGCGCAGGAAGGTCTGGCCGGTATGGAAATGCGCGTCGATCAGGCCCGGCATGGCGATCTGGCCCGAGCCGTCGATCGTGGACGTGGCCTTGATCTCGCGCTTCGCCGCCGAGGCCTTGCCGATCCAGGCGATCCTGTTGCCCTTCACCGCCACGGCGCCGTCGCGGATCACGCGGTTCTTGCCGTCGATGGTGACGACGTCGCAGCCGCTCAGCAGCAGGTCGGCCTTGATGGGCGCCTTCATGGTCAGCCTTTGATGCTGGCGTGCACTTCTTCCATCACCGAGAAATCGCAGAGCTTGTCGATCTCCGGCAGCGTGGTCCGGCCCGACGCCTTGGCCGCGGCGTACATGGGCCCCGCGATCGCGTCGCGATCGAGCACCATCAGCTTCTGGTCGGGCTTGGCCGGATTCTTGAGCATGGCGTATTGCAGCTCGTTCTGGCGCGTCTGCTGCTTGAGATCGAGGCCGAGATCGGCGCCGTACTTGGTGACGCAGAGCTTGGCCGCGACCGCGGGGTCCTTGAGATCGGCCATCCAGCCGCGCGTGAGGCCGCGCAGGAACTTCACCACCGTCGCGCGCTCGGCCTTCAGATAGTCGCGCTTCACGAAGACCAGGTTGGTGTAGCCCTTGTAGCCCATCGAATCGAACGAGGTGAAGAAGAAGTCCTTGCCGCGCACCATGTTCATCTTCACTTCGAGGGTGACCGCCTGGTTGGTGCCGTAGGCGGTGTAGCCGTCGCCCGCATGCGCGAGCAGCGGCTCGGGCGAGAAGCCCGCCGGCACGAAGTCCCACGTCTTGGGCAGGCTGTTGAGCGCGAGCGTCGCGTCGATCGCCGTGCGCTCGTTGGGGCCCTGCGCCAGGATCTTCTTGCCCACGATGTCGGCCGCCTTGAGGATCGGCTTGGCCGGCAGCGAGATGATGCCGAGCGGCGACACCGGGAAGGTGCCCGCGACCAGCACGAAATCGTTGCCGCGATTGAGCGCATCGAGATAGGGCAGCCAGGTCGCGTAGCCGAATTCGGCCCCGCCCGCCGCCACGGTGACCGGCGGCAGCGGCGCGTTGGGCCCGCCCGGCAGGGTCTTCACGTCCAGCCCCTCTTCCTTGAAGTAGCCGTTCTCCAGGCCGAGCCACACGCCGGCATATTCGACGTTGTTGATCCAGCCCAGCGCCACCCGCACCGGCTTGTCCGCGGCCGAAGCTCCCGAAGCGCCCAAAGCCGCGGCGCTCGTTCCCAGCAAAAATGTCCTGCGCTGCATGATCCCCTCCCGCTCCCAACCTACTCCCGCCTGCAAGGCTTGGGCCAGTGGGAGGGCCAGTGGGAGGGCCAGTGGGAGGGCCAGTGGGAGGATCCGTGGGAGGCTTGCCGCGTCCGCCGCGCGAGGCCAGATTCGGCCCGCATGGCCGGCTTCCTCGAAGATGCCTCGTTCAACCAATCGCCAACCTTCGGCGACATCGACCTGTTCGATGCCGACCGGCCGCTGGTCGAAGCCGCCGCGCGCTCGGGGCTGGACGGCAAGGCGCTCGCCGCCCTGGGCAAGGACTATGGCTCGGCGGGGACGCTCGATCTCGGCCGTGTAGCGAACGAGAACCCGCCCAAGCTTCGAACGATGGACGCCAGGGGCAATCGCATCGACTTCGTCGAGTTCCATCCCGCCTATCACGCGCTGATGCAGAAGAGCATCGGCTGGGGCGTCCATTGCACGGCGCACGACGGCAGCGCGCCCGCCGCTCCCATGGCCGACCATGCCGTGCGGCTCTATCTCGCGACCCAGGCCGAGAGCGGCCATATGTGCCCGCTCACCATGACGCATGCCTGCATCGGCGCGCTCAAGTCCGAGCCGGCGCTGCTCGCGAAGTGGCGGACGAAGATCCTGTCGCGCACCTACGACCCGCGCGCGCGGCCGTGGTGGGAGAAGAACGGCGTCACGCTCGGCATGGGCATGACCGAGCGGCAGGGCGGCACCGATGTGCGGGCCAACATCACCGAAGCCAAGGCCGCGGGCGACCATGTCGAGATCAGCGGGCACAAATGGTTCATGTCGGCGCCGATGTGCGACGCCTTCCTGGTGCTCGCGCAAGGCGAAGGCGGCCTCACCTGCTATCTGCTGCCGCGCTACCGGCCCGACGGCAGCCAGAACGCCATCCGCTTCCAGCGGCTGAAGGACAAGCTCGGCAACAAGTCCAACGCCTCGTCGGAGGTCGAATTCCACGCAGCCCATGCCGAGCGCGTCGGCGCGGAGGGCGCGGGCGTGCGCACCATCATCGAGATGGTGAACCTGACGCGGCTCGATTGCGCGATCGCCTCGGCCGGCCAGATGCGCTTTGGCCTGAGCCAGGCCCTGAACCATGTGCGCAACCGCTCGGTCTTCCAGAGACGGCTGGTCGACCAGCCCGCGATGCGCGCCGTCGTGGCCGATCTCGCCCTGGAGCTCGAGGCGCAGGTCGCGCTGGTCTTCCGGCTGGCGCAGGCCGTCGACCGGAACGAGACGGCCTACACGCGGCTGCTCACGCCCGCGATCAAGTTCCTGGTGTGCAAGAGCACGCCGCAGGTCGTCTACGAATCGCTCGAATGCCTGGGCGGCAACGGCTACACGGAAGACCTGCCGATGGCGCGGCTCTATCGCGAGGCGCCGCTCAACGCGATCTGGGAAGGCTCGGGCAATGTGATGGCGCTCGACGTGCTGCGCGCCGCCGCGCGCCAGCCCGAGGCCACGATGGAGACGGTGGGCGCGCTGGTGAAGGCGGCCTCGCGCGCCTTCGACGTGCGGCCGCTGGCGGCGGCGCTGGAGCGGACCCTGACGTCGCCCGACGCCGAACGCCGCGCGCGCTTCCTGTGCGAGGGGCTGGCCCGCATCGCGGCTCTGGCAGCGCTGGCCGAAGCCGACGCGCCTTTCGCTTCGCTCTATGGCGAGACACGATTGGGGCAGATGCAGTTCGGCCAGTTCGGCGCCGCCGATCTCGGCGGGTCCGAGCAGACGTTGATGGATCGCGCCCTCGCCGCGTAGGCTGGGGACCGATGAGGAGCCTCAAGTGAGCCTGTTCGCCCGCCTGTTCGGAGGATTGAACCGCAAGCCGGAACCGAAGATCCGGCCGTGGCCCGACCTGCCGCACGAGTGGACGTTCGACGAGGCGTTGGCCATGGCGGCACAGTTGCTCGCCACCATAAGCCGGACACCCATTGCCGAGGACCTCGTGGTCGAACGTGACGGCGTCAGGACCGTCGTTCAGTCCCGCGACAAGCTCCGCCGCCTCACCAAGCTTCGCGAAGTCCTGGTCGTCATCGCGAACGAGCGCCATCAAAGCCGCACGTTCACGAAGGATCAGCAGGACAAGTTCGATACCGTCGTGCCCGCCATCACCAACCTCCTCAAGCGGGCCAAAGACGACTTCAACGTTTTCCTGCATCATTTCCAGCGTTGACGTCCGGCCACGTCGGCGGAGGGAGGCGTTCATGGGCACACTGCCGGCGGCCACGGTCGCCCGATGGAAGCACGACGGGTTCCTGTCGCCGTTCCCCCTGCTCGATCCGCAGGAGCTGAACGCCTGCCAGCAGGGTGTCGCGCGCTTCGAGGCGTGGCTCGGCGCGCCGATCAATGCCGACGGCCACTATGGCCACTTCAAGTGGCGCTCGATGCCCTATCTGCTGATGCCGTGGGCCGCCGCGCTCGCGCGCGATCCGCGCATCCTCGACAAGGTGGAGGACCTGCTGGGGCCCGACATCCTGATCTTCACCAGCACCTTCTTCATCAAGGAGCCGCACTCGCCGACCATCGCGGCCTGGCACCAGGATTCGACGTATTACGGCATCGAGCCCAAGGAGGAGGTCACGGTCTGGGTCGCCCTCACCGAAGCGAGCGAGGCGGCGGGCTGCATGGACGCGCTGTCCTTCCGCGGCAAGCCGCGGCAGTACAGCCACGTCTCGCGCGTCGTCGAGAACAGCGTCAATCGAGCGGCACAGGTCATCACCGAGCCGCTCGAGGAGGGCACGCCGGTGGCGATGCCGCTCGAGCCGGGCTGGTTCTCCATGCATCACGGCCTCTGCCCGCACCGCTCCGGCCCCAACACCTCCTCGCACCGGCGCATCGGTCTCGGCTTCAACTACATCCCGACCCGCGCCAAGCCGTCCGGTTCGGTCCGCCAAGCGGCGCTGCTGGTGCGCGGCACCGATCGCTACGGGCATTTCGAGCCGGCGTCATGGCCCGTCGAGGAACTGGGCGACAAGGAAGTGGCGACGCATGAGCGCGCCATGAGTCTCTACCGCGACGGCTATCTCGAGGCCGAAGCCGAGCATGCGAGGACATCTTGATGAAGTGGATCGTTGCCGCCCTCTCGCTCCTGCTCGGCGCCGTCCCCGCGGCGGCCGAGGACTTCCCCAATCGTCCGATCACCCTGGTCGTGCCGTTCGTCGCCGGCGGACCGGGCGACATCATCGGCCGGCTGATCGCCGACGCCATGAAGCGCAACCTCGGCCAGGAGGTCGTGGTCGTGAACGTCGGCGGCGCCGGCGGCACGATCGGCACGGCGAGGGTCGCGCAGGCCAAGCCCGACGGCTACACGATCCTGCTCGGCCACACCGGCCAGGCGACCATGACCAGCCTGTACAAGTCGCTGCCCTTCGATCCGATCGAGGGCTTCGAGAAGATCGGCCTGGTGACCGAGGTGCCGATGACCATCGTCGGCAAGACGGGGCTTGCGCCAACCGATCTCAAGAGCCTCGTCGCCTACATCAAGGAGCGGCCCGACAAGCTCAACTACGCGCATTCGGGCCTGGGCTCGGTGGCACACCTCTGCGGTCTGATGCTGATGAGCGCGACCAAGACCAGCATGACCATCGTGCCCTACAAGGGCGGCGGCGAGGTCATGAAGGATCTCATCTCGGGCCAGATCGACGTCTATTGCGAGCCCGCGACCGGCACCACCTCCAACATCCAGGCCGGCCGCATCAAGGCCTATGCCGTCACGACCAAGAAGCGCGTCGCGACCCTGCCCGACGTGCCGACGACCGCCGAGATGGGCCTCCCCGAAATCGGCATCACGACGTGGTACGGCCTCTACGCGCCCAAGGGCACGCCGGCGCCGGTGGTTGCCCGGCTCGCGACGGCGCTGCAGGCGGCGGTCACCGACAGCAACGTGATCGCCCGCTTCGCGCCGCTCAGCATGGAGCCGGTGCCGCAGGACCAGGCGACGCCGCAAGCGCTGGACTTGAAACTGCGCGCGGAAGCGAAGTATTGGTCGGCCCTTCTCAAGGAGGCCGGCGTCCAGCCCGAATGACGCTCCGATGAGCACCGCCGCCCTGCTCTCGATCGACTGGATGCTGCGCGGCATCACCGTCGGCATGCTGCTGATGATCGCGTTCGCCACGGCGCGCGAGCATTTCCAGCTGGTCGCCGCCCGCCTCGCCATCCTCGTCTCCATCGGAACGATCGGCTACGTGATCTGCTCGGGCCCGGGCTCGCATCCGGTGCTGGGCTGGTGCCTGCCGCCGCTGCTCGCCCTCACGGGCGGCAACAACGTCGCCTTCTGGCTCTTCGCCTCGGCCCTGTTCGACGACAATTTCCGCCTGCGCTGGGGGCACGTCGCGCTGTGGGGGCTGATGGTCGTGCTGGGCGGCGTCGAATGCCTGGCCAACAGCCGGACCCTCACGGTCGCGATGATCTCGAGCTCGATCCTCTTCGCCCTGCTGGCCGTCGTGCCGACGCTTGCGACCTGGCGCAACGACCTGCTGGAGAACCGGCGGCGGCTCCGCCTCTTCATCGTCATCGCCTCGGCGACCTATACCGCCCTGACGGCGATCGCCAATCTCACCGGCGACATCACGCCCAACTCGGGGCCGAACCTGCTCGTCGCCGCCGCGCTGGTCGGCATCGTGGCGCCGATCGCCTTCACGACGCTCGGCCTCAGGCCGACGCAAAGCCTGTTCGCGACGCTGGCCCGGCCCGTCGCCGTTCCGGCCCTGGAGGCGCCACCCGCCTCGCCGCCTGCCGAGGCGGTCAATCCCGCGCAGGTCGCGGCGCTCGAACGCGCCATGACCGTCGACCGCGCCTATCGCCAGGACGGTCTCACCATCGCCCGGCTCGCCGACAGGCTCGGCCTGCCCGAATACCGGCTGCGGCGGCTGATCAACCAGGCGCTGGGCTATCGCAACTTCAATGCGTTCCTGAACGACTACCGCATCGCCGACGCCAAGGCGGCGCTGGCCGACCCGACGCAGGCCGACGTGCCGGTGCTCACGATAGCGCTCGATGCCGGCTTCAGCTCGCTGGGGCCGTTCAACAGAGCCTTCAAGGCCGAAACCGGCATGACGCCGACCGATTTCAGGCGCGGCGGCTCGCCGATTCCGAATTCGGCGAGCGATTTTCCGGATACGGCGAGCCGGATTTCGCCCGCACGCTAGGGTCGCCGCATGAAACGGCGCCAGTTCACCTCGCTCGCGGGGGCAGCGGCCCTCACCCCGTTCGCCGCCTTCGCCCAGCACGACAAGCTCAGTCGCGTGGCCGACGGGATCGCGGCATCGGGCGCCGACATCCACTCCCTGCTGGTCGCGCGCGGGGCCGCGACGATCTTCGAGCGCTACTTCCCCGGCTTCGACGCGGACAAGCTGCACGACACGAAGTCGGTCACCAAGAGCGTCGCTTCGCTCGCCTTCGGCATCGCCGTCGATCGCGGGCTGATCGGCATCGACGATCCGCTCGCGAAATACTTCCCCGACTCGCCGGACCTGGGCCTGCGCGTCTCGCACCTCCTCACCATGTCGCTGGGCCTCAAATGGGTGGAGGCGACTCCGGCGACGGGCGATGACGACAACGACGAAGCGCGCATGCACAGGGCGCGCGATCCGGCGCGCTACGTGCTCAGCCTGCCGGTGACGGACCCGCCGGGACAAAAGTTCTTCTACAACACGGGCGCGCTGACCCTGCTCTCGGTCCTGGTGCGCGAGGCGACGGGCCGGCCGCTCGACGAATTCGCCAAAGAGGTCTTGTTCGAGCCGCTGGGCATCACCGCGTGGGAGTGGACCCGATATAGAGGCGACAGCGATGCCGGCGGCGGCCTGCGGCTCCGGCCGCGCGACATGATGAAGATCGGCCAGCTCGTGCTCGCGGGCGGAAGCTGGAACGGCCGACGGATCGTCTCGAAGGCCTGGATCGACGCCTCGACGACGCCGAAGCTCGAGGCCTCGAGCGGCTACAAGTACGGCTATCTCTGGTGGCTCGGCCGCTCCCCGTACAACGGGCGTGAACTCGCCGTGATCGCCGCGCTGGGCCGCGGTGGGCAATCGATCCGCATCGTGCCCGGGCTCGACCTCGTGGTCGTGGTGACCGCGGGCTACTACCAGGACTACAGCCCCGCCGCCTTCAAGGTGCAGCGGGACGTCTTCACCGACGTCCTGCAGGCGATCGCCGCTCCAGGCTAAAGCGATATCATTGATATCAATGATATCATTGATATCGGGGGGTGGTGCGATTCTGAGACTCCGCCTTCAAAGGCAGGCAGATCAACGGTTTGCAGCCCGCCAGAGTCTCACGCCCTCGCCGATTCCGGATTCGGCCAGCACTTTTTGGAATTCGGCGAGCAGGATTTGGCCCCGCCCCTAGGGTCCGGCCCGAGTTTCAACCCCTCGGGAGTGCCCCATGTACCGTCCCCTGCTGCTGATCGCCTTGCCTGCGCTTCTCGGAGGCTGCGAGCGCCTCGACCGTGCCGCCCATACCGCGACCGGCTATGCCAGCCACCAGATGTGCTCGGCGACCTTCGTCTCCGGGCTCGATTCCACGGCCTTCTACCGCGATGCCGTGGCCCCGACCGGCGGGATCATCTCCTCCCTGTTCAGCCAGCAGATCGACCGGGAGCATCGTGAGGTCACGACGCGGCTGGCAGGCCTCGTCGAAAGCCGGGCGATCTATCGCGGCACCGAGGGCTGCCTCGTGGTTGCCGGCGCCCTGCCCACCAGCCCGCCCGCTACGGTCCGCACGCCGGGCAGAGCCCTGCTGCCCGAAATAGCAGGCCCCGCGCCGGTCGAGACGGCCGACCCCGCGATCAAGGCTGCGTTCGACGCCGCCTTCAGCGAGACCGAGGGCGAGCCGCCGCGGAACACCAAGGCGATCGTGATCGTGCACAACGGCCGGGTGATCGCCGAGCGCTACGCGCCGGGCTACGGCGTCGACACGCCGGTGATCGGCTGGTCGGCCACCAAGTCGGTGACCAACGCGCTGCTGGGCATATTGGTTCGGCAGGGCAAAATAGACATGCAGGCGCCCGCGCCGATCGCGGCCTGGGCCGATCCGAAGGATCCGCGACATGCGATCACGCCGGACAATCTCCTGCGCATGAATGCCGGCCTCGATGTCGGCCAGTCGCTGACCGCGAGCTGGCGCGACGCCTTCGATCCCTCGGCGCAGATGGTGTTCGAGGAGCGCGACATGGCGGCCTATGCCGCGAGCTTCCCGCTCGCCTTCGCGCCCGGCACGGACTGGAACTACACCAACGGCAATACGATGCAGCTCGACCGCATCATCCGCGACAAGACGGGCGGCAATGCGCAAGGGGTGCTCGACTTCGCCCATCGCGAGCTGTTCGACAAGCTCGGCATGCAGCATGTGACGCTCGAGTTCGATTCGACCGGCACGCCGCTCGGCGCGAGCCACATGTTCGCCACGCCCCGCGACTGGGCGAAGTTCGGCCTGCTCTATCTCAACGACGGCATGGCGGGCGGCGAGCGTATCCTGCCCGAGGGCTGGGTCGACTACTCGGCGTCCTATACGCCGCACAGTGGCCCCTACGGCTATGCCGCGGGCTTCTGGACCAATCGCAGCAGCGAATCGAGCGGCGCGCGCTACCGCGTCGAGCGCGGCATCCCGGCCGACGCCTTCATGGCGCGCGGCTCGAAGGGCCAGTACGTGATCGTGATCCCCTCGCAGCACCTGATCGTCGCCCGTTTCGGCATCGCCAACAACGACCGCGACGACATGGACATGGTGGCCCGCGTGGTGAAGGCTGTGATCTCGACGCTGCCACGTTCTTGAGGGGCCCACTCGTGATGCTCACCCGTCGCCACGCCCTCGCCGGATTTCTTGCTGCCGCCGGCGGGCGCGTGGCGAATGCCGAGCCGTGGCCGCAAGCCGATCACTGGGGCGCATCAGAGGGCTATCCGGTGCCGGAGCGCATCCTGGCCCAGCGGCAGGGCAATCCCTGGGCGCCGAAATACCGCGTCGGCGCCTTCACGCATCTCGACCAGCTCTACAAGACGCGCACGATCGCCCGCGCCGCCAACCCGTGGACGTTCCGGCCCGGCACGTCGGAGGCCCAAGCGCTGGTCGCCGAGCATCTCGCCACGCATCCCGTCACCGGCCTGCTGGTCGTGCGCGACGAGACGATCCTGGTCGAACGCTACCAGTACGACCGCACCGACAAGGACCGCTTCGTCTCGCAATCGATGGTGAAATCCTTCACCGGCCTCCTGATGGGCCTCGCCCTCGCCGACGGCGCGATCAAGTCGGTCGACGATCCGACGGAGGCCTACGTGCCGGGCTTCAAGGGCAGCGAGTACGGCCGCACGCCGATCCGCGCGCTCCTGCACATGTCCTCCGGCGTGCAGTTCGGCGAGGACGAGGACAATGGCCGCGACCTCAACAGACTGTGGTTCAACCTGGTCTCCGGCCTCTCCTCGCGCACCACGATCGCCGGCCTGACCCTGTTCAATACCCGCATCGCCCCGCCCGGCACGCGCTACCACTATTCGAGCATCGAGGCGGACGTGCTGGGCGTCGTGCTGCGCGCCGCGACGGGCAAGACGCTCTCCGAGCTCTGGCAGGAGCAGATCTGGCGCCAGATCGGCACCGAGTCCGACGCGACCTGGCTGATCGACGCCGAGGGCTACGAGCTCGCCCATTTCGGCTTCTCCGCGACCTTGCGCGACTACGCGCGTCTCGGCCGCCTGCTGGCGCATGACGGCAACTGGGAGGGCAAGCAGCTCATCCCCGCCCCCTGGATGCACGAGGCCACGACCGTGCGGCCGGGCGACGACTACCTGCTGCCCGGCAATGCCATGCCGACCTTCGGCTACGGCTACTTCCTCTGGCTGCTGCCGGGCGAGCGCCGGCAGTTCGCGCTGGTCGGCGCCTTCGGCCAGCGCATCATCGTCGATCCGCCGTCCAAGCTGGTGATGGTGCAGACCGCGCTGGACGAAACGGATGCAGGCTCCTGGAAACTCTGGAGGGCGTTGGTCAAGCAGTTCGGCTAGAGTCCGCGCCATGAGCAAAAAGATCTTCACCGCCTGCCTCGGCACCGAGACCAACACCTTCGCCTCCATCCCGACCGGCCACGGCCTGTTCGAGGAGACCTGCCTCTTCCGCAAGGCCAGCTATGGCGCGAACGTCCCCATGTTCGGGGCGCCGCTCGACGTCTGGCGCAAGCGCTCGGAGGCCAAGGGCTGGACCGTCGTCGAAAGCCTCTGCGCCTTCGCCCAGCCGGCCGGCAAGACGGTGAAGAAGGTCTATGAGGCCTTCCGCGACGAGATCATCTCGGACCTCAAGGCCGCGATGCCGGTCGATGCCGTGTTCCTGTCCTGCCACGGCGCCATGGTGGCCGAAGGCTACGACGATTGCGAAAGCGACCTGCTCGCCCATGTGCGCAAGGTCGTGGGGCCCGACGTGCCGGTGGGCGTGGAGTTCGATCTCCATTGCAATGTCGGCGAGGGCACGATGCGCGACGCGACGGCGCTGGTCCTGTTCAAGGAATATCCGCATGTCGACGTGTCGGACCGCGCCGACGACCTGTTCAACGTCATGGAAGGCGCCATCGAGGGCCGCACCAAGCCGGTGATGGCGACCTTCGACTGCCGCATGATCGGCGTGTTCCACACCACGCGCGAGCCGATGCGCTCCTTCGTCGACAGGCTGATGGCCATGGAAGGCAAGGACGGCGTGCTCTCGCTCTCCGTCGCCCACGGCTTCCCGTGGTCGGACATCAAGGAGATGAGCAGCCGCCTCATCGCCATCACCGACAACGACAAGCCCAAGGCCGAGAAGCTCGCCCGCGAGCTGGGCATGGAGTTCTTCGCCATGCGCGACAAGACGCAGCCGCCCTACGTGTCGCTCGACGCGGCCATGGCGCGGGTGAGCTCGCACAATCTCCCCAAGCCCATGGTGCTGGCCGACGTGTCGGACAATGCCGGCGGCGGGGCCGCCTCCGATTCGACCTTCATCCTGAAGGCTCTGCTCGATCGCAAGGTGAAGGACGCGGCCATCGCCATGTTCTGGGACCCGGGCGCGGTGAAGCTCGCCTTCGAGGTGGGCGAAGGCGCCGAGCTCGATATCCGTCTCGGCGGCAAGCTCGGCCCGCAGTCCGGCCCGCCGATCGACGCCCGCGCCAAGGTGCTGGCGCTCGGCCGCGAGATCTCCATCCAGTTCGGCGGCACGCGCAAGGGCACCAACACGATCGGTGACGCCGCGGCGCTGCAGATCGACGGCGTGACGGTGATCGTCAACACCAAGCGCAGCCAGTGCCACAGCCTCGACTGCTTCACCAAGCTCGGCATCGATCCTTCGACCAAGAAGATCGTGGTCGTGAAGTCCATGCAGCACTTCCACGCCGCCTACGCACCGATCGCGAGCGAGGTCGTCTACGTGGCCGCGCCCGGCGCGCTGGTGCCCGACTGGTCGCTGCTGCCTTACACGAAAGCCGACAAGACGCAGTGGCCGTTCGTCGCCAATCCGCACGCCCCTCCGACATCCTGAGCGCAGCGAAGGATCCTTCGCTTCGCTCCGGATGACGAAGGCTAGCGCGTCTGCACGGCCTGCTCGACGGCGGGCGTGAGGGCGATGGCCTTGCGCTCGCGGTTGGGCGCGTCGAAGCGGCGTTCCAGCCAGCGCTGCACGTAGTCCCACAGCGTGGTCAGGACCAGATAGTCGACGGCGGCGGCGGCGAAGACCTCGAGCACGTCGAACTTCACCTGCATCACCATTTCGCTCCGCCGCATCAGCTCTTCCATGGAGATGACCGACGCGATGGACGTCGCCTTCAGGAGCCCGTTCACCGAATTGCCGATGGCCGGCAGGATGATGCGCGTGGCTTGCGGCAGCAGCACCTTGGCGAAGGCTTGCGCGCGCGAGAGGCCCAGCGCCTTGGCGGCATCGCTCTGGCCGACGGGCACGGCGAGGAAGCCGCCGCGGATGATCTCGGCCATGTAGGCCGCCTCGTTGGCGATCAGCGCCACCAGCACCGAGCCCAGCACGCCGAACTTGATGCCGATCTGCGGCAGGCCGGAATAGATCATCACCATCTGGATCAACAGAGGCGTGCCGCGGAAGAACCAGATGTAGGTGCGCGCGATCCGCTGCGGCGCCGCGCTCGACGCCGAACGCAGGACGGCGACCAGGAGCCCGAGCGAGAAGCCGCCGACGAGCCCTGCGGCGGTGAGCCAGGCCGTGTTCCAGGCACCGGCCAGCAGGAAGGTGTTGCAGAGCGCGTCGAGGAAATCCTGGACGTTGAAGCCCTTCACCGCGGCCCCTTTACTGTGGACCGGGGCCGCGGATGGCGAAGGTCGAGCCGTCGGCCTTGGTGATGCCGAACTTGTCGAACAGCTTGTCGTAGGTGCCGTCGGCCTTCATGGCGGTGAGCGTCGCCGCGACCTTCTCGGCCGTGGCCTTGTTGCGATACATCATCGTGGTCGGCGCGCCGCCGAGACCGGTGGCCGTGATCTCGACCACGCCGCGGCGCTCGATCTCGCGCGCCGTCTGGTCGATCAGGATCGCCGTCTCGACCTGGCCCGCCGCGAGGGCTGCGATCACGTCGGTCGCGGTCTTGAAGGTCAGGATCTCGATCGGTTTCGCCCCCTTGGCGGTCGCCTCCTTGTCGGCGCCGCGCAGCCAGCGCTCCTGATACGAGTTCACCTCGACGCCCGCCTTGTGGCCGCCCACCGCGTCGATGGACGCGAACTTCGGCCCGCCCTTGGCGACGGTGATGCTGATCGTCTGCTGCGCGTAGGGCACGGTGTAGGCGATCTTCGAGCGCTCCTCGGTCCAGAACATGCCGGTGTCGATGCCGTCGAAGCGGCCGGCGGTGAGGGCCGGGATCATCGGCGGGAAATCCATGCGGATGAATTCGAGCGGCGTGCAGAGACGCTTGGCGATCTCCTTCATCAGCTCGACGTTCAGCCCCTGCAGCTCGCCCTTGGCGTCGACGAATTGCTGCGGCGGCAGGGTCGGGTTGATCGCCATCTGCAGCTTGGGCGGCGCCACGAGATCGGAGTCCGGAATGGCCGGCTTGCAGCTCTGCGCCAGGACGGGCGCGGCGCCGAGAAAGATCGTCAGGAGGGCGGCGGAAAGCCAGCGGGTGCGCATGCTATAAGTCCTTCGGCGGCACAAATCTTGCGTCGATTCGTGCAATAAGGGTGCCACGAGATGGAACAGTTCGATTGGCGCACGGCCGCCGCCCATCGCGGCCTCAAGGTCACCGATCTCGCCGAACATGTCGGCACCTCGATCGAGGGTGTCGATCTGTCGGACGAGCTGGACGCGGAGACGGCGGCGATCGTCCGCCGCGCCTGCGTGGAGCGCACACTGCTCCTGTTCCGCGGCCAGGACGAGCTCGCGCCGGCCGACTATCTCGCGTTCGCGGAGCGCTTCGGCGGCCGTCCCGACCTGCATTCGCTGCGCCACTACTGCCTGCCGGAGCATCACGAGATCTTCGTGGTCGGCAACGTGCAGGAGGGCTCGCCCCGGGTCGGCCTCAACTGGCACACCGATCACTATCACCTGCCCGAGCCCGGCCTGTTCACCTACCTGCACGCCATCCAGGTGCCGGACGGCCAGGGCGATACGCGCTATGCCAACGGCATCGCGGCCTACGAGGCGCTGTCACCCGACATGCGCGCGCGCATCGAAGGGCTGAAGGTGCTGCACAGCCGGGCGCTCCTCTTCCGCAACCTCTTTCCCGAGGCGACGCCGGAGGAGATGGAGGCCGAGCGCCGCAAGATCCCCGATGTCGTGCATCCGCTGGTGCGGCTCCATCCCGAGCTCGGCAAGCGCGGTCTCTATCTCGGCGGCGAATGGGGCTCGATGATCGAGGGCATCGACGAGGCGGAGGCGAAGGAGCTCTATGTCGAGCTGCTGCAGCACATGATCCAGGACCGCTTCACCTATCGCCACCGCTGGCAACCGGGCGACGTGCTGATGTCGGACAATCGCTGTTCGATGCATCGCGCCAGCGAATGGGACGAGGAGAACGAGGTCCGCCGCCTGCACCGCATCATCATGATCGACAGCGTGGCGCCCTGCTGAGAGCGCCTCAGTCGGACGTTCGGAGGAACGGCGATTCCTCGGCCTCCTGGGACAGGAAGAAGCACGAGAATTCGATACGAACCCCGGCGGCATCCGCCTCCAGGCCGGCGAGCCGCAGGCGGAATTCGAGGAAGAGTTCGTCCTCGGAGGCTGGCCGTTGCAGGGTTGCCGGCGGAAGTTCCTGGTCGGCCGAGGCGACCTCCCGATCGATGGCAGAGCTCGCGAAATAGTCCGATCCTGCCCCCGCGGCGAGAACGGATCCCCGGAGCGAGCCGGGCGAAACCAGCGTCGCGCGCAGGCCGGCGAAGATCGGCTGTTCGCAATCGACGTCGCCCGCTCGTCGTCCTCCGAATCGTATGCAAGCCACGGCCTCCGGGTGTGCTGGCAAGGGCCCAAGCATCTCGATCACCAGGACCGGCCTGTGCCCTCGCTCGACCCACGCGGCCATGACGCGCAGACCTTCCGGGATCTCGGGCCAGCAATGAATCGAGACGGCCACCGGCGCTTCGGGCACGTCCCCGGTCCTCCCGTACAGGGCAAGCCCTGCGTTCGGCGTCGAGAAGCGGGGTCGCCCCGTCGTCGCGCCCAGCAGCAGGTTGGGATGCTTCCATTTGCGATGGCCGCGGCCGCCGATCCCCTGCGTCACGCGAGCATCCGGGAGCCATCTCGAGCGGAGCCAATGTCGCGTCAGCGACACGAGCTGCCGGCCCTCGGACAAGTCCCTGTGGAACGACGTCCAATGGCTGACCGAGAGCGAGGCGAGCCCGCTCTGGCGGCGGCGTGCGACCACCTCGGCCATCAACCACGCCATGACATGGGGCGGCGGCGGCTTGAACAAATGGCACAGCGGCTTCCAGCGATTGTCGGGGCGAAGCTGCCGGAGCTCGTCCGTCCAGTAGCAGGGATAGGGTTCGGCCATCCTCACCATGCCCCGCCGCGCGGCGGCGACGCCGAAGGACAGCTCATCGCTCATGCGGCGGAGCGGCGACGACATCTCATGCCGCCAGACATCCATGCACTCGGCGAGGAAGCGACGACCGTAGCTGCGGTCGAAGACGAAGGCGCCGGAGTGATTCGAGAAATAGCGATCGAGGCCGAAATCCCGGATCAGCGTCCGCACCGGAATGCCGTGGTGCACTTCATCGGTGGGCGCCGCATGGAATTCGCCGATCATCGCAAAATCGGCGTCTTCGACGCCGGCAAGCGCCGCACGGAGGTCTCCCAGGACGATCGTGTCGGCGTCGATGAACATGGAGCGCCGGAACGGAGAAACCTCCGCGAGGCTGAACTTGTGCGCATGGCCGATCGGCCCGAGGGCCGGAAGTCGGACGACATGGTCGAAGAGCCCGGGATACTTGCCCGAAATGTAGGATTCGGCCTTGGCATCGCCGGCGATGGCGATCGGCTCGTCGTGCCATTGCCGCAGGGACAAGGCCATGTCGACCGCCATCTCGGCGTAGTCCGTCGATCCGAAGGCCAGGGTGATGAAGCCAACCTCAGAGGGCATCGTCAGTCGATCTTTATGCAATGCTCGCCCCGGGGTCCATCCCGACGGACGGCCGGACGGGGCGCCATCTGCTCAATCCGGCGAAGCGCCGATCGGCGAGGCGCCGCCCGGCGGCCGGTGCAGGAAGGTGAGCGACACGAAGGCGCCGATCCAGGAGCCGGCGGCGGCGAACAGCACATAGACCCAGTTCTCGGTGTAGCTGATCACCGCGTAGGACGAGAGCAGGTACCAGCAGGCGCTCCATGTCGCCGCCGGCACGCGCTTGCGCGCCACCACCGCCGAGGTGAACATCACATAGACCGCGTCGGTCGCGGCGGTGGCCGCGACCACGAAGGCGGCGGTCAGGGGATCGACGGTCGGCAGCATCGGCGCACCTCTCGAACAGGGTCTCTTCCAGTAAACCGGGGCGGCGAAAACCGCGATATTTCAGGGCGTTTACAGTCCGCCGACTCTTAGGTATGTTCCGCCGCGTCACGGCCAGGGGCGGCCGTTTTCTCTTTTGAGATCAACGGCTTATCCATGAAAATCCTCACCGGCAACAGCAATCGACCGCTGGCGGAAGCCATTTCGGCGAAGCTCGCCCTCCCGCTGGTGAAGGCGAACATCCGCCGCTTCGCCGACAACGAGATTTTCGTCGAGATCCTGGAGAACGTCCGCGGCGAGGATGTGTTCGTCATCCAGTCGACCAGCTTCCCCGCCAACGACCATCTGATGGAGCTGCTGATCACCATCGATGCGCTGCGCCGCAGCTCGGCGCGCCGCATCACGGCGGTGATCCCCTACTACGGCTACGCGCGGCAGGACCGCAAGACGGCCGGCCGCACGCCGATCTCCGCCAAGCTGGTCGCCAACCTGATCACCAACGCCGGCGCCAACCGCGTGCTGACGATGGATCTGCATGCCGAGCAGATCCAGGGCTTCTTCGACATCCCGCTCGACAATCTCTATGCCGGCCCCGTGCTCTCCCGGGACATCAAGGAGACGCTGGGCAACCGCAACCTCACCATGGTGTCGCCCGACACCGGCGGCGTGGTGCGCGCGCGCGCGATCGCCAAGAGGGTCGACGCCGACCTCGCCATCATCGACAAGCGCCGCGAGCGCGCGGGCGTCAGCGAGGTCATGAACGTGATCGGCGACGTCAAGAATCGCGACTGCATCCTGATGGACGACATCGTCGATTCGGCCGGCACGCTGTGCAACGCCGCCGTCGCGCTGATGGACCAGGGCGCCCGCTCGGTCTGCGCCTACGCCACGCACGGCGTGCTGTCCGGCGGCGCGGTGGCGAGGGTCGCGGCCTCGCCCATGGAGAAGCTGGTGATCACCGATTCCATCCTGGCCACGGAAGCCGTGCGCGTGTCGCCCAACATCAAGCCGCTCAGCGTCGCGAGCCTGCTGGCCGAGGCGATGAAGCGCATTTCGGAGGAGACCTCGGTCTCGAGCCTGTTCAACTAGGAATTCAAGGAGATTGCGATGATTGGCACCCCTGGAGGCCACATCGCGATGAGCGAGAGCAACACCAACGTTAGGAGAAGTTGAGATGTCAGAGCAGACGAAGGTCATCGCGAGGAAGCGGGACCGGGCCGGCAAAGGGGGCGCCCGTTCCAGCCGTCGCGAGGGACTGATCCCGGCCGTGATCTACGGCGACAAGCAAGCCCCGATGATGATCGCCGTCGAGCCGAAATCGGTCGACCGGCTGATGCACAGGGAGGGCTTCTTCAATCACACCCTTCAGGTCGAGGTCGACGGCACGCCGATCGACGTGCTGCCGCGCGACGTGCAGCTCGACCCCGTGACGGACAAGCCTCTGCATCTCGACTTCCTCCGGGTCGGCCCCGACTCGATCATCAGCGTGCAGGTGCCGGTGCACTTCAAGAACGAAGCGGCGGCACCGGGCATCAAGCGCGGCGGCGTGCTGAACATCGTGCTGCACGAGATCACCGTGCGCACCAAGCCCGCCACCATCCCGCAGTACTTCGAGGTCGACCTGACCGGCCTCGAGATCGGCCACTCCGTGCATCTCTCGGCGCTGAAGGTGCCCGAGGGCGTGAGGGTCGTGACCCGCGACAAGAACCCGACCGTGGCGTCGATCGCGGCCCCGACCGTCGTGCGCGACGAGGCGGCGGCGAAGGCTGCGGAAGCGGCGGCGGCGCTGGCGGCTCCCGCGGCGGCGGCCGACGGCGCGGCGGCTCCGGCAGCGGGGGCAGCTCCCGCAGCGGGCGCGGCTCCGGCAGCGGGTGCCGCTCCGGCGGCAGGCGCGGCGGCTCCGGCTCCGGCGAAGAAGTAACCCGAGGGTTCCCGTGCTCCTGCTGGTCGGGCTCGGCAATCCCGGGCCGCGCTACGCGGGGCATCGGCACAATGTGGGGTTCATGGCGGTGGACGAGATCGTCCGCCGCCGTGTCTTCTCGCCCTGGCGCGCGCGCTTCAACGGCGAGGTGGCCGAGGGCCATCTCGGCGGCGAGCGCACGCTGGTGCTGAAGCCGATGACCTTCATGAACGAGTCGAGCAAGGCGGTGGGCGAGGCCGTGCGCTTCCTCAAAGTGCCGCTCGATCGCCTCGTGGTGTTCCACGACGAGCTCGACATCGCGCCCGGCCGGGTGCGCATGAAGAAGGGCGGCGGCGCGGGCGGCCACAATGGGCTCCGCGACATCGACGCCCATGTCGGCAACGACTATCGCCGGGTCCGCATCGGCATCGGCCATCCCGGCCACAAGGACCTGGTGCTGCACTGGGTGCTGCGCAACTTCGAGCCCGACGAGACCGATCCCAAGGACGGCTGGGTGCCGAAGGTACTGAACGCGCTGGCCGAGGAATCGGCGCTGCTGGCCGAAGGCGGCCAGAAGGCCGACGAAAAGTACATGAGCCGCGTGGCAAACCTCGCCCCGCCGCCCGATCTACCGGCGAGACTGAACCTTAAAGAATAGAGCGTAAGAGCGAGCGATGGGTTTCAACTGCGGAATCGTCGGCCTGCCCAATGTCGGCAAGTCGACCCTGTTCAACGCGCTGACCGCCACGCAGGCGGCGCAGGCGGCCAACTATCCCTTCTGCACCATCGAGCCGAACGTGGGCCGCGTCGCCGTGCCCGATCCGCGGCTGGACAAGCTCGCGGGCATCGCTTCCTCGGCGAAGATCGTGGCGACGCAGCTCGAGTTCGTCGACATCGCGGGCCTCGTGAAAGGCGCCAGCAAGGGCGAAGGTCTCGGCAACCAGTTCCTGGGCAACATCCGCGAGGTCGACGCCATCGCCCACGTGCTGCGCTGCTTCGAGGACGGCGACGTCACGCATGTGAGCGGCAAGGTCGATCCGGTGAGCGACGCCGAGGTGGTCGAGACCGAATTGATGCTCTCCGACCTCGAGAGCCTCGAGAAGCGGCTGCCCAACCTCGAGAAGCGCGCCAAAGGCGGCGACAAGGAAGCGAGCGCAGAAGTGCCGGTCGTCAAGAAGGCGCTCGACGCGCTACGCGACGGCAAGGCGGCGCGCGAGGCCAAGATCACCGACGACGAGCGGCCGGTCTTCGCGCGGCTGCAGCTCATCACCGCCAAGCCGATGATGTACGTGCTGAACGTCGAGGAAGCCTCGGCGGCGTCAGGCAACGCGCACTCGGCCAAGGCCGAGGCCTGGGCCAAGGGCCGTGGCATCCCGAGCGTCGTGATCTCGGCCGCCATCGAGGCCGAAGTCGCGCAGCTCGCGCCCGAAGACCAGGCCGACTATCTCGCCTCGCTCGGCCTCAAGGAGACCGGCCTGGCGCGCGTCGTGCGCGCGG
>Ga0335083_10003334_pt1 | contig 20891 bp, 16 predicted proteins | sample Lox_Sample_42_FD_206716 | JGI IMG/M metagenome (GOLD analysis project Ga0335083, IMG submission 206716) | Soil microbial communities from Loxahatchee National Wildlife Refuge, Florida, United States - Lox_Sample_4.2 | ecosystem: Environmental > Terrestrial > Soil > Wetlands | place: USA...
CGACACCGGCCCTCGGCGAGGTTGAGCGCGATGCTCTCGGCGGCGCGGCCGATCTGGTCGGCGAGCGACTTGCGGTGCAAGCGGACCCTGGTTTCGACCTCGGCGAGCAGGTCCAGGACGGTGAGCGAAAACTCGAGTGCGTGAAACATGACGTGTTCTCCTTTGGGCGCCGCTCGCGGTGGCCGGCGGCGGCGCTCGCCCCCAGCGCCGCCACGCGCGACGCTCGTGCCGAGCGCATCGCCCACGCTCGCGGTCTCGTTCGTCATGTCCACGCACCCGGCGGTGCTTCACTGCAAGCACACGGCACATGGCGCTCGGCGCGAGCGTTGCGCGGGAGCGGCGCGGGGGCGGCGCCGCCGGCCACCGCGAGTAGAGCCGAAGGAGAGCGCGTCATGGCACGCGCGCGAGACTCGCGCCGTGCGGACCGCAGCCGCGGCCGAAGCCGGTGCCGCGAACCGCGGCCGCGACCGCGACCGCGTGCCGCGAGCCGAAGCCGCGGCCGTTAGCCGAAGCCGCCAGCCGCGGCCGTTAGCCGCGGCCGTTAGCCGAAGCCGCGGCCGCCAGCCGCGGCCGCCAGTCGCCGCCGTTAGCCGAAGCCGTAGCCGAAGCCGCGGCCGCGAGCCGATGCCGAAGCCGAAGCCGTCGCCGTAGCCGCCGCGCGCTACGTGTGCGGCGACGCCGTCCCTTCCGGCACGACCTGCTTCGGCTTGAACCAGCCATGCGCGACGACGAGCAGCGGCGGCTGCAAGACCTGGGTCAGCACGGCGAGCATCAGCGAGCCTCCGATCACGACGATCGCGAGCGGCTTCTGCGTCTGCGAGCCGATCCCGTGCGAGACCGCGGCCGGTAGCAGGCCGAGCGTGGCCACGAGGGTCGTCATCAGCACGGGGCGAAACCGCTGCTCGGCCGCGGCGCGCGCGCCGTCGACGAGCGACTTGCCCTCGGCCCATTGCCGCTGCGCGTACGTGACGACGAGGATCGCGCCCTGGATCGCGATGCCGAAGATCGAGATGAACCCCATCGCCGCCGACACCGAGAACGGCTCGCCGGTGATCACGAGCGCGAGCAAGCCGCCCGCGCACGCGACCGGGATGTTCACGAGCACGATCAGCGTGTCGATGATGTTGCGCACCGCGCTGTACGTGAGGAACGCGATCAGCAGGAGCGTGATCGGGATGATAAGCATCAAGCGGCCGGTCGCCTCCTTGAGCTCGTTGATCTGCCCGCTCCACTCGAGGTGCGCGCCCGGCGGCAGCGGCACCTGACTCGCGACCTGATGCTGCGCGTCCTCGACCGTCGACTTCAAGTCGCGCCCGCGCACCGAGAACTTCACCGGTGCGTAGCGCTGGCCGTCCTCGCGAAAGATCACGGCCGGGCTCGACTCGTCGCTGATCTTCGCGATCTGCCCGAGCGGGATCTGGCTGCCGTCGGGCGCCGGCACCAGGATGTCGCGGATCGCGGCCGGGCTCGACCGGAATGCCTCCTTCCACCGCACCGTGAGATCGAGCGTCTTCGCGCCCTCCAACACCTGCGTGACCGCCTGGCCGCCGATCGTCGCGGCGATCACCGCCTCGACGTCGCCGGTGTTGAGCCCGTAGCGGGCGAGCAGCTCGCGATCCGGCACGATCTTGATCGACGGCTGGCCCATCGAATGGAACATGCCGAGGTCGTCGACGCCCTTCACCCTGTTCATCACGTCGACGATCGCGTCGGCCGCGTTCTCGTTCTTCGCGATCTCCGGCCCGAACACCTTGACGCTGTTCTCGCCCTTCACGCCCGACAGCGCCTCCTCGACGTTGTCGGACAGATACTGCGAGAAGTTCGTGACGACGCCGGGGAACGCCTCGGTGAACTCGTCGTCGAGCTCCCTGGTCAGCGCCTCTTTCGTCAGTCCCTTCGGCCACTCGTCGAACGGCTCGAGCGGCGCGAACAGCTCGATGTTGTTGAAGCCGGCGACGTCGGTGCCGTCGTCCGGGCGGCCGAGCTGCGACACGACCGAGATGACCTCGGGATGCTTCTTCAAGATCGCACGCATCCGGCCGGTGTAGGTCGCGGCCTCCGACAGCGACACCGACATCGGCAGCGTCGCGCGGATCCAGAAGTTGCCCTCCTCGAGCTTCGGCATGAACTCGCCGCCGAGCATGCCGAACAGCGCCCAGCACAACAGGATCGGCGCGAGCGCGAACGCGCACGCGAGCTTCCGCCGGCGCAGCGCGATGTCGAACAGCGGCTTGTACACGCGATGCATGAAGCGCATCGCGAGGCTCTCCTTCTCCTCGGTGGTCGCCGGGATCACGTACGTTGTCACCGCCGGCGTGAACGTCAGCGCCAGCACGATCGCGCCGCCGATCGCGAACGCGTACGTGCGCGCCATCGGCGAGAAGATCACGCCCGATACGCCGGTCATCGTGAACAGCGGCAGGAACGCGACACCGATGATCAGCGTCGAGAACGCCATCGGCCGCCCGACCTCGCCCGCCGCCGCGAACACGCGCTCTCGGATCGTGCCTTCGCCGTGCTTGCCGAGGTGCCGGAAGATGTTCTCCATCATGATCACGGTCGAATCGACGACGATGCCGAAGTCGACCGCGCCGAGCGAGATCAAGTTCGCGGACGCGCCGGTCGCGACCATGCCGATGAACGCCACGAGTAGCGCGAGCGGGATGTTGAGCGCGGTGACGAGCGCGCCGCGCAGGTTGCCGAGAAACAGCATCAGCACGACGACGACGAGCCCCATGCCGACGAGCAGGTTCTCCATCACGGTGTGCGTCGTGACGTGCGTGAGGTTGCCGCGGTCGTAGTACGGCACGATCTCGATACCCTGCTCGGGCGGCAGCACGTACTTGCGGATGTACTCGAGCCGCTCCTGCACGTTGTCGAGCGTGCGCTTCGTCTGCTCGCCGTAGCGCATCAGGACGATGCCCTGCACGATATCGTCGTCGTCCTTGCCGACGATGCCGAGCCGCGGCATCCAGCCGACCGACACGTCCGCGACGTCGCGCACGTGCACCGCGACGCCGTTCTGCTGCAACAGCACGATGTCGCCGATATCCTTCTTCGCCACGGTCTCGAACGTCGCCGGCTCGGAGTTCGCGCCGATCAGGCCGACGCCGCGCACCGTGAACGCCTGCTCGCCCATCTCGATGCGCTGGCCGCCGACGTTCTGGTTCGCGTTCGCGATCGCCGCGGTCACCTGCTGCAGCGTGACGCCGCGCGCCTTCAAGCGATTCGGATCGACCTCGACGTGATACTGCTTCGACAGCCCGCCGAAGCTCGTCACGTCGATCACGCCGGGCACCTGCTTCCACTGCCGCTCGAGCACCCAGTCCTCGATCGTCTTGAGCTTCAGCAAGCTCTGCGCGCGCGCCGCCGCGAGCTGATCGGGCGGCAGCTTGGCCTTCCTGGCCTCGAAGTCGCGATCGACGAGCTGGTAACGGAAGATCTCGCCGATCGCGTTCCACGGCGAGATCGACGCCTGCACGCCGTTCGGCAGCGGGATGAACTGCAGGCGGTTGATCACCTCCTGCCGCGCGTCTTTGTAGTCGATGCCCCACTTGAAGTAGCACTTGACGTCGACGAGCCCGAACAACGACTGCGAGCGGATGTGATCGAGCTCGGGCATGCCCGACAGCCCGATCTCGAGCGGCACGGTGACGTAGCGCTCGCTCTCCTCGGCGCTCCAGCCCGGCGGCTGCGCGATCACCTCGACGAGCGGCGGCACCGGGTTCGGATACGCCTCGATCGGCAGCGCGCGAAACGCGAACAAACCGGTGACGACGAGCGCGACGCCCATCAGCAGGATCGCCGCGCGATAGCGCAGCGCGAAGCCCACGATGCGCTGCATCAGAGCATCCCCAGCAGCATGAGCGAGTGATCGACCGCGACGACCTCGCCCGGCTCGAGCCCCGACAGCACCGGCACGAGCTGCGAGTTGTCGTCGAGCCGCGCGACGACCTTGCGCCGCTTGAACACGACGCCGCCGTCGCGCTTCTTCTCGCCGGTCTGCACGAACACGATCGTCTCGCCGTCGACGCGCATCACGGCCGCGCGCGGCACGACCACGAGCTGCTTGCCCGGCACCGCGATGTCGACGCGCTCGTACATCTCGGGCCGTAACAGATGCGACGAGTTGTCGATCACGCACCGCACCTTCGCGGTGTGCTGGACCGGGTCGAGCACGTCCGCGACCCAGTCGACGCGGCCGTGAAACGGCGTGTCCGGATAGACGTCGACGCGCAGCGCGACCTCGTCGCCCTCGGTCACGCGCGGCAGATCCATCTCGTAGACGTCGCCGAGCATCCACAGCTCGCCGAGCTCGCCGATCGTGAACAGCTCGACGACGTTGCTCGACGAGCCGCCGTTCGAGTACTGGCCTTGCACTTCGAGCCCCGGGTTCGCCTTGCGCGAGATGACCTCGCCCGCGATCGGGCTGCGCAACAGGTACTCCTGCGTCACCTTGTCGAAGTCGGCCGATTGCAAGAGCTGCGTCAGCTGCTTCGCGCGCTCGAGCTCGGCCTTCGCCTTGCGCAGCGCGTCCTCGGCGGCTTCGAGGTCGCGCTTCGCGCCGACGCCGGCGTCGTACAGCTCCTTCTGGCGCGCGTACTCGTGCTCGGCCTGCGTCGCGTCGGCCTCGGCCTTCGCGACGTCGGCGAGGTAGCTGCCGAGATCCGGCGACACGATCGCGGCGAGCGGCGCGCCTTTCGCGACGCGCTGGCCGGGCTGCGCGAGCACCTTCGTGATCCGGCCGTTCACCGGCGAGAACACGTGGCTGATCCTGGTGTCGTCGAACGCGAGCCGGCCGCCGATCGTCACCGCCTCGGCGATGTCGCGCGTGGCGACCTTCGCGGTCGTGATGTGGCCCTCCTCGATCTGCTTCGGCGTCGGCCACACCTCGTCGTTCGGCTGCTCGCGCGTCACCGAGCCTTCGATCACGACGCGCTCGCCCGGCTGCACGCCGTCGAGGATCGGGATCGAGCCGTCGCGCTCGTCGCCCGCACGCACCGACCGGCGCTTGAACACGATGCGGCCGTCGTCGCGCGTGTTGTTCTGCACGTAGACGAAGCTGGTCTCGTTGATCGAGACCACCGCGTCGCGCGGCACGGCGATGCGCTGCTCGGGGGGCTGCACGATCGACACCGTCGCGAACATCTCGGGCTTGAGCTCTTCCCTCTCGTTCGGCAACGAGCACCGCACGCGCCCGGTGCGGAGCGACGGATCGACCGTGCTCGCGACGAGATCGATCGTGCCTTTGAACACGCGGCCGGGATACGCGACGACGCTGACCTCGACGTCCTGGCCGACCTTCAGCTTCGGCAGATCGACATCCTGCACGTCGGCGTACACCCACACGTTCTTGATGTCACCGATCGTGAACAGCTCGAGCGAGTTGCCGCCCGAGTACTGACCGGCGACCTCCATGCCGGGGTTCACGATGCGCGCGATGACCTCGCCGTCGATGAAGCTGCGCAGCATGTACTCCTGCGTCACCAGATCGAGGCCGCTTCCCCGCAACAGCGCCGCGCGTTGCTTCGCGCGCTCGTACTCGGCCGTCGCGCGCCGGAACGTGTCCTGCGCGGCCTCGAACGAGCGCTGCGACGTCGCGTCCTGCCCGAGCAGGCGTTCCTCGCGGCGGAAGTCGAGCTCGCTCGTTTGCAGATCGGCCTGCGCTTTCACGACGTCGGAGAATGCAGCGCCGACATCGGGCGACAGGATCGCGACGAGCGGCGCGCCCTTCTTGACGCGCTCGCCCGGCTTCGCGAGCACGCGCGTGACGCGACCTGTGACCGGCGAGAACACGTGGGTGACGTGCAGATCGTCGAACGCGACCTTGCCGCCGACCGTGATCGCCTGCGCGATCGCCTGGCGCTTGACCTCGGCGACGCGGATGTTCGCTTTCTCCATCTGCTGCGGCGACAGCCACACCTCGTCCTCGGGCTGGACCTCGCCCGTCGGGCGCGTCTCGCCGCGGTTGCACGCGGCGAACGCGAGCATCGCCCACACGGCGCGCGTCATCGCAGCTCCTTGCCGACCGCCTGCTCGAGCTCGAACACCGCCGTCCAGTAGCCGGCGACGTCGTTCAGGTACTCGAGGTTCGTCGAGATGTACGTCGACAGCGCGACCAGGTAATCGACGAGCTGCGCGCCGCCCTTTTCGTACAGCAGCTTGACGTCGTCCTTGGCCTGGCGCGCGGTCTCGAGGAGGGCGCCCTCTTCCATGCGGCGCACGAGCGCCTGGCTCGCGATGAAGTCGGCGTACGCCGACTCGAAGTCGTTCACGATCTGCGCGCGCAACTTCTCGACCTGCAGCCGCTGCTGGCGCGCGACCGCGTCGGTCTTCGCGATCTCGCCCTGCTGCTGGTACAGCACCGGGATCGGCGCGGACAGCCCGATCGAGAACGTCGGCGGCGACGCCGCGTTCTGATCGATCCCCTGCTGCGTGTAGCCGAGCGACAGCGTGACGTCGGGAAAGCGCTGGCGCCGCGCGAGGTGCCGCGCGGCCTCGGCGCTCGCGAGCTGCGCCTCCTGCGCCTGCAGGTCGGGCCGCGCGGCAAACGCCTGCGCGAGCAGCGCGTCGTGATTCGCCGACGCGAGCGCGTTCGGCAGCGCGTAGTGCTCGAGCTGCGGCTCCGCGACGACGAACTCGGGCACGGCGTCGCGCACTCCGAGCAGGAACGCGAGCTCGGCGCGCGCCTTGCGCAAGCCCTGCTGCGCCTGATCGAGCTCTTGATCCGACTCGAGCTTCGCGACGCGCACGCGGAGCAGGTCGGGCCGCTGGATCTTGTCGGCGTCGCGCTGCTTCTCGGCCTTGTCGAGCATCAGCGCGTTCGCGTCGGCCGTGTCCTTGGCGAAGCGCACCGCGCTCTGCGCGAGCAACACCTGCTCGAACTGCGCCTTGACCTGATACGCGAGCGTGCGCTCGGCGTCGACGCGGCCGAGCTTCGCCGCGCGCAGCGCTGCGCTCGCGATCTCGTTGCGCAGGTGGCGCTTGCCCGACAGCGTGTCCTCGATCGCCGCTTGATCGGTGATCTCGGCCGACACCGAGCTCGGCGGGCGCGAGCAGCCCATCGCGTTCGTGCACTTCCAGTAGAACGCGTACGGTCCGTAGCTCACCGACAGCGACGGATTCGGGATCGCGTTCGCGGTGGTGACATCGCCTTCCGCCCCCTGGATCGCGGCCTCCGCGATCAGCAGATCCAGACCGTGCGCGCGAAACAGCGCGAGTGCCTCGCCGAGCGTCAGCTTCGGGGGCAATCTGGTCGGCGTGTCGTCGGCGCGAGCCGACGCCGTCGCGACGAGCAAGACGATCAAACACCACGGTCGTGTCACGCGTGCGCAACCGATAGAGACCGCGGAGCGGTACCGTCCGTCGACGCGGTCGCGATGAAGACTCCGTGAACGCGTGATCGTCATCGCGAATGTTGTCCGTGATTGGGACGATCGTGCTCGGGCGAAGTGGGACGGCGATACGCGCGCGCGGCCGCGACCACGCCCGCAGCGAAAGCCGAGGCGATCAGGACCGCGATCAGCTTTTCGTGCCGCCGACCCTCGCGCGGCGCCGGCAGGCGGGCGTACTCCACCGCAGGCCGACGCCTGCAGCCAGCGCGCCAGCAGATCGACGCTCCGCTCTCGATTGGCGGGCGCCCGAGCGAGTCGAAACGACACGCAGTGGCGAGACGACGCGGGCGCCGCAGCGGAGTGCGGGCTGGGGTCGTACGCCCCTGGCACGCGCGACGCAGCGACGATGGCCATGAGGATCGTGCTCGCATCGCTCGTGGTCGTCGCTGCGTGCTCCTCGGATCGGAGCGATCGCGACGACCACGGACATCACCGTCCGGAGGCGCTGCTCACCGGCCAGCTTCCGCGTCACATGCAAAATTGTCCGTCTGCCGTCGCGTCGGCGACGACGCGCGTGGAGCGCGCGAGCGACGGCGTCGATCTCGTCATCACGTCACCGGACCCGGACGCCCAGCGCGAGATCTTCGCGCGCGCGTTCGTGCAGAGCTGGCAAGGCGATCCGCTCGCCCATGTCGCGCCGCATACGGGCGAGCACGGTGGCCCGGGCTCGATCGGTTATTGCCCGATCATCCACGCCGATACGACCGTCACCTATGCGGCGATTCCGGGTGGTGTGAGGGTGCACGTCGCCGCCCGCCACCCGCTGGACGTGCCGGCGCTGCAGCAGGCGACCGAAGCGCGCGTCATTGCCAGCCGAGAGCGTGCGCTGCAGTCGCGTAGCTCGTCGTGACGACGACGTGATTCGTTCAGTCGAACCACACGTAGTCGCACTGCGCGTTCGCACACGCGGTCATCTCGTCGGCGGTCGGCTGCACACCCGGATCTTGCGCGCTGCACGCCGGAACGGCCTCGATCTCGCGCAACAGCACTGCGTTGGTCGCGTTGAAGCATGCGGTGTACTGGGCGACCGTGATCGGACAGCTGAACATGTCGGTGTTCATCGCGGTGCACGCCGACACGGTCGCCATCGCCGGCGCGCTCGCGACGCAGTCGCTGTACCAGCTCTCGCACGGTGCCATGCCTTGCCGCGTTCCACTGTGCGAGCCGAGCTCGCAACTGACCTCGGGCGAGCCGAAGCTCGCCGACAGCGACTGCGTGAGCTCGGTGCACAGCGTCGTCTGCTCGTCCGCCGTGAGCGAGCTCATCATCTTCGAGGAATCGACCGTGACCCGCGCCGGCGTGAACGCCGTGGCCGACGAGCCGTTGTCTGCGCAGCCCAGCGCTGCAACATATGTGATCGCGATCCATCGGTTCATCATCATGGCCGGCGCGTCCAGGCAAGCGCGGTGCCAGCGCTAGCTGCGCGAATGCACGTGGCGCCGCACGATGAAGATCGAACACGTGCGCGGATTCGACCGGGCGGCGACGGCGCGCTGGACTTTTACTAGTTACCTAGTAAACTGAGCAAGACGTGCCGATCGATCTTCGCATCGACTACGACCGCGGCGTCCCCGTGTATCGCCAGATCTACGAGGCCGTGATCGGCGCACTCGCATCGGGCGCGCTCGCCCGCGACGAGCAGTTACCGACGATCCACGAGCTTGCCGAGCAGCTCGCGATCAACCCGAACACGGTCGCGCGCGCGTATCGCGACCTCGATGCCGACGGCTACATCGTGTCGCAGCGCGGGCGCGGCACGTTCGCCGCTCCCGAGCACGAACGATCGGCCGCGGACAAAGACCGCGCGCTGCGCGAGATCTATCATGAGGCAGTAGCCGAAGCGGCGCGTCACGGCATCGCCGCGGCCGAGATGGTTCGTTACTTCAGGAAGGTGAAGCCATGACCGTGTTCGACGCGATCGTCGAGCTGACGAAGGCAAGCTGGCGCGTGCTCCGCAGGAATCCCACGCTGATGTGGTTTCCGCTGCTGTCGCTGCTCAGCACGATCGTCGTGCTCGTGTTCCTCGGTCCGATCCTGTTGCGCGACGAGCCGACGTGGCTCGCGCTGTTCGCGATCGGGTTCGCGATCCAGCTCGTCGCGATCTTCTGGCGGGTCGGCCTGACCTCCGAGGCGCTCAAGGCGCTGCGCGGCGAGCGCCCGAGCGTGGCCGGCGGCGTGGCGGCCGCGATGTCGCGCCCGAGCGCGATCGTCAGCCTGAGCGCGGTGACGAGCTCGGTCGGCTTCGTGCTCGGCCTGCTCGGGCGGTCGTCGCGCGGCGCGGTCCGGATCGCGCGCGCGCTCATCGGGACCGCGTGGTCGCTCGCGACGTATCTCGCCGTGCCGGTGATGGTGCAGGAGCGGCGAGGCGGGATCCCGAGCCTGCGGCGCTCGGGCGACCTGTTCAAGCGCACGTGGGGCGAGACCACGCTCTCCGAGGTCGGGTTGCGCGTGATCACCGCGCACCTCGCGTTCTTGCTGCTCGTCGTCGCGGTCCTCCTCGTCAAGCTGCTCGGCGACTCGGCGCTCGCGATCCTGCTCGTGTTCGCGCTCGTCGCCGCGTTCGCGGCCGTGATCGGCGCGCTCGAGGCGATCTATCGCTCGGCGCTGTACGTGTTCGCGTCCGAGGGTGTCGTTCCCGAGCCGTTCGGCGGTCCGGAGCTCGACGACATCTGGCGCGTGAAGTAGCAGCTAGGGCCGGGGCCACGCGGGGGCAGCGAATCGCTTGACGACCGCGCCATGCGCGTCGATCAGCGCACAGTCGCCGACGAACTCGCGGTGCGTGGCCTGGATCTCGATCACGAGCAGCGAGCCGCGCACCGGAAACACATGGAATGCCGGGCCGTCGCCGCGGTCGCTCGTGTCGACGCGCACGAGCTTGTGAAGCGCGATGCGCTGGACGCGCTTGCCGGTCGTGACGTCCTCGAGGAGAACGCCGGGCTCGCCGCGCTCGCGCGCGGTCTCCTTGAACTCCCAGACGTTGCCGGCCAGCGGGTTGTTGTTGTCGTCGTTGGCCGAGGCGATGTCGGCGCTCACCTCGGCGATCCGTCTACCCGTGCGCGCGTTGTAGAGCGTGCCGCCGCACGGTGCGGCACACGATGCCTGCACGAACAGCGAGTCGCCGAGCACCTGGACGAGGTCGCCGTACGCGGACAGCGTCGCGAGCTGACGGCCGGTCGCGACGTCGAACGTGACGATGTTGACCTGCTTCTCGCGTGGCGCCGATTTCTCCACCGCGACGATCGTGCGCGTGGCGTTGGTGGCGACGAGCTGGTAGCTGCCGGCGTCGGCGATCGCGACGGTCTTGCAGTCGGTCGGCTGGGCGGCGGCGCACACGCTCACTCCGCCCGAGACCAGCTTCGCACCCGGCGGCGGATCGTCGGGCCAATGCTGGTCGGCCGGCTTCGGGATCGGAACCGCCGCGACCTTGCCGGTCGCGAAGTCGACATGCCAGCAATCTGCGGTCGGTTGCTCGACGGTGTCGATCTTGCCGTTGGCGGTCACGAACGCGAACAGGTTGCGGCATAGCGTGACGCCATCGTCGGCGAGCGCGATGTGCCCGAGGTGAGCCTGCGAGTCGTCGGCGCGTGCATCGCCTGCGATCGTCACGAGCGTCACCGCGATCGCGATCGCACACCCGCGCACCACCACGATCAGCGTAGCACTCCGATCACGGGCAGGCCGACGATGCGACCGCGGTGGCCGTCGCAGCGGCGGCATCGGCCGCGCCGGCCGTGATGGTCGCGGTATGCGCGGCGAACGTCGCCGCGATGGGAGTCACCGACTGCGCCGCCACCGGCAAGCTCGCCTGCTGCACGAGCGAGCAACCCGCGAAGCTGCCACCGGCGTCGACCTTGGCCACCCATGCCCCCTCGCCCGCGAGAAACCCGGTGAACACGAAATCGCAGCCGGCGGTGTCCATCGCGTACATCGTCGCCGACACCGTGCTGCCGCCGTAGTACTGACCGCCGAGCAGCGCGCCGTTCGCATCGAGCGCGGCGAAGAACGCCGACGAGCTCTGCGCCGTCGGGAAGCCGCCGACCTGGCCCGCGATCGCGTAGCCGGTGGCGTTCGGCCGGATCGCGCTCACGCGATACTCGACGCCGCTCCCGTCGGTCGCGGCGAAGCTCTCTTGCCAGGCGACCGCACCGGTCGAATCGAGCTTGACGACCCAGCTCCCATCGGCCTCGAACTGTGCGCCGGCCATCACGTAGCCGTCGGGCACTGCGAGAATCGCGCCGGCGCCGCCGCCGTAGCTCTGTTGCCACTGGATCGCGCCGGCCGCGTCGAGCGCGATCACCCACGCCCGATGATCGGTCACGCTCGGCGCGTAGTAGCCGGCGACCACGCTTCCGGTGCTGGTCGCGGTGATCGCGTACGGCGTGACCTGTGTCGGATAGACGTCGTACGTGCTCGCCGACTGCACGGCGCCGGTGGCGTCGACCGTCATCACGTACACGCCGGTGCCGCCCTGCCCGGTCGCGATCCAGCCGCCGTCGCTGGTCGGCGCGATCGCCGCGACCATCCCGACGTCGTAGGTCTGTTGCCACACGATGCTGCCCGTGGCATCGACCTTCGCGATCCACGCGGCCGGGGTCCCGTTCGACGTCGGCACGGCTTCGCCGGCGACCAGCGCGCCGAGATCCGGCGTCGCCACCACGGTCGTGATCGAGAAGTCGGAATCGGCGCTCGCGTAGAGCTTCTGCCAGACCACGGCGCCGGTCGGATCGAGCTTGACGAGCCACGCGCCGGCGAGATACCCGGCGACGTAGACGTTGCCGTCGGCCGCGGTCGCGATCGACGGCGTCGCGCTGGTCGTGCCGGCCAGCAACGTCGCCCACTGCCCGGTGCTCGACGTGCACGACGGCGCGGCATCGCCGCCATCCCCCGCATCGGGAGCATGCGCGCCGTGGTCGGAATGACACGCGACGAGCCACATCGCGACCGAGATGACGCGCTTCATCAATCGAATCCGGTGAGGATCGAGAGCGACCACGTCTCGCCGGGCGAGCAGCTCGCGCCGACATGCGGCGAGATCTGGATCGAGACCGTGCGCGAGTCGTCCGCGTCGTTCGCGAAGGTTCCGGTCTCGCCCCATTCGATGTTCGACGCCTCGCTCGCGCCGTTCGTCGTCACGGTGCCGGTAGGCGTCGTGCAATCGAGCTGGTCGCTGCCCGTGTTGACGTACACCAGCAGGTCGAACATCGCGCCCGACGGCGACGTCAGCGTCGTCTCGATCGACATCGGATCGGCAAACGGGCCCGAGTCGGTCTCGCTCAGGCGGATCGAGTACCACGCGGCTTGATAGCCGCTCGCGCTCGACGAGCTCGCGCCATCCTCGTCGCCGCCGATTCCCGGAAGCACCGTCGCGGTCGTGCACGTGACGGTCGTCGTGCACGTCGCGGCCGGCGCGTCCATCGGCGCTCGCGCGTCGATCGGCGTCATCTCGCGCGCGGCATCGGTCCGCGATGCGGCGTCGGGAACCTGGTTCGAGCTCCCGGCTTCGGCACATCCGACCGCGACCCCCGCGGCGGCGATCGCGAACCGCCAGCTCATGGGCGCGACGGTACCACGCTGCGCCGCGGCGATTGTTACTTCCTCGTGAGTGGCGTGGCCGTCCTCGCGCGCGACCTGGCCTAAGTCCCGACGTCGACCGAGGTTACCATCGCGGCGTGGCCGAGAACCTGTATCCATTCCAGTCCGCGCTCGAGCGTCCCGCGCTGCGCGACGCCTTGAACGCGGCCGGACCGCTGACCTGGCAGGTGCGCGACAGCATCTACTACGGCGTCTACCTGCGCGCGTGGCACGAGCGCGCCGGCAAGCTGCGGATCTACGGCGATGGCCCGCGGTATGTGCTCGACATGAACGACGATCCGCCCGCCGAGGTCGCGTCCGAGATCCAGGCGTACATCGCTACCAAGCTCGTCCCGCTGGCGAATGCGACGCGCGATCCGTCCGCGCTCGAGATGTTGCCGTTTCCGGCCGCGCCGCTCGATCTCTACGACGAGGCCGAACCGCGGACCGCGCCGACGAACGCCGAACTGCCGTGGCGCGACCTCGCCGACGCGTGGCGCACGAGCGATCCCGCACTCACCGTCGTCGCGCTCCAGGTCGGCACGCCGACGAGCTTCTACTCGGAGAATCCGCGCCAGCCCGAGGGCCACCACTTCGACAGCGCCGGCCCCGGCACGACCGACATCGAGATCGATCTGCACTCGCCCGAGCTAGCGGCGCGCATGTTCGAGCGCACGCCGCAGGGGGCGCCCGACCAGCGCATCATGCGCAGCGGAAAGTGGGCGTTTTTCCAGAACGAGGGCCCGGCCGGCTTCTATCGCACGTGCCCACAGCTCCTCGTGCTCGCTCGCAAGTGGAGCGATCGCCTCGAGCGCGACATCGAGTTCCGGCTGCGCCTCAGCGCCGATCCGGTGTCGTCGGTGAAGACGCCGGGCAAGGGCGGTCCGATCGAGCTGTTCCGGATCGAAGCCGCACGCGCGCCAGCCGCCACGCCGCCGCCGCCGCGGCGCGGGCTGTGGCAGCGCATCCGCGCCGCGCTCGGCGGCGACTCGCCGCGTGCGGCGGCTCCGGGGACGATCGAAGTGGACGGCGTGCGTGTACGCCGCTGGCTGCAAGACGGCACGTGCGAGACCGTGACCTGGGACACCATGATCCGCGTCGAGATCATGACGACCGATGAAGGACCCGGATCCGACGACGTGTTCTGGGTCCTGCACGGCGAGCAAGGCGGGTGCGTCATCCCGTCCGAAGCGCCCGGAGCGGATGCGCTCGTGCCGCGCCTGCAGGCGCTTCCGGGGTTCGATCACGAGGCGATGATCGAGGCGATGCAGAGCACCCAGAACGCGCGGTTTCTGGTGTGGTCGCGCGAGAACTAGCGCGATCGAGCGGCCGATCGATCAGCCGCGGCGACCGCGGCAGCACAGTGCATCCGCAACACCGACTGTCCGCAGGCGACACCGAACTGCGTCAACAACGTCTGCGGGCCGTAGCCGGCGCAGATCGAGAACCCGACGCTGTTCATCGCGTACGCGCATGGATCGTCGCAACGTCGGCATCCATCGCGTACCGGACCTGGCTGGTCGTCGGGACATTTCGGGGTTCGCGCGGCAAGCGCACCGTGAATGTCGTGCCCTCGGACGCTGTCGAGGTGACCTCGATCGTGCCGCGGTGGGCGTGCACGATTTCGGAAGCGATGTACAGCCCGAGCCCCAGCCCCGACGAGGTGGCTCCGCGCCGGAACGGCTCGAACAGGTGCGGGATCAGCGCGACCGGGATCGGCGAGCCGCCATTCCGGACGACGAGTGCGATGCCATCAGCGCCGTGATCGACGAGCGCGACCTCGACCGCGCCGTCTTCGCCGCCGTGATGCAAGGCGTTGCCGATCAGGTTGCTCGCGACCTGGGCCAGCCGCTCGCGATCGTATTGACCGTCGAACTCGCCGGTCGCGCGCAGCGCGATGCGCCGGCCGGGATTCGCGAGCTCGAGCTCGTCGATGCTGGCACGCACGATCTCGTGGAGGTCGGTGTGTGTGGTCTCGATCGGGATGCCGCCGCCGAGTCGCCCCCGCGTGAGGTCCAGGAGCTCGGCGATCATCTGCGCCATGCGATTCGCCGACGAACGGATCCGCGCGAGCCCGGTTCCGATCACGGATGGCAGGTCGCGCACCCCGGCCAGGCGCTGGCTCGTCAGCATGATCGCGTTCAAGGGATTGCGCAGGTCGTGGCTGACGATCGCGAGAAAGCGCTCGCGAAACTCGGCCGCTTCTTCGCGCTCGCGCTCGGCTGCGCGTCGCTCGGTGATATCCTCGATCGTCGCGAGCGTGCGAGCCGGCTCGCCGGGACTCGGCAGCAAGCTCGCGGTGACGCGGACCCACGCGATCGCGCCGTCCTTGCGGATGTACCGCTTCTCGGTCGTGTAGATGTCGAGCTCGCCAGCCACCATGCGGTGGTACTGCTCCATGTTGTTGCGGCGATCGTCGGGATGCGTCCAATCCGCGAACGATCGGCCGAGCAGCTCGTCGAGCGCGTATCCCGTGAGCTCGCACATCTTCGCGTTCGCTCGAACGACCGTGCCATTGGCCGGATCGGACTGCGCGATCGCCATCGGAATGCGCTCGAACATCATGCGAAAGCGATCCTCACCGAGCTTGATCGCGGTGACGTCGGACAGCACCAGCACGGTGCCCTCGAGCCGGCCGTCGATCAGCACGGGACCAGCGACGCAGCGGAAGTAGCACGGCGTGCCGTGACGGCAGTGAACGGCGCAGCAATCGCTGGAGACCCGCTCGCCGGCGAGCGCACGGGCGAACGCGCTCTGCTCGGGCCGCGGCCGCATCTCGCCGACGGCGTCCCGCAGCTGGAGCCGCTCGACGATCGCCGCCACGTCGAGCTCGCGCAGCTCGTCGACCGAGTCGACGCCGACGAGCTCGAGGCCGGCGCGATTGGCGTTCCAGAATCGCTCGGCCGTGCCGAAGTACACCGGGCTCTCGATCGCCTCGATGAAGACGTCGAGCTCGGCCGTTCGCTTGCGCGCCTCGCTGCGCCGTTGGTATTGCGCGATCGCGGGCACCGCGCGGCGCGCGACGAGCGCGAACACCTGACGTTCCGTGTTCGACAGCTCGCGATTCGCCGGGCACGCGAGCAGCGCGAGACCGGCGACCTCCTGGCCGTCGAGCAACGGCACGCCGAACCACCCGTCGATCGCAGCGAAGACGTCGCCGACGGGGATCGCGACGGGCAGCGCGGTCGGCACGCGTCCGCACGACGCGCGCAGTTGCAGCTGCGCAGCGTCTCGAACGAACAAGGCGAGCCCGCCGGGCTGCATCGGCAGCGCGGTCAGGACCGCGACGAGTGCATGCAAGAACTGATCGATCGTCGATGCATCCATCGCTGCGAGGGCGATCTGCTCGTACGCTTCGAGGATGTTCGTGCGCAGCTCGAGATAGCGATCGACCGTGTGCTCGACGACGGAATCGATGGCGGCCGCGGCGTGCGACGCCTCATCGCCGCTCCCGGTGGGATTCAGCGCGCGCCAGGAGCGCAGGATGCAGCGCCGCAACAGGGTGAGCTCGCGGACCAGCTGCGACAGCGGCGCTGCCGATTCGAGCAGCTCGGCCACGCAGTCCGTCGCGACCGGACCGGCGATCCGCGCCTCGCCCGAGAGGACCCGCGTGATCTCGTCGACGAGCGGCGACATGTTGCGGGCGAGCGCGGGCTCGCGACGGCCCGCGCTGGCGGCGATGTGTCGTGCACTGGCACTCCAGCTCGCGAGGATCTGTTCACGGTGCACGCGAAGAAACGCAGCGATCGACATGAGCACACCTCCCCGACGTTCCGACGACTGCCAACCTTCTTGCGTTGCCTGTACGCGACCGACAGCGGATCGTACGATTCCGGACAGCGTGTGAGCTTCTTGCGCAGAGTCACGCGCGCAATGTTTTCGACCGACGCGCTGCCAGTTCGGCAGCGGATCGTCATCGCGCGATGTCCTGGTTGGCAGGGACGCCGATCAATTCGTCGACGGTGCGGACGAACACCTCGAGATCGAACGGCTTGCGAAGCAGGCGCACTCGCTTGCCGAGCCGTGCGACCTGTGCCGCGATCGCCTCGTCGCGCAAAGCGGTGATGATGAGAATGGGTGTCGCGAGCCCGGCATAGCGCGCCGCGTGGCTTGCCTGGATACCGGTCATCCATGGCATCGAAACGTCGCTGATCACGAGGTCGAACGACTGCTCGGCCATTGCTTCGATCAGCTCGACCCCGTTCACTGCAGTCTCGACTTCGTAAGCCGATTGCTCGAGCACGTCCGAAAGCTCGAACAGGAGCTCCAGATCATCGTCGGCGAGAAGAATTGTGGGCATGCGCGACGGACATGCAGAGCGCATTCCCACGGCTGTTCACGAGGCTGCCCGCCGTTTCACGCACGCATTGCGGCGCGTGCAAAGGGCGCGCGACCCGCGGTCGCGGGTTCACGCCGTGCAGCCATCGACTCACCGGCGATAGTGATAGCGAGCAGGTCCGCCCGCGCGCACGGGCGCGGAATGCGAGTATCCACCTCGCGAGTAGCCACCGCGCTCGGATCCGCCGCGACCATAGCCACCGCGCTGGTAGCCACCGCCGCCGTGCACGTAGTTGCGATGTTCCCAACCCGCGCGACCGTAGCCGCCGTTCCATCCGGGACCCCAGCGCTCGCGACGACCGCGCAGGTACGCGGGCTCGGTCCGGTAGTAACCCCACCGACCCGGGCCGATCCGGTAGTACCAGTAGTCGTTGTAGTAGTAGACGGGGCGACCGTCGTAGTACTCCGGCGCCGCCGTTGCGATGTACGCGGCGGGTGGCTCCACCACGACGTCCGCGTCGGGTGCTCCGACGTTCACATCCACCGCCACCTGTGCGCGCGCTTCGTTCGCACCAGCAAGTGCGATCACGAACGACGCGACGAACGCGAGCGCGATGTTCCGCTTCGAATGCGATCGATGCATGCAACCTCCTCGACGGACGAGATGCATTCGATCCTAGATTCGTTGGTGCTCAAAGCAAGTCATGCGCTACGGGAGAAATTCCCAGTCGTGTCGTGACCGACCTGGTGTTGGAGATTCTCCCAGGGGGCAGTGGGAGAATTTCCAACCTGGCCCGGGGCAGGCCGCCGCAACTGGTGAGTCTTGCACGGCAGCCGTGCTGGCACGTCGAGTGCTCTCGTGCGCGACCGCAAGGAGGCACAAGTGACGAGATACGGCACCTGGATCTGCTTGGTAGCGCTGTCGTCGGCCGCGGCTGGTTGCGGCGGCACGACGCCATTTCAAGGAACGTCTCCCAACCCGATCGTCGGAGCGTTGCCACCGCCGCCCAAACCCGAGCCGCCTCCACCACCAGCGCCGCGCGTCGTGGTCCGCGATAACCAGATCGTGATCTCCGAGAAGATCCAGTTCGATCTCGACAAGGCGACGATCAAGCCGGCATCCGATTCGCTGCTCGACGAGATCGTGGCGACTTTCAAGAGCCACCCGCAGATCAAGAAGGTCTCGATCGATGGCTTCGCGAGCAGCGAGGGTACCCCGGCCTTCAACAAGAGGCTGTCCGACGATCGCGCGAAGGCGGTGATGGCCTACCTCGTCGCGCACGGCGTCGCGAAGGAGCGCGTGACAGCACGTGGCTGGGGGATCGAGAAGCCGATCGCAGACAACTCGACCGAGGACGGCCGCGAAAAGAACCGGCGCGTCGAGTTCAACATCATCGATCAGGAAATCACGAAGTCGAAGGTCGAGATCGATCCGACGACCGGCAAGGAAAAAGTCGTCGAGTCCTCGACCAGCGAGGTCCAGACCCCGGAGTCGGATGCTTCGAAGGGAGGCTCGAAATGACCGCGAAGATCTGGCTCTTCGGCCTCGTGCTCGCCGCCTGCGCGCACGCGCGCACGGCCGACGAATATCGCGACGCGACTCGCGCCGCGCTCGCCACTCGAGCCGGCGACATCAAGGCTTGCTACGACCACGTGTTGACGACCAAGCCGACGGCGATGGGCAAGGTCACCGTGAAGTTCGCGATCGAAGAGAAGACGGGCCGCATCGTCGACGTGAAGGTCGATGGTGCGCAGACGACCGCCCCTGACGACGTCAGTCAGTGTGTGGTCGCGGCGATGCCGGCGGTCGCGATCCAGCCCGGCGATCGCAAGCGCGGCGAGGGAACGTGGTCATGGGACTTCACCGCGTCTGCTGCGCCGGCGCCCGCGGCGGATCGCTGAATCGAGCTATCTCGCGCGCGGAACGTGCGCCAGAATGTCGCCCGATGGCTCGCACCGATCGCGCCACCGGGCTCGCGAGCTCCGAAGCGCGCGCGCGGCTCGCGCGCGACGGCGCGAACGAGGTCCCCGAGGCGCCGAGCCATCCGCTGCTGCGGTTCGGCCGGAAGTTCTGGGGCGTGTCGGCGTGGATGATCGAGGCGATCGCGCTGCTGTCGTGGCTCCTTCACCGGACCGCCGATCTCGCGGTTGCGCTCGGGCTGCTCGTCGCGAACGCCGTCGTGAGCTCGATCCAGGAGTCACACGCATCGGCGGCCGTGGCGGCGCTGCGCGCGCAGCTGCACGTGTCGGCGCGCGTGCTGCGAGACTCGAGCTGGCAGACGATCGCCGCGCGCGATCTGGTCGCGGGCGACATCGCGCGCGTGCGCGCGGGCGACTTCGTGCCGGCCGACCTCGAGCTGGTCGACGGCGCGCTCCAGCTCGATCAGTCTGCACTGACCGGCGAATCGCGCGCGATCGACGTCCGCACGGGTGATCTGATCCGCGCCGGATCCGTGGCGCGTCGAGGCGAGGCCACCGGCGAGGTCGTGGCGACGGGGCCGCGCACGTACTTCGGTCGCACGACCCAGCTGGTGTCGACGGCGAGTCCAAAGCTTCACGTGGAGGCCGTCATCGCGCGCGTGGTGCGCTGGCTCCTGATCATCGTCGGCGCGATGGTGGTCGCGACCTGCGTCGTGTCGCTCGTGGAAGGCATGAACCTCGTCGACATCTTGCCGATCTCGCTCGTGCTGCTGACGAGCGCGATCCCGGTCGCCTTGCCGGTGATGTTCACGGTGAGCATGGCGATCGGCGCGCGCGAGCTCGGCCGGCGGGGTGTGCTGATCACGCAGCTTCGCGCGGTCGAGGACGCGGCGAACATGGACGTGCTGTGCGCCGACAAGACCGGCACGTTGACCGAGAACCGGCTCGCGCTGGTCGGTGCGGTCGCGGAGTCTGGCTTCGGCGACGTCGATGTCGTGCGGCTGGGCGCGCTCGCCTCGAACGAGGCGAATGCCGATCCGATCGATCTCGCGTTCTTGCGCGCGGCGAAGTCGCGCGGACTCGACACCGCCGCCGAGGTCGTGGCGTTCGAGCCGTTCTCGGCCGCGACGCGACGCACCGAAGCGATCGTGAAGCTCGATGGACACGAGGTGCGCGTGGTCAAAGGCGCGCTGCGCACGGTTGGCGAGCTCGCGGGCCTCGATGCAGCGGCGATCGCCCAGCTGCAGGCGCGCGGCGATGCCGAAGCCGAGCACGGCGTGCGGGTGCTGGCGGTCGCTCGCGGCGACGGCGGTGCCATGCGCCTGGTCGGCCTGGCGCTGCTGCTCGATCCGCCGCGCCGCGATTCGCGGGCGCTGCTCGACCGCCTGCGCGCGCAGGGCATCGCGATCAAGATGCTCACCGGCGATGCACTTCCGGTCGCGACTCACATCGGCCGCGAGCTCGGGCTCGCGACCATCGTGCGGGCACCCGAGCTACGCGGCGCCACCGAGCAGCGCGCGGCCGAGCTCGCGGCCGCCGCGGACGGATTTGCCGAAGTGTATCCGGAGGACAAGTTTCTCGTGATCGAGAGTCTGCAACGCGCCGGGCATGTCGTCGGCATGACCGGAGACGGCGTCAACGACGCACCCGCGCTCAAGCAAGCGGAAGTCGGCATTGCCGTGTTTGGCGCGACCGACGTCGCGAAGGGGGCGGCGAGCGCGGTGCTCA
>Ga0335083_10003335_pt1 | contig 20890 bp, 20 predicted proteins | sample Lox_Sample_42_FD_206716 | JGI IMG/M metagenome (GOLD analysis project Ga0335083, IMG submission 206716) | Soil microbial communities from Loxahatchee National Wildlife Refuge, Florida, United States - Lox_Sample_4.2 | ecosystem: Environmental > Terrestrial > Soil > Wetlands | place: USA...
TCACCGTCGAGACGAACAGTGACGCGACCGTCGCCAAGATCACGCTCCCGATCGAAGGGAACGGAACTGACGCCGCGTCGACTGCGTCGGTCTCGCTGCTCCGTGACGACGTCATCCCGCAGACGGTCGGCGCCGTCCCGGGCGTGTCGGCCGGCGTCACCGGAGTCGCCGCCGAGTGGCAGGACCAGCAGGACCAGATGAAGTCGAAGCTCCCCTACGTGTTCGGGTTCGTCCTCCTGTTCGCCTTCGTGCTGATGCTGGTCGCGTTCCGCTCGATCGTCGTTGCGGTCAAGGCGATCCTGCTCAACCTCCTCTCGGTCGCAGCCGCGTACGGCGTGTTGGTGCTCGTCTTCCAGCACGGCGTCGGCAAGAGCCTGCTCGGCTTCAGCTCGACGGCAGGCATCGCACCCGTCGTCCCGCTGCTGCTGTTCGTGATCCTGTTCGGGCTCTCGATGGACTACCACGTGTTCATCGTCAGCCGGATCCGCGAGCTGTTCGACCGCGGCGAGAGCATGGACGACGCGATCTCGAACGGAATCAGGTCGACGGCGGGAGTCGTGACGAGCGCGGCCGTCGTGATGGTCGCAGTGTTCTCGGTCTTCGCCATGCTTTCGCTGCTGCTGTTCAAGCAGTTCGGCGTCGGGCTCGCCGTCGCGGTCCTGATCGACGCGACCATCGTCCGCGGGGTGCTCCTGCCGGCGTCGATGAAGCTGCTCGGCGAGTGGAACTGGTACCTGCCGAGCTGGCTCGAGTGGCTTCCGCGGCTCGAGGGCGAAACGCCCGAGCCCGCCCAGGAGGGCTCGGCGCTCGCCTCCGCCTAGCCGCCCGGCGTTCACGAGCCGCCTCGGCCCTTCACCGGGCCGGGGCGGCTCAGCTCTTCTTGACGCAGAGCGTCCCGAGATCGACCACGCCGAGGACGGGCTGCTCGACGCGGCAGGTCACGCGCCCGGAGTAGAGCTCCGCGAGCACCGGCACCGAGTAGACCGCGAACGGGGCGACCTGCTGCTCGAGCTTCCTGGTGAGCCGCCGGTACGCCTGCACCCGTGCGTCTCCGCGGAGCAGCGCCGCGTGCTCGAGCTGGCGCCGGTAGGCCTCGGGGATCGTGAGCGGAGGCGGCGCCCAGTCCGGCCGGTACCCGTTCGGGTCGAGGTAGAGGTTGAGGAAGTCCGAAGGGTCCGGCCAGTCGAGGAACCAGGCCGAGAGCAGGATGTCGTAGCTCGCGCGCGGGTTCAGCGCTGCGCCGAAGGGATTGTCGAGCTGGCGGATCCGCACCTTCACGCCGAGCGGCTGGAGGTTCGCGCGGACGATCCGCGCCGTCGTGGTGCAGTCGGGGTCCGTGCACGCCCAGAGGACGACCGTGCCGCGGAACCCGTGCAGGAGAGACCGGGCGCGGGAGAGGTCGGGATGGAGGGGGTACGAGCGCGTGTGGTCGGTGCTCGCCAGCCCGGGCGGGAGATACGAGTCGCTCGGGCGGTCGCCCTGGACGGCTGCGAGCGCGGTGCGGTCGATCGCGAAGTTCACCGCCCGCCGCAGGCGGGCATCCGCGAACGGCCCCCGCCTGGTGTTGAACTGAACGAAACGAACTGCCAGCTGCGGCGTCTGCACGAGCTCTGGCCTGCCCGGCGAGTGGGAGCGGCCGTACCGCGTGTCGAGCGGCCCTCCTGAGGCGAAGGCGGGGTCGCCGAGCGCGTCAGCGGCGTAGTCGGCGTCTCTGCTCTGGATCCGGTCGATCGTGCGCCGTGTCCCGTCGCCGATGTCGTAGACGACGCGCTGGAGGCGATGCGGCCTGGGCCCGTGGTAGTTCGGGTTCCGCTCGAGCACCTTGAGCTCGCCCTCCCAGTCCGTCTTCACGTAGTACGGCCCTGCGGAGGGGATCGGGGTCTGGACCCCGCCGTTCACGATCGGCGTCCCGATCGGCACCGCCGTGAAGAACGGCATCGAGAGCCGCGCGAGGAAAGCGCCGTGTGGCGCGACGAGCCGGATCCGAAGCTTGTCGCCCTGCACGCTGATCCCGACGACGTGCGGCGTCTTGCCGGCATGGAAGGCTCCGGCGCCGACGACATCGCTGAGGAAGCTGTAGGCCGGTGCCTCTGCGCCGAGGCCCGGGGAGAGCGCTCGCTCGATCGAGTACCTGAACGTCTCGGCAGTGACCGGCTGGTTCGAGGGCGGCGAGAAGCGGAAGCCTGGTCGAATCCGGAACGTGTAGGTGCGGCCGCCGTCCGAGACCGCCGGCATCGCCGCTGCGACGTCCGGCTCGAGCGTGGAGCCGCGGGGCGCAGGGGCGTCCGGGTAGCGCAGGAGCCCCGCGCCCGTCGCGTAGGCGAGCTGCGGCCGGAACTGGGGTGCCGGGTAGGCGTGCGCGGGATCGCTGTCGTCCAGGAAGTTCTCCGACATGCTGATGTGAGCGATCTGGTCGCCGGGAAGCGAAGAGAGCTTGGGCGGGCTGTCGCCGGTCGTGACGTAGAGGACGCCGTTCCCGGAGGCGAGGTCGACGAGCCGGTCTCCGACCGGGTAGCTCGTGATCGCGTCCGTCTCGGGATCGACTCTGCGCACGGCGCCGATGGTCGCGACCCAGATCGCCCCGTCGAAGGACTGGACGTCGCCCGCGCCGTGGCCGATCTCCAGCGTCTTGTCCACGGCCCCCCGCCCGTCGATCTTCCAGAGCGTGTCGTCGGGGATGACGGTCGCCCAGACGAAGCCGCCGGCCACGGCCAGGGCGTTCACCCAGTGCCGCAGCTTGACCGTCGTCACGACCCCGTCGATCGCAGGGTCGATCTTGCTGATCGACGAGGTGTTGCTGCTGCCCACCCAGAGCGCGCCGTCCCCGAACGCCAGCAGGTCGGCCTGCGGCACGTCGATCGCCTTGACGACCCGGAGCGTCGTCGGGTTGATCCGGAAGACCGTGTTCGCCTCGGCGACCCAGACCGAGCCGGCGCCGGTCACGACCTCCGTGGGCGCCGTGAAGTCGATGTCCTGTTTGTTCGCGGGCAGCCGGATCCGCTGGATCGTCTGGTAGCGCGGGTCGACTCGAAGCAGCACCGGCTCCTTTCCGTCGACCACCCAGACTGCGCCGAGGCCGGCCGTCATCCCGCCGATCCCGTCCTGGATTCCAACGAAGGGATGGATGGCCTTGTGCATTCGCGGATCGATGCGGCCGACCGTCTTGTCGTCGAAGTTGCCGAACCACGGGGTCCCGTCGAGCACGCTGATCGCCGAGGCTCCGCCGAGGTGAAGCTGCCCTTCGACCTTGCCGGCCGGCGAGACGAACCCGACCGAGCGCTGGTCGATGGTCGTCGCCCCCGAGCCAGATCCGGCGAAGACGAGGACGGCCGCGGCGGCGACACCGAGCACCGCGGCGGCGACACCGGCGAGCCGGACGCCCTTTCTGCGCAGGCCCCGCCGCGCCGACCGCTGGAGCCGACGGCGATCCAGGCGGCGGACGCGGCGATGGCCGGGAAGCACCTCGACCGCCACGACCGGCTTCGCGAGCCCTTTCACACGCTCAACGCGGCGCTCGCCGTAGGTGATCCCCTCGACGGCACGCGCGAGCTGGAGCACCGTCTCGCTTGCGAGGATCTCGCCGGGGCCCGCGAGCGAGCACAGCCGCGCGGCGAGGTTCAGTGCGCCACCCCGATAGCCCTCGCCGACGGGAACGGCCTCTCCCGCGTCGAGCCCGACGCCGGCGCCGCGCGGGAGCTCGGCGCCCGCGACCTGCTCCTGGAGCGCGACGGCCGCGCGCAGCGCCTGCCTCGCCGAGTCGAAGACGACCAGCGCCTCGTCTCCGCGGAGCTCGATGAGCCGGCCCTGGCGTTCCTCGACGACCTGCCGGACGATCTCGGCGAACCTCGTCGCGAGCTCCGCCGCCGCCTCGTCCCCGTGCTCGGAGGTGTAGCGCGTGTACCCACGGATGTCGGTGATCAGGAACGTGCGGACGCCCACGCTCGTGCGGCGCGTGGAACGCGGGATCTCGGGGGTCTCGACGGCGAGTGCCTCGCCCGCCTCCGCGAGGAGCTCGGCACAGGTCGAGTAGCGGTCGTCGGGAGCCTTCGCGAGCGCCTTCCCGAGCACGGCGTCGATGGGGTCGCGGAGGTCAGGGCGGAAGCTCGTCACGAGCGGCGGTGGTTCCTTCAGGTGCGCGAAGACGACCTGGAGCTCGCTTCCCCGCTCGAAGGGCGGGGCGCCCGTCAGGCACTCGAACAGCACGCACGCGAGCGAGTACACGTCCGCGCGCGCGTCGACGGCCCCGCCCTCGATCTGCTCCGGGGCGACATACGAGATCGTCCCCACGAAGGCGCCGGTCAGGCTCGCCGCCGTCGAGGCGTGCCTGGCGAGGCCGAAGTCGCAGAGGTAGGCGCGATCTCCGTCCTCGACGAGGATGTTGGCCGGCTTCACGTCCCGATGGACGAGACCGAGGCCGTGAGCCATGTCGAGCGCGTCGCCGACCTGGGAGAGCAGGCTCAGCGTCCGCTCGTCCCCGATGGATTCACTCGAGTCGATCAGCTCGCGCAGGTCGAAGCCCTCGACGTACCTCATCGCGAGGAAGAGGACGCCGTTCTCCTCGCCCGCCGCGTAGATCGGGACGATGTGCGGATGCTCGAGGCTCGCGGCGAGCTGCGACTCGAGCAGGAAGCGGCGGCGGAAGCGCTCGTCGTTCGCGAGCTCGCTCCCGAGCACCTTGACGGCGACCTTGCGGCGGAGATTGACGTCCTCGGCGAGGTAGACGGCGCCCATCGCGCCGCGCCCGATGAGCCGTTGCACGCGGAAGCCCGCGAACGTCGAGCCGACCGCAATGTCGACGTTCATCGGCTAGGTATACAGGGAGGCGGGGCCGCGTTTCTACGTCAGCGCCGCGGGCGTGAGGTCGTACGGGAACCGAGTGAGTACCTCGCACCCGGTTTCCGTCACGAGGACGAGGTCCTCCAACACGACGCCGCCGAACCGCGTGTCCCAGAGCCCCGGCTCGATCGCGACCACGTCACCCGGGACCAGTGGATCGCGGCCGGCGAGGCCGAGCGACGGCGCCTCGTGCACCTCGAGACCGACGCCGTGGCCGAGCGAGTGCAGGAAGCCGTTCTCCTCGTTGTCCTGCGCGGTTCGCTGCGTGGGATAGCCGGCGGCTTCGAGCGAGTCGCAGGTGGCGTCGAAGAGCTCGCGGCCGGTGACGCCGGCGCGGACCGCCCCCTTCGCCTGCTCGAGCGCGGCGCCGACGAGCCGTGCCTGCTCGGCGATCCGGTCGGCATGCTCGGAGGCCGGGTCGCCGACGACGAAGGTCCGGGCCATGTCGGCCCAGCAGCCGCTCGCCTCGTGATGCGGCCAGACGTCGATCTGGATGGGCAGACCGGCCGGGAGCGGCCCGCTGCCCGGCTCGTGCCCGTTGCCCTGCCACAGCGATGCGACGATGACGTCCGGCGGGCACGGGGCGCCGTTCTCCTCGCACGCCTCGCGCAACGCCGCGCGCACGTCCTCGGCCAGCAGCAACCTCCCGTCGACCACCAGCCGCCCCTCCGCGCCGGGCTCCGCGCGGGCGAGCAGCTCGGAGGCGGCGGCCATTCCCGCCTCGGCGGCCAGCTGCGCGGCCCGAATACCTTCGAGCTCCACGGCCGACTTCGCCCGCCGCCGCAGGTCGACAGCCGCTTCGTCGACGGTGAGGACGACCCCGTCCCGGCGCAGCCGGTCCCCGAGGGCGAGCGGGAAGTCTGCCGGGACGATCGCCTCCTCGATGCCGATCTCGGCCACCGCCCGGGCCTCGACCTCCCGCCCCGCCTCGGAGACGGACATCCCGCGCTCGACGAACTCCTTGTAGCCGAGCGCGAAGTAGTCGAGCAGCTCCGCGTCGGGCAGAACCCGCTTGACCCGGTCGCGCTCGAGGTAGCTGGTCAGGACGTACTTCCGCCCGTCTGCCTCCGCGAACAGGAGCGGGTCGATGATTGCGATCGGGATCTCGTGCCGCAGCGCCGCGGAACGAATCGTGTCGCCGAAGAGCAGCAGCCCGCGCACGCGGGTGAGCGTACCCTTCGCCCATGAGCGGCCAGCGCGAGGGCGGCTGCGCCTGCGGGGCGGTTCGCTACCGGCTCGCATCGGATCCGCTGTTCGTCCACTGCTGCCACTGCCTCAACTGCCAGCGGCAAACCGGGAGCGCGTTCGTCGTCAACCTCCTGATCGAGGCCGACCGCGTCGAGCTGCTCTCGGGCGACCCGCAGCCGGTCGACGTTCCGCGCGACGACGGCAGCGCACAGCGAATCTTCCGCTGCCCGGAGTGCCAGGTGGCGGTGTTCAGCGAGTACGGGAGTCCGCAGGTCCGGTTCGTCCGCGGCGGCACGCTCGACGACCCCAGGAGCGTCGAGCCGGACGTCCACATCTACACGAGGTCGAAGGTGGGCTGGGTCGAGCTCCCGGGCTCGGTGCCGGCCTTCGAGGTCTACTACGACACGAAGGCGCTCTGGCCCGCGGAGAGCTACGCACGACTCAAGGCTGCGCTCTACTGCTCGTAACGCTCTACGACCTCCGGGTCGCGGGCGTGCGCCGTGCCCGGGTCGAGGCCCGCCTCGCGGAGGGCGCGCCGCTGGCGGAGCAGGTCCCAGCACTGGTCGAGCCCGACCCTGATCGACTCGAGGCGGCGGCGGTCGGCGTCGCTCAGCCTGCCTTCAGCGCCTCGTTCGTAGAGCTCGTGCTCCTCGGCGACGAGCTGCTCGATGCGCTCGTGGATCGGCGCGTCCTCCATGCCTCACCTCCTGATCGTCCGCGGCCGTCGGCAGGTGTGCGCCGCGTGCAAAGATTGTGCCCAACTCTCTGGAGGAGGTAGGAGATGGCTCTGCAGATCGGAGACACGGCGCCCGACTTCGAGGCGCAGACGACGGAAGGCGAGATCCACTTCCACGACTGGGTCGGAGACTCGTGGGCGGTGCTGTTCTCCCACCCGAAGGACTTCACGCCTGTCTGCACCACGGAGCTCGGGTACATGGCGAAGATCAAGCCGGAGTTCGACCGCAGGGGCGTGAAGATCATCGGCCTCTCGGTGGATTCGGCCAGCGACCACGAGGCGTGGGCGCGGGACATCGAAGAGACGCAGGGCGCCGCACCGAACTACCCGCTCATCGCCGACCCCTACCTCACGATCGCGAAGCTCTACGGGATGCTCGGTGCCGAGGCCTCGGGCGACGCGGACGAGCGCACGCCGATGGACAACCAGACGGTGCGGAACGTCTTCGTGATCGGCCCGGACAAGAAGATCAAGCTCATCCTGGTCTATCCGATGACGACCGGCCGCAACTTCGACGAGGTACTGCGCGTGATCGACTCGCTCCAGCTGACCGCGACCCACAAGGTCTCGACCCCGGTGAACTGGCGCCAGGGCGAGGACGTGATCATCGCGGGCTCGGTCTCGGACGACGAGGCGAAGGAGCTCTTCGGGGAGTGGGAGTCGCCAAAGCCCTACATCCGGATCGTGCCCTCGCCGCGCTAGCGGTCTCGCTTCTCGTCACCACGAATCCGACCGGCGGCCTGCCGCCGTAGTTCCTCGTGTCATGGGGGGAAGAGGAGCGTCCCGGATGAAGCGGGGAACGGTGATCGTGGCGGCACTTGGCGTCGTGCTCGCGGTGGCGGCGGCCGGCTGCGGAGGCAAGAGCTCGAGCGAAGGCTCCGGGTCGGGATCCGGTGGCAAGGCGACGATCGCGGGCCAGTCGGCCAACGACCACGGGACCAAGTCCGTGAGCGGCGAGACGGAGATGAAGCTCGACAACTACTACTTCGAGCCGACCGTGCTCGAGGGCAAGCCCGGCCAGAGCGTCAAGCTCGAGCTCGAGAACGAGAGCAAGACCGAGCACAACCTGACCATCCCCTCGCAGGGCATCGACAAGGACGTCGAGGCCGGCGAGGACGCCACCGTCACGGTGAAGATCCCGAAGTCCGGCGTCGTCGCCTTCTACTGCAAGTACCACCAGAGCCTGGGCATGGCCGGCGCGCTCGCGGTCAACGGGGTGAACGTGGGCCAGGGCAACCCGGGCACGCCGCCCGCGACGACCACGACGAAGGGCTATGGCTACTAGCCTCCCGGCACCGTCGTAGACTCCTCGCGATGGGGGAGGTGCTGCCGCAGGCCGTGCGGGACGCGCCCAGCGCGCGGATCGAAGGAGTCGAGCTCGCCCGCACGCTCCCGTACGTCGACCACCGCGGCTCGCTCACCGAGGTGGTCAACTTCGACAACCCGTTCTGGCAGGAGGAGGTCGTCTATGCCTACTGCCTCACGATCCAGCCCGGCCGCATCAAAGGCTGGGGGATGCACAGGCTGCAGGCCGACCGCTACTTCCTGGTGACCGGCTCGGTCCGGACGGTCCTCTACGACGGCCGCACGGACTCGCCGAGCTTCGGGGCGTTCGAGGTCCACAGCCTGACGGGTGCATCCTCGGGCCTGCTGCGCATCCCGCCCGGCGTCTGGCACGCGACCCAGAACTGGGGCGAGGACGAGGCGGCGATCGTCAACTTCCCGACCCGGCCGTACGACCGCGAGACTCCCGACAAGTACCGGATCGACCCGCACTCCGGCGAGATCCCGTTCGACTGGTCGCTGCCCGACGGCTAGCGAAAAAGGTCGGACCAAAGTTCACCGAGCCGGGTGCGCTTTCGTCCCCCGCCTCCACTGACCTTCGGCTTCCGCCTAGTGCCCTCAGAAACGGCTTCGACCTACTCGCGTCCCGTGCTCGGTGCAGGGGGGAACCTAGGGGCTCGGAGGGTCGAGCGCAAGGGGTCACGGAAGCCGAAGTTCGGAAAGTGCGGACGATTTATTTTCCGGCGGGTCCCGGTCAGGCGTCGAGCTCCCGGAGGAACGAGCCTCCGCCGACGACCCGGGCGGCGGCTCCGCCCGCCCGCTCGCGCAGCTCACGGTCCGACGTGACGAGCCACGCGCCCGGGTAGAGCGGCGCCTCGCGTGCGAGCCAGTCGTCCGCGCTCTCGCCGCCGGAGCCGACGAGGGTGGTCCGCCCGTCGAGCTGCTCGGCGCCGACGACACCGCCGGGTGCCCTGCCGTCGAAGACGACGACGACCTCGTGGCCGTGGCGCCCGGCCCACTCGCGGCAGCGTCGGACGAGCTCGTCCTCGGGGACATTCGGCCACTGCGAGCGGAGGACGTTGCGCGCGTCGATCAGAACGGTGGCCATTTTCGGCTGTTCTAGGCGGTTTCGTCGAGGGCGGCACGCAGCGTGGACACGTAGCTCCGGAGGCTCGCGACGCCCTGTTCGGCAGCCTCGAGGGCGCTCGTCCCGACGACGATCCCGTCGGCGAGGGCGGCTGCTGCCCGGGCCTGCTCGGGCGTCGAGATCCCGAAGCCCGCGAGGAGCGGGAGGTCGGTCGCGCGCCGGGCGCGCTCGACCAGGCCGGCGAGCGCGGGGGAGAGCTCGTCGCGCGCGCCGGTGGTACCGGTGACGGTGACGAGGTAGAGCCAGCCGTCGGTCTGCTCGGCGGCAAGGCGGATGCGCTCGTCGGTCGAGGTCGGGGCCACGAGCTGGACGCGTCGGAGCTCAGGCCGCTCGCCGGCGGGCAGGTCGGCGACGATCATGCTCGTCGCACCCGCCGCGTGCGCATCGGCCGCGAAGCGGTCCCAGCCGTACGCTTCGAGCAGCGAGGAGTACGTCATGGGCACGAGCGGCGTCTCCGGCAGGCGGACGCGCGTCTCCGCCAGCACCTCGAGGCATGGGCCCGTGCGCATCCCCTGCGCGAGAGCCCGCTCGGCAGCCCGGCGGATGACCGGCCCGTCCGCGAGCGGGTCGGAGAACGGGAAGCCGAGCTCGACCAGGTCGGCGCCGCCCTCGACCGCCGCCTCGGCGAGCTCAGGGGCCTCTCGACCGCTCATCAGGTAGATCGCGAGCCGCTTGCTCAAACCGCGCCGAGCACCTGGTCGAGGTCCTTGTCGCCCCGCCCCGAGAGGCACACGAGCACCAGCCTCTCGTCCAGCTCCTCGACGCGGGCCAGCGCATGCGCGGGCTCCAGCGCGGGGAGGATGCCCTCGGTGTGCGCGAGCCGCCTGAAGGCGGCCAGCGCCTCCTCGTCCGTCGCGCTGACGTACTCGACCCGGCCGCTGTCACGGAGGAACGCGTGCTCGGGGCCGACGCCCGGGTAGTCGAGGCCCGCGGAGATCGACTCGGCGTCGAGGACCTGCCCGTCCTCGTCCGCGAGCACCGCCGAGCGGGAGCCGTGGAGCACCGCGGTCCGGCCCGCGCCGAGGCTCGCCGCGCCGCCGGCCTCGACGCCGATGAGTCGCACCTGTGGATCGTCGAGAAAGCCGGCGAACATCCCGATCGCGTTCGAGCCGCCGCCGACGCACGCGATCACGACCTCGGGCAGGCCGCCTTCCGCCTCGAGTAGCTGCTCGCGCGCCTCGCGTCCGATCACCGACTGCAGCTCGCGAACGAGCTCGGGGTACGGGTGCGGCCCGACGCAGGAGCCGATCAGGTAGTGGGTGGTCTCGACGGTCGCGATCCAGTCGCGGATCGCCTCGCTCGTCGCCTCCTTCAGCGTCTTCGTGCCGAACTCGACCGGCCGCACCTCGGCGCCGAGCAGGCCCATCCGCTCGACGTTGGGGTGCTGGCGGCGCATGTCCTCGGAGCCCATGTAGACGACGCACTCGAGCCCGAAGCGCGCGCAGACGGTCGCGGCGGCCACGCCGTGCTGGCCGGCCCCGGTCTCGGCCACGATCCGCCGCTTGCCGAGGCGGATCGCGAGCAGCGCCTGCCCCAGCGCGTTGTTGAGCTTGTGCGCGCCGGTGTGGAGCAGGTCCTCGCGCTTCAGGTAGACGCGCTTCCCGGGCGCGAAGCGCTCGGCCAGCGTGAGCGAGGTCGGGCGGCCGGCGTACGTGCGGCCGAGCTCGTCGAGCTCCTCATGGAACGCGGGATCGGCCCAGGCCTCCCGCCAGCCCGCTTCAAGCTCGTCGAGCGCCGGGATCAGCGTCTCCGGGACGAAGCGGCCCCCGTACTCGCCGTAGCTCAGCTGCACCGGGCTGCCTCCACGTACGCGTGCACGCGCTCGGGATCCTTGATCCCCGGCTCGAGCTCGAGGCTCGAGCTCGCGTCGACGGCCCACGGACGAACGGCCGCGATGGCGTCCGCCACGTTCTCGGGCGAGAGCCCGCCGGCGAGCACGACGCGGCCCTCCGTTGCGCGCGCGCGCTCGAAGTGGGTCGGGTCCTCCTGCTGCCACGGGCGGTCGACGACCTTCGCGACCTCGCGCCTCTCGCGCAGCAGCACCCCGTCCCGGCCGCGGTGGCCGTCCTCGCGCGGGTAGAGCTGGACGAGGTCGGCTCCGTCCTCGCCCGCCTCGCCCACGTGCACCGCGACCGAGAGCATCGTCTCAGGGACCGGCAGCAGCTGCGGCGCCCGCCGCGGGGACTCCTTCGCGAGCACGAACCCGGCGAGGTCGGCTCCCGCGTCGGCCGCCGCTGCGACGTCCTCTTGGCGGGTCAGCCCACAGACCTTCACGAGTGGGCGCGAGATCAGCTCCTCGAGCTTCGCGGCCGGATCGCCGGCGCGCATCAGCGTCGAGCCGACCAGGATCGCGTCGGCGCCCGCGAGCTCGGCCTCGGCGCCCTGCGCGCGGGAGGCGATCGCGCTCTCGGCCACGACCACGCGGTCGCGCGGTGCGCGCTCGACGAGCGCGAGCTGTGCCTGGCGGTCGATCTCGAACGTTCCGAGGTCGCGCGCGTTGAGGCCGATCACCTCCGCGCCGAGGGCGGTCGCGCGGTCGAGCTCGCTCGCGTCGTGCGCCTCGACGAGCGCATCCAGTCCTAGCCCGGCCGCGTGGGCGAGCAAGTCGGCGGCCAGCGCGTCGTCGAGGTCCCGGAGCAAGAGCAGGACCGCGTCCGCGCCCGCCCGGCGGAGCCCGGCCAGCTCCTCTGACGTCGCAAAGAAGCCCTTGGCGAGCAGCGGCACCCGAGATGCGGCGCGCGCAGCCTCGAGGTCGGCGACCGTCCCGCCGAAGCGCTCGTCGACGAGCATGGAGACCGCCGCGGCGCCGGCCCGCTCGAAGGCCGCGGCCAACTGCGCTGGGTCGGCGTCCGGCCGGAGCTCGCCCGCCGAGGGCGAGCGGCGCTTGACCTCCGCGATCGCGGCCAGGCCGGGCTGCGCGAGCGCGTCGCGGAAGACGCCCACTACGCGGTCACCTCCGGGGCCTGCGAGAACTCGATCAGCTGCTCCAGCCTCTCCGCCGCGGCGCCGGAGTCGAGCGCCTCGCGCGCGTTGCCCAGCCCCTCCTGCAGGTCGCGGGCGTGGCCCGCGGCGGCGATCGCGCCGGCGGCGTTGAGCAGGATCGCCGAGCGGCGCCCGCCGTCCTCGCCAGCGAACACGGACCGGATTGCCGCAGCGTTCTCGTCGGGTGAGCCGCCGCGCAGCTCCTCGGGGTCGCAGCGGGGGACGCCGAGCTCGACCGGATCGATCTCGCGCTCGTGAACCGTCCCGTCGACGACCTCGCAGACGAGGTTCGGACCCGCGGGTGAGAGCTCGTCGATCCCGCCCGCGCCATGGACGACGAACGCGCGGCGCGCCCCGAGCTGCGCGAGCACCTCCGCGATCGTCGGCACGAGCGAGGGCGCGTAGACGCCGACCAACTGCGCACGCGCGCCGGCCGGGTTAGTCAGCGGGCCGAGCACGTTGAAGACGGTTCGCGTCGCGAGCTCGCGCCGCACGGGGGCAGCGTGCCGCATCGCCGGATGGTGCGTCGTCGCGAACAGGAAGCCGAAGCCGAGCTCGTCGATCGAGCGCTCGATGCGAGCCGGCGGAAGCTCGAGCCGGAAGCCGAGCGCCTCGAGGACGTCGGCCGAGCCAGAGGCCGACGAGACCGCGCGGTTGCCGTGCTTCGCGACTCCCGCTCCCGCGGCGGCCGCTACCAGCGCCGCGGCGGTCGAGATGTTGATCGTGCTCGCGCCGTCCCCGCCGGTGCCGGCCGTGTCGACCAGGTCTTCGCGCGCCGGCCGCACCTCGAGCACGTGCGAGCGCATCGCCTCGGCGCAGCCGGCGATCTCCTCGGCGGTCTCGCCCTTCATCCGGAGGGCGGTCAGCAGCGCGCCGATCTGCGCCTGGGTCGCCTCGCCCTCCATCACCTCGTTCATGATCGAGCGCGCCTCGTCGCGCGAGAGGCTGTGGCCGTCGAGCAGCCGTGCGAGCGCCTGCTGGATCGTCATCGCGACATCTCCAGGAAGTTTCGCGCCAGCTGAGGCCCCGCCGGCGTCAGCACCGACTCGGGATGGAACTGGACGCCGAAGACCGGGAGCTCGCGGTGGCGGACCGCCATCACCTCGTCGTCAGCGCACGTCGCCGAGACTTCGAGGCAGTCGGGCACCGCGGTCGCCGCGAGCGAGTGGTAGCGGCCCGCCTCGAACGGCTGCGGGAGCCCCTCGAAGAGCGCCGTGCCGTCGTGCTCGATCTCGCTCGGCTTGCCGTGCACGAGGCGCTTCGCCTGGCTGATCTCGCCGCCGAAGGCCGCGACGACCGCCTGATGGCCGAGGCAGACGCCGAGCGTCGGCACTCCGCCTCCGCCGAGCCGGCGGACGAGCTCCACGCTCACGCCTGCGTCCTCCGGCCGGCCGGGGCCGGGAGAGAGGAGCAGCTGCGAGGGCCCGAGCCCCTCCGCTTCTTCGGCGTCGACCGCGTCGTTTCGCCGGACGAGCACCTCCGCGCCGAGCTCGCCGAACAGGTGCGCGAGGTTGTAGGTGAACGAGTCGTAGTTGTCGATCAGGAGGATCATGCTCGCGCCTCCGCGAGCTCGATCGCCGTCTCGAGCGCGGCCAGCTTGCGCAGGCACTCCTCGTGCTCGGCCGCGGGGTCGGAGTCGGCGACGATCCCCGCGCCGGCCTGGAGAAGCGCCAGGCCGTCGGCGAGCACGATCGTCCTGATCGCGATGCAGGCGTCAAGCGCCTCACCGGGCAGCGCGTACAGGACGGCGCCCGCGTACGGCCCTCGCCGGTAGCCCTCGAGCTCCGAGATCAGCTGCATCGCCCGCACCTTCGGCGCCCCGGAGACCGTTCCGGCCGGGAAGCAGGCGCGAAGCAGGTCGAAGTGGGAGACACCCTCGTTGAGCTCGCCGACGACCTCGGACACGAGGTGCGTGACGTGCGAGAAGCGCTCCGGCTCGAGGAACCGGGCTAGGCGAACCGTCCCGGGCCGGCACACGCGCGAGAGGTCGTTGCGGCCGAGGTCGACGAGCATCACGTGCTCCGCGCGGTCCTTCTCCGAGGCAAGCAGCCGCTCGGCGTCGCCCTCGCCCGGCCTGGTCGTGCCGGCGATCGGGTTCAGGGAGGCGGCGCGGCCCTCGGCCTTGACGAGCGTCTCGGGCGAGGAGCCGATCAGGGCGATCCCGTCGAGCTCGAGCAGGAACAGGTACGGCGACGGGTTCACGCGGCGAAGCGAGCGGTAGAGCGCGACGGCGCTCGCCGAGGTCGGCCGCTCGGCCCGCTGCGAGAGCACGATCTGGAACGCGTCCCCGGCTCGGATGTGCTCCTTGGCGGCGACGACCGCGCGCTCGTAGTCGTGCCGCGAAGGAAGGCGCCGCGTCGAGCCTGCGGTCCCGTCGCCCCTCGCTTCGATGGCCGGGAGCGGCCCGGTGAGCAGGTCGGCGACCTCACCAGGGTCGCCCGCCAGCACCTCGGCCATCCCGAGCACGTGGTCGAAGCGGACGAGCGTCTCGGCGGCGACGAAGCGGCTCTCCGGGAGGTCGCGCCCGGATTGCGGCAGCGCCACCGTCGGCTCCAGCGTCGCCGCATGGTCGTAGCCGAGGTAGCCGACCAGGGGCAGCCCTGCTTCTTCGGCCTCCCGGAAGTCGAGCAGCCGCGAGCCACAGCCCGCGAACGAGTGGCGCCCGAGCCGCCCGTGCTCGACAGACTCGAGCAAGAAGCTCGCGCGCCCGCGCTCGCGCAGCTGGAGGTAGGCCCCGAGGGGGGTGATGAGGTCGGTGGAGATGACGGTGAGTGCGTTCATGTGAGCAAACAAAAAGACCCTCCGTGTGGAAGGTCTGCGAGCGGAACGGGAGGATCAGGTCAGGTCAGGCGACGCTCCCGCCTCGCTCGTGGCGCCGCGACCAGCCCCAGGTGTGCGAGACGGAGGTCATCGAGCCCAGGGTAGGGCGCGAGGCGTGTCGCCGTCAAGGGCGACGCGCGCTGAGGCGCCGCTTGCGGTGCCGCAATCAGGTCACGCGGGCTGTGCCCGTGTGACCGTCTGAAACGACCGGTCGGCGGCTTCTGTGGCCAAAGCGGCCGTTGTTAGGCTGAGGCGGATGTCCCGTTCCGTGATCGTCTCGGCCGTCCGCACGCCCTTTGGCAAGCTCGGCGGCGCGCTCGTCGACTATCAGGCCACGGAGCTCGGCGCGATCGCCATTCGCGCCGCGCTCGATCGGGCCGGGGTCGAGAACGGCGAGGTCGAGTACGCGATCATGGGCCAGGTGCTCCAGGGCGGAGCCGGCCAGGCGCCATCCCGCCAGGCGACGGTCGGCGCCGGGCTGCCGGTCGAGCTGCCCTCGGACACGATCAACAAGGTCTGCGCGTCCTCGATCCGGGCGGTCGAGATCGCCGACCAGATGATCCGCGCGGGCGACGTGCAGGTCGTCGTCGCCGGGGGGATGGAGTCGATGTCGAACGCGCCCTACGTCCTCAAGCAGGCGCGCTTCGGCTACCGGCTCGGCGACGGCACGCTGATCGACCTGATGACGCACGACGGCCTCACGTCGACGTTCGACGACCGGCACATGGTCGAGCAGGCCTCGTTCGTCTCGCGCGAGCTCGGGATCTCACGGGAGGAGCAGGACCGCTGGGCGCTGCGCTCGCAGGAGCGCGCCGTGAAGGCGATCGACGAGGGCCTCTTCGAGGACGAGATCGTGCCCGTCGGCGATTTCGCGGTCGACGAGGCTCCGCGGCGCGACACGTCGCTCGAGAAGCTCGCGAGCCTCAAGCCCGTGTTCGACCCCGAGGGCACGACCACCGCGGGGAACGCGCCCGGCGTGAACGACGGAGCAGGCGCGCTCGTCGTGACGAGCGAGGAGTTCGCGAAGGGGCGCGGCCTCGAGGTGCTGGCGACGATCGTCGCGCAGGGGTACGTGGCCGACGATTTCGCCTACCTCGCGCGCACTCCCGCGAAGGCCGGCGCGATCGCGCTCGAGAAGGCCGGCAAGTCGATCGGGGACGTGGAGCGGGTCGAGGTGAACGAGGCGTTCTCCTCGGTCGTGCTCAACTCGACGGAGATGCTCGGCGCCGATCCGGAGCGCGTGAACGTGAACGGCGGCGCGGTGGCGCTCGGGCACCCGATCGGCGCCTCGGGCGCGCGGATCCTCGCGACGATGGTCCACGAGCTGCACCGCAACGGCGGCGGCCTGGGCCTCGCCGCGATCTGCTCCGGCGGCGGCCAGGGCGACGCGATTCTGCTGGAGGTCTAGCGCACCGGCTCCACCGGGCCGACGGACAGCGTTGGCGGCTGGCCGGGCACGTCGCAGCGAAGGTTGATCTCGACCTGCGCCGGAAGGTGCTCGCCGACACCTGGAAGGTACGTGAGGAGCGCGAGCGGCTTCACCCCGGTGACGCACCAGTTCCGCAGTCGGACGAACACCTGCGCCGAGCCGTGCCCGGGCATCCGCACGATTGGCCAGCCGTTCGGGCGCGGGGCTCCCAGCTGCTTCCAGAGAGGTTTGGCGGGCTCCTGGCGGACGTTCATTCGGACGCCGTTTGCGTCGACCATCTCGACGGTCGGTACTCCGTACAAGGCACACGCTCTCCCCCCGACGTTGGTCACGCGGATGGCGCCCATCAGGCTCCCCGTCGCGCCCTGCCAGAGAACCCTCGACCGCAGGGCGGAAGCCCGACACGCGTTCGGGCTCGGCCGCAGCGCGGGCCGGGTCTCGAGCACTCCGGGCGCCGCCTCGGGCACGACGAGTCGACCGAGCTCCTCCTGTGCTGCGGCCCGCGCGGCGCGCGTCGGCTTGCCTCCGTAGAAGACGAAGAGCTCGACGTTCCAGCCGTTGACTCGTGCGAGAAGACGTTCTGCCGTTGCGTTCGGCGGTTGACCCTCGAACGGGCCCTCCGCTTTCGCATCCGCGAGCGAAAGCGGCAGTGACCGTGGCCGGTACTGGGCATCGATGGCGGCACTCTCTCCACGCGCGGAGAAGAGGGCCTCGAGGAGGACCTGCCCGGAGCGAAGCTTCGCGACCGTCTGCCACGGGATGCTCTCGACGAGAACGTCGGGCCCGAGCTTCACGTTCGCGGCGGTCGCCGTCGGCGCCTGGGGAGGCGTGGTGGCGCCGGTCTGGAACGTGTCCCAGCCCTGGGCCGGGAGAAACCCCGGGCCATCGGCGCGCGCCACCTTCGTCGAGCCGCTCGGAGCCAGCGCGAGGCCTGCTGCGAACGCTCCGGCCAGCGCTGCGACGAGGACGGCGGCGACGAGGGCGAGCCTGCCCATGCGACGAGGCTGGCCCTTGGGGGTTGCAGCGAGCACAGCAGTACGCGCGCGCTCCGAGGCCTCCTGCTCAGGCTCGGGCAGCGACTCGCGGGCGTCGCGGATTGTCCGTTCCACGTCAGACATGTTCGGCCTCCAGGTCGGTGCGAAGGTCTTCCAGCGCCCGGCTCAGTCGCGAGGCGACCGTACCGAGCGGCAGATCGAGGAGCTGCGCGATCTCGGGCGTCGTGTAGTCGAGCCAGTAGTGGAGCGCGACGATCAGCCGTTTCTCGGGTGCCAGTCGCGCGACCGCTGCGACCACCTCGTCGTCTACGTCCTCGGGCTGGGCGACCGCGGCGCTCTCAACGGCGGGTGCAAGGCGCCGCTCGCGGCGATGCTCGTCCACGACGAGGTTCACCGCGATCCGCGTGAGCCACGGAGCGAGGGGCCGCGTCGGATCGAAGCGCCGCAATGACGAGACGCCACGGACGAAGGCCTCCTGGGCGACGTCGTTTGCCAGCTCGCGCCTGGCGGTCAGCGCGTAGGCCGTTCGCCAGAGGTCGCGCCAGTGGCGGCGGAAGAGCTCGTCGATCGCGTCGGGCGCTCCCTGCTGGGCGCGCCGGATCAGCTCCTCGTCGGCCTGCATCTGTCGGTACTACGTTGAGCGACCCTCCGGCTATCCCTGAACTAAGCTCGCGCGCGTGAGGTTCGAGCACGTCCTCGTCGTCGGCGCCGGCCAGATGGGCGGCGGGATCGCCCAGGTCGTGGCCGCCTCCGGGCGGCGCGTGTCGCTGCTCGACGCGGCGCCGGGTGCGGTCGAGCGCGGCCTCGAGACGATGCACAAGAGCCTGACGAGGCTCGCCGAGAAGGGCGGGCCCGACCCGGACGAGGTGCTCGCCCGGGTCGAGCCGGTCGACGACCTCGTCCCGGCCGAGCTGATGGTCGAGGCCGTCGTCGAGGACGCGGCCGTCAAGGAGGACGTCTTCCGCCGGGCCGACGAGCTGTTCCCGCAGGAGGCGATCCTGGCCTCGAACACCTCGTCGATCCCGATCGGCTCGCTTGCCGCTGCGACCTCGAGGCCCGACCGCGTGATCGGCATGCACTTCTTCAACCCGGTCCCGCTGCTGCAGCTGGTGGAGATCGTCCGCGGCCGCGAGACCTCGGACGAGACGGCCGAGGCGATCACGGAGCTGGCGCGGGAGCTCGGCAAGACTCCGGCCGTCGCGAACGACTTCCCGGGGTTCGTCTCGAACCGGATCCTGATGCCGTTCATCAACGAGGCCGTCCAGGCGCTCGAAGAGGGCGTCGCCGAGGCGGAGGCGATCGACACGATCGCCAAGCTCGGCTTCAACCACCCGCTCGGCCCGCTTGCGCTCGCCGATCTGATCGGGCTCGATACCTGTGTCGCGATCATGGAGGTGCTGCGCGACGGGCTCGGCGAGGAGCGCTACGCGCCCCGGCCGCTCCTGCGGGAGCTGGTCGCCGCCGGCAAGCTCGGGCGCAAGACCGGCGAGGGCTTCTACACGTACTAGACGGCCGGCCCGGCGGGGCCCGCCGGCCCCGTCTCGTGCCAGAGCACGATCTTCCCGTCGACCACGCGGAAGATCGCGGTGACCTTCGTCCCGGGCCCGTCGCAGTGGCTCTTCCCGCGATTGCCGAGCCGGAACGTGGCGGTCGCCGTCTGGCCGCTCGTGTGGATCGACGTGATCGTGCCCGAGCAGGGCAGGGCCGAGTTCCAGTTCACGGCGTCCTTGTGCGTTCGCAGCCTGATGACGGTGCCGGCCTGGACGACCCTCGCGCCAGGGGCGAAGAGGTTCGCGGCCGAGTTGTTGTCGTCGGAGTTCAGCGCCTCGCTCCAGGCGCGGACGACGCTCTCGGTGGACGGCGGCCCGGATCCGCACCCGGCGATGGTCGCGAGCGCGAGAAGCACGCAGAGGGGCTCTGTCGCCCTCACGTCGACGGCTCGCGCAGCAGCTGCGGATCGGACGCGGTTCCAGAGGGCAAACCGCGCCGACTATACCGAGCGAGGCGTGCCCGACAGCCATCCTGCGTGGCCGATACAGGCGGTGCTCGATCCGTCCAGAAGGCCACGGCCGGCGAGGTGCTCCGGCCGTGGCCCGTGATTCCCTTAGTAGCCGGCCCCGCCTCCTGCGCCGCCACCGGCGACGATGACGAGAGCGACGATGAGGGCGACGAGAGCGATGAGCGCCCCGCCGACCCAGAGTGTCTTGCGGGAGAATTCCATCTCTCAAACCCCCTTTCGACCAGGAATACGGCGGGCGCAGCGGCGCGGTTTCACCATTGGCCTTTCCGTGGTTCGGCGGGGCGGACGGGTTCGACTCGCCCATATACTCGGCGGCGAGCGTGGACTTCTCTCTGAGCGACGACCAGCGCGAGATCCAGACGCTGGCCCGGGAGTTCGCGGAGGCGGAGATCGCGCCGAACGCAGGCGAGTGGGATCGGGCCCACGGCTTTCCGCGTGAGCTGCTGGAGAAGCTCGGTCAGCTCGGCCTGCTCGGAGTCTGTGTCCCCGAGGAGCACGGGGGGGCGGGCGCCGACTTCGTCTCATACGTGCTCGTGCTCGAGGAGCTCTCGCGCGCGGACGCGGGGGTAGGTGTGACGATCGCGGTGCACACGAGCGCGGTGGCGCTGCCGATTCTCACGTTCGGCACCGACGAGCAGCGCGCCCGGTTCGTCCCGCCGCTCGCGCGCGGGGAGTCGATCGGGGCCTTCGCGCTGACGGAGCCCGAGGCCGGCTCGGACGCGGGCTCGCTGCGGACGGCCGCGGTCCGGGAGGGCGACGGCTGGAGGATCTCCGGCTCGAAGCAGTGGATCACGAACGGCGGCTTCGGTGGGACGGTGCTGCTGTTCGCGCGCACCGACCCGGATGCGCCCGGGGCGAAGGGCGTTTCCGCGTTCATCCTCGACGGCGGGCAGGTGCGGGTGGCGCGCGAGGAGGAGAAGCTCGGGCTCAACTCGTCCTCGACTGTCGATCTCGTCCTCGAGGGCGTCGAGGCAGGGCCCGACCGCCTGCTGCACGAGGAGGGGAAGGGCTTCACCGTCGCGATGGCGACGCTCGACGGGGGCCGGATCGGCATCGCCGCCCAGGCGCTCGGGATCGCGCAGGCCGCGTACGACGTCGCGCGTGACTACGCGCTCGAGCGGCGCCAGTTCGGGAAGCGGATCGCCGACTTCCAGGCGATCCAGTGGAAGCTCGCGGACATGGCGACCGAGATCGACGCGGCGCGGCTGCTGGTCTACCGCGCGGCGTGGCTGAAGCAGGAGGGCATGCCGCACGCGGAGGAGGGGGCAAAGGCGAAGCTCTACGCGTCCGAGATGGCGCGGCGGCAGACCGCGGAGGCGATCCAGATCCTCGGCGGCTACGGGTACACGAAGGAGTTCCCTGTCGAGCGCTACTACCGCGACGCCAAGATCACGGAGATCTACGAGGGGACGAGCGAGATCCAGCGGCTCGTCATTGCCCGCTCGATCCTCGG
>Ga0335083_10003336_pt1 | contig 20889 bp, 15 predicted proteins | sample Lox_Sample_42_FD_206716 | JGI IMG/M metagenome (GOLD analysis project Ga0335083, IMG submission 206716) | Soil microbial communities from Loxahatchee National Wildlife Refuge, Florida, United States - Lox_Sample_4.2 | ecosystem: Environmental > Terrestrial > Soil > Wetlands | place: USA...
AAGACGGCACGTACGATGATGGTCTTTCTCAAGGAAGTCGCGCGGCATGGCACAGCGTCGGCCGCCTCCGCACTGAACCATCCCGTCGCCGGTAAGACTGGAACCACAAGCGAGTACACCGATGCCTGGTTCCTCGGATTCTCTCCATCGGTCACCTGTGGCGTCTGGGTCGGCTACGACAGCCGGCAATCGCTCGGGGACAAAGAAACTGGAGCAAAGGCAGCGCTGCCCATCTGGATGGATTTCATGCGATCCGCCATCGTGCAAAGACCTGACGAAGCGTTTCCGGGTGATCCCAAGTCGCCCGACCAGGGGAGACAGATCGCCGCTGCCGTCAGGCCTGAATCAAGGTCACCAATGCGTGTCGGGTCACCGCCTCAGCGAGTCCAACCTTAAGCTCTTACAAAACTTAGCTGGCATTCTTGTCGGACCGGGAATAAAGTGTTCGCGACGCAGACGAACTGCGTCGTTAGGAGCAAGACCATGTCTGGATCACCCCCGCCGCCAAAGATCATGATTCTCCGTCATGCGGAGAAGCCGCCCGACCCTCCCAACAAAAAAGGCCCCTGGGACGTGCAGGAGGACGGGCAATCAGGGAACGGAAAGTCGCTGATCATACCTGGATGGCAGCGCGCCGGGGCGCTGGCCCACTTCTTCGCGCCGTATAAATCCAAGGCCGCCAACCCGGCCATTGAAACCCCAAGCCATATCTATGCTGCCAGCCCCAAGGGTACCGAGACGCAGCGTCCATGGGAGACAGTCACGCCACTGGCCGCGTGGCTCGGCTACAAGGAAGGCAGCTCAAGTTTTGACACTTCTTACACGATCGGAGACGAGAAACACCTAATCAAGAGCGTTCTCGGCCACAGGAGCCCGGTTCTCATCTGCTGGGAGCACCTGCACATCATGCCGGACATGATTGGAGAGATTAACAACGCATACCCGATCGCCAATTACAAGGACATACCGAATCCGTTTCCCGGTGTGTTCTATCTTGTCTGGATTCTGGACCTGAAGGACGGGAAGTACACGTGGTCGTCGGTTAATCAAAACCTGATCGCAGGCGACGTGAATTAATCGCTCGCAGCCTATTGCGGCTTGCCCTGCTGGGGCGCTTGCTGGCCGGGGCTTTGAGGGGAATCGTTGTTGTTGCTGATGTCCTGCCCCTCAAACAGCACGCGAACATTGGCGTGGTACTGCTTGTAGTTGGCGTACTTCAAAGTCTCGCGGATATGGACATCCTGGCTCATGTATCCATTGCCGCCCGAGAAATGCAGGATGCCCTCGCCGCGCGTGTACACCGGGAACCAGTACTTGCCGTCGATCTGCTCGCGGTAGGTGGTAAAGGGCGGCGACAGGTCTTCATGACCCTTGCGCAGATCGTCGGGCACGTTCTTGCCATTGGTGACGACGATCTGTAGATCGCGTTGATCGACCCAGATGCGCCCCTGAAAATAGCGCTTGTTCTTTTCGATCACCTTTGGCTTTACATCAAATACGTAGGTATCAACTTCGTCCACCTTCTGCTTGCCGACATAGGTTAGATCGTACTGCCCGACATCCTCCTTAGTCAGGACGAAGGGCAGCCTCTGTTCAATGTCTTGAAAGTCAGCGGGCGACATTTGGATTCGTTCCAGTGTGTTCTCGGGGGCCAGAACAACGTGTTCGAAGTGCTTGCCGGCCGGATCGAAGGAGATATCGGTTACCTGAAAATATTGCCCGTCGATCTTGTTGTCGTCGTCCAGCGTCTCAACCTTCACGCTGCGCTCGTACGTATAGTTGGCCATGGCGCGGCGGAAGACGCTCTCCTTTGAAGTGAACTGGTCGATGATCTGCTGTGGCGGGATGGCTGGTTGCGAGGTGTCGAGTTGCCCAAAGCCCTGGTCGAGAGGCATGGACGTATAAGAAACCTGTGCTCCAGCAGAAAGGGAAATCACCAGAGTTCCGACCGCCAAGAGGGCAAATCGGACCGCAAATGAGCGACGCTGGAGGAAGGTTCCGAAAACCATGACTCTCACCTGTTCCTCTAATCATAGACGCAACAGGGACCAGAAAAGGCCACTTAGATTCGAAGCCGGTTTGTAGCCGCAGACGCCGTAAATTCGACAGGTTTACGCCTCGGGCAGGGTAAACTGGCTGTTCAGACCTCCTGAGCCGCAATGGACGAATACTACCGCGTTCCGACTCTAGCGCTCCTCAGCATTCTGGTGGCGGTTTTTGCCGCCTTATATTTCCGCTCGCGCTCTCGCCGGACACTCTTATGGCTCATCGGCTGGGTAATGGCCATTGCGCGTCTGGCTTTGCAGGCGAGTGCGTTCGGCAGGGCCGGCGTGGGCCTGGCCATCTCAAACACCGCCATGGAATTAGCCGCACTGATGTTTCTGGGATCGGTGTCGCCCACCTACTTCCTGAAAGGCCGGATCAAGCTCTCAAATATCTTCGTCTTCGCCGTCCCACTGGTCGTCTACACGGTACTCACGTCACTCTATCCGAACCCCGGAATATTTCTACGGATCACCGACCTGGTGATTGCGATCTCTGTGGCGGTTGTCGGCGTGCACTGGGCCAACCAAAGCAGTCAGCTGCCGCGTTGGTTCACCTTGTCGTTCGCCATAGCTATAGGTGGGGTGTGCCTCTTTCTTTCGTTTATCGGAGAAAACGCCTTTGTCCTGAGACTCGCGCATAGCGGCCTCAGCCTGATGACGGCTGTCCTGGTTCTGGCTGTCTACCGCAGGCTCAGTCCGGGAGTGATCTTCACCGTGACTGGGCTGCTGATGTGGGTCAGCCCTATGGTGGTTGACTCGTTGTTACAGCCGGGCGATCCGTACTTCCTGGCGTATCTGCGGGCGGTCAATCTCACCAAGGTGGTCACCGCGCTCGGGATGATTGTGCTGGTGCTCGAAGACGAGGTTATCCGGAACGAAGTGGCGCAAAAGCGCGACCGCCGCGTGCGCATGGAGATGGAGCAGTATTCGCAACTGGATATCTCCGCGGTTCCCCACCGTAACGCAGGTTTTCGCTACGACCGGATCAGTGAAGCCATCGTCAGGGTAAGCCGGTTCGGGCAAGCGGCGATTCTGTTAAGAAGCGCCGAGCAAAACTACCGAATGGTGGGGTGCGCCGGAATGGATGGCGCATTAGCCGGGGCACTGGATTCTCTCGGCCAGCGAACAACGCCGGAGAGGTTCGAGGAGTTCAGGAGGGCGCCTGACTGCCCCCGGGTGTTCGGGAGTGCGATCCGTATGGATTTGCGCCCACTGATGGCGCCCGGCGATGAACTGGAACTGCTCAAGTTCGAGAGTGCATACGCGGTTCCGATGGAGACGAGCGACTCTGAACTTCAGGGGTTGGTTTTGCTGAGCGGGAACAAGTCTCCTGCCCAGGGCCTTGAGGCGGAAGACTTTCTGCCTCTCGAACTGTTAACTCGCCGTTTGGCAGCTGAGCACGAAAGTTATTTGCTGGTTCGCCGGGTAGCGCAATCGGAGAAACTGGCCGGCCTCGGTCAGCTTGCTGGAGGCGTGGCCCACGAACTCAACAATCCTTTGACCGTCGTGATGGGGTACGCGCAGCTTATCGAAGAGAGCGGCGCGGAGGAGACGATCCGCCGCAGCGCTGCCGTCATTCATGGCGAATCGCAGCGCATGAAGCAGATCATCGACGGTCTGGCGCATTTCTCCAAGTTCCAGTCAGACGCGCAGACGCTGGTTTCCGTCGACCAGATGCTGATGGATCTCTCGCAACAGAAAAGGGCGGAATTCGAGCGCGCCGGGATCGATCTCGATGTCTCGATTCCGCTGGAGTTGCCCAAGGTCCGCGCCAACGAGGACCAGCTCCGCCAGGTCATTCTGCAGATCATGAGCAACGCAGCTGCCGCGCTCCAGAATGCCCCGGGGGATGAGAGACGGCTTCGAATTCACGCCGCACTTACCAGAAACCGCGTGCAGATTCTGATTTCAGACTCCGGGCCCGGTTTCCCAAGCCCGGAACGCGTTTTCGATCCCTTCTTCACCACCAAGCAGCCAGGACAGGGAGCGGGGCTGGGGCTGAGCCTTGTCTACTCAATCATCCGCGAGCATGGAGGCGAAATCTCAGCCTTCAACCTGCAGCCCCATGGAGCGGCCGTGGCGATTGAATTGCCCGTCGAGGTGTCTGTTGACGAGCCCGCTGTGCCCGGCGAAGTGCTCACCAACTGAAAATCCCGCTACTATGTACGTTGGCCTGCGGCAGCGCTGGCCGTTTCCTATGAGAAGAGTGACTGCTGTTCTTGTTACCGCGTGCCTTGCGGGTTTGGTTTATGGGCAGGCGCGCCGGCCGATGACCTTCGAGGACACGATGAAGATGCGGCGGCTCGGCGACATCGCCGTTTCACCGGACAGCCGCTGGGTGATGTTCTCAGCAACTGACGTTGACCTTGCGAAAAACACACGAACCTCGCACCTCTTCATTGTTCCGGTCGCCGGTGGCGAGACCCGCGCCCTGACCGCGTCGATGACGGGAGAGAGCCGCGGCCGCTTCTCGCCCGACGGCAAGCAGATCCTCTTCGAAAGCTCCCGTGAGGGCGGACAGCAGATTTGGCTGGCGGATTTCGATACATCCGCGGGCACTATCGGCGAGCCGCACAAGCTGACATCTCTGAGTACGGAGACTGATGGTGCGACGTGGTCTCCCGATGGAAAGCAGATCCTGTTTGTGTCGTCGGTCTATCCATTTTGTAATGACGACGATTGCAATAAGAAGCGAGACCAGGAGAAGGCCGACTCCAAGGTTAAGGCGCAGATTTTCACGCATCTGCTCTACCGCCACTGGAATGTCTTCACCGGCGAAAAGCGCAGCCACCTCTTCCTGGTTAGCCTCGACGGAGGCCCCCCGCGCGACCTAAATCCCGGCGACGAGCATGATGTGCCGCCGTTTTCGCTCGGTGGCCCCGATGATTACGCCTTTTCTCCGGACGGGAAAGAGATTGCCTTCGCGGAGAATGTCGATCCTGTTCCGGCAATCAGCACAAATTCCGATATCTTCACTCTGCGGCTGGATGATCTGAATGCGAAACCGGTGAAGATTTCGATAGCTGCGGGCGGGGACCATTCGCCGGCTTACTCTCCGGATGGGAAACATATCGCCTGGCGCTCGCAGGAGCGTGCGGGGTATGAGAGCGATAAGTTCCGGTTGGTCGCCTATGACCGCACGACGAAACAGATTAAGAATGTGCTGCCCAACTTCGATCGCTGGGTAGATGAGTTCGCGTGGGCGCCGGACTCGCAGAGAATCTACCTGACATACGGGGATGAAGGCGAAGCGCGTATCGGGTCGGTAGCGCTCGACGGGTCGAGTCAGCTTCGATTGACCCGAAGTGGTGAATACGGCGAACTACATGCCACGCCCGATGGAAGGCATCTGATAGCAAATAAGATGACGGTGCGGATGCCGGGAGAGATTTATGTGCTCAGTGTTGCATCCACGGGCACGTCTGGTGAAAGCCGTCTGACCGAGAGGCAACTGAGTCATCTCAACGACTCGGTTCTTTCTCAATTGGATATCCAGTCGATGGAGTCCTTCTGGTTTCCATCTATCGGCAAAGTTCGAGTCCAGGGCTTCGTCATCAAGCCTCCCGGCTTCGATTCCTCAAAGAAATATCCGGTGAAGTTTCTCATCCATGGCGGCCCGCAGGGCGCCTGGGGAGACAGCTGGAGCTATCGTTGGAACGCGGAGTTGCTGGCCGCGAACGGGTATGTCGTGGTGATGATTAATCCGCGTGGCTCGACCGGCTACGGACAGGCCTTCATCGATGGCATAAACGGTGACTGGGGCGGCAAGCCATACATCGACCTGATGCGTGGGCTCGATTACGCCGAGGCTCACTATCCCTTTATCGACAAGAATCGCGAGTGCGCACTGGGCGCGAGCTATGGCGGATACATGGCTAACTGGATCCTTGGCCATACGAACCGCTTCAAGTGCCTCGTCTCCCACGACGGCATGTTCAACCCCGAGTCAGCCTACGGCACGACTGACGAGCTGTGGTTCAACGAGTGGGAGTTCAAAGGAACTCCGTGGACGAACCGGCAGACGTATCGAAAGTGGTCTCCGATGCTGGCCGAACCCAACTTCAAGACTCCGACGCTGGTCGTCCACGGCCAGCTCGATTACCGCCTCGATGTCTCCGAGGGATACCAGCTCTTCACTACGCTCCAACGGATGAATGTGCCGTCGAAAATGCTCTATTTCCCTGACGAAGGCCACTGGGTGCTGAAGCCGCAGAATTCACAGCTCTGGTACAAAACGGTCAACGACTGGGTCGACGAGTGGACGAAGTAAGCTAGGATGTAATACATTTCGACGATTGTGTTACAATCCAGATAATATGAAGACGGTTGTGCAAGCTCGGCTGGATAAAGACTCTCAAGTCGCATTGGAAAAGTTGATGCGACGGCTTGGGTGGAGTTCCTCGCAGGTGGTACGCGAGGGATTGAAGCTCATGGTCGCGAGTTACGGAGCGGCACCAAAGAAAAAGATTATCGGACTGGGGAAATTTGATTCGGGTGTCGCTGATCTGGGCTCCAACAAGAAGCACCTGGAGGGGTTTGGTAAGTGACGCCGGTCCTGTTAGACACCAGCGTTGTTGTGGCGCTATTCGATCGGAGCGAAAAACGTCATGCTGAGTGCGTCGCGGCCATCGAGAATCTGGAGCAGCCGTTGGTTACCTGTGAAGCTGTGATTGCCGAAAGCTGTTACTTGCTGCGGAAGGTTACCGGAGCTCCTGAAACTATCCTCGAGAACGTAGAGCAGAGCATATTCCAGGTTCCCTTCCAACTCTCGCAGTCGGCGGGAGCCGTAAAGAGAATAATGCGGAAATATCGCGATCTGCCTGTGGACTTTGCAGACGCTTGCCTGATCCATCTGGCAGATGCAGTGAACACCGGAAAAATCCTGACGTTTGATAGCGATTTTCTGGCATACCGCTGGCGGCAGACACGTGCTTTCGATCTTTTGATTGAACCGTAAGCTCCGATGACGTTCCGAAACATAAAAAAGAACCCCACCCCGTTCGATGAGGACACTCTCTACGACCACGCCGTCAAGGTTTTGGGTCGCCGCATGCGCACCGTCGCCGAATTGAAGCGGCTCATGCGGAGCCGCGTCGAGAGTGGTGAGCACGGTGAAGCAAAGATCGACCGCGTGATTGCCCGGCTTAAAGAGCAGCGCTATCTGAACGACACCAGCTATGCGAACAGTTATGCGCGGCTACGGCAGGAAAACCAAAGCCTCGGCAAGCGGCGCGTGCGGCAGGATCTCATTCAGAAGGGCGTTCATGCGGAAGTGATCGCAAAGACCCTCGACGCTGCCTATGAAGACATAAACGAGGAAGAGCTGGCGCGGCGGCATCTGGAACGCAAGCGCGTCGCGAAGCCGACAAACGAGAAGGAATCTGCCCGTGTGATGCGCTTGCTCATGCGTGCGGGTTTTTCGACCAGTGTGATCTTCAAAATCCTGAAGAAATGGGTTGTGGACGACGAGGCCCTCGCGGCGCTCGAATTTATGGACAATGACGGCCCAGAGTCCAGCAACGGCAATGGGTGAGGCAACATTCCTCCTATAAACTTGAATTTATGCAATACCGTTCCGGGTCCGACATACGCGAGACCTTTCTGAAGTTTTTTGAGTCGAAGGGGCACCGCCGCGTGCACAGCTCCTCGCTCGTGCCCGCCAATGATCCCACGCTGCTCTTCACCAATGCGGGGATGAACCAGTTCAAGGATGTCTTCCTCGGCATCGAGCGCCGCGACTACAACCGCGCCACTACCTCTCAGAAGTGCGTTCGCGCCGGCGGCAAACACAACGACCTCGAAAACGTCGGCTTCACACGCCGCCACCACACGTTCTTCGAGATGCTGGGCAACTTCAGCTTCGGCGACTACTTCAAGAAAGATGCCATCGCTTACGCCTGGGAACTGGTTACCTCGCCCGAGTGGTTCGGCATTCCGAAGGAGAAACTATACGTCACCATTTTCAAAGGCGAGAATGGGGTTCCGCGCGACGAAGAGGCCTATGAGCTATGGCGAGCACAGGGCGTTCCTGCGGAGCGCATTCACGAACTCGGATCGAAGGACAACTTCTGGCAGATGGGCGATACCGGCCCGTGCGGGCCGTGTTCCGAGATCTTCTATGACATGGGCCAGGAGGCCGGCGACGATCCTGCCGTAGACAAGCCCTTCGGCGAAGACGAGTCGCGCTACGTCGAAATCTGGAACCTCGTCTTCATGCAGTTCGACCGCGACGCGCAGGGCGAGCTGCACCTGCTGCCCAAGCCTTCGATCGATACAGGAATGGGCCTCGAACGCACTGCTGCTGTATTGCAGAAAGTGATTTCGAACTTCGAGACGGATTTGTTTGTGCCGTTGATTCGGCAAGCGGCGAAATTGACGGCAACGGTTGCTCGATTCGCGCCGGACGAAAAGACGATTGAGTCTCTGACTCCCTCCGAAATGGGGATAAGTGACGATCCAGGGGCGGCCAGTCTGCGCATCATTGCCGACCATGCCCGTGCGGCAACATTCTTGATTTCCGATGGCGTGTTGCCCGCGAATGAAGGACGAGGATACGTCTTGCGTAAGATCCTGCGCCGAGGCATTCGTCATGGACGTCTGCTTGGTCAGGACAAACCGTTTATGTTCCAGATGGTGTACGCGGTGCGTGACGAGATGGCGAGCGCCTATCCGGAGCTGAAAGAGAGCGCCGACCGGGTTGCGAAAGTTGTCGAGGCAGAAGAGCGGCAGTTTGCACGGGTGCTGGAGGTCGGCGTACGTGAGCTCGAGAAGGAACTTCAAAAGGCCAAAGACCGCCACGAGGAGGCCGAAGAAATAATCGGAGGTGATGAGTCAGGGTTACTCGACGAATACCGCGGAGAGGGTCTCAGTTTCAACTTCATTGAGCCTGATTTGGCCGCATGCCTAAACGATGAGGACCCTCTCCTTTCAGCTGCACAGAAGGAGCTATCCCACCCGGCCCGCTTGCTCGGCAAAGACGCCTTCCACCTCTACGAAACCTACGGCCTACCCCTCGACTTCATGGTTGACGCAGCGCGCGACGCCGGCATCGAGTTCGATTTGACCGGTTTTGAACGCGCCCGTTCTGAAGAACAGGCCCGCGCGCGTGCCTCATGGAAAGGCGGAGCGAAGCAGTCGGCGAGTCCTGTCTTTCGCGAGCTGCCAAAGACCGAGTTTGAGGGCTATCGCACGCTCAAGACCGAGGGCGCGGAGATTTTGGCCATCGTCAAGGATGGCGTGGGTTTTCCTGCCGCGAATGCGGGCGACGCTGTAGAGATTGTCCTCGATCACACCAGCTTTTATGCCGACTCAGGCGGACAGGTTGGCGATACCGGCTGGCTCTATTCGGACGATCACAACTCTGTCGTTGCCGATGTGAGCGGATGCACCAAGCCAGTTCAGGGAGTCTTCGCGCACAAGGTGATTCTGCGCCAGCCGGCGGCGGTCGGCGACAAGGTCGATACGGTGGTGAATGGCGAGTTCCGGGCGGCGACACGGCGTAATCATACCGGCACGCATCTGCTGCATGCCGCGCTGCGCGAGGTGCTGGGCACGCACGTAAAGCAGGCCGGATCGCTCGTTGAACCGGCGCGCCTGCGCTTCGACTTCTCGCACTTCACTTCGGTTGCCAATGAGGAACTGCAGGACATCGAAGGCCTCGTCAACAAGGAAGTGCTCAAGAACATCAAGGTCGAGACGATCGAAGACGTGCCCATCGACGTTGCGATCAACGAGTATCACGCGATGGCGCTCTTCGGTGAGAAATACGGCGAGAGAGTCCGCGTCGTCAAGATCGGAGACTTCTCGACCGAACTTTGCGGAGGCACGCATACAGGCGCAACCGGCGAGATCGGCGTGGTGAAGCTGCTCGGGGAAGGAAGTGTATCGTCCGGAGTCCGCCGAGTTGAAGCCGTGACGGGGCTCGGCGCTCTCAATGAATTTCGCCGCGACTATGAAGTTGCGCAGCTGGCCGCCCAGCTTTCGCCGAATGCAGAGACTACGCCAGCCGACGCTTTGCGCGCGCGGCTGACCGCCCACGATGAAGAGATCAAGAAACTTCGGCGCGAGTTGGACGAGGCACGGATGAAGTCTGCCGCCTCGGCGGTTTCCGGGGCGGCAGACCAGGCAGTCGAAGTCAAAGGCGTAAAGGTACTCGCGCAGCGTGTTGATGCGCTGGATCGCGGGCAGATGCGAACGCTGGTCGATAACCTGCGTAACAAGCTCGGATCGGGTGTGGTCGTGCTCGGCTCCGCCCAGGATGGCAAGGTGGCATTGATCGTTGGCGTGACGAAAGACCTGACTGGAAAGGTGCAGGCTGGCAAGATCGTCGGCGAGATCGCGAAGCGCGTCGGGGGATCGGGCGGCGGCCGTCCAGATATGGCCGAGGCCGGCGGCAAGGACCCGGGCCAGCTCGATGCGGCGCTCAAGAGCGCGGCTGCGGTGGTCGAAGAGATGGTAGGATAGCGAAACGTAACCCAAAGTTGGAGGCCCGAGATGTTGTTCCACGTCACCCTCGAAAAGGCGGAAGACGGCTGGATTGTGGCTCAATGCCCAGCTTTGCCGGGGTGTGTTTCCCAAGGCCGAGACGAAAAGGAAGCGCTGGAAAATATCCGCGAGGCAATCACGGCGTGGATGTGGGCCGAAGATCAAAAGGCGTTGAAATCTCTGCCTTCCCATCAGGCGGAAATCGTTGTAGCCGTTTAGCGCACATTGGTAACGTGATTTCCACCTTCGATTCCTGCACTAAACTCTGTGCATGGGGAAGCTCGCCAATATCTCGGGAAAGCAAGCAGTAAAGGCATTTCAACGTGCCGGCTGGACTATTGTGGGCCAGGTCGGCAGCCACTGCGTAATGACCAAGCCAGATCTCAGGGCGAATCTTTCCATTCCTCAGCACAAAGAACTCTCGATCGGCCTCTTACGGGCGCTGATTCGCGCCGCCGGATTGACTGTAGACGAGTTCCTCGATCTCCTCTGAACGCGTCCAGCTAATTCCCATTTCGCCACAACCCTCCGTTGTGATCTGGGTTCATCTCGTTGATAGGGGTTTAGCCGCAAACCTATAATCTGGGTGTCCTCGTGTCTTTTATGCCGGCTTCCTTCTTCCATGCAGGACGTTTCCGCCTGCTCCCGATAGCCGGCTGCATATGTGTGCTCACCCTGGCGGCCACCCGCCTGCCTGCGGTTCCGCAGCGTGGAGTGCCCGCACATACGCCGTTTGACAAGGCCCAGCGCATGCGCGAAGCCCTCGAAGGGAAACCTGAGCGACAGCGTTCCCGGGCCGATTACGAGCGCGCCGTAGCGGCGTATCGCTCGATTTATCATGGCGATCCGGCATCACCGAAGGCGGACGCATCGGCGAGCGCTGTCGCCGATCTGCTCGCCGAGCAGGGGCGAATCTTCGACGACGACAAGGCTCTGCACGATGCCATCTCTCAATACGAGTTTCTGCGGAAACAGTACCCGGGCAGCCGCTATCGCTATAGCGCGCTGCTGACCGAAGGGGAGATCTACCTGCGCGACCTGAACGACCGTGAGTCGGCGCGCGCGACCTTCGAGGAGTTCCTCAGGCTGTATCCGCAAAATCCGCTGGCCAATGAGGCCCGGATCGAGCTAACGAATCTGAAGAAGCCGGCAAAGACTACGCACAGCGCCACGGTCAGGCAGGCGAGCACACCGAGTGTGCCTGGTTCCCGGCCGCCTTCAGGACGGAGCACCGTTCTCACCGCCGCCATCAATTCTCAGCAGCAAAGCGCTTCCCCGGTAGGGAAGTCTACCCCCTCTCCCGGGCCTCCCCCAGCCAAAACTCAGACGCAGGATTTTGCCGAGAGCGATGTTCCTCCCCCTTCTCAGCGTCAGCCTGCGCCTGAGCCTGCACACGTAACCGATGCCAAGTTGACTACGTCGCCTCTGTTGCCGCGCAAGGGCAAGTTACCGCTCGTCACGGGTATCCGGCATTGGTCGACTCCGGTCTACACGCGGGTTGCGATCGATCTTCAGAACGAGGTGCAGTACGAAGCAGTGCGAGTGCCCAATCCGGACCGCATCTTCTTCGATTTGCACGGAGCACGGCTTTCGCCAGAACTGATCGGCAAATCTGACGAGGTGATCGACGACGGATTTCTCAAGCGCGTGCGGGCCGCGCAGTTTTCGAACGATGTGACGCGCATCGTGCTCGACGTGAGTGATGTGAGCGAGTACTCGGCCTTCTTTCTACCGAACCCGTCGCGTCTGATCATCGATGTTCATGGGCGCAAGTCCCGAAGCGGACCGGTCTACACTGCGGCTGCCGCGCCGGCGACGGCTCCCGCGCCACCTGCGCCTGCACCAAAAGCGACTCCCAAGCCCGCGCCGACGCTTGTGGCTGCGACGACTGTGGCGTCGTCGAAGCCGACGATCGGGATCGGCACCGAAACCCGCGATGTCGACTCCTTGGGCGACCCGCTGCCAGCGGCGAAGACAGTTGCGCGGACCACTCCGCCATCTGGGTCCCCATCGCATCGTGTGATCGTCGATGACGGCGATTCTTCGGAATCCCTCGCCGATGTTGCTACGCTGGGCCAGCAGCCCAATAAGGTGAAGGCGACGAAGCGGCCGACGAAAGCCCCAGTGGTGCAATCGGTGGCCGGAACAACTCCTGCGACCCAGCCCGACGAAGTCGCGGCAGCAACACCGCCTCCAACACCCGTGCCGAAGCCCCACAGTTCGCGCAACCGGACATCGACCCCATCTGCTGACACGACAACGCAGCAGATTCACGTTGCCGAGCCCACAGCGGACGGACAGCGCTCGATGGTGCGGGCACTCGGCCTGAAGATCAACCGCATTGTGGTCGACGCGGGGCACGGCGGTCACGATTCGGGCACGCTCGGGCCTGACGGCATCCAGGAGAAAGACGTCGTGCTCGATGTGGCGCTGCGGCTCGGACAATTACTGAAGCAGCGGCTTGGCGCGGATGTGATCTACACGCGCGACGACGATACCTTTATTCCGCTCGAGACGCGCACCGCCATTGCTAACAAGGCACAGGCAGACCTCTTCATCTCCGTGCACGGAAATTCAAGCCCGGACTCTGCTGCCCGCGGAGTCGAGACCTATTACCTCAACTTCACCACGTCCGCCGATGCGCTCGAGGTCGCCGCTCGCGAGAACGCAGTATCCGATGAGTCGATTCATCAGCTCTCGGATCTGGTTAAGAAGATTGCTTTGCAGGACAAGATCAACGAGTCCCGCGAATTCGCATCCGACGTGCAGCAGAGCCTCTATGCGGGCCTCGAAGACGGAAATCCTGGCCTGAAAGACCGAGGTGTGAAGAAGGCGCCCTTTGTCGTTCTGATCGGTGCGAATATGCCCTCGATCCTCGCCGAAATCTCATTCCTCACAAATCCCAGCGATGCGCAGGAACTGCGCGAGGGCGCGTATCGCCAGCGCATTGCTGAGTCGCTTTATCGTGGAGTCGCTCGCTACGTTGGCAGCCTCAGCGGTGTGCGCATCGCCGATGCCACTCCACACAACGCGGCGCGCTGAGCTGCCTTCTCGATGCGAGCTTGAGCCTGTAAGCTGGTCTATATGCTCGATTTGTCATTCGTCCGCGCCAATCTCGAATTGGTGGAACAGAAACTCCGCGACCGCGGACAAGACCCCGCGGCGCTGTTGGGAGATTTCCGCACTGTAGATCAGCACCGGCGCGAGCGCATCACCGAGGCAGAACAACTCAAGTCACAACGCAACAAGTTGAGCGAAGAGGTGGCGCGGCTGAAGAAGTCCGGCCAGGACGCGACCTCGGTCGTGGATGAGACGCGGGCTCTCAAGTCGAGGATGGAGTCGCTGGAAGCCGCAGCTGGTGAAGCCGATGACCGGCTTCGCGCGATTCTTACCCGCATCCCGAATCTTCCGGCGGACGAAGTGCCGGTCGGACGCTCCGAGGCGGATAACCTCGAGGTCAAGCGCTGGGGAGAGATTCCGCAGTTCGATTTCACGCCGAAGCCGCACTGGGAGATCGGCGAGCAACTGGGCATCCTTGATCTGGAACGCGCGGCGAAAGTATCCGGCGCGCGATTTGCGGTCTACTGGCGCGAGGGCGCGAGGCTCGAACGGGCGCTCGCCAGCTTCATGCTCGACATTCACACGCGCGAGCATGGATATACCGAAGTCCTGCCGCCCTTCATGGTGAACAGCAAGAGCCTCTTTGGAACGGGTCAACTGCCCAAATTCGCCGAGGATCTATTTCACTGCGACGACGAGGCGTACGAGGGCGTGCTGCGCGACAACGATCATTGGCTGATTCCGACTGCGGAGGTTCCGGTCACGAACTTATTTCGCGACGAGGTCCTTGACGACGCGCAGCTCACGACCTCACTGACGGCCTATACTCCATGCTTCCGCTCCGAGGCAGGTTCCTATGGAAAGGATGTGCGTGGCATCATTCGGCAGCATCAGTTCCAGAAGGTGGAACTGGTGAAGTTTACGCGGCCCGCCGAGAGCGAAGCTGAACACGAGAAGCTCACACGAGACGCAGAGACGACTCTCGAGCGTCTCGGGCTGCCTTACCGTCGCGTGCTGCTTTGCACAGCGGACCTCGGCTTCAGCTCGGCGAAGACCTATGACCTCGAAGTCTGGCTGCCCGGCCAGCAGCTTTATCGCGAGATTTCGTCCTGCTCGAATTTTCTGGATTTCCAGGCGCGGCGCGCGAATATCCGCTACCGGCCTGCGGGGCAGAACAAAACTGCGCTCCTGCACACGCTCAACGGCAGCGGTCTTGCTGTGGGGCGTACGTGGCTGGCCATCATCGAGAACTATCAGCAGGCCGACGGTTCGGTGCGTATCCCCGAAGCGCTGGTACCCTATATGGGTGGGCAGACGGAGATCTGCGCGAAGAACAAATAGCTATGTTTCGAATATTTCGCGAATATTTTTTCTGGACTTACGAGCGCGGCAGCTTTCACTACGACGTGATGGTGACGCTGATTCTCGCCTTCATTTTTCTTACTCCCCGCATTTGGAACTACGGCGACCATCCGCAGGAAGGAAAACTCGCTCCCGGCAATGTGCTGGTTCAGACCAACGGCCCGGGCGATCTCATTTACGAGATTCCGGCCGCTCAGATTCGGCCGGACGGTTCCCTGGATGAACAGATTCGCCAGAGCGTGGAAACCGTTTCGGGCCCAGTCGTCGTCGACCGGTACGAAGCTGTGAAGGAGCCTCGCGGCAAGACGAAGCTGTACCGCGTCTGGGCCCACCGCTGATTTTCCCGGACCATCCCCGCCTGCCTGTGCATCCTATCTCAGCGGAGTCGAAGAGCTTACCCATGAAGAAAGCGGCTTTTCTGCGAATATTTGCAGCAGTATTGGTTTTTGCACCCTTAGCTGTGTCTGCGCAGAACGCTGACTTGCAGAAAATTCTGGCCCAGCTGGATGCCGCCTCTGCAAAGTTTCAGAGCGCGCAGGCTGATTTTGTGTGGGACCAGTACACGGCGGTCGTCCAGAGTCACGACTATCAGAAGGGGACCATCGCGTTTCGCCGAACGGGCAGCACGATCGAGATGGTCGCGCGCGTAAAGACCGAGAATGATCAGCCCGCGCCGAAGGATGTGCTTTACAAAGCCGGCGAATTGGATTTCTATCAGCCTGAGCTCAAGCAGGTGACGATCTTCAAAGCCGGCGGAAACATCGAGCGATATTTGACCCTCGGCTTCGGAGGCAGCGGTAAGGACCTGGCAGCGACCTGGAACATCGGTTACCAGGGGACAGAAACCATCGAGGGCGTCGAGACAGCCAAGCTCGACCTGACGCCGAAGCAGCCTGGCGGCAACCAGCAGTTCACGCACATCACTATCTGGGTCGATCCCAAGCGTGGCATCTCGCTCAAGCAGCAGGTTTTTCAAGAGAGCGGCGACTGGCGCATCGCGAGTTACTCCAACATCAAGCTGAACAGCGTTCCGGCGAACGCCTTTGAACTGCAGCTTGCTCCTGGGACGCAGAAGATTAGGAAATAGCGGCGTCTCGGCGCGACGAGAACGCGATTCCCGCCAGCGCGATGACGATGGGAAAGCACTCCAGCGTATAGCGCGGCTCCGGAGCTTCAATCGTCGCCAGAAGCGCGCAGCGCAACAGGACGTATGCCAGCATTGCCACGGCGAGCGGTGGCCAGCGAAGAAATCCCCGAACCGCCGCAAACAGGTAGACCAGATTGAGCCCGGCGTAAGCCCACGCGAAGACTGTCTCGCCTTCGTGATGGTCGAACTCCCACCAGCGAAGCTCGATCCAGAGAAGCTCTGTGCGCGGCCGCAGCCACATATCAGCCAATCGCGCGAGCGGAAGAAATAGATAAAAGCGCAGAGGATGTGCGGTGATTCTTTCTTGGGCGATCTGAGCGAAGCGGTCGTCTATCTCGTCCGTCGACGATTGCGTTTTGTTGTAGTCATTGAGTAGGCCCTTCGTCTGCTCATACTGTTCCGGCGAATCGAAGGCGCGGACCGGAAGCTTAGTAATGTCAATCACGTCGCTATCAAGATTCCAGTAGACCTCCCAGGTGCAGGTGAGATCCACACAGACGGTCTTCGCCCAGCGGTTGAAACCGGGATTCGTCGGCTCGCCTGGGTCCGTCGCGTAGCGGGGTGCAAGCGGCTGAAAGACATGAAAGGTCTTCCAGTTGCGGATGGTCCAGGGCACGAAGGGCAAGACGGAGAGCAGCGCAGCAGCCGCAGCATGCTGGACCACGCGCCAAAGCTCCCACCGGTGACGCCCATACCAGAGCATTGCGGGACACAACGCCACAGCAAGCAGAGCGCCGTCGGGTCGCAGCAGAGAGGCGTAACTCCAGGCCAGTGCCTGAAGCAGGGTCCATCGCCACTGAGGCGATTCAGTTGCGCTGATCTCAAGAAACCGCGTCAGTGCATAGAGGGCGACCGCAATGCAGAAAAGCTCAAGGGTTTCGGTCAGAGGAACAGCGGCGTAGTTCGCCGTAAAAGGACAGAGGACCGCAAGCCACAATGTAATCCAGGCTGCGCGCTCGCTCCAGATGCGGCGGGTGAAGGCTGCTATCAGCAGGCACGTTCCCAGATCGATCACCGTCTGCGCGAACATGACGGCGTGGTAATGTTCCATGCCGAAGAGCTTGAAGCAGAGCATGAGGAAGAGCGGGTAACCTGGGAGGCGGATGAGCGTCGGCTGAAGCGTGCCGCTGGTAGTTTTGCCGTAGACACCGTTGAGCATCCAGTTCTTCGCGATGCTTCCGTACACGAGCGGGTCGCCCTGAACCTCGGGATAGGCGTAGACGAACCAGAGCCGCAGGGCCGCGCCGGTGGCCAGCGCGAGCAGCACAATCCACCACTTACGAGGAACCGCAAAGGGCATGAAGATGAATCATACAGGGCAGGCGTGACGCGCCTTGGTAAAATCCGCCCTGATAGTACCCTATAAAGAGGGAGCGGCACTCACCCGCCGGGCCTGGCTCCGACCGCTCTCAATGCCTTCATGAAGCAGATCTTTTACGATCCCGATCGCAAGCGATGGAAGCGGCTCCGCCGGATGATGGATATCGCCGGCGTGATCTCCACTGTGGTGCTGATTCTGTTCTTTTTCAGCGTCATCACTCGGCAGACTCTTCCCGAACTTCTGCTGCCCACTCAGAAGCGAAACTATAAGGCGCTCAAAGAGCCAGCGGGCGACCCTCTTAGGAAAAGCACGCCGCGTCCCGCTCGCCGCAAAACGCACCGAAGGCCATCTGAGATTCCTCTGAACCAGGATGAAGGAATACGCGCCGCCTTCTATCAGAACGATCCAGCCAGCTACTCAGCCCTCAAGGCGCACATCCACCAGATCGACATGCTCTTTCCGGATTGGCTGCATGTCACTTCGCAGAGCGGTGATCTGATCGCCTCTACGTCCCTATTTCCGGTGAATCTCTACAACGTGGTTGACAAGTCCGGCGTCGTTCATGGCGTTGACCCGGAAAACAAAGTGCGGCGAGTGATCCTGGCCGCCAAGGAAGACACCGAAGTCTTTCCCATGCTCAACGATTACAACCCGTTGGATTCGAAATGGCATGGAGAAATCATCGGCGACATGTTGAAAGACCCCATTGCGCGTGAAAATCTTCACCACCAGATCGACAAATTCCTTTACGCGAATCCCAACTACCACGGTATCTGCCTGGATTTCGAGGAAGTCCCAGACGATCAGCTGAAGCTTTACGCGGAGTGGATCGGCGAACTGTACAACGATCTGCACGCGAAGAATCTCCGAATCTACGTCGACGTTCAGACGAGCACTGATGACTGGGTGATGAAGGCCACTGCAAAGAACAGCGACGGCATCATCCTGATGAATTACGACCAGCATGAGGAGGAGAGCGACCCCGGCCCTGTCGCGGCGCAGGACTGGTTTGAGGCGAATCTGCGGCGTGCGTTGAAGGTGGTTCCAAAGCAAAAGCTGATCTGCGGTATCGGCAACTATGGCTACGACTGGGCCATTCCTTTACCGCAGAAAGGGAAGAAGCCGTCCACGCATGTCGTCAACGTGGACGACCTGACCGTCCAGGAAGCGTGGCAGCGCGCTGCCGATGCTGAGGCTGACGTTCGGCTCAACGGCGACGATCTGAATCCTTACTTTGCCTATGACGATGAGGATACCCAGACGCGCCACCAGGTGTGGTTCCTCGACGGCGTGACCGCCCTGAACGAATTGCGCGCCTCACGCCAGATGGGAATCAGCACGTTCGCGTTATGGCGGTTGGGCGAAGAAGATGGATCGATGTGGGCGGTGTGGGATCATCCCAGCGCGAAGGATGCCCCGCATCAACTGACGACAGTGCCTCCCGGCAACGATGTGGATACCGAAGGCGAGGGCGATATCCTGCGCATCGTCGCGCGCCCGCAGTCAGGGACCCGCCGCGTCGACATGGACTCCGACAACTTCACCATTACGGACGAGTACATGGAGTCCCTGCCGAGGTCCTATGTGGTCCGGCAATACGGCTACAACCCGAAGAAGCTCGCGCTGACCTTCGACGACGGTCCTGATCCCGCCTGGACTCCGAAGATTCTCGACATCCTGAAGCAGTACAACATCAAGGGCGCGTTCATGGTTATCGGCGAGCAGGCGCAGGACAACGCTGGCTTGCTGAAACGCTACGTGCGTGAAGGCCATGAAATCGGCAACCACACCTTTACACATCCGGATATCAGTGAAATCTCCGATCGCCAACTTCAGCTTGAGCTGAATCTCACAGAAAGGCTCTTTGCTGCGAAGCTTGGGATTCAACCGCTGTATTTCAGGCCACCCTACTCCATCGACCAGGAGCCCGATACCAACGATCAGGCCGCTCCGGCTGACCGTATCCAGCAGATGGGCTACACCATCATCGGCAACAAGATCGATACCGACGACTGGAACGAGCATCCACGCAAAACGCCGCAGGAAATTACCGATAACGTCCTTCAGCAGTTGGAAACAATGAAGGACAAGCCATGGTTCCGCGGCAGCATCATCCTGATGCACGATGGAGGCGGCAACCGATCGGCAACGGTGGCGGCGTTGCCGCTGCTGATTACTACACTGCTCTCCAAGGGCTATGAGTTGGTTCCAGTGTCAGAGTTGATGGGTAAGACTACCGCAGAGGTCATGCCACCTATCTCACCTCAGATGCAGTGGCAGGCGCGGATTGATTCTGTGGCCTTCTTCTTCTTTGGATTCTTCAGCCATTTTGTCGTCGACATCTTCTTTATCGGCGACGTGTTGATGAGCGCGCGACTGATCCTGATTGGTATTCTCGCGTTGATCGACCGCTTGCGCCGCCGCCGACTTCCTCCAGGCGAATATGAGCCGCGCGTCGCCGTTCTTATTCCGGCTTACAACGAGGAGGCCGTCATTACGCGGACGATCCGTTCGGTGCTCAACTCCGATTACAAGAACATCCGCGTCCTGGTGATCGACGATGGCTCGACCGATAACACCTTTGAGACGGCCCGCGACGCATTTCCCGCCGATCTGGCTGCCGGCAAGCTGACTGTTTTGACAAAGCCGAACGCCGGCAAAGCCGAGGCGCTTAACTTTGGGCTCCGTCATCTCGATGAAGAAATCTACGTCGGAATTGATGCTGATACGGTGATTGCTCCGGATGCGATATCGAAGCTGGTCTGTCATTTTGCCGACGAGCGTGTCGGCGCCGTCGCCGGAAACGCCAAGGTGGGCAACCGAGTAAACCTCTGGACCCGCTGGCAGGCGCTTGAATACATTACTAGCCAGAACTTCGAGCGACGCGCGCTAGACCTCTTCAACGTAGTCACGGTTGTGCCTGGGGCCATCGGGGCGTGGCGTACAGCGGCCGTCATTCATGGCGGCGGCTACCCGATCAACACAGTTGCTGAAGACGCCGACCTTACGATGAACCTGCTCGAACACAACTACAAGGTCATCTATGAGGACCGCGCTCTAGCCTTCACCGAGGCTCCCATCAATGCCAAGGGCCTGATGCGCCAGCGGTTCCGCTGGTCATTTGGCACACTGCAGGCTGTCTTCAAGCACAAGCAGGCCTTTCGCAACAATCTGGCGATGGGGCTCTTCGCGCTGCCGAACATCGTTGTTTTCCAGATCCTTCTTCCGCTGGTGTCGCCTTTCATTGACCTGATGTTCATCGCCGGAGTCATTCACTACCTCATCGACCGGCACTTCCATCCCGAGGCGGCCAGCGCTGCGAGTTTTGAGAAGCTGCTGACGTACTTCCTCGCCTTCCTGATCATCGATTTCATCACGTCAACGCTCGCCTTCTCGCTCGAGCCACGTCATCCTGCCAACAAGGGAGACGGCTGGCTGCTCTTCCACATCTGGTTGCAGCGTTTCGCATA
>Ga0335083_10003338_pt1 | contig 20876 bp, 11 predicted proteins | sample Lox_Sample_42_FD_206716 | JGI IMG/M metagenome (GOLD analysis project Ga0335083, IMG submission 206716) | Soil microbial communities from Loxahatchee National Wildlife Refuge, Florida, United States - Lox_Sample_4.2 | ecosystem: Environmental > Terrestrial > Soil > Wetlands | place: USA...
CGGGGACGTACACGTCACGCGGTCCGAGCGGGAACCACGCGACGCCGGCGAGTCCGCCGCCAAACGAAACCGACAAACTGAAGTTGCCGCCGCCCACGAATGCGACCAGCGCGGGAGCATATACCGGGCGCACAACGACCGGCCCCGGCACCCAGCCCCAGTAGCCGCGCACGAATACCCAGCGGCCGTAGTGGAACGGCGCAAAACCCCAAGGCGCGTCATCCACCCAGGTCCAGCCCCACGGTGCGATGTAGACCCAGTGCCCGGAATGATAGGGCGCCCACCCGACCGCGACGCCGCGCGGAACCCAGATGGTGCCGTAGTCGGCGTCGGGCCGCCAGTCTCCGTATTCGTCGAGATCGTAGTAGCCGTCCACATCGCGCGAGACGTACTTGGCCGACGGCGCGTTATTTTCGCGGTCGTCGCGCGATTCGCACCAATTCTCGAAATCGTCGAAGCCGGGCTCGGCATATGCCGCGTAGGAAAGATCGTCGGTTCCGTTGAACGCGTACTGCTGTCCGCTGCGGAGATCCCACGTATCGTTTCCGCCGCTCACCTGGCCCTGGCCTTCACGGACCACGATGACTGTCGATCCACCGTTCGGATCGGTTTGGACCCGGTATTCGCCGCTTCGCGTCAGCGTGAGCGCGAGATTCGGCGTATCGATTTCGAATGCGTCGCCGCCTTCCAGATCGCGCAGGTGCACTTCGATGGTGCCTTGCGCGAGCTGCAACTGGACCGTGCGGTCATCGAGCGTGAGAAACGAGATGCCGGTCTCGCTGTCCATGCGGATCGCCGTGCTGCCGATGTGGACCTCACCGCGCGAATCCTTGTCGACCCACAGATTGTCCCCGGCGGTCAGCGGACGGTTTTGGTCGGCCTGCACCCAATCCTGGTCGCCGGAGACTTGATAGGAGACCGAGCCTTGGATGTAATTCAGGCGCGCCACGCGGCCCGGGGGATCCTGGTCCTGCGCCGCAGTGGATGTGGGAAGCGATGCGAATAATCCTGCGAGAAAAAGGGTAAGTCCGACGACCGAGCCTAGCTTCCTCATGATCCTACCTCCCGTCAAGAACGTGTGCATGGCCGCATGACGAATCAGGTGATTTCGCGTCTAGGGGTTCGCCATGCGCGTCCGCATCAGAGACACTCTGCCACGAAACGCGTTTCCCCGCACGTGGCCCCGGTCCTTCCGCACCCTGCCGCTTCCTTACGCGCCACGGCCCCGTGTGACCGGGGCCGTGGCTTGCAAATAAATTTCGAGCTAGCGCGAGCGGCCTCCGCCGCCGTGGCTGCCTCCACTGCCGCCATTGGAGTGACCGCCTCCGCCGCCGTGATAGTTGCCGCCGCCGTTTCCTCCGCCTCGCGGCGCGCTGTAGCTCGGCCGGGGAGCGCTATTTCCTCGAGAATTGTACCCTCCGGAACCCCCGCGCGGCGTCACGATCGGCTGCCTCATATTAAGAGGAGGACGCGAGTATTGGTATGAATTTGAGGAACCGGATCGTGACGACGACGTGGGTGGCCGGAACTCGTGGTACTGCTGGTTCTGGTTTGGCTGCGAGAAGCCGCGGCCCGAGTCCTGAGGCTGCGACGGTCGAGGAGCCGCATTGTATCCTTGCTGCGACGAGCCTCGGTTGTCGACCTGACCTCGCTGATAGGATGGCCGGGACGATCCTTCAAATGTCGAGCGGCTATTTCCGCTGAATCCCTGCGACGGACGGTTCCCGCCGGAAGACTGCGGCGGGGTGAACGTGTGCCATCCGGGCCGGCTGGACGTGATGGGCGCGGAATTGCTGGCGCGGGCGGAATTCGTCGGCTGCGAGGGCCCGCGGTTGAACGTGCCGCCGCGGTTGTCGCCGAATCCCTGCGGCCCGCCCGGGGAGCTATTGGGAGCGTTGAACGAGCGATTGCCCTGCGCGTTCAGACCCGTGTTGCTGCGCACGTTGCCGGTAAAGAAGCGCTGCGTGCTAGGCGGCGCGCCGCGGAATGCCCCCGGATTTGCGGCCCGGTTTGTGGGACTGTAGCTTTCGCGCGAAGGCCCGAGCGGCATTTTGCCGCTCACCATGCTCACGCCGCGGAATTCGGATTCGCTGATGCCGTGGCGACCCGACACAGCTTCGCGGCCGAACCGGTTGCTGTCCATCGAGACGAATCCGTTGCGCACGCGCTCGTTCCGGAACGCTTCGTTCACATTCGAGAAGGAGCGCTCGCCCCGCGGACCCAGGGGCCCGAAACCGTTGTGAAAGTTGTTCACAATGTTCGTGTTGTGAATGTTGGTGATGTTGATCGTGTTGTAGCGACCGCCCCAGCGTCCGTACCATGGGTGGTACCAGTCGCCCGGTCCACACGGCAGCCAGCCCACATGGCCGAAGCCGAATCCGAAGCCGAAGCTGACGCCCCAGCCTCCGCCGCCCCATCCGAAAAAGCTCACATACGCCGGAGCCCACACCGGATAGTAGGCAGGGTAGGTGACGACGGGACCCGGCCACCACGCCCAGTTGCCGCCGTAGACGAACCAGCGGCCATAGTGATACGGCGCCCAGCCCCAAGGCTCGTAGGAAACCCAAGTCCAACCCCAGTACGGCTCCCAGACCCACCGGCCGTCGCTATAAGGAGCCCAGCCGGGATCCTGGCGCGGAATCCACACAGGGCCGTAGTCCGGCACCTCGGACCATGCCCCGTAGGAGTCCAGATCCTCGGAACCCGTGTAGTAGCGGTTTGTCCTGTGCCAACTGCTGGCACCGCTGATCCTGTGGTCGCGATCGTCGTTCCAGGAATCCCATCCATCCCGCGCAGGCGCCGATCCGATTTGATACTGCGGATTGTCGGTACCCTGGATCGTGATCATTTGGCCGCGCTCGACCTGCGTGCTGCCTTGCGGCTCGGAAACCTCCGCGGATCCGTCGCGAACGGTCACCTGTGTTTCGCCGTCACTGTTCACCAGGATCCGGTATTCGCCCGGGCCGTTCGGATGAATCGCCGCGTTGGGCGTGTCGATCTCTGCTGCCGCTTCGGTGCCGCGCAGCACGGAGTACGTGACCAGTCCCTGTCCCACCTGCACTTGAATCGAATTGCGCGTGATGTTGGCCACCTTGGCTGTCGCGCCATCCGACAGGCGCAGAATGTTCGCGTAGTCGAGCTGCAATTCCGCTCGGCCGCCTTGGCCCGCGGAAACGCGGTCGCCCACAGCGACCGGAGTGTTCAGCGTCGCGGCTACCCATTCGCCGTTGTCGCCGCGCTGCGACGAAACGTCGCCATGAATGAAACTCAAGCGCGCCACGCCGGGCTGCGCGTCGCTCGATTGATCCTGAGAATAATTCTGGTTGGAGCTTGAAGGAGCGTATGGATCGGGCCCGTACTGGTCATCCTGCTGGTTTTGCGCGCCTGCGGGCGCGGCGCCGAAGATCATCACTGCGAAAGCCAGAATTGCGAGCTGCTTTTTCATCGCGTCCCTCCCGGCGGTACGCCGCCAGGACATCAAACCCCAGCCTCCACAATGCAGGGCCGGTGCCAAAGCCTTAGCAAGGGATGCGAGTGCGTGTAAGTTCATCCAGAATAGCTAGTTACGAGAGGCGCGCGACCTGGGCGGTCGCGAATTGGTCGGCCAAACTCTGGTGGTTCTCAAGCAGCAGTGGTGGTTTTCAACCACCGCTCCTTGAGAAAGGAGCATCCGGTGTCGGTGCCTAAGACTCCCCCTCTGCGGGATCGGCGACGCCCATTTGAGAGAGGCGATAGCGCAGCGCATTGCGTGAAAGGCCGAGTGCGCGAGCGGCCTGACTCTTGTTCCCGCCGGCGCGCCTCAGAGCTTCACGAATGATTTCCTGTTCCCATTGATCGAGCGTCGTCCCTTCCGGCAGCACCGGTTCGTGATCGGTACTGCGGCGCGAACGAGCCGTATCGAAGTGAATATCCGATGCGTCGAGCGTCTCTCCTGAACAGAGGGTCACGCTGCGCTGGAGAATGTTCTCCAGCTCGCGCACGTTGCCCGGCCAGTGGTAATCCATCAAGGTGCGCATGGCCTGTGCCGTGAGACCCTGCGCCGGTTTTCCGGTTTCTGCCGCATATTTCTTCAGAAAGAAGTCCGCGAGCGCCGGGATATCTTCCTTGCGCTCTCTGAGTGGCGCGATATCGATGGCGACCACATTCAGACGATAGTAAAGGTCTTCGCGGAACGTGCCCTCTTCCAGCGCGGCGCGCAGGTCTCGATTCGTGGCCGCGATCAGGCGCACGTCCACTTTGTGAGTCTTCGTGCCGCCGAGGCGCTCGAATTCACGGTCTTGCAGGACGCGCAGCAGCTTTACTTGGATGGGGGGAGGCACATCGCCGATTTCGTCCAGGAAAAGCGTGCCCTTGTCCGCGAGTTCAAACTTTCCGGGTTTGCTCGAAACGGCGCCGGAAAACGCGCCCTTTTCGTAGCCGAAGAGCTCGCTTTCGAGCAGGTTTTCCGGAATCGCCGTGCTGTTGATTTTCAGAAACGGGCCCGAGGCGCGGTTGGAATGTTCGTGAATGGCCCGCGCGATCAAATCCTTGCCGACGCCGCTCTCGCCGCCGATCAGGACGGTCGCGTTTGTCGGCGCCACGCGTTCGACCAGCGCGAGCACAGCCTGCATTTTCTGACTTTCCGCGACGATGTTCTTGTATTCGTATCGCTGGCCCAGCGCCTCTCGCAGGCTGCGGTTTTCTTCACGAAGCCGATGAGAAGCGAGTTCTTTCCGGATTACGAGCACTAGCTCGGCAAGCGAAAACGGCTTCAAGACATAATCACTCGCGCCCGCTTTCATCGCATCGACCGCGGATTCGACGGTTCCGTACGCGGTCATGATTACCACTGGAAGGTTGGAGTCGATGCGCTTCACGGCGTGAAGAAATTCAAGGCCGCTCATGCCGGGCAGCTTGAAGTCGGTGACGACGAGATCGAACGCCCCGCCGTTCAGCTGTTGCAGGCCGGATTCGGCATCACCGACCGTGCGCGCCTGAAAACCTTCGTCCGCCAGCTGCAATTCGAGCAGCCGGCGCATCTTCGGCTCGTCTTCCACGATCAGAATCGATGGTTTCTCGCTTGGCACGTGTTCGACTTACTCCACCAATCGTTTGTGGGCGCCGGTGCCTTCTCGCGGCGCGGCGTTTTCGGGCGCGCCCGGAAGAAAAACGTGAAACGTCGCGCCCGGACCCGAATCGGTCTCCAGGCGAATCGAGCCGCGATGATCGTCGACAATCTTGGCCACGATCGCGAGCCCCAATCCGACTCCGTCCTTTTTCGACGTGAAAAAGGGGTTGAAGATCTGTTCGCGCAGATCCGGCGGAACTCCTGGTCCCGAATCGCGCACCGTCACGCCGATCCCCTGGCGGCCGTTCGATGATTCCGGCACGATTGAGAGATGCAGCACCGCCTCGCGCCCATCGCCCGATGCCGCCATCGCCTGATACGCATTCTGGATCAGATTGACGAAGATGCGCTCACAAAGTTGCGCGTCCGCTGGAATCTCGGGCAAGCCGCGGGCGTAATGGCGCTCCACGCGCACCGAGGCGCTGGGGAACTGCGCCTGCGCGGACTCGAGCGAGCGTTCCACCACATCCTCGATCTTCTGCGGCTGCAAGTCGAGCTGCGACGGGCGAGCGAAATCGAGGAAGCGTGCGACGAGGGAATTGAGGCGATTCACTTCTGAAGAAATGTAGCCCGCCAGTTCTCCCGCCAGCGGCTCGGAGTTCCTGAGTTTCTGCGCCAGCATTTCGGCGGAGCCCTTAATCACATTCAGCGGATTGCGAATCTCATGCGCGAGCCCTGCCGAAAGCTGGCCCAGTGCGGCCAGGCGCTCGGAGCGGCGCGCGTCCGCTTCGGCGCGTTGCAACTGCCGGTTGGTCTCTTCGAGCGTTTCCGAAAGCGCCTGGTAGCGCGCCACCTGACGGCGAATCTCGACCGCGAACCGATTCACCAGCGTCGCCGCGAGAAAGAAGAAGAGAATCCGGATCGCGAGGACGTAGAGTCCCTCGCCCGTGATTTCGTAATCCCAGTGAGCCGGGATCAAGTATGAGCAGTAGGCAAGCGACGCAACAGCTGTCCAGAGAAGCGTACCAATAGGGCCAAAGTACATGGCCGCGGTGACGACCGGCAAAAAGTAGATCGGATAGTAGCTGCTATTGATTCCGACTTCGCCGGTGTGGTCAAGCAGGAGTGTCGCAAGCGCGATCTTGATCAGGACACTGTAGACCGGACCGCGCGAGGGCAGCCACGCGATGAGCCGACCCTCGAGAAACTGGAACACGCCGATCGCGAGAAGGATGGCCTGCTTGTGGATCTCGTCGATCGGCGGAAGCAGCGCGAGTACGAGGATGAATAGCAGCCAGACGATGTCGATCCAGTCGACGGCGGACCGTTTACGATCAAGCATTTTGCCGGCAGACTCCTCGACGGTTGAGCCCCGATGAAGCTACATCGAATCTAACACGAAGCCGCTGACTTGGTTTACAGCGAGGAGAGAAGCAGTTCCGCTTCTTCGAAAGCCAAGGACGCGTTATCGCCGGCGCGTTGTTGCGTTCGATCGAGCGCTCGGCCAATCAGGAGCACAGCGGGCGACTCCATGTGAGGCAACTCATGGAGCGTGCCGAGCGTCGCAGTTGCGTGCTTTTGTTGAGCGGTGGCTGCGCGCGAGGCAATGACGGCGGGAATCTCGGGTGAGAGACCCGCGGCCAGCAGTTCGTCCCGCAGCGGAGCGAAGTCATTCCCGGGCATGTAGATGACGAGCGTGGCATCCTCACGCGCGACTTCTTTCCAGTCGGTCTTATCGCGAGGTGCGCTTCGCGTGGCGCGGTGGCCGCTGACGATGATGACGCGGGAACTCCTTCGGCGGTCGGTAAGCGAAAGGCCCAGCGAGGCTGCGGCCGCGGACCCGGCCGTCACGCCGGGAACGATTTCGAACGGAACGCCGACCGCCTCGAGAGCGTCGATTTCCTCCGCCAGACGCCCGAAAATGGCCGGATCCCCGCCGTGCAGGCGCACAACATGCAGCCCTTTGCGCGCAGCGGCCACTAGCAGCCCATTGATCTCGGCCTGGGTGATCCCCTTTGTCCCGCAACGCTTGCCGACGTTGACCACTTCGGCCCGCGGCGCGGCCAATGCCAAAATTTCCGCGGGCACCAGGTCGTCGTGCAGCACCAGTTCGGCGCTCCGGAGAAGCCGGTGGGCCTTCCGCGTGAGAAGTTCCGGGTCGCCCGGTCCGGCTCCCACTAGGCTAACTTTTGCTGGAAAATCGGTCATAATACTGCGCCAAACGCAGCTTACGCGTCCGGTCAGGACCGGTCAAGGCGGGTACTGACTCGCTCCGGCCCTGTATCCGGGAAAGTCTCCTTCACGTCTAAGATGTGTGGAAAAATAGCCGCTGAGGAAAAACATGTCTTCGCAGCCGTCAACTCCGGTCCCGGCCGATAGCGGGTCCCGCCATCATTATGGAATCTGGATCGTTCTGCTGTTGCTGATTGCAGCAGGCATTGTCGTGTACCGAATGCGGGCCAGTTCGGAGGCAGCTTCCAAAAACAAGGATTCCGGGGGATCGCCGGTTTCGGTGGGCGTGGCGGACGTGCGGAAGCGCGATGTGCCCTACTACCTGACCGGGCTCGGGAACGTGACCGCGTTCAATACCGTGACCGTTCATACGCGCGTCGACGGACAGATCATGCAGGTATTGTTCCGTGAGGGCCAGTTTGTCCGCCAGGGCGACGTGCTGGTTGAAATCGATTCGCGGCCGTATCAGGTAGCGCTGGAGCAGGCCGAGGGGCAGCTAGCCAAGGACCTCGCGCAACAGAATGACGCGAAGGTGGATCTCGCCCGCTACCAGCAGCTATGGCAATCGGGAGTGATCGCGCGCCAGCAACTCGATTCTCAGCAAGCGACGGTCGGGCAGTTCGACGGCGCGATCAAGTCAGACCAGGCGGCCATCGACAACGAGAAGCTGCAGTTGGCGTACTGCCGCATCGCGTCGCCCATCGACGGTCGAGTCGGCTTGCGGCTGGTCGATCCGGGAAACATCGTCCACGCCGCCGACGCGAACGGGATGATCGTCATCACGCAGGTGCAGCCGATCTCCGTTATCTTCACGCTGCCGGAAGACAGCCTGCCGCAGGTTGCATCCCAGATGAGGATCAACGCCCTGACGGTGGAGGCATACGGCCGAGACAACGACGCCAAGCTGGCCGATGGCAGGCTTCTGACCGTAGACAATCAGATCGATCCCACGACGGGAACGATCAAACTGAAGGCTCAATTCGACAATCGCGACCTCTCGCTTTGGCCGAATCAATTCGTGAACGCGCGGCTGCTTATCAGCACGCGCAAGGACGCGCTGGTGATTCCGACGGCCGCGATTCAGACGGGCACCTCGGGGCCCTTCGTGTACGTCCTCGATGCCGAAAGCAAAGTGCAGGTGAGATCGGTTCAAATCGATTTTTCGCAAGGAAACATCTCCGTGATCCGCCAGGGATTGAAGGAGAGCGAACAGGTCGTGGTCGACGGCGCGGATAAACTGCAGGCCGACGTCGCCGTGACGCCTCATCAGTCCAATCTCATCAATACAAACTCGAATGCTCCCGTGCAGACTTCGTCTCCGGAAACGCACCCGTGAGTCCGTCCCGGCCGTTCATTCTCCGGCCTGTCGCCACTTCGCTGTTGATGGCCGGCGTGATGCTCGTGGGGCTAGTGGCCTACTTGCAATTACCGGTTTCCGCGCTGCCCCAGGTCGACTATCCGACTATTCAGGTTGTGACGTTCTATCCAGGCGGAAGCCCCGACGTGATGGCCTCCGCCGTGACGACGCCGCTCGAGCGCCAGTTCGGCGAACTCCCCGGTCTCGACCAGATGGAGTCCACCAGTTCGCTTGGCGGCTCGGTCGTCACGCTCCAGTTCAATCTGAAGGAAGACATTGACGTTGCTGAGCAGGAGGTGCAGGCCGCGATCAACGCGGCCTCGACCTATCTGCCGAAAGACCTGCCGAACCCGCCGATCTACAGCAAGGTCAATCCGGCCGATACACCGATCCTGACGCTCGCGCTGACGTCCGACACGCTGCCTCTGCAGAAAGTCGAAGACCTTGCGGATACGAACCTCGCGCAGAAGATCTCGCAGCTCTCCGGCGTTGGGCTTGTCACGATCAGCGGCGGACAGCGACCGGCCGTGCGCGTTCAGGTGAATCCGACGGCGCTCGCTTCCTACGGCCTGAGCCTCGAAGACGTTCGAACCGCACTCGGCGCTGCCAACGTCGACCAGGCTAAGGGAAATCTGAACGGGCCTCGCCAGCAGTTCACGATTCAGGACAACGATCAGCTGCTCACGAGCAGCGGTTACAAGCCGCTGATCATCGCCTACAAGAACGGCGGACCGGTTCGCCTTTCCGATGTGGCCGACGTGGTGGACAGCGCCGAAAACACGACGCAGGCGGCGTGGATGAACACGCAGCCGGCCGTGATTCTGAACATCCAGCGCCAGCCCGGCTCCAACATCATTGGCGTCGCAGACCGCGTCAAAGCTCTGCTGCCGCGGCTGCAGGCCGCGCTGCCGTCCTCCGTGCACGTCACCACGCTCACGGACCGCACCAGCACGATCCGCGCTTCGGTCAAGGACATCCAGTTCGAACTGCTGCTGACGGTCGCCCTCGTTGTAATGGTCATGTTTCTTTTCCTGCGAAGCCTTTCCGCCACCATCATTCCCAGCGTCGCAGTGCCTTTGTCGATCGTCGGCACATTCGCGGTGATGTATCTGGCGGGCTTCAGCCTCGACAACCTGTCGCTGATGGCGCTGACCATATCGACGGGCTTCGTAGTGGACGACGCCATTGTGATGATCGAAAACATCGCGCGCTTCATTGAGGAAGGACATCCGCCGTTGAAGGCCGCGCTCATGGGCTCGGAGCAGATCGGTTTCACGATTCTTTCGCTTACCGTCTCGCTGATTGCCGTCCTGATCCCGCTGCTGTTCATGGGAGATATCGTCGGCCGCCTGTTCCGCGAATTCGCCATCACGCTCGGCGTGACGATTCTCGTCTCGGCCTTTGTATCACTGACGCTCACTCCCATGATGTGCGCCAAGCTGCTTCGCCGCGAGGAAGAGTCGAAACAAACGCGCTTCTACAAGGCGTCCGGCCGCTTCTTCGATCGCCTGATCGCGTCCTATGGAAGAACGCTGCAAGTCGTGCTGCGGCACCAGACGATCACGCTCTTCGTCACCGTTGGCACGCTGGTCCTGACGATGCTGCTCTACTACTTCATCCCCAAGGGTTTTTTCCCGGTGCAAGACACCGGCGTGATTCTCGGAATCTCGGACGCTCCGCAAACTGTTTCGTTCTCGGCGATGTCGCAGCGCCAGCAGGCGCTGGCGCGGGTGATCCTGAAGGATCCGGATGTGGTAAGCCTCTCATCGTTCATCGGCGTCGACGGCACGAATACGACTCCGAACAGCGGAAGGATTCAGATCAACCTGCGATCGCGCGACGACCGCAGCGTGAGCAGTTCGGACATCATCCGCCGGCTGCAGCCGGAGCTCGCGCAGGTAGCCGGTATTCAGCTATACATGCAGCCGGTGCAGGACCTGACGGTCGAAGACCGCGTGAGCCGCACGCAGTTTCAATACTCGCTGGAGGACGCGGATGGCCAGGAGCTGGCGCAGTGGGCTCCGCAGATGGTGACGGCCCTGAGCGGGCTGAAGCAGTTGCGCGACGTCGCCTCCGACCAGCAGGACCAGGGGCTGCAAGCCAATCTCGTGATCGATCGCGATACCGCCGCGCGCCTCGGCATTCTGCCCGCGGCTATCGACAATACGCTCTACGACGCGTTCGGTCAGCGGCAGGTATCGACCATCTTTACGCAGTTGAACCAGTATCACGTGGTTCTGGAGGTCGGCCCGCAGTTCCAGCAGAATCCGGATTCGCTCGTGAACATCTACGTCAAGTCCGCCAACGGGATGCAGGTGCCGCTCAGCGCGTTCACTCACTTTGAACAGCACACCACCGCGCTGGCCGTGAACCACCAGGGACAGTTTCCGGTGGTGACGCTCTCATTCAATCTGGCTCCCAACGTTTCTCTGGGCGACGCCGTGGATGCGATCAACAAAACTGCGCAGGACAAGAAGTTGCCTTTATCCGTGCATCCGAGCTTCCAGGGCACGGCGCGGGCATTCGAGGCCTCGCTGACGAACGAACCGCTGCTCGTTCTCGCCGCGATCGTGACGGTGTACATCGTGCTCGGCGTCCTTTACGAGAGCTACATCCACCCGGTGACCATTCTCTCCACGCTGCCTTCGGCGGGAGTGGGCGCGCTCCTGGCGCTCATCGTTTGCGGCGACGATTTCAGCGTGATTGCGTTGATCGGCATCATTCTGCTGATCGGCATCGTGCAGAAGAACGCCATCATGATGATCGACTTCGCTCTCGAAGCGGAGCGCAAGGAAGGCAAACCTCCTCAGGAGGCGATCTATCAGGCTTGCCTGCTGCGTTTCCGTCCGATCCTGATGACCACTATGGCGGCGTTGTTGGGTGGGCTTCCGCTCGCTCTCGGATCGGGCACCGGCGCGGAGCTGCGAAGACCCCTCGGCATCAGCATCGTCGGCGGGCTGTTGATCAGCCAGGTCCTCACGCTTTATACGACGCCCGTCGTCTACCTGGGCTTCAGCCGCCTGGCGCAGCGCTTGGCGCGCCATCGATTGGGGAATCCCGTCGAGTCGGAAGCTACGGCCGACTAGCGGCCGCGAACATGAACATCTCCGCGCCATTCGTCAAAAGGCCGATCGCAACCTCTCTTCTGACCGTCGCGATTCTGCTGGCGGGAACGATTGCCTACAACTTCCTTCCGGTCGCGCCGCTGCCGCAGGTGGAGTTCCCCACGATTCAAGTGCAGGCTGGCTTGCCCGGCGCGAGTCCGGAAATCATGGCCTCTTCGGTGGCCACGCCGCTGGAAAGGCAGTTCGGCCGCGTCGCGGGCGTGACGGAAATGACCTCCAGCAGTCAGGCGGGTAACACCTCGATCACGCTGCAATTCGAAATGACCCGCAATATCGACGCCGCCGCGCGCGACGTGCAGGCCGCCATCAATGCGGCCGCGGGCCAGTTGCCCGCGAATTTGCCGAGCTTGCCGTCGTACAAGAAAGTGAACCCTGCCGATTCGCCCGTCATGATTCTGGCCGTGCGATCCGACGTGCTGCCGCTCAGCCGTCTCTACGACATTGCGGATTCGATCATTGCGCAGAAGCTTTCGCAGGTGGACGGCGTCGGCCAGGTGAATATCGGCGGAAGCGCGCGTCCGGCGGTCCGCGTCGAATTGAACCCCACGGTCCTTGCGGGCTACGGGTTGGGCCTCGAAGACGTTCGCAGCGCGCTCGGCCAGGTGAATTCCAACGAGCCGAAGGGAGGCATTTCGAACCGGCTGGTTCGCTGGACGATCGCGGACAACGACCAGTTGTTCGACGCGAATCACTACCGGTCGCTGGTGATCGCCTACCGCAACGGCGCCCCGGTGAGGCTGGGCGATATTGCGAGCGTCGTGGACTCGGTCGAGGACATCCATCAGGCCGGCCTCGTGAACGAGAAGCCGTCCGTGATGGTCATCATCAACCGCCAGCCCGGCGCGAATATCGTCGGTACCGCCGACCGCATTCGCGCGATTCTGCCTCTTCTGCAGGCCTCGATTCCACCGTCCGTCGATATCGCCGTGGCGATCGATCGCACGGTGACGATTCGGGCGTCCGTGAAGGACGTGCAAATCACGCTGCTGATCACCGTCGTGCTCGTCATCTTCGTGATTTTCGTTTTCTTGCGCAGCGTGTGGGCCACTATCATTCCGGCGGTCGCCGTGCCCGTCTCGCTGATCGGTACTTTCAGCGTGATGTACCTGCTCGGCTATTCGGTGGACAACCTGTCGCTGATGGCGCTGACCATCTCCACCGGCTTCGTGGTGGACGACGCCATCGTCGTGATCGAAAACATCACGCGCTATCGCGAGGCCGGTCTCTCGCCGATGAAGGCCGCACTGCGCGGCGCGCAGGAGATCGGCTTCACCGTGCTTTCGATGAGCACTTCGCTGATCGCCGTGTTCATTCCGATCCTGATGATGGGCGGCATCGTGGGCCGGTTGTTCCGGGAATTCGCGGTCACGCTGAGCGTTACGATCGCGGTGTCCCTGGCGATTTCGCTCACCACCACGCCGATGATGTGCGCGAAATTCCTGAAACCGATCAAGGAAGAAGATCACAACCGCCTCTATCGCCTCAGCGAGCGCTGGTTCCAGGCAATGATCGATCTCTACGGGCGCACGCTGCGATGGGTGCTCGATCATCAGCCGCTGACTCTGGCCATCACGATCGGCACTGTATTCCTCAGCGCCGTCCTCTACTACTTCGTGCCAAAAGGGTTTTTCCCACAGCAGGACACGGGCTTGCTGAGCGGCTCGATTCAGGCCTCGCAGGACGTCTCGTTTGACGCCATGCGCGTGAAGCAGCGGCAATTCGCCGAAATCGTGACGTCGGACCCGGCGGTGCAGAGCAACATCGCCTTTGTCGGCGGCGGGAACGCGATCAATACCGGGCGCATGTACATCATGTTGAAGCCGCTCTCCGATCGGAAGATTCGTGCCGATCAGGTGATCGGTCGGCTGCGCGGACGCCTCGCGGTCGTGCCCGGCGGCACGCTCTATCTGCAAGCCAACCAGGACATTCGCGTCGGCGGGCGGCAGAGCAATTCGCAGTTTCAGTACACGCTGCAGAGCGAGAATTTGAACGACCTGACGACGTGGTCGCCGCAGTTGCTCGATGCGATGAAACAGTTGCCGGAGCTGCGCGATGTCTCCACCGACCAGCAGGACAAAGGCTTGCAGGAGCAGGTCGTCATCGATCGAGATACGGCCTCCAAGCTCGGACTCGACGCGGCGACCGTGGACAATACGCTCTACGACGCCTTCGGCCAGCGCCAGGTCGCGACGGTCTTCACCCAACTCAACGAGTACCATCTAGTGATGGAAGTGGCCCCGGACTATCAGCGCAATCCCGATTCGCTCAAGAGCATCTACGCGCGCTCTTCCAATGGGACGATGGTGCCGCTCAGCGCCTTCGTACACTTCGCGTCGAGAACGGCTCCGCTCGCCGTAAACCACCAGGGTCAGTATCCGGCGGTGACGCTCTCGTTCAATCTTGCCCCGAATGTGGCCTTGGGCGACGCCGTGAAGGCCATCAACGCCGCTGAAACGAAAATGGGAATGCCATCCTCGATCAGTGCCACGTTTCAGGGCACGGCGCAGGCGTTCCAGGCGTCGCTTTCGAACCAGCCGATCCTGATTCTCACGGCCCTGCTGGCCGTCTACATCGTTCTCGGCATGCTCTATGAGAGCTACATCCATCCCGTCACGATTCTCTCAACCCTGCCCTCGGCCGGAGTAGGCGCGCTGCTCGCACTGTTGATCTGCGGCATGGACCTGAACGTGATGGCGATGATCGGCATCATCCTGCTGATTGGCATCGTGAAAAAGAACGCGATCATGATGATCGACTTCGCGCTCGAGGCCGAGCGCCGGGAAGGGAAGTCGCCCGGCGAAGCAATCTACCATGCGTGCCTTCTGCGCTTTCGCCCGATCATGATGACCACGATGGCCGCGTTGCTCGGCGGCTTGCCTCTCGCGCTGGGCACAGGCACCGGCTCCGAGTTGCGCCGCCCCTTGGGTGTCGCGATCGTCGGCGGCTTGATCGTCAGCCAGATGCTGACGCTTTTCACCACGCCCGTCGTTTACCTCTACATGGACCGGCTGCGCTTTCGCCTGGCGGGTCGCGATCCGAGAGTCGGATCGGTGGAGAGCTCGTCCGACTTTCGGCCTTCGCCGCTCGGTTGATTCCGCTTCGCGCCGCGACGGTGGTCTCGAAAGCTTCAATTCGGACGCGGAGCGACTGCCTTTTGCTACAATGAAACCAGGCGTCGGCTTGCGGGCCGCGCCTCCTACCCCAGCCCACACCCGCAGACGCTCCGGCTGATCGTTTCCGAGAGGGATTCGCGTGAGACTCAGCCTCCGATTGATTTTCTCGTTGGTTCTCGGCATCACGTGTGTGACCTTCGTGATCGCGAGAAATCAGGTCCGTTCCGAGAAGCAGGGGCTTCGCGCGGACCTGAGCCGGCGCGCCGAGATTCTGGCGGAGAGCCTACAGGACAGCGTCGAACCCGCCTTCGACCGCGATTCACGCCCGCAGCTGCGCCGCATCGTCGAGCGATTTGAAGATCGGCAGCGCCTGGCAGGAGTCGTCGTGTATGACGACGCCGGAGGCGTCCTCGCCGAGAGTTCGAGCCTCGCGTCCCGCTTCGCGCCGCCCGTGGCACCGATGGACCGAATCAAACAAGACAAAGGATTCGGCGAGTTCGTCAGTCTCGACGGTGCCGCCATGCACGTCTACTACGAGCCGCTGCACAACAAGGACGATGTCGCGGGCGCTCTGGCTATCTTCCATGATGCGAGCTACATCCAGGCGCAGAGCCAGCGGATTTGGCGGGAGACGTTGTGGCATGTGATCGCGCAGGTCCTGCTGATCGTCCTGGTCACGGTCCTGATCATCCGGTGGACCGTCGTCCTGCCGATTTCGCGTATGGCGCAATGGATGAAAGACCTGCGTGGCGGCCGCGCCTTGCCGCGGCCCAAACTGCCCAAAGAGGATTTCCTGGCTCCGTTTTCGCAAGAAGTCGTCAACTTCGCCCGCAGCCTGAACGAGGCCCGGGCGGCGGCGGCCGAGGAAGCGCATCTTCGCGAGGCCGGCGCATCTCTCTGGACGGCCGAACGCCTGCGCGTCAGCCTGCAAAGCAAGCTGCGCGGATCCCTGTTCGTCGTCTCCAACCGCGAGCCGTACATGCACACGCATCGTGGAAAGGGGACGGAAGTATCCGTTCCCGCGAGTGGTGTTGTCACGGCGCTCGAACCTGTTCTACGCGCGTGCGACGGAACCTGGATCGCTCACGGATCGGGCGATGCCGATCGGGAAAACGTGGACCGGCACGATCGCTTGCGCGTGCCTCCGGATAAGCCCGAATACACGTTGCGGCGGGTCTGGTTGCCAAAGGAAGAGGAGCAGGGCTATTACTACGGCTTCTCGAACGAAGGCCTCTGGCCGCTGTGCCACATCGCGCACACGCGCCCGATTTTCCGCGCGTCCGATTGGCATAGCTATCAGGCCGCAAACCGCCGCTTCGCAGACGCGGTGTTGGAGGAGATGGAAGGCTCGGCGCATGCCCTGCTTCTCGCGCAGGACTATCATTTCGCGCTGATGCCGCGAATGATCAAAGACGCGCGGCCCGACGTTCGCGTCGCGATCTTCTGGCACATTCCGTGGCCCAACCCGGAGGCATTCGGCATCTGCCCGTGGCAGCGCGAGCTGCTCGACGGTTTGCTCGGTGCGGACCTGGTGGCCTTCCACACGCAGGCGCACTGCAACAATTTTCTCGAGACGGTGGATGCCGCCATGGAATCGCGCGTTGAGTGGGAGCGCTTTTCCGTGAAGCGGCGTGAGCACGTTACTTTCGTGCGCCCGTTTCCGATCAGCGTCGACTTCCGTGAAGCGCGCCCGGAGCCCGGCGTCGTCACCCCGTCCCCCTACGACCTTCGCGCGTCTCTTCTGAAAGCCTTCGGCATCCGCGCGAGTTTTCTGGGCATCGGTGTGGACCGCATCGACTACACGAAAGGAATCATCGAGCGTTTCCGCGGAATCGAGCGCTTTCTCGAGAGGTGGCCGTCCTTTCAGGGCCGCTTCACGTTTGTGCAGATCGGCGCGCCCAGCCGCACCACGATTCCGCGCTATCACGACCTGCTCGGCGAAGTGGGAGCCGAAGCCACGCGCATCAACGCCCGCTTCATGAACAGCGATTGGAAACCGATCGTTCTGCTAACTCGCCACCACAGTCATCAGGAGATTCAACCGTATTACCGCGCCGCCGATCTTTGCCTGGTGACGTCCCTGCACGATGGAATGAACCTTGTCGCCAAGGAGTTCGTCGCGGCTCGAGACGACGAGGAAGGCGCGCTCATTCTCAGCCAGTTTACGGGCGCCACGCGCGAGCTGCGCGACGCGCTGATCGTGAATCCGTACGATTTGGAGCAGATGGCCGAAGCGATCCGGGTCGCCCTCGATATGGACGCCGGCGAGCGGCAGGCCCGCATGCGCCGGATGCGCGCGACTGTGAAGGAGCATAATGTCTATCGTTGGGCCGGCAACCTGCTCAGCGAACTCGCGGAGCTTCGAATCGATGAAGCCGAGATGGCTCTAAAGACGTCCTGAACGGTCCGGATGTGCCGAATCGTGAGAGGGGGAATTCCGTGAAATCGGTCGAAGAGACGAGAGCGACGGAACCCTTCGAGTTCGCCACTGCGTCGTATCTGGTCCTGATCGGGAACCAGTCGGCCACGAATCTTTTCGAGTTGCAGCAGGGGATCGCCGATTGCAGCGATGCGTCGATTTTCTATCACACGTTTCAGAGCCTCGGCCGCCACCATTTTCTCACGGAAGGTTTTTCCAACGATTTCGCGCAATGGGTTCTTGGCTCCTGCAATCGGCCCGCTCTTGCGGAACGTGTGGCCTCGCTCGATATTCGCGACTACGTCTCGCTGACCGAACTCCGCAGCGATTTGCGGCGCGTCGTAGCCGAGTACTGCCAGGCGCATCCGGACGCCGCCTCGCAATCTGCCTTTGAGACCTTCTTTTTCTGCGAGACCGCAGAGGAGCGCGTGCCGTTAGGTCGCGTGGCTTGGACGCTTGAGGAATTCCGCGAAGGTTTGCGGGAACTCCCGCACGCCGCGCTTCAATTTCATTTCATTACGTCCCGCCTGCGGCTCCACTTGCGCACCAACGATTTTTCACACTGGCTCTCCGCGAACCTGGGCCTCGAAGAGCTCGCCCGGCAACTTGATCAGATCGATATCTACACGACCACGCTTGATGGCGCGCGTGACTCGATTGTCCGCCTGGTTGAACGGGAGCTCGCGCCATGACGCAAGCTCCTGCCGCCACTCGTCCCGCCGGACTCAGCGATTATGTGGGCGTCGTCGGCGCCGGCGAAATCGCAGAACTGCGCGCCTTGGCCACACGGCTCCGTGGCCGCTCGGTCCAGATGGTAAATTCGACCGCCGTCGGCGGCGGCGTCGCGGAGATTCTGACGCGCATGGTGCCGCTCCTGCAGGAGCTTGAGATCGGCGTTCGCTGGGACGTAATGACTGGCGGTGAGGACTTCTTCGCCATAACCAAGGCGTTTCACAACGCCCTGCACGGCGAAAGCTTCAAGCTGCCGGGAGAGAGTTTCCAGACGTTTCTCGACTACAACGCGCAAAACCGCGCTCGCATGAAATTCGACGCGGACTTCACCATGATTCACGATCCCCAGCCGGTGGCGTTGATCGAGGCCAGGAGCGGACGGGAAGGGCACTGGTTCTGGCGATGCCACATCGACCTGTCGCAGCCGAACCGAAAGGTGTGGGACTTTCTCGAGCCATTCGTGGATCGCTACGACGCCGCGATTTTCTCCTCGCCGTCGTTCGCGCGACGGCTTCCGATTCCGCAGTATCTCTTCTATCCGTCGATCGATCCGCTCTCGGACAAGAACCGCGAACTGGAGCCCGAGTTCATCGCGCAAACATTGAGACGATTCGGCATCGATTCGCGGCGGCCCATCGTCACTCAGGTGTCCCGGTTCGATCGCCTGAAGGACCCGGCCGGCGTGGTGCGCGCCTACCGGATTGTCCGGCGCTACGTGGATTGCCAGCTCGTGCTTGCAGGCGGCGGTGCCTCAGACGATCCCGAGGGCGGCGCCGTGCTGGCGGAGGTTCGCACGGCGGCCGAGAAGGACCCCGACATTCACATTCTCGACCTGCCTCCGTGGAGCGCCCTGGAAGTCAATGCGCTCCAGCGCGCCTCCACAGTCATCGTTCAGAAAAGCCTGCGCGAGGGTTTCGGTCTTACCGTCACCGAAGCGCTGTGGAAGAAGAAGCCCGTGGTCGCCGCGGCCGTCGGCGGGATTCCTTCACAGGTGATTCACAAGCATACGGGAATGCTCGCGCACTCGGTTGAAGGCACCGCGTATCAGATCCGCCTGCTTCTCGGAAATCCCGCCATTGCCCAGCGTCTCGGAGAACAGGGGCACGAGCACGTCCGCGAAAACTTCCTGATCACCAGCGACATTCGTCGCCACCTCACGCTCTTTCTTCATTTTCTGCGCGGGAATGAGCGGTAGGCGCGACGTCTAGCCCGTGCCATTGATTACGGTACCGTCCGGCGTTCGCATGATGTTCGGCCGTTCGTCTGTGATCGGATGTTTGGCCGCCAGCGCTTCGTCCACTTCGATTCCCCAGCCGGGCTTTTCGCTGATCCATGCATAGCCGTCCTTGATTTCCGCGCACCCGTGAAAAACGTCCTGCACGATCGGCGGATAGTCGAAATGCTCGTGAATCCCGAAGTTATTGTTGGTCAGGTCGAGCGTGAGATTCGTCATGTGGCCGACGGGAGAATTGGGACTGCCGTGCCACGCGAACTTCACTTCGAAATTGTCGGCGAACGCCGCGATCCGGCGCGCGGCTGTGAACCCTCCGACGTGAGAGACGCGGTGCCGCACGTAGTCGATCAGGCGCCCTTCCACCTCGCGGCAGCCGCACCGCCTCCCAGCAGCGCTGATTTCAAGATCACTCGACGGCTGGCCGCGCCGCCGTGCATCTGCTCCGTCCCCGCATCCGGCCTTCGTTTGTCCATGCGCCCTCTCGTGATTGACGCAGGGATTGTACTCGCAATTCTTTGTTTGGGACTCGGTCCCTCCGTCGGTATACTCCACGCCGGTAGATCACCAGGGATGCCATGGGGCCCTTTTGGGGGCCTTTGGGGGGAGCCATGAAAGCAAGAGCGATTCTCACGATTGCCGCCGGTCTGCTTGCTGCCGCGAGCGCAATGGGACAAAGTGACGCGCCGCCGTTGCCGCCGCCTGCTGCAAATCCCGCGGCGCCTTCTCTGCAAGCCAACGCCGATCCCGGCTACGACGCAGTGCTCGCCGCCTGCAAGAATCCTCCGGCCAAGATGCCGCCGATCAAATGGCCGGCGACCGGCCCGGCTGCCAGCCCCTACACGGTAACGGAAATACCGGGCGTCATCGCCGCCGGACAGCGATGGAAGTACCTGTGGCAGGAAGCGGGCAACAATGGCGACGGTATCGTCAGCACGAGCGACGGCGGCTTGCTGATCGCGCAGAACGACAACAGCAAAGTCGTCAAGCTCGATAAGAATGGCAACGCGTCCATCGCCTTTACGGATACGCACACGGGCGGCGCTCTATCGGTCAATTCCAAGGGCGAGTTGTTTATCGACGAGCGCGGATTGCATCCTGCGATCGTGGAGCTTGCGCCGGCGCACAAAGTTCTCGCGGACAAGTATCAAGGTGACGCGATGGATTGCATCGGCGGCGTGCTGAACGATCTCGCGGCCGATAGCAAGGGCGGCGCCTATTTCACGATGGGCGGTCTTTTCTACGCGAACCCGGCGGGCGTGGTCACGCAATACGGTCAGAATCTGCGCACCAACGGCATCATCCTGAGTCCCGATGAGAAGAAGCTCTACGTGACCAACGTCGGCACAGTGGTGGTCTTCGATGTGCAGCCGGATGGATCGCTGACCAACCAGCGCGATTTCGCCAAGCTTCAGGACAAGACGGCCGGAGATGGAAGCACCATCGACGCCGAAGGGCGCGTCTACGTGACCACGCGCCCCGGCGTGCAGGTGATCGGCGCGGACGGTACGTGGCTCGGCCTGATCCCTACGCCGCGCGACGTGATCAGCGTTTCCTTCGGCGGCCCGGACAGGAAGACACTCTTCGTCCTGGCTCGCGGCGCGGTGGCAGCCGATGGCA
>Ga0335083_10003341_pt1 | contig 20872 bp, 21 predicted proteins | sample Lox_Sample_42_FD_206716 | JGI IMG/M metagenome (GOLD analysis project Ga0335083, IMG submission 206716) | Soil microbial communities from Loxahatchee National Wildlife Refuge, Florida, United States - Lox_Sample_4.2 | ecosystem: Environmental > Terrestrial > Soil > Wetlands | place: USA...
GTCACACCGGCGATCGCTGCCACCTCACCCAGCTCCCACACGTCAGCCCCGGTAGTCACCAAACCCTTCACTCGACCCGGAAGTCTAATGCGCCAGGCTTCCGGGGCGCGCCGCAGACGGCGGGACACACGCGGTCCGTGCAGCGGAAAGGATTAGCCCACTGAACGACCACCTAAGAGGAGAAATGAACCGGGCCCCGCATGACGTCTTTCAGCACGACCGGGGGCCAGATCGCCCAGACTTCGACGAAACCGTCGCCGGCAACGCCGGTGATGCCGTGTTGCTCACACGCGCCGGCAGTCGCCACGGCAAGGACGGCGTCCGTCTCGCATCTTGCCGATTGCGGGAGCTGGCGATGTGCTTGCTCCCAATCCGATCGGCGGCGACTTGCAAGCGCAGCGGCCTGTCGCTCGCTTGGAGGAGCACGCGCTGGCGGCGCGGTCGTCGCTGATGCTTAGGACGAGCAGCAGCCGTGACACCTCACTGCCCCGGTGCTCGGAACCAGCTGTGCGTGCGTCGGTCACGATGTGAAGAGCTCCCACGTCATGCACCCGGGGTCGCAGATTGCCGCTTCATCGGGTAGCGCGAGCGACGCATTAGCGCTCGTCCTCGTCCATCTCGGCAGTCTCGTCCCGACTATCGGCGGGCTCGCGTTGCTGGCGGAGCAGAAGCGCGGCCGTTGGCTCGTCGTCAGTGATCGAGCAAGCGCGACGTGTGGCCTCGTCCGCAGGGCTCGCGACGGCCCGCTGTTGGAGCCAGTACCCGGCGCTGTCGCTTCGCCAGGCGGAGGGGATTTTGGAACCAAATTGCGCGGGTCCGAAAACGAGACCAGTTTCGTTGAGGACATGTGTGCTGCCGTCACCGAGCTCGAACATCGACACAGCCTGATAGGAGTCGCAGGTGGAACTCACCGGCGGCAAGCTATTGATGTCAAGAGTGCAGGTCGCCGGGCCGTGACCCGCGATGCTCGCTGTGACCCGAATGAGGTCCGATTACGGCTGCGCCTTGGGTCGTGAGCGCTGACGGTGGCCTGATAGACCGCTTGTGCGGTTGCTGCGACCGGGTGGACGCACGGGACCGGCCGAAAGCCGGCTCGGCCAGAACGTGCGGGCATGCAGCTACGAAGACGCGCACGTGAAACTCCCTCTTTTCCCGACGGAGCAGGGGAGTTGTGCTCCAGTCGGCGACGAGCGGTTCCGGTCGAGATGCCGCTCGGGGGCAGGGGGTGGCGGAGCCGGTTCGTTGCTCCGGGCGAGACGCCCAAAGCCGAACGGCTCGCGCCACCGTTCTTGCTTACTTGTGGGTTGTCGTGCCGTAGGACGTAAGGGTGGCGACGTACCCGTGGAGCACCCCGCTCGTGTCGAAGTATTCGCCGGAGACGTAGCGCCCGTTGGAGCTTATGTTGAGTGGGACTGACAGACCTGGCGCGGCATTCGGTTCGTCGAGGGACGAGAACTGCCCCTTGGTAAGTAGCCAGCCGAAGAAGCCGCCGCCCGAGTCGTTCGTGACGAAGCCAACGATCACGCCGCTCGCGCTGATGCTGAGCGCCGGCGTGCCCTGACCGGACGCCGTGCCCGCACCGGGGGCATCGATCGTCGTGAACGTTCCGTGCTCGTAGCGGAACCCGTGATACACGCCGAATGCGTCGGTGTAGGAGCCGACGATCGCGCCGGAGTTGTTGACGCCTGTGAGCGCCGTTCCAACAGCCCCAGGAAAGTCGAGGGTTGTGAACGTTCCGTGGTCGTAGACGAACCCGTGACCGGTGCCTGACGCATCGGTGTAGCCGCCGACGATCACCCCGGCGTCGTTGATCTGAAAGAGGCTTGTCCCACCCACACCCGCGGGATCGTCGAGCTGGGTGAAGCGGCCGCTGGGCCACCGGACCCAGCCGTGGGGCACGCCACTGCTGTCCAAGTACGCGCCGACCGCGGTCCCCCAGTCGTTGAGAGCGCTCGGTGCCGTCACGTCGTAGGTCCCCGGAAAGTTGAACGTGGTGGGCTGAGCACCCGGTTTTTCGATGTACCCAAACCCGAAGGGCCCTCCGGGGCTGCTGACCCACGCCCCGACCACGGTGCCCTTGTTGTTGACTGCGTTGGCCGCGGTCCAAAGCGCGCCGGGCACGTCAACGGTGCGGAACTGAGCTGACGCGCGAGATGGCCATGCCGGCCCGGGAGCTGTGGCTCTCTCGGTCCGTCCAGGGACGGCGCGGACGTGAAGCAGCCAAGCGGCGTCGGCTGGACTCGCCGCCGCGGCCGCCGCGAGCGTGAACGCGGCAGCGAGTGTCGTCACGCGACGATGTAGACGCATGTGGAACCTCCTGAGGTGCCCGCCCCACAGGGCAGGGTTGTGCTCGGGTCGGCGGGCGGGGTTGTGTTGAGCTCGTCGATCGAGCGGGTTGTTTGGTGGTTCACCGTACGTGCCGGGGGCGCCGGTGTAAATCGGGGATCCCGCACGTTTGTGGGGATTGCCGCTGCGGTAGCGCTGGCGCCTACAGTCTCGCCCGGGGCGATATGGCGATCGAGGGCTTGGTCGGACGAAAGGCAGGGCGGGAGCAGATCGCGCTGCTGTCGACCGGGTGCCGCGGGGCCGCTCGGCTCGGCCTGGAAGGTCCGCGCGGGATTGGGAAAGCGCGCTGCGGGGCGCGGCGGTTCTGCTGACCTTTGACCGCGGCTAGGAGGTTCTGCTCACGACGCTGGCAGAGTCCGACGCAGGGCTCACATTTGCGGGTTTCGCGATCTGTTCGATGCCGCGGTCAACGATGTCACACCCGGCTTGCCTCACTCCCATACGTTGGACTCTCCTCGCCGGTTCTCGCTAGCGCCGCGGCGAGTTGGGCGCGCGAACGCACCCCGAGTTCCCGGTAGACCTTGGTGAGGTGGGATTCGACGCTGCGGGTGCTCATGTAGAGCGCGTTTGCGATCTCGCGGTTAGTCAGCCCTTCAGCGACGAGCTCCGCGACGCGCGTTTGGGCGGGAGTAAGTCCGTCGCCCGCGCTGGCGCGGCGGAGTCCGATCCGGCTGAGCTCATCGCGAGCTCGGTCGGCCCACATCTGTCCGCCAGTCTGCTCAAGGATGGCTAACGCTTGCTCGAGCGTCTGTTTCGCGGCACTTTTCTGTTTGGCCCGTCGTTGAAGGGCCCCTTTCTCGAGCAGCGTGCGCGCGAGCTCCGGGCGAAGCGTTCTCTGGGCGTGGGCTGCTAGCGCCCCGTCCATAGCGTCGATCGCGCCGGGGATGTCGCCGCGGGCGGCGAGCAGTTGGCCTTGACAGCGCTCGGCGATTGCGATCGCATTTGGGTTCTCCGCGGTGCGCGAGCGATCGAGCAGGTCCTCGACGACCGGTTGCGCTTCGTCGGGGCGGCCGCAGGCGATGAGCGCCTCGATGTCGAGCGACCAGAGCGGGAGGGATAGAGCGCCGATGAACCCAAAACCGTTGGCGATGAAGGAGTGGCGCACGGGATGCAGCAACTTGTTCGCCTTGGCCGGGTCGCCGCTCCAGAGCTCGACCGATGCCAGCACCTCGATCGCCAACGCGCCGATCAACGGGTCGTGCTCGCGCTCGGCCATCTCTAGCGCCGCCGCCGCTGCCGTGCGGGCGGAGTCCAGTTGACCGCGCGTCGCCGCAGACATTGCCTCCCCGTACGCCAGCCAGAGTTCGAGCCCGTCATCACCGAGCGCGTCCTCGGCGGCGACGCGGTTCCGCTCGTGCTGGTCGAGATTCCCGGCGTACATCTCAAGCTGCGACAGCAGAAACAGGTAGCGCGCCGCGTCGTACGGCTCCCCCCGCTCCCGGGCCTCTTGCACCAACCGCTGGAGCGCAGGACGCGCCTGATCGTAGTCATCACAGAAGTACAGAGCCTCGGCCAGTGCCTGTTGGGGTGAATAGCCCATCGGCGACCGACCGGAGTCTGCGACATCGGCCGCCCGCAGCAGCGCCTCGCGGTCGATGGGCCGTCCACTGAAGACCGCGGCCACGGCAGTCTGTGCGGTCGCCCGAGCGATCAAGGCAGGATCGCCTGCGCGCTCTGCGCATGCCAGCGCCGCGCTGGCGTGCGAGAGCATCGCGGTGAACTCTCCGCGGTTCGATGACACCATGGCTGCCAGCGACTCGATCTCGAAGCGGAGCCGGTCGTCATCACCTGCCTCGGAGAGCGCCTCGTCCAGGACTTCCAATACAGCATCCTTGTCATGGGCGCCTCTGACCGCGGCCAGCTGGCAGAGCGCCCGTGCGCGTAACGCGCCGTGCGGAAGCTCTGGCAGCAGTGACTCGAGGACGTCCAAGGCGCGGGCGGCGTCGCCACCTACGGAGTAGAGGTCGGCGGCGTCCACCAATCGAGAGCAGCGCGCCAGGCCATCGCCGACAGGCGTCAGTCGGGAGGCGTCCTCTAGCAAGTCCGCGGCGATGTCGGGCGCGCCCCGCCGGGCGGCCGATCGTGCCGCTTGCTCGACCGTGGCGGCGATCACGCGGTCCGGGGCGTCGGCTGCGAGCGCTAGGTGGCGTGCGCGTTGCTCTTCGTCGTCGATGACTTTCGCGATCACGCGGTGAATCTCGCGGCGTCTCGTCGCGGGCGCGCGCGAATACAACGTGGAGGCGAGCAGGGGGTGGGTGAAGCGCACGCGATCGCCGGCGATCTCAACCACCCCCGCGCCCACCGCCCCATCCAGATCGCCGAGCGTGAAGTCGGACAGCACCGCGTGGATCCACGCGATCGTTGGCTGCGACAGCGCCGCGACGACCAGCAGCGCGTCGCGCGCCCGCTCGTCGAGGGGCTGGAGCCGCCGCGCGACCGCGTCCTCCAATGTGCGCGGGATCGGCAAATCGCGGCCACGGTCCGGCCGATCCCGCAGCTCGGCGGCAATCGCCAGCGCATATAGCGGGTTGCCCTCCGATATCTCGTAGATCCGCTGGATGAGCGCCCGCGGGATCCTTCGACCGTCTCCGCTCCCAACCAGATCACGGATCGATCTTGGGTCGAGTGGCCCGACGGTGGCGGTGGGCAACCCGCTGGCGCCGAACCCGTGCGCGAGCTCGTCCGACAGCAGCCCACCGCTGTCCGGGCGCCGGGCGAGCAGCACCCCAACCGGCTCCTCGCTCAGCCGGGACAGCGCGAACGCGAGCACCCGCGCGGAGGCGCGGTCAAGCCACTGCTCATCATCGACGGCGATCAGCAGCGGCACGCTCGCCGACAAAGCGCGCAAAACGCCGAGAACGGCTCGAGGCAGCGCGCGCGGATCAGGCGAGGCATCGGCGTCACCCTCGAGCAGCAGCGCGACCGACAACGCGCGGCGCTGAGGATCGGGGAGGTCTGCCAGGATTTCCTCCGAGGCCCCATCGAACAGATCACCAAGTCCCGTGAACGCTAGGCCCGCATCCGGTTCGGCTGGCGCGGTCGTCATCACCCGGTAGCCCCGCTGCCGAGCGCTCGCAACCGCCTCCCGCCAGAGCATCGTCTTCCCGATCCCCGGGGAACCATCAAGCGAGACCCCGACCAAGCCGCCCGGAACCGCGTCGAGCATTTGCTCGATTCGCGACCGCTCTGCGTCTCGTCCGATCATGACCCCGGTGGCGCCCGACGCTGGAGGGTATCCGCGGCGCCCTGATGCGGCAAGCACACCAAGGGTGCGTCGGGCCCATGGACAAGCGTGCGGGATTCCCGATTTACACAAGCGTGGCGTCGGCGTACGGTGCTCCCATCAAGCAACACACCGCTCGACCGGCGAGCAACGACATAAACCGGCCACCGACTCGAGCACCAGTCGCCCCGAAGCGAGCACCTCAGGAGGTTTCAGATGCGCATACACCGTCGGTTCCGATGCTGGCTGCCGCCATCGACCTGACCGGGCCGTCGGTCGCCTCCGCGTGTGCTCAGCCCACAGCCGCCGGGCCGATCAGTGAACCGGCCGCACGGGCCCCGGAACAAACGAGCGACTCGATCGACTGGGTGATCGGGATCGGCGCCGTGGGCAGACTCACGGCCGTCGGATCCGGGCTGGCGGCGAAGCGCCACCGCGCCCGGAAGCAGCAGGCGACCACAGTGGCGCGGGCACCCTAAGCGGGGGAACGAGGCCCTCGAGCAACCGAACCGCACTTGAGGAGCCGAGCCCCCAATCGCCCGACTCCGCGTGGCGCCCTCAGGATTGAGAACACCGATGAGCAGACACCAAGACCGCCTCCAGACCCATGCCGCACGAATCAATCGCCGCCCCATCCTTCTCGCCGTGGGCTCTGTGGCGAAGTCCTGCGACGTCGCCCAGGCAGCACCGTCACCCGTGCAACTCGAGGCGTTTCACATTCTCCTGCGTACCGCCCAAGGTGTCCTCGCCGTCACCGACCAACACATAACCGAGGGCGCCAAGTTGGCGCAACGGCGACTGGGTCCCTGCAGCGGCGCGCTTGCCACGATGGGCACGCCCACCGCGCTCAGGCCGCTGGCCATGGAACTCGCGGCGCAGTACTTGACGACCTCGCTTGGCCCGCTGTATCGGCTCGCCGCAACCGAGCTAACGCGCACCCGGGCGCTGCCGCTGCACCCACAGCTCAAAACGCGGCTGGCCGCAACAGCGGCGATGATCGACCGGATCCAGACTCTGGACTTCTGCGTGGACTTCGCCGAGTGGCAGGCCGCTGGCTTTAATCCAGCCCAAGAACCACCAGGCACCCAGCTCGCGACCAGGTTCGTAAACGCGCCGCCGCCCCCGCTGGACCACGCGCTGTTTCTCGCGCTGGCTCCCCACCAGCAGGCCGCAGTTACGCCCGTCGAACATCAAGCCGCCGCCCACGCCGAACAACTCCTCGCCACGGCCGTGCGGTCCTTCCACCGCTGGGCCGCGACCGAGACGCGCGCACTATGACGCTCCTGGCAGAACACGGCCGGACAGCCCGACGTCAACCCTTCACCCAGCTGCCCCGGCGAGCACGCCTTTGCGATCCTGCACGACCATTTGCCCTGTTCATTGCGCCCGCGCAGATCGTCCCGCACCTGTAGTACGACCCATGGCGAGGACTAGCGATCGGCTGACGTTCGTGCGACGATCCGACCCGCAAGAAACGGCGGGTTATCCGCCGGGGAGGACGGAGGCCTCAGGAAGGACGAGGGGGATGCGAATGATCAAGCACTGCTCTGCGGCGGCCACCGGGGCGGTCATCGTCGCACTTATCGCTGCTTGCGGCTCGTCGGGTTCGTCGTCCGCGCCATCAGCGACGGCGGCCGGTGGATCAGGGCTGACGCACCCGACGCGCCCAGACGGCCGGAGGTTGTCGGGCGGCACGGTGTATTTCACCGAGACCCCGACCGCGGCCCCGAACTACATCTTTCCGATGTACACGTTCGCGGTCTGCAGCACAACCAACGTGAACCAGTTCATGGACATGATGTATCGGCCGTTGTACTGGTACGGGAACGACTACCGCCCGACCGTCGACTACGACTACTCGATCGGCCAGCGACCGTCGTTTTCTAACGGCGATAGGACAGTCACGATCAAGCTGAACCCAGGGTGGAAGTGGTCCGACGGTGAGGCCGTGACCTCTCGCGACCTCGTGTTCTGGATGAACGTGCTCAAGGCCAGCCCGTCGACGGAGTGGTGCGGCTACGTCCCGGGGTATTTCCCCAACGACGTGACGAGCTATTCGGCGCCGGACCGGCAGACGTTTGTGTTGCACTTGAACAAGCCGTATGACCCGGAGTGGTTCCTATACAACGAACTCTCGCAGCTCACCCCGCTCCCGCTCGCCTGGGACCGGACGTCGCCGCGCCAGCCGGCGCAGACGTCTGACAACGGCCATCTCCCGGACACCACCAAGTCCGGCGCAGCGGCCGTCTACGCGTTCCTCGACAACCAGGGCAAAAACACCGGCACCTGGACCTCGTCGCCTCTCTGGAGGGTAGTGGACGGCCCGTTCAAGCTCCAGAGCTTCACGAACACCGGTGAGGTCACGCTCGTCCCGAATCCACACTACTCGGGCTCTCCGAAACCGACGATCTCGAAGCTGGTCGAGCTGTCGTTCGCAAGCGACGCGGCGAGCTACATCGCGCTCCGTGCGGGCGGTCCCCACGCGGTCACCGTCGCGAACATTCCGGCGCAGTACGCCCCGCAAATTCCGACCCTCGCCGCCGAGGGTTACGACGTCAACACGGCGGCGAGCTACTCGTTCACGTTCCTTCCGCTGAACTTCGACTCCAACGCCTCAACCTCCCCGGGCGGGGAGCCGGTCCGATTCATTCTCAGACAGGCCTACTTCCGTGAGGCGTTCCAGCACCTAATCGATCAGCAGGGGTGGATCAAGGCGTTCTTCCACGGCACCGCGACCCCGACGTGCGGCCCGGTTCCGCTGGCGCCGCCAAGCCCGCTCGTCAATCCCGCGACGATCTCGACGCGTCCGTGCGCGTTCTCGGTCCCGGCCGCCCGGCGGCTACTGAGCGCCAATGGGTGGAAGATCGTGCCGGGTGGTACGACCACGTGCGTGAAGTCGGGGACGGGCCCGGGCGACTGCGGCCCGGGAATACAGGCCGGCGAGGGGATCTCGTTCAACATGGACTACGCGTCCGGCGTACTCTCGGTCCAGGACGGGATGGAAGACCTCGCCGCACAGGCCAAGAAGGTCGGCATCAACATCTCGCTCACGACGCACAATCTAGCCAGCGTGCTTGGCACATTGATCCCGTGCCAGCCGAGCCAACCCGCATGTAAGTGGACCGCCGAGTACGCGGGGGCCGGATGGACCTACGGGCCGGACTACCTGCCAACCGGCGAGTCGCTTTACAACCCCGGCGCGGCCGCCAACTCCGGGAGCTACACCGACCCGGAAATGGTGCGGCTAATCACAGCAACGATCACCGACCACGCGTCACATGAAACGCCCGCACTCGAAGCGTACGCACAGTACGTAACGCGGCAGCTACCCGTGCTCTTCGGACCCACGCAAATCGGCACCTACATAAACGACGCCGGGACATTGGTCGCCAAGAACCTCGGAGGCTACGCCGCGAACGCGCTGGGCCTCATGAATCCCGAGGACTGGTACTTCACCAACTAGCCACGCCGCCGACACGACTGGTATCTCGGCGATCAACAGGAGCCGGACCGCGACGCTCAGCCACGTGCTGTGCGCCCACATGATGCCCCGAGGCCTCGCGGGGCACTGCCGCGCAACCAAAGCCGAGACGTCAGTGTCGAGATGGACGAGCTCCGACAGCGCGGCGCTCGCGCGGGCGAGCACAACCGCTCTCGCAGGCGAAGGGAGAGCCGCCGGCATCGCGCGCGCGTCCGTCGTCGGCGTCGAGCTGCATATGCATCGTGACGTCGGCGTTTGCTCGATCGGATACGACGAGCTAAAGCGGTCCTTCTGCTCCGCCAGCAACGCGAGTACGCGGTGCAGCCGGCGCCGGGCTTGTGGAATGGACGATCTGGGGAAGTCACGCTGTTGACCCCGAACGACCGCGCCGAGACTGCCCAGGCTCGTCCATTCCACAACTCTGAAATCGGCTTGGGAAGACGCCCGAGTTCCTACGGAGCATGAGCCGGCGGCTGCTTGCTGACTCAGGAGAACGGCGGGTAGATCCCGTCCTCCTCGATCAAGCACGCGTCCATTCCGGACATGCACAGCGCGCGGCCGGAGGTATACGCGCCAACTGCCGCGTAGTTCAGCGAGAGCGACGGCGATTTGCCGGCGACGCTCGACACCAGCACGTTCTCGAGAAGGATCGTGTAATGCGCAGTCACCACCTCGGCGCCGGCGAGATGCCTCCCTGCAACCAGACCGCCCGGCGCGGAGGCGGTGACAAGCACCCGGTGGTTCGTTTGATCAAGGACGGCCGAGGCGATGTCGAACTGAATCGTGTTCGAGGTGCCGTCCGTGCCTGAGGCGGCGAGAGCCTGGCTGCTCGCGGCGCTCAGCCCGACGAGTGCGATGGCCAGGCCGAGCAGGGTCCGTCGAAGCAAGTGGATGCGCAGCCGACGCGGGCGGCGGACGCGTTCGCTAGAAGTAATCATCGTGCCCCCTTTGTTGTCGTGCGCGAGCATCAAGCGCACACGGTCATCGCTCGGGAGTACGCGCTCTCGCTTAGAATGGTTCGCACGGCGTTCACCGCTAGGCGGCTTCGCTTGCGTGCGCGGCTTCGGCGCCGTCGAGCGTGGCCGCGGCGACCACGTTGAACGCGTCCGGCCAGGCAGACTCGTATTGGGGCCGCCAGGCTGACCCGGCGACGGCCGCCATCGCGGCGACGAGCGTCTCTCCGACGACGGAGTAGTGCTCGGGCTACGCGCCGTATGCGACGTGCCGGCCGCCGAGCCTCCGCAGATTCGGGACAATTGCGTCGAGGTCGCGCAATGAGTTCCGCACCAACACGAGCGTGCTCAGCAGCTTCGTCTTTTGATGGTGCATGTCGGTGGCGGCAAACAGCGCCACCACGGCCGGCACTGTCTCGAAGAGCCGGGCGTAGAACTCGTCCATCAGCTGCTCCCCGTGCGGGGCGATAAGGACGAAGCTCGTCTCGAGTGCGGGTATGTTCAGTTGCATCGGTGTTCCTCGTGGTCGGGTCGGTGGACGATTGGTCACGTTCACGCGCCGAGCTTGTAGACGAAGCGTCCCCGCGCCTCGTGATAGGTGCGGTCGGGCCCGAAGAAGCACGCGTGGCAGCGGGCGAGTTCCTCGTCGCGGTACGCCTGGAGCGGCTTCTCGCGCTCGTCGAGCGTGCGCCGGCGGCGCTTGTCTCGCAGGCGGGGCTGATAGAGCCCGTCGTGCGCGAGGCGCTCGGCGAGCTGGACGGTCCGGCCCCGAAACTCGTGCAGGTCCGCGCCGAAGGCGGCGTCGATCAATCCCATCCGGATCGCCTTACGCGTACCGACGGGGCGGAACGGCGCTGCGGTGATCCGGGCTGTTGTGGCCGGACCGACGCGGCGCGGCAGCAGGTACGTCCAGTACTCCGATCCATACAAGCCGCCCATGTGCTGGTAGTACGGATTCAGAACGGCGTCCTCCCGTGCGACGACGTAGTCGGCGGCGAGCGCGAACGGCACTCCACCGGCTCCGGCATCGCCGCCCAACGCAGAGATCGTGAGGTGCGAGTCCGTTTGGACGATGTCACGCACGAGGTCGTCGATTGCGCCCAGGTTGCGCCACGACTCAGCGGCTGGGTCCTGAGCGGCCTCGATTACGTTCAGGTGGATCCCGTTGGAGAAGTAGTCCTCGCCGCCCAGCAGGACGATCACTTTCGTGTGCCGCTGCGCGCGGGCATGCGTGTAGGTCTCCCGCAGCCGCATGCATTGGTCGGTGCTCATCGCCCCGTTGTAGAACTCGAAGCGCAGGTAGCCAACCCCACCGCTCTCGGTGTAGGCGATCTCGCGGTATGTGTCATTCGCAGGCAGGGATGGAGCGATCGGCACCTCTGGGGCTCCGGGGTCGATCCCGGCGAGCGCGAGTGCGTCCGCCGCCGGCAGCTTGAAGTGCCGCTCAGCCGCCGTATCCTGGCGCTTGAGGTGCGTGATCCAGACCGCTCCGTCCACGGTCGCACGGCAAAGGGCGCCGGTCCGCCGCGCGATGATTTCGCCCGCCTGCCCGCGCGGCACGCCTTCGGGGTGGGCACCAAAGAGGTGAAAATTCCCGTCACCGATCGAGTCGATCACGCCCGGATGGCCCTCGCCGGCCCGGATCTTGCGCACCACCTTCTCGGTGCTGTCAGCCGCCCAATCGATCGCGCGGATGTCCTGGGTCATCAGCGGCCTCGCACGGCCCTTCACCGCCGGTGACACCGACCCCCGCCTCTGCCGCGGCTCGTCGCGGGTGACGATTCGCTCGACCGCTTCTACGAGCGCCTCGATCGCTGCGTGACGAACCTCGTGCCTGTAGAGGCTGCTCTTGCCCGCGCCCCGCATGGCGAACTGGCGTGTCGCCCATACCTTGCCGGCATCTGGCTCGTCATTGGCCTGGAGCACGGTGACCCCCACGTGCGTTCGTCTAGCTCGATCGCCCAATCCAGCGAGGACGGGCCGCGATCGCCCGGTGGCCCGGGGTGCACGATCAGGCAGCGCCGCGTCTGCCAGATCGATTCGGGGATCATCTGCTTCAGAAACGGGCACACGATCAACTCAGGATCGTGCTCGAGAACCGCCGTCTCCATCTCGGCGACCGGCCCGACGACCGTGACGGCGACGTCGTGACCAGGTTCGGTCAAAGCGATCAACGACCGCTGACTGAGGCCGTTGTGGGCCGAGACGAGAAACAGGATTCGTAGCGACTCCTCCCGTGCGTGCGAGATCACGTCGCCGGGGTACTGAGCCGCGACGAGATCGAAGACATGAGCTGTCAATGCGTCCGTGGCCTGCGCGGACGCCCCGCTGGTAACGATGGCCATCGGGATTCCCCCTTTTCTCCGGTTCGTGTCAGACAAGGATCACGCGACGCCAGTACGCCCGGAATGCCCCCTGGGGTGACGTAGGCCAGGGTTTGGCATCAGTCATCGGTAGCAATACGGACCCAGCTACGGATTCGGGTTCACGCCAAACCACCAGGCTTGCGTTTCCAGGCGCCGATCAGCAGCGGCCACAGCGCGCATCGGGACGGGAAGCGCTCAGCGTCTCGCGTGATCTGGGATAGCGTCGCAGTCGCGTGCCGGTCGGTGGTGATGCCGTGCCCGATCGCGGTCGGGAGGACGCTCGTGTAGGCGGCGCTGAACATCCCGTGAGCTTCGGCGAGCGGTTCGAGGTGGCCCGACACGTCGGTGCCGTCGGGCACCCCGATCCCTGCCTGCACGAACACCTCCGGAAGCCGCGCGCCGATCTGTACGTCACAGCCGGCGGCCGTGAACGCCTCCGTGAGGACATGTCGGAGTTCCTCGACGCTGTCGAGCGTCGGCATGACGCCAACCGTGCGAAGGTCGTAGTCCTGTATGAGGAGATGGCCGCCGGGGGCGACGGCCTCCCACAGACGTCGCAGCACTGTCACGCGCTGCGGCAGGTGGTAGAGCAGCAGCCGCGCGTACACCAGGTCGAATGGCGCACCGGAAAGCGGGTCATCATCTGTGACGTCGCAGGGAACAAACCGGCATTGACGATGCCCGGCGCGCCGCAGCATCATCAACGCCTGCGCGCCTAACGGAGCGTCGACGTCGATCCCGGTGACGCGTCCTGCAGGTCCGACCCGCTGGGCCATCAGCCGCATCGTCTCCCCGGGACCGCAGCCGGCGTCCAGGCAACTCGCCCCGGAGGCGAGGCCAACCTGGTCAAGCAGGCGGCCGGTGGCGGCTTCCCATGCCCGCGATTGAACGCGCAGCCGTTCGTATTCCTGCGGTGTGCGCCCTAGTGCATAAGTACCGCTCGCGCGCTGCGCTTCGAGGGTGCTGCTCATCATGGTCCTTTCGGTTCGACAGCGAAGCGCGATGATCCGCGGCGGCGAAGGTGAGTGCATCGTGGAGGGGTCCACGATTTTTCGCGGATGCCTCGCGCTCACTTTTTGCGGTAGGTAGCCTTCCTACCGATGGGGGTGTTGCTGGATCGTGACGCTGAGCTCGGGGAGCTGGGGCGGCGAATTGCCGCCGCCCGTTCCGGGTCGGGGCGCGTGATCGTCGTTGAAGGGCCGGCCGGCATTGGTAAGTCGACGCTGCTAACAGCGGCCGGACGGGCGGCGTCCGCGGACGGAGCGATCGTGCTATGGGCACGCTGCAGCCCGCTTGAGGAACACGCCGCCTGGGGGACGGCGCGGCAACTGTTCGAGCCGCTGCGCACCAAAGCGGAGTGGGATGACTTGACGGTCGGAGCAGCCCGGTTGGCGGAACGCGCACTCGCGCCCGAGGGAGGCGGGCCGGCCCCGGCCGGCGATGCGATGCACGCCGCCGCCCGTGGGTTGGTGTGGCTGGTCAGCAACCTAGGTGAGCGGGGTCCGGCGGTTCTCGTGGTCGACGATGTGCATTGGGCTGATGCACCGTCGCTGCGATGGCTGGCGCTGCTGGCACGTTCCCTGGGGGAGCTCCGGGTTGGCGTACTGTGCGCCGTGCGCGCGGGCGAGCCGGCGGCGGCACCCGATTTGCTGGCCGAGCTTCTGGCGAGCGCGCCCGAGCCTCCGGTGCGACCCCGGACGCTGGGACCCGTGGCGACCGAGACGTTGGTCAGACAGCGGCTGCCGGCGGCGAGCGCGGGGTTCACGCATGCCTGCCACGCCGTGACCGGTGGCAACCCGTTTCTACTCGGCGCGCTCCTCACCCAGCTCGTGGCCGACGGCGCGGTACCGAGCGACGACACCGCGGCGCGGCTTGGGACATTCGGATCCGAGCAGGTCGCTCGCGTGATCGAGCGTCAGCTCGCGCACTTACCCGATGGAGCGGCTCTGGCGCGGGCGGTCGCCGTGCTCGGTCCCGGCGCTCCCCTGCGCCACGCCGCCGAACTCGCGGGATTGAAGCTCTACCAGGCCGCCGACGCCGCCGACGCACTTCGGGCCGCGGGCGTGCTTGACGACACGCCCGGGCTGACGCTCGCGCACCCGTTGATCGCTGGAACCCTCTACACCCGCATGCCGGCGGGTGCGCGGGCGCGACGGCACGCCGAGGCTGCCGCGTTGCTCGTCCGCGAGCGTGCCGAGCCTGAACGGGTTGCCCTTCACCTGCTCCGCACCGAACCCGCAGGCGAGCGGGCGACGGTGAGGACGCTGCGCGACGCGGCTCAGAGAGCCACCGCGCGGGGAGCGCCCCAGACCGCGGCAACGTATCTCCGGCGGGCGCTCGCTGAGCCGCCGACGACGGCAGGCGAAGAGGCAGGCGTGGAGCTGGAACTCGCCCTCGTGCTTGCCGGATTTCTGGATTCGGACGCCTTCGAGCTCCTGCACAAGGCAGTCGCCACGGCCGATACGCCGGTTCAGCGGGGCACCATTGCCCTGGCCGGCGCGCGCGCGTGTGGCCTGGGAGGCCACTTCGGGACCGCGATCTCACTTAGCCGCGGCGGCCTTGAGGGCGGCGGCGCGATCCCGCCCCAACTGCATGCACGGCTCGAGGCGGAGCTGATCGCCGATGCCTGGCTTCAGGCGGCTACCGTGCCCGAGGCCCGCGAGCGCCTGCGTCGCACCGCCGCCTCCCCTCCACCACTCGCGCTGTGGCGCATCAACGAAGCGTGGGAGGCGGTCGCCGACGCGCGCCCGGCAAGCGAAGCGCTGGGGCTCCTGACATCTGCCATCCACGCCGGGGCATTTCTCGACGATCCCGATTCCGTACTGCGCACACTCGCGAAGATCCTCCTGATCGCATGCGGCGAGCTAGACGAAGCACGCGGACACTGCGCCGAGCTGATCGAAATGGCGCGTCCTCGCGGCTGGCTGATCGCACTCGCTCACGGTTGCTTCATGCGCGCGATGGCGCTCGTACAGGCCGGCGAGATCCGTGACGCGGAGGCCGATGGCCGTCTCGCGCTCGAGATCAAGCTCACCCACAGCCCGCCCGAAGCATTGATCTGGGGCGTGTTCCCGCTCGTGGACGCGTTGACCGAGCTGGGCGAATTTGCCGACGCCGAGGCAGTCCTGGGCACCACGGGCTATCTCGGCGATCCGCCACCGGGTGCGTTCGCCGCGCCGCTGCTGCTCGAGACGCGCGCGCGCTTACGGATCGCTCAGCATCGTCACGCCGACGCGCACGGCGACCTACTCGCTGCCGGCGAGCGCTGGGTCGAGCTCGGCATCCGCCACCCCGGGCTCGGCGCATGGCGCGTCCACCTCACCGAGGTACTCGCCGCGCAAGGTGAGCTCGACGCCGCCCGCGAGCTCGCCGAGGAGCACCTCGCGCTCGCCGAGCGGGTCGACCTTCCAGGCCCGCGCGGCGCCGGGCTGCGCGCGCTCGCCCGCGTCGTCGAGCGCGAGGACGCGATCCACCTGCTCGAACAGGCCGTCGACCTGCTCGCGGATTCCCCCGCCCAGCTCGAACACGCCCGCGCGCTTGTCGATCTAGGCGCGGCCCTGCACCGCGTGAATCGACGCGCCGACGCCCGCGTCCCGTTGCGGCGTGCCCTCGAATTGGCCGAACGCGGCGGAATGCAAGTGCTCGGCGCCCGCGCTCGCCACGAGCTCCACGCCGTCGGCGCTCGACCCCGTCGACCCGCCCTGTCCGGCATCGACTCGCTCACGCCGGCCGAACACCGCATTGCCACACTCGCCGCACGAGGTCACAGCAACCCCGAGATCGCACAGCAGCTCTACATCACCCGACGCACGGTCGAAACCCACCTCACCCACATCTTCCAAAAACTTGGCGTCTCGACGCGCGGTGATCTCGGGACGCGGTTCGCCGGCGGCGCGGAGTCGGGACCTCGCGCATCTGTGCGGGAGGAAACGCTCGCAGCGGCGTCCGCGACGCCTCATGCCTGATTCGTGGTAAGCGAGCCGAGCCAGACCGCGAAGTTGGCTGCGATCGCTCGTGGTCAGCATCGGCTGACGCATCGGAAGCCGTGGATTCTTGACGATCCGTACGCACTGTCGCTCGTCGGGCCGGAGTGGGTGGAGCTGTGGGCAGCTTTGAAGGCGGTCTTTCCCGATCGGGCGGTCGAGGAGGCCGTCAGCGGGATCGTCGTCCGATCGCGCTACGTCGAGGATCGGCTCGAGGCGGGTACGTTCGAGCAGTACGTCATCTTGGGTGCCGGACTGGATTCGTTTGCCTGGCGGCGGCCCGACGTGCTGGCGTCGACGCGGGTGTTCGAGGTTGACCACGCTGCGACGCAGGCATGGAAGCGAGAGCGGGCCGAGGTGATGGCGCTCCCGCGCAGTGAGCAGCATGTGTTTGCACCGGTCGATTTCGAGCGCGAGACGCTCGACGCCGGCCTTGCCTCCGTCGGGTTTGACCCGTCCGCGTCGACGATGTTCTCGTGGCTGGCGGTCATGCCGTACCTGACCCTCGACGCCATCGAGGCAACGCTGCGCGGCCTCGCAAAGGTTGCCCCTAGATCCCAACTAGCTCTGTCCTACGGTGTTCGCGAGGAGTACCTCGACGAGGTCGGGCGTCAGTTCATTTCGATCCTGCGCGCTCTGGCGATGCAACGCGGGGAGCCCGTATTGACGCTGTTGTCCCCCACCGAGGCCGAGGAGCTTCTCACCCGGTGCGGCCTCTCCATGATCGATCACCCCGACCGTGCTGAGCTACGCGAGCGCTACCTCGCAGGTCGCAGCGACGTTCCGCCGCCTTACACCACCGAGCGCGTGATAACCGCGGCAGCTCCGCGCTGAGCTCGCGGTAGCCTCAGCTGCGCCGGTCGAGCGCGCCCTCACCAGCCGCTCGAGCGCGGTCAAGACGGAGCTTCAGGTCGACCTCGTCGGTGCCCTCCTCCCGGTTGTGCGTAAGCCGTGTTTGCTGCGTACCAACGGCATCACGGTCGGTACGCCCGCCGCCGCCACAGGCGCGCGGCATCGTGCAGCGACCGATATGGCGAGCTTCTCCTTCGGCAGCGTGAATGACCGTCAGCGCGACGCTTGCCCCCTGGTGCATCGGCCGATCCCTGGCAAGCACCGACTCTTCTGCAATCCCGAGAAACGAGCCGTCATGTTCATCGCGGGCGTCGCTGCCGCTTGGGACGGGTACGGGGCGTCTCGTCGCCGGCGCCAACACTGCCGGTCACTCCCGAAGATGCAAGAGCGCGGGTTCGGCCGCCTCTTCCCGCGACGCGATGCCGGGCGGACGTAGGCCGGGACGAGACGGAGCGTCGCCGAAGGACTCGTGCGGGCTGGGCGCTCGAGATTGCGAAAGGGCACGTCCGGTGGCAGTCGGATCCCAGGACCCGGTTCGCGCTGGCGCAGAGCTGCCTTAGTCTGTGGCGGTGCCTTCAGTTGTGCGCCTCGACCCAGGGGAAGCAGTCACGGGACGCGCGTTCACGGACCCTGCTCGCACGCTTGATGACCTTGCTGTGCTTGCCAGGCTCCGCGCGTCGCTCGCCGCGCGCGTGCGATCAGGCTTCGGCGGTGGAGTCTGGACAGTCGCTGACAACTCGCATTGGCTGGTGGTGCGCGGGTTGCGCGAGCTGGCCCAGTCCGGGCCCGTGTTCGGGGTCGGCTTTTTTGGCCAGGCACGTGACGTCGACCACACCCCAATCCTCAACCTCGAGCGGGACCTGCTCGCGCGCGCTCCCCAATTTCCTGGGCTGCTCGCCTATTACAACGTTCGGTTCGCGACCGGACAGTGGGGGAATCTCGTCCTATTCGCGAGCGACGAAGACCCCGTGCGCGTACGGACCGACCCGACCCACCTGGAGGCGCTCGCGCGAACCGCCGGCCACTACGAGTCAGTTCGGCTCCATCGGCTCCGCTTCCCAGATGGAGCCGTCGGCCGAACAGCACCGGCCCTCGAGTCGACATTGCTGATCGATTTCACTGAAACACCGCCTTGGCGCGCCGTCAGGGCCGCCACGTCAGCAACATCGGTGGGAGGGATCGTCACTGACGGCACCGAACCGAGATGAGTCCTCGGTCGCCGAAGCGGTGGTCCCAGCCAGCTGTGGTGTTGACGTGGAGGCAGTCGCGCCGGGGGGGCGTCGTTCGCCGTCGCGCTGGTGACCGGCGGCGCCGGCCGACACCTCGCCGGCGTGGCCGGGCCTATTCGGGGGCGCCGGCCAGGGTGGGCAGTACCTCGCCGAGCGCGGCGTCGACTTTGATGTCGGCGAGCGGGTCGCCACGAGTCGCGCCCCGGTTGACGATCGCCACCGGGATCCGCGCCTGCTGAGCCCGGTGCACGAACCGCAGCCCTGACATCACCATTAGCGAGGACCCGAGCACGAGCAGAGAGGCCGAGCCGTCGAGGAGCTCAAAGCACCCCTGCACCCGGGACCGCGGCACGTTCTCGCCGAAGAACACCACGTCGGGCTTGAGCATGTCCGCCCCGCAGCACTCACAGCCAACGAGCCGGAACCGCGCGACCTGCTGTTCGGCGAGCTGCGCGTCGCCGTCAGGGTTGCTGGCGGCGCCCTCGTCCCAGTCCAGATCGGGGTTGGCGGCCCGCAGCCGCTGATCAAGCGCCTCCCGGGTGCTGCGCGCGCCGCACTCCAAACACACGACACGGTCAAGCGCTCCATGCAACTCCACGACGTCCCGAGCGCCGGCGGCCTGATGCAGCCCGTCGACGTTCTGCGTGATGATCCCGTGCAGCACGCCCGCCTGCTGAAGCGCGGCCACCGCCCGGTGCCCGGCGTTGGGCCGCGCGGCGACGATCCGCCGCCAGCCGATATGAGCGCGAGCCCAGTAGCGCTGACGAGCCTCTAGCGAGCCGCGGAACTCAGCGATCGTCATCGGCAGCCGGGCGCGCAGCGCGCCGCTCGGACCGCGATAGTCCGGAATTCCGGACTCAGTCGACAGGCCCGCGCCCGACAGCACGCACACACCGCCACGACCCACAAGCTCACCCAGCCGACCCGTCACGAAGCCATCCATCGGCTCAGTATGCCCGCGAGCCCACCCGCAGGCGCAAAGCGGTGACGACTCCGACGCACCGAGCCCCCGCACCAGCAGGACCCGCCTAGCGCACGCCGCCCGTCACGACGGTCATCCCTGGTCGGTCCCACCGCCAGTCGACCGGCTCTGCTCCCGAGAACAGGAGCAGCGGGACCGTCACCGAGCAGAGCCACGCAATGTCGCCAAAGCGAAAGCCAGATCTCCAACCGCGAGTACGCGAATGCAATCGCGCGAGCGGTGGAAGCGCACCAGGCCCGTCACAGCATGCTCCACCCAAGATCGGCCCGGCTCAGATGCCTTAACGACCCCCGGGGCGTATCAGTAGTCGCGCGTCTCGGCTCTGTACTGGTGAGAAAGGAGGTCCGATGAGCACACATTTCCCAGAGCAGCAGACGACGAGTTCGACCCGCGGCGTGCCGGAGCGCACTCAGACGCTCCGGCTTGGTACGTTCGCTGACGGCCAGCGAGCCCTGCCGGTGAGAGTGACCTACTCGCCGGAAGTCGGTTCGTTCGGGCACGTGGAGCGGAAGTAATCGACGGGTTCGACAATTGTCGTCGCGTTTGTGGCGGGCGCCGAGAAAGGCGCCCGCCACACCCGCCGGTCGCCGCATGCACCCGGCGCGTCGACGACTTCGGCGGGAAGCGCAGCGACGTCGTGGCCACGGGATCGGTGACTACGTCGGTCCTCACGCCACGGACGGTCGCAGCGTGGGCGAGCACCCGCTTTCGTCCGACGGCCGGCGCCGGTTCTGCGACCGCGTTGGCGACGATCCGGCACTCCGACGGCACCGGCCACGAACGCGGTCACCCGCAGTTATAGAGCGTTGAGATCACGGCGCACCGTGTCGCGGTCGAAGCCTGCGTCCTCGAGCTGGCGGACGATCATGCCGACGTGCTTCTGGCTCAGATTCTGTCTCCCGTGACCAGGAACCGTGATCACGACGCCGGATTTGTGGCGGAAGCGCCGATGGCTCGTAGCCTTGCCGCCGAGTTCGGCAAAGCCGTGATCGACTAACCAGGCCGTGAGCGCTCTGCGGGTGACCGTTCTCATCGGGGGAATTCTCAGACCTAGCCGGGTCACGGCGCGCCGCCCCGTTCGTGCCGCTGGCAGGGGCCGCCGCTCCCGGGCTTCCGCATCCACTGGACAGAGAGGCGGTCGTGGGGTTCGCCACGAGACGCCCCGTTCTCGTCCGAAGCGGCATAGCCGAAATGGACGCAGCATTGTCCCGGGCAAGTACAAGCCTTCGAGGGCTTCGATGGCACGGTCCTGACTGTCGCTGTCACCGGAAGCGGCCGTCTCGGTGGGAGCCTCGACCAGAGTGCTGCAATTAGCCCTTTGCGACAGTCTAGGCGGGGAGCAACGCGGGAGCTCAACTACTTGCTCGGCGCGTCGATCTTCGGCAGCGCGTCGAATATGGCCTGGGCGTCCGCGCGCAGCACCACGTCGTAGTGGGGCGCTGATTCGCTCGGCTTGC
>Ga0335083_10003342_pt1 | contig 20871 bp, 19 predicted proteins | sample Lox_Sample_42_FD_206716 | JGI IMG/M metagenome (GOLD analysis project Ga0335083, IMG submission 206716) | Soil microbial communities from Loxahatchee National Wildlife Refuge, Florida, United States - Lox_Sample_4.2 | ecosystem: Environmental > Terrestrial > Soil > Wetlands | place: USA...
AGCCTGGAACTTTTGGCTGTCCTGCAGGAACTGCTTCATGGCATTGACGGGATCAACCGCTGCCAGCGCCAAGGTCGGAGGAGTAGGAGCATTCGAATTCTCCGCCATGAAGCCGAGAAGACGGTGGATGCCTTCGGTCTCCGCATCGGAGGGTAGCAGGGGAGACTCTTGGGGACCCGCTTGCACGCTATTCAGAACCTTCAACAATTCCGAGGAATCCGTGGTTACCCCTTGCAACATGCGCAAGCGCGAGGCCAGAGTGAAAATCGCGACGCGCGTACTGGGAGGAATTGTCTTCAGATACTTGATCATCTGAGAGTGGACGTATGCTTGATCGAGTGCGGGCGTGTTCATCGCGTCTAACAGCAGTACGTTCACGGAATCAGCAGTCTGCGTCAGGGGGAAATTGGTGTAGACGTGAGGCGGCAGAGTTGGCAACTTGACTTGGGTCGGCGGTGCACCGTGGTGCTCTTCGAAGGTGGAGATGGTCTGCGGCTTGCCGTCTTCGAGGACTTGAAAGTCGTTTTTTTGCAACCCGGTGACCGCCTCTCCTTTGCCGTTGGTCACGACCACATCGACAAGTACCAGTCGGACTTTAGTCCTAATCGTCGCGGTGGTATTACCGGAGTCGGGTGCGGCGGTTTGAGAACGAAGGGCGACGGCCGAGAGCAATGAAGTGAGACAAAGGAATCGGAGGGAACGGGGAAGATGCATAACCAGCCTTCTTGAACCTGAACGTTATCACAGGAGCAGCAGTCTTTGGAGCCCGTGCCTCATTTTGCATACAATCGAGCGGTCAGGGTGACCCAGATTGAACGTTTTGCAGGAGAACGATATGGCGAACGACCGCGGGTTGGTTCAGGTGGCCAGTCATTATTCATTCGACGAAACGCTGAAGAGGCTGCAATCGGCTTTTCGCGAGAAGGGCCTGCAGGTGTTTGCTGTGATCGATCACAGCGGCGAGGCCGCGAAGGTTGGATTGACGATGAGGCCGACGAAGGTGTTGATCTTCGGAAGTCCGAAGGGTGGAACGCCGCTGATGGTGGCGGCACCCAGCCTGGCGATTGATTTGCCGCTGAAGGCTCTGGTGGCGGAGGACGCTGCCGGCAACGTTTCGGTGACATACAACGATCCGCAGTACTTGAAGGATCGCCATGGCGTGCCGGACGAGTTGATCAAGAATCTTGCGGGGGCGGGCGTTGTGATCGGGAAAGCTGTGGAATAATGCTGGCGGCATCGGGGAGGGTGGGGTGGAGAATCCCAATCGGGCGCGTGACCATCTGGCGAATGAACGGACATTTCTCGCCTGGGTACGGACTGGGGCAGCGATTGTCGTGTTCGGATTTGCGATTGGCCGGTTTGCGATTGCCATCAAGCAACTGACAGAGTTGCAGGGTCATCCGGTGCGGACAGCGGGGATTTCGGTGTGGCTGGGGTCGTTAACAATTGGCGCTGGAGTGCTCTTGGTCGTCGCGGGGTTGGGGAGGTATCGGAAGACGCGGGCTCAGTTGGACGAGGGGACTTTTGAGCCGGCGGGGTTTGCGCTGGATCTGATTACGATTGTGACGGTGGTGTTTGGGCTGGCGCTGGCGGGGTATTTGATTTATGCGGAGAAGAGTTTGGGGTGAGCGCAGGCAGGGCTAAAGCCCTCGTCTTTCTGGAACTCCAACGCGGCCCTTGAAGGCCGCTCTTTCGTGATGGTGAGTGCGTGTTACCGGAGATTATGGCGAACGATCAGGAAAAAGAGGCGGCGGCGCGGGCTAGTTTACAGTTTGTTAAGGATGGGCAAGTCGTTGGACTCGGGACCGGGTCGACGGCGGCTTACTTCATTAAGCTGCTGGGCGAGAAGGTGAAGAATGGGCTGCGGGTGCGAGGCATCCCGACATCGGATCGGTCGCGAGAATTGGCGGAGAGCCTCGGGATTCCGTTGACCACGCTCGACGAATGCCAGGAGATCGCCGTCACCGTGGATGGAGCGGATGAAGTGGATCCGCAGCTGCGGTTGATCAAGGGCGGAGGCGGAGCGATGCTGAGGGAGAAGATTGTAGCATCGGCCACAAAGCAACTCGTAATTGTGGCGGACGCGACGAAGCAGGTGCCCGTGCTGGGAAAATTTCCGCTGCCGGTTGAGGTGATCCCGTTTGCACAGGCGCTGGTGGCCAAGCGGATTACGGCTCTAGGTGCACAGGTGTCGGTGAGAACGAATGCTGACGGGAAGGTATACGTGACCGATGAGAGGAATCACATTCTCGATTGCCGCTTTGGGCAAATTCGAGATGCCGACCTTTTAGCTCGGCAACTGAGCGAGATGCCAGGTTTGGTCGAGCACGGATTGTTTATCGGGATGGCGAGTGTAGCCTTGTTTGCGCGGGGCAGCGAGATTTTGCAGTTGAGAAGATAGTCTCAGGGGCGAAAGCCGGTAGGCATTGTGAGTATGCAAGCGCAGCTCGGAAGTACTGCGCCACACAAAGGCAAGAGAAGAGTTTATTGAGCTGCCGGTAAAGGCGAGGAGAGGCAGGCGAGCATTGCTCGCACTCGACGGGAGAATGCCGTCCCCACACGAGTCTTTATTTCTCCACACGAACCTATAGAAGGATGGAATGGCTGCTGGACCACAAGTACGCGGGTCGGGTGGACCGTCGCGCAGGCGGGTGCCGCGTTTCCTTTTGCAGGCACCCTTGGATGTGACGGTGTTGCGGTCGGGAGTTCCCGATACTCTGCCGGGGCGATCGGTGAACGTGTGCGAACGCGGAATCTCGGCGGTGTTGGCGGGCGAATTGGTTCCCGGCGAGGCAGTGGGGATTGAAGTGCAACTGCCGCCGGTGGCGGATTCGCTGCGGATGCGGGCCATGGTGCGCTATCAGGACAAGCTGCGCTGCGGGTTCGAGTTTTTCGGGTTATCGGTCGAGCAGCGAGCCGCCATCCGAGAGTGGGCAAAAGAATCTAGGGCAGAGACGGAGACCGTTCCGGTTCATGCGGTTGAAAAAACGGGAACGGGTAGCGGCGGAGTAAAAGGAACAGGAGGTTCGGGGGGCGGGAACGAGCCGAAAAAGAAACGACATTGGGTGGCTTTGGCTGTGGTCCTGACCTGCGCGGCGATTGCTGCGGGAGTGTTCTGGTGGCGTTGGAATCGCGGGTGGGACGAGTTGGAGTCGGAGTTGAAAGTCCGGCAGGTCGCGTTGGCGCGGAAGCCGCAGGCGCAGGTTCCGGCGGTAATGATGGAGAAGTTGCTGGTGCACAAAGTGGAGCCGACATACCCGCCAGAAGCGCGGAAAGAGAATCTGCAGGGGATCATCGCGCTGGATATTGTCGTCGGGCGGGATGGGTCGGTGGTGAGTATGCATCCGTTGAACGGTCCCGATGTGCTGGCGCGGGCGGCGATGGACGCGTTGCGCTGGTGGAAGTTTGAGCCGTATCGGGTAAATGGAGACCCGGCGGTGGTGGAAACCACGGTGGCGGTGGAGTTCAAGTGATAGCTTCCGGAACCCGGCTTCTGGGAAATTTTCCCGCCGCAGACTCTTTAGCAGCAAGCATTTTCAACATGTCGGAAGGCACCCGTTTATTGGACAGCGTATTCCGGACATCAAGAGCGGGAAGTCCTTTTAGTTTCTTTTCTTCCGCAGGGCCCGTAGCACCGTGGTGCCGCTGATGGCGAAGCAGACGACGGATCCCAGAGCCGCCAGCAGCGAGACGCTGGCACTGAAGTGGAAGACGTCGGCGAAAACGGCAGCGATCGCGAGGATGAGTCCGGGAACGTTGAGCCAGAGCGGAGCGTGGACTTCGCTGCTGGCGGCATCCTTGCGAAGCCGAAGTTGAAGCAGAAGAGCGGCGAGACCGATCGCAGCAACGACCACGAGAGCGAGCGGGCTGGAAAATGCGGAACGGCTTGTATAGATCACCACCAGAGCGAGCGCGAGTAGGAGCAGGCCGGCGGCGATGATGCTCCAGCGCCGAGATTTCGGCTCTGGAGCCGGATTGGAAGCGGCGTCGGGCAAAGAGTTCCGTCCCAAGTTATACAGGGCGGAGTGGTGGTTTTCAAATCATTGGACCCGCCCTCCTAGTTTTGTTGCAACTTCTTCCGTGCGAGTTCTTGCGCAGTCTTCAGCGCATCGGCGGCCTTGACTTTCACATCCGGCTCGACCCCAGTCCCTTCCCAGTTCGTGTTTGAGATGGGGTTGATTGCTCGTATGCCAGGAATCAAGATTGTGAAGTGATCGTCAATGCGATGCGGCATTCCCATGCGACCACGGCCCGAGGTTGTCTCGCCTACGAGGGTGGCCCGGTTGAGCATTTTCAGGTCGTAGCTGAAAGCTTCGGCTGCAGAGAAAGTCGTGTGTGAAGTCAGCACGAGGACTGGCTTGTCCGCCAGTCTGTTTCCGGGAACCGGCGGCAAGGTCCAGCTTTGCTCGGTAGTATTGTCGCCCCGGTTGTAAAAGTCATTCAGGTGCGTGGGATGATCGAACAAGTAGGTAGCGATGAGAGCCACCATGTTTGCGTAGCCACCACGGTTATTGCGCAAATCAAAGATGATGGCATCGGCATGGTTCAAAGAATTGATCGCCGCGACAACCCTTGCCTTGCAGACCGAAGCGTCGGGGAACTGATTGAATTTCAGGTAGCCGATGTTGTGAGGTAGTATCCTGACCGCCTCGATCGAGCAGTTATTTCCTTCCATTTCCTTCCGATAGAGCGCCACATCCTGCGAGGTGGGCGCTGGCGACGAGACCGCGCTGTAGACCATCGCCACATGCTTGTCGTGGCTAGCCTCCGTCATTTGCCTTGTCAGGAGACCGGCAAAAACCTCACCGTCCGTTGCCGCATCGTCATCGCCGTTATTGTCGTGCGCCAGCAGAGCAGTGGTCATTTTCGGCGCGGCGTTCTGATCGATGTAGTACTTCGCCAGCATTGCAATCGCGCCCCGAATTATTCGTTGCCGGTCGGTTGCAGTCAGCTGCAAGCCTTCGGCTAGAGGCGCGCTTCTGACGGCGGTCCCACTCTGCACGTTCGACGGCTGACCGTGCAATGGACCAACGCTGGTGTGGTCGAGAAGGGGGACGGCCTGCGCCGCGAGATCGTTCGCAATGGCAGACTGCGGGACTAGAGCGGGCTTCGGCGTCGTGTCGGTTCCCGCCGTACGCACCGCACCGGAACTCACCTGGGACCACGCAGGTGGACCGGGTGCAGGTCGGGGCATTTGGGTCGGGAGGGTACCGGACTGGGACGCTCGTTGATCCGGCTGAATTCTTGCTGGCACGTGTGCGGACGAAATAGGAACAGTCGATGAGCCGGCCGGCACTTTGCTCACCGAGCTTGGTGGGGCGGCTGTCTTCTGCGGACTCGCGCCACGAGCGACGTCGGCGTTCCTTTCGATGGGTGGCTGGCTGTCGGACTGAACTTCCGGAATGCGGACACGCAGGGCATGGATCCAGCTGTATCTGATTGCGAAACAGGTCAGGCAGAAGACAGCCGTCGACAGAACCAGGCCATGAATCACAGCACCAGCACGAGGCCGAAAAGGATCGAGGCTATAGAAGGATGGGATACCGTCGGGAGCGGGCTGATGAGTGGGAGAGATTTCGTGCCAGAATTCCGAACGCATTGTCCACTGCCTCACCAAGGACACTACGCCATCCGCCAGGAGTTTTAGCGCGTCCGATGTCTTCGCCGTGTCCTCAAAGATCGAAAGCATCTCGTCGGCGAATCGTTTACGGAAGGCTGGCGGGTGCAGATGGAGCACGCAGCGGTATGTAAGCCGAAGCATTAGGTCCTCCGAGGTTTGGCGGCCTGTAAACGCGAGCGCGCCTCGCGGACGACTTCGCCAAGCCGGTCCGTCTCCGCGATCAGAACGGCGCGGCCGAGAGAGGTGAGACGGTAATAGCGGCGTCGGGGATCATCGTCGCCCGGACGTCGCCCTCGTTCCTGCACGAGTGTGTGCCGAATCAGCTTTTGAAGGTTGTCATACAGCGTGCCGGGGCCCAGGGTGTATTGTCCCTCGGACTGACGAGCTACCTCCTGCATTATGGCGTAGCCATGAAGATCGTCGGCGGCGAGAGAAAGCAAGATGTGGAGAGTCGCCGGAGACAGCGGAAGGAATTTGGAGACGTCGGCTTTCATGAGTCGGACTCCGGTATATCGTAATCCGAGTGAGGTGTCAAGAAATCTGTCTCATCTCATGCGCCGGGCAGAATGCGGCTGGCGCCGGCCAGCCACTCGGCGTGGCGGGGGACGCCATGGTTTACGGCGTAGAGGACGAGTTCGACGCGAGTGGAGATGCCGAGCTTGTCGAAGATACGGTTGAGATATTTCTTAATTGTGTGTTGGCTGAGATTGAGTTCGCCGGCAATCTCCCGGTTGCCGAGTCCTTCGGCTACGAGGGCAACGACTTGTTCCTCGCGCGGTGTTAGGAGGCTGGTGCCGCTGGCGTTAAGCACGCGCAGCGACGGGACTTCAGAGATGAGGTCCAGGATGTAGTTGAGATGTTCTGTGCTGGCCCAGATCTGTCCGGCGGCCACGCGGAGCAAGCACCTGCACAGCATCCGGAGGCTGGCGTCGGTGACGGGGAAAATACCGCGTGCGCCGGAACGGAACGCGCTGACCACCAGTTCGCGATCGCAAGTATCGACTAACAGTATCTTGGATATCTCGGGATAGGAGAGATGAAAGCGCCGCAGGGTCGTGATTGTCTCTGGGATCTCGGCGGGCGCGCCTAATGAGAGAAGGGCGATCCTCGGAAGCCTCATGGCGACGGACTGGAAGATGGAAATCATGTCCATGTGGCAGGTGGTGATGTGAAATTCGGAATGGCGGCGAAGGGCACTCGTTAGCAACTGCGATTGCATGCGGTTAGAGTCGGCGATGAGGACACCAAGAACATTCGTAGTGGTGGCGGGCGACAAGTGCATCAAATACATCTCCCTAAACGTTAAACAACGATGCGGCGATTGTAGGGAGGCGAAGTAGCATTCACAAGGAAACTGGTCACAAAAATGTGAGTGCGACTTTCAAAACGGGAATTATGTGTTCTGCGTTGGGTGAGCACAAACATCAGAGGAGTGGGCTGTGGAAACCTGCCCCCGGGAACCCCGGCCACACCCACCGGGTGGACGAAAGAAAGACTGTTGCGACGAGCATTCTCACCGGGCAGGGATGAAACTCCGTCTCCAAATTCCTGTGATGTCGCGAACATGCAAGCCTACTTTTGTGGGTACTACCAGGGGAGACGCGCTCCAGAGGTCTCTCCCGCACAGTCACGTCGGCAACATCCAACAAGCCGCTGATTTGAAGCAACGGCTTCGAGTACCGGCGGCGTTTCCCGTAAGGGGATCGCCGTCCACTCCGGTGGACGACACTTCTCATGCCTTGTTCGAATCCGGCAGCCAGCTTAACGTGCGCTGTAGAGAGTCACGCAAGTAGTGATGCTCCGCTGACCACAGCGCAAGAATCTATGAAGCGTTTATTCATTTTCGTTCGGTGCATTGCAACTGCTCTGGTGGTTTTCGATTTTGGTTCGGCCGCGTTTGCGCAGGGTGCGATGAAAGGCCTGAGCGGAAACAAGGAAACTTCCCAATCCAGCTTTACCGGGGCAGGAGCGGGAGGCAGTTGTACAACGGCCGCAAAACCCGGAAGGGCGGATGGCAAGGGAAACCTCTTACTCGGAGGGGAACGCCATCCGCTCTACCGGTTACGACCCAGTGACGTGGTGGAGATCAGTTTCACCGTGGCTCCGGAATTCAATCAGACTCTGACCGTGCAGCCAGACGGCTACGTGATGCTGAAAGACGCCGGGATGGTCGAGGTCCAAGGACTGAATCTCGAAGAGTTCAGGGATGCGGTGCAGAAAGCATACGGGGGTTATCTACACGATCCGCAGGCAGCGGTCGTACTAAAGGAGTTTGAGCGGCCGTTCTTCATTGTGGGAGGGGAAGTGGGCAAGCCGGGCAAGTACGAGCTGCGGTCCGACACGACGGTGGCAGAAGCCGTCGAGATTGCGGGAGGGTTCACTCAGCAAGCGAAGCACTCGCAGGTCGTGTTGTTCCGCCGAGTGAATGACGATCTGATGGAGACCCGGCTGCTGAATCTGAAAAAGATGCTGAAGGAGAACGGCCTCAAGGAAGATGCGCATCTTGGGCCCGGTGACCTGGTGTTTGTCCCGCAGAATACGATCTCGAAAATCGCCCGCTTCGTGAGCAAGCCTTCCCTAAGCATGTATTTCAACCCCACCCAATTCTAAGAAATGACTTCTCCTCCTCGCATTCCGTCAAACGATGACCCACTCCGAGGGAGAGAACACGTACCCATCCCCACTCTGCGGGACCTGGCGATGGTGCTGTTCCGCCAGCGAAGGGTCTTCGTCTGCGTTGCGGGGGCGGTGCTGCTGGCAGCAGTCGTCTATGCCATCGCGGGGACAAAGTATCAGGCAAATATGAAAGTGCTGGTGCGGAGAGGGCGGGCGGATACTCCGGTCACAGCGGGGGAAAGCGCTCCGCTGGACTTGACCCGCATGGCGATCACAGAAGAGGAGCTGAATTCAGAGGTGGAGTTACTGCGGGATGACGAGGTTCTGCGACGAGTGGTGGAGGAGACCGGAGTCGGCGGGCGTGACTGGCTTCATTTTCTTCGGCTAGGCGAGGGAAAAGGCGAGCGCGAGGAGCGCGCGGCGCGGCGGCTCGCGAAGAAGTTGCAAGTAGAACCGGTGAAGAAGACGAACCTCATTGCAATCAGCTATGCGGCAGATGATCCGCGCGTGGCGGCGAAGGTGCTGCAATCGGTGGTGAATGCGTACCTGGAGAAGCATATGGAAGTACATCGCCCTGCCGGACAATTCCGCTTTTTCGATCAGCAGAGGGGAGAGTCCCGTCTGCAACTTGAGGAGGCCAAGGGGAAGTTGATCGAGTTCGCGGCGCGGCACGGAGTTGTCGAAGCAGCACAGCAGCGCGACTTGGCCCTGCAGAAACTGAGCGAGGTGGACGGGAACTACCGGCAGACCCGAATCGATCTGGAGGAGACGCAGCAGCGCGTGAAGGAACTCTCGGACCAGCTTTCCAAGATGCCGGAAAGGACGACCACGCAGGTTCGTATTTCCGACAACCCTGAACTGCTGAAGGCATTGAAGTCGAGCCTGCTGGATCTGCAACTGAAGCGGACGCAGTTGCTGACCAAATTCGAGCCTAGTCACCGCCTGGTCCTGGAGGTCGATCAGCAGATCGCGCAAGCTGAGGCCACGATCACGGCGGAAAACGCGTTGCCGCTGCGCGATGAGACGACGGACAAAAATGCGCACTATGAATGGGCGAAGACGGAACTGCAGCATGCGCAAGTGCAGTTGAAAGCCCTGCAGGCACGGGAAGCGGCGACGGCTGCGCAGGAATCAGCCTATCGGGCGATGGCACGGCAACTTGGAGACGATGCGGTCACTCAGGATGACTTGCTCAGCACGGAAAAGGCGGCAGAGGAAAACTATCTTCTTTATGTAAAGAAGCAGGAAGAAGCGCGGATGGACGATGCGCTCGATGAGCGCGGGATCGTGAATGTGGCGATTGCGGAGCATCCGGTGGTTCCGGCGCTACCGATGTGGTCGGCCTGGATGGTGCTGGTCGTCGGATTGGCCGCCGCGGGAGCGGCCGGTACGGGCGCGGCGTTCGTGGCGGACTATGTGGATCCCGCGTTCCGTACGCCGGACGACGTACTCGTGTATCTCGATTCGCCGGTATTGGCGTCACTCCCACGAAGGGCGAGAGGAAATCTTTCGGCATGACAGAGGATCGATGAGCGCGGAAGTCTTATTGGCGGAGACAGATTGGGTGGAGGATGTTCGTCCCGAGGGGAGAACCGTTTTCCACGGAGCGGCATGGAACCCGGAGGACTACGGCCGGGAGCAAATCCGGAGTCTGGTGCGGCAGGTCTTTCTTGCCGGCGGAAGGCGGACGGTGCGGCAGGTGGTGTTCAGCGCGCTCGATTCAGAGATGGATGTGAGGACCATCTGCATGCGCGTTGGTGTGGCCTTGGCGATCGAAACGGCAGGAAGCGTTGCGGTTGTGGGCTATCCGCACGGTTTGCGGCACACAGAGAAAGATCAGCCCGAGGGGGAAACGAACGTACCACTACGACAGTCCGCGACCCGGCTTCGCGGCAATTTGTGGTTGGTGCCGGCCGCGGAAAACCTTCGCAACGCAGTCGGATCGTTGCACGAGTATTTGACCGAGGTGCGCAGGGAGTTTGAGTACTCGATTGTAGAGGCACCGCCTCCCGGGGAATTGAACGAGACAACGGCCATGGCGCAGTTTGCGGACGGGGTCATTTTGATTTTGTCGGCTCATCGGACGCGGCGGGTGGTGGCGCGCAAGGTCAAGCAGATGCTCGAAGGCGCACACGCACGGGTACTCGGGACCGTGCTGAGCGACAGGATCTTCCCAATACCCGAAGGGATCTACCGGCGGTTGTAAAGCGCGGCACGGTGCAGTGGAACGGATTTGAAATGTCAACTCCTTCTGTACATCCCGAGCAAGCCAAGGCGCAAGTGGGCGACTGGGCCAGGTTGATTCCCGGCGATACGCCATCGCTTCGGGGCGGGAAGAAACCAGTTCAGTCGGTTCGAACCGGAGCGTCGGAAAAGGTGGCAGAGATTCTTTCGGGAGCCGAGGCGAAAACCCAGGCAAGTGCTCTGACTTTCCTTATGCCAGGCCCGCTGCAGAGGCGTGCTGGCTGGAGATGGATGCGCTCCATAGCAGCCGATTTTACTCTGGTTGCGTTGGACTGGCTGCTGGTTGGAGCGTCGTTGGTACCGCTGAGAATGTTGTACCCGCGTGTGCGCCTCTTTGCGTACGCAGCTGGAGCGCCCGTCTCTCTGCTGGGGATTGCCACACTTCATGCTGCCCTAATCACTCTGATGAACTACACCGAAGGACTGAATGAGGGAAGCAACGATCTGCGGAGGCAGGCTGGCATCATTGGAAAATCTGTATGGTGGGCCACCAGCGTATTGTGCCTGGCCTACGGCTTGCAGGGTGCTTCGTGGGCCATCTCGTTATTGTTTTGCGGGGCGGGTCTTCTTCACGTTGGCACCCTGGTGATGTGGCGATGGCAGACCCGACGTCCGCGACAGAGTGGAGAAGTACGGAACGTGTTGATCGTGGGAGCGGGAGTCGTCGGCCGCCGCGTCGCTTCTTTTGTGGAGGGGCATCCTGAAGAGGGGCGGACAGTGAGCGGCTTCCTGGACAACGAGCGGCCACTCGGGAACGGAGTGATCGGCCGGGTGAGCGACCTGGCCCGGATGGCGCGCACGGGATTTGTGGACGAAGTGATCCTGGCGGCGCCACACGATCGAAGGTTGACGGTGCAGGTTTTGCGCGAGGCGCGGCGACTGCGGCTGGACGTGGAGATGATTCCGGAACTGTTCGGGTGCAAACCCGTGGGCTTGGACTGCGAGCGCGTTGGCGACCTGCCGGTGATTTGTCTGCACGCGGAGCGATTGCCCGCAGCGGGGTTGATGTTGAAACGCCTGGTAGATGTGATGGGAGCCGGGTTGGCGTTGGTGGTGATGTCGCCGCTGCTGGTGATGATCGCGGGCCTCATCAAGCTGGATTCGCGGGGATCGGTTCTCTACCGTGCGCCAAGGGCGGGACGGAAGGGACGGCTGTTCCCCTGCTACAAGTTTCGCACCATGGTCAGCGATGCGGACGCGTTGAAAGATCGTCTGCGTCGCATTAACCAGAGGTCGGGTCCGTTTTTCAAGATCGCGGAAGATCCGCGCATCACGCGCCTGGGACGAATCCTTCGACGCTACAGTCTGGATGAATTGCCGCAACTTTGGAACGTGGTGAAAGGAGATATGAGTCTGGTCGGGCCCAGGCCGCATCCGCTGGACGATGTGGCGGGCTACGAGATCGAGCACCTGGCGCGCCTCGACGTGACGCCGGGAATCACCGGGCTCTGGCAGGTGACAGCACGCCGTGATGCATCGTTCCAGCGAGGTATGGAGTTAGATCGGGAATATATCCGGACGTGGAGTCTTCGGTCGGATATGCGAATTCTGTTAAGAACGGTTCTGGCCGTGGTGCGGGGGAGTGGGGACTGATGGAGTCGGCCTCGCTCAGGGCAACGCCTGGTGGGATCGGAGTCGGTTTCTCTGCGTGGACAGTAGGAGCCATTCTGCGTCCGCTGCAGGTGTCGATGGCCGCACCGTCTCTATGGTTTCTCGCGGCGCTGACGGCGATGCTGCTGCGGCATCCGGATGTGGCGTTCTATGAGATTGACCGTGTCGCATTCGGGTTCCTTGTGCTCGGAGTGGTGGGACGCGGGATAGTTCTGCGGGAACGGCTGTTCGTGGTCGAACGCGTCACTTGGCCCATGATCGGGCTGACGGTGCTGGCCGTCTTCAGCGTAATTGGGCGGCCGTTCGACAACGAGACGTGGAGCTTGCTCGCTTCGAAGTTCATTGTTCCGTTCGCGCTGTTTCATCTGGCGGGATTGGTCTTCTCCGAAGAACGCCGGTTCCGCCAGTTTGAGGTGTTTGCGCTGGTCGTGCTGGCGTACCTGAGCTTCACGGCGATCGCATTTCTGGTGGATGCGCGCTCCCTGATTTTTCCGCGCTTCATTCTCGATGAGAGTCTCGGGTTTCACGCCGATCGGGCGCGCGGGCCGCTCTTGCAGGCGGTGGCCAACGGCGTATCCCTGAACATGCTGGGAGTGCTGGCTCTGCATGCCTACCGGCGGGGCAGCGCGCGGGGAGTGAAAATCGTAGTGCTGTTGTCCTCACTGCCAATTGCGATCCTGGCCACGATGACGCGGGCAGTCTGGTTGTCGTTCGTCGGAACGGTGGTTGCATTGATTTTTCTTTCGGAGAATCGGACGCTGCGCCGCGCCTGTGCGGCGATTGTTCTGATTGCAGGAGTGGGACTGGCCGCGGCAATGAGTTTCCACGAATTTGGGAGTGCGTTGTGCGACCGATTGGAGGAGCGAGGGCCGGTCGAATATCGCGAGGCGGTCTATGCCGGTGGCTGGCAGATGTTTCTGGAGCGCCCCCTTACAGGATGGGGCTTTCACCAGATGCCCGCCGAGTTGCCGCGGCATGTTAGCGGGTACAACGAGAAGGTGCTGTACCCGCACAACACCTATCTGGAATTGCTCGTGGAGCACGGGATTGCGGGGCTTGCACTGTATCTCTGGCTGATGTGGGAAATGTGGCGGCTGGGAAGAGGCAAAATTCCAGGTGGCGAAGCGCGTGGCTTCCTCGATCAGCATTTTCACCGGATGTGGCCGATTCTGTTGGCGGTGTATTGGATAAATGCCGCCATGGTCGTCATGAGCTATCAATTTGTGAACGGGTTGTTGTTCACACTCGCTGGAATGCTAGCCGCACAGCGCCGCCGGGCGGACGAGGGCCAACCGTGCTGACCGTCGCGTATCTTGCCAACCAGTTTCCCTCCGCTGTTGAGCCTTACGTCACCGAAGAGATTGTAGAGCTACGGCGGCGAGGTATTCGCGTAATCGCAGGGAGCGTGCGAAAGCCGCGACTGGATCCATCGTTCGTCCAGTCTCAGCCAGAAATTGTGCTGCAACCGCTTTCGGCACTGGTTCTGCTGCGCGCCCTTTGGCTCTGCTTGCGTAAATCGAACAGGATTTCAACGCTGATCGCGCGAGTCGTTTTCCGCGGTGGAGAAGGACCGCTGAAGCGGCTGAAGGCGTTGGCGCACACCTGGCTCGGAGCTTGTTATGCAGTCCTGCTGCAAGGTCAAGGGATCGATCATATCCATGTCCATCATGGATATTTCGGATCGTGGATCGCGATGGTAGCGGCACGGCTTTCGGGCGTGGGATTCAGCATGACGCTCCACGGGTCGGATTTGTTGCTTCATGGAACCTATCTCGACGTGAAACTCGAGAACTGCTCGTTCTGCTTGACAGTCTCGGAATATAACCGGCGTTACATTCTCGATCGTTTTTCTACGGTGGGCGCGGCGAGAGTGCTGGTGTCTCGGTTGGGTGTGAATGTATCCGAACGCGATACGTGTCCCGTTCCCAAGTTGAAAACGGCTGACGATCCATTCACTCTCGTGGCTGTCGGAAGGCTGCATGCAGTGAAGGATCATGCATTCCTCGTGCGAGCCTGCACGCAACTTCACGATCTTGACGTGAGTTTCGCCTGCCTGATCGCTGGGGAAGGGCCAGAGCGACGGAGTCTCGAGTCAGAGATTCGACAGTCCGGTCTGGAAGGGCAAGTCACGCTGCTGGGGCATGTAGCGCGTGAGCAAATGGACTCCTTGTATGACCGGGCCGATGTCGTTGTGCTGACGAGCCGGAGCGAGGGTATTCCTCTGGTGCTGATGGAGGCCATGGCTCGTGGGAAGATCGTGCTGGCTCCAGGAATCACAGGGATTCCTGAGCTGGTGATTCCCGGGAAGACAGGGTTTCTGTACCAACCGGGATCATTGGCGGATTTCGTCGACAGATTGCTCTTTATCCGTTCGCGGACGCAGATGCCCGATCATCCCGAGCTTCGTCCGTACCTTCCGTCGGCTGGCCGGCAACTGGACTGGGTTCGGCACGCAGCACAGGCTCAGGTACGACACAATTTCAATCGCAGCAAGAACCTCGAGGCATTCGGCGAGTTATTTCTACAGCGGATCGCCCCGCAGACAGAGAGCATTGCCGATGAGAGTTTTGTATTGCAACAAATATAACTATCCATTCAGCGGCACGGAAGTGTACCTGTTCGAGTTGATGGAACTGATGCGAGCACAGGGCCACGAGGTGGCACTATTCTCCATGGCCGATGCACGCGGGAAGCCGACTCCATACGATCGCCACTTCGTGCCACATGTCGACTTCAAGGCAAAGGCGGGGCGGTGGCTGAAGGCCAAGCAGGCGGGTCACGCGATCTACTCTCAAGAGGCACGGCGCCGGATCCGGGCGATGATCGAAGAGTTCCGGCCCGATGTTGCTCACGTGCGGAATATCTACCACCACTTGTCGCCGTCAATTCTCTGGGAACTCAAAGCGCACGGCGTCCCGATTTTGTATCACCTGAACGACTTCAAGCTCTTGTGCCCAAGCTACAACCTGGTATCGCAGGGAAAGGCCTGCGAGGCGTGCAAGGGCGGTGAATTCTGGCACGTGGCGGGCGCGAAGTGTTATCCGGGAACGGGCGCGCGGATCACTCTGATGGCCGAGGCATATATTCACCGCTGGTTAGGGACGTACCGCAAATGCGTGGATCTGTTCCTCGCGCCCAGCCGGTTCGTTCGCGACAAGTTTATGGAGCACGGCTGGGATGGCAGCAGATTTGAGGTGCTGCCACATTTTCAACAGGTTCACGGATTGCCGGATGAACATGTCGAGCACGAGCCGTCTGTTCTGTATTTCGGCAGGTTGTCGGCGGAGAAGGGTGTCGATGATTTGTTGCATGCGATGCAGAGTGTTCCACAGATGCGGTTAATCGTTGCCGGCGACGGGCCGCAACGAAGCGCGCTGCAGGAATTGGCAGTATCTCTCCGATTGTCGAATGTGAAATTCGTGGGCCAGGTTGGAGTTAAGGAGAGGGACTCTCTGATCGCCAGATCACGGTTTACGGTCTTGCCATCCCATGCGTACGAAACGTTAGGCAAGACGATCCTGGAGTCATATGCCGAGGCGCGTGCGGTTATTACCACAGACTTGGGATCGAGGCGCGAGCTGGTTCATCAGGGCGAGACCGGACTGCTTTATCGGACGGGAGATGTCAATCAGCTCGCCGAAGCGATTGAGTCGCTAAACTCTGCGCCGGAACTGGCGGATAAGATGGGGCGCGCGGGATGGGAGAAGGTCCGCCGGAACCACACACAAGAGGCTCACTATCGGAAGCTACTGAATTTGTATGAGGGGTTAGTTGCTGGAAAGGCGAAACAGTCTCAGGGGCTTGTTTCGATGCCTTCGCGGGCGAGGCGGGCGTCTGCGACTCGAAACAACAGCCTTAGCGTGAATCGGGGGCGACGGAAACTGCGAGTAGCGTTCATCGGCGGGCGAGGCGTCATTTCGAAGTACAGCGGGATCGAAACTTATTACGAAGAAGTAGGAAAACGGCTTGTGCAGATGGGGCACGAGGTTACGGTGTATTGCCGCAACTATTTCACGCCAGAACTCGCGGAGCACAACGGCATGCGGTTGGTGCGGTTGCCCACGATTCGGACGAAGCACTTGGAAACGGTCATTCATACACTGTTCAGCACGGTGCATGCGCTTACGCAGGGTTTTGACGTGGTGCACTATCACGCGTTGGGGCCAGCGTTGTTTTCGTTTCTGCCGCGGCTACTGCGAAATAAGACTGCAGTCACTGTGCAAGGTCTGGACTGGCAGAGAAAGAAATGGGGACGGCTGGCCTCAGCCGTGCTGCGTCTGGGAGAGCGAGCCTCGGTCCGGCTTCCCAATGCAACCATGGTCGTATCAGGCACTCTCCAAGGACGATACCGCGAACTCCACGGCATAGAAGCGATTTATGTGCCGAACGGCGGAGTGTTGCGGGAGCGGAGCGAGCCAAAGGCGATTCTCGAATGGGGCCTCGATCCCGGCAAGTATGTGCTATTCCTGGGCAGATTCTCGCCGGAAAAAGGGTGCCATTTGCTGGTGGAGGCGTTTGAGCAGATTGACACCGATGTGAAGCTGGTGATGGCGGGCGCAGCGAGCTACTGTGACGACTACAGCCGCGAGTTGCGAACGCACGCCAGTGACCACATCCGGATGCTGGACTGGGTCTCGGGCGACGCTCTCGACGAACTGCTAACCAATGCGATGGTATTCGTCTTGCCGTCGGACCTGGAGGGGCTATCGTTAGCTTTGCTGGACGCCATGGGTGCTGGTTTATGTGTGCTAACCAGCGATGTTCCAGAAAACTGCGAGGTGGTCGATGGCGCGGGGTTCACGTTCCGGCGCGGAAGCGCACCAGACCTGGCGGAACGGCTGCGTTTCTTGATCGCAAATCCAGCCGTGCGCGACGCTGCTGGGAGAACCGCAAGGATCAGAATCGCAGAACAGTATCAGTGGCAGAAGGTCACCGAGGAGATCGAGAGCGTCTATCTGACGATGTTGGGCATGGAGTTGACGGAATCGGTGGCCAAGAGGCCAAGCACCAGAGCCGCAGCAGCCGGCGCTGCGGAGGGAACGGAGCGGCGCGCAGTATAGGTCAGTTGCGCTCGGGCGCTGTGGCGCTTGCGTCGATTTGCTCGGAAAAACTCTTTGCGAGAAGCGAGCACTGTCCGCGCCGTTCCTAGCATGGCGGAGACCATAGTAGGTAACAGGGAACATAACTCTTGTGAACGGAGGACGGGCTAATCCCGTCCTTTTTTATTACAATCAAAGCCTTGGCTTTTGACCAGGATGTTGTCGTTACCCTCGGAAGCCAGACACGTCTCGCATGCGAACACCTATTTTGGTAACCGGGGGCGCTGGGTTCATCGGCTCCAATTTCGTTCTGCAGCAAATGCAGGCGGAGGCGTCGTCCGTAGTGAACCTTGACAAACTCACCTACGCGGGAAACCTGCACAATCTTGACGCCATCGCGTCGGACGGGCGGCACAAATTTGTCCAAGGGGATATTGGCGATCGTGCCCTGGTTCGTCAGCTTCTAGGTGCGCACCATCCGTTGGCGATCGTTCACTTTGCAGCTGAAAGTCACGTGGACCGTTCGATTCGCGGTCCGGAAGATTTCGTTCGCACAAATATCGACGGGACGTTCGCATTACTCGAAGAGACTCGGGCCTACTGGAGCGCGCTGACGGACGAAGAAAAAAAGAGCTTTCGCTTCCTGCACGTTTCCACCGACGAAGTATTCGGCTCGCTTGGCGCGGATGATCCGCCATTCAGCGAAATTACCCCCTATGCACCGAACAGCCCATATGCGGCGTCGAAGGCCGCGTCCGATCACCTAGTGCGGGCTTACCATCACACTTATGGATTGCCGACGTTGACGACCAATTGCTCGAATAATTATGGGCGATTTCAGTTTCCGGAGAAGTTGATTCCTCTGATGATCCTGAACGCGCGCGGTGGAAAGGCCCTGCCCGTCTATGGCGACGGCATGAACGTCCGCGACTGGCTCTATGTGGAGGATCACTGCGAGGCCATTGCTACTGTGCTGGAGCGCGGGCGTCCAGGAGAAACCTACAACATCGGCGGCTGGAACGAGAAGCCGAATCTCGAGATTGTTCGGCTAATCTGCGATCTGCTTGATGAGATGGCGCCGCGTGCTGGTTCCCGTCGTGACTTGATCACATTTGTGAAGGACCGTCCGGGGCACGATCGCCGTTACGCCATGGACGCGCGCAAAATTGAACGCGAGCTGGGATGGAAACCGAAGGCCACGTTTGAAAGCGGGATTCGCGAAACGGTTCGCTGGTATCTCGCCAATGAAGCCTGGGTGCGCGATGTGACGAGCGGAAGCTATCGCCAATGGGTGGCCACGCACTACTCCGGATAGACGAAACCGCGCGAAGACCGATCAAATATGGAAGAGACCACACACTACAAGGGCATTATTCTGGCGGGAGGAGCGGGCACGCGCCTGTACCCGGTGACGCAGGTCATGGGGAAGAGTCTGCTGCCGGTGTACAACAAGCCCATGATTTATTACCCCCTCTGCACGCTGATGCTGGCGGGAATCCGCGACATCCTGGTGATTTCCACGCCTGATGATACGCCAAAGCTTCAGGCGCTGCTGCAGGACGGGAGCCAGTATGGAATTCGTCTGCGGTATCAGGCGCAACTTAAGCCGGAAGGTATCGCGCAAGCGTTTCTGCTCGGGCAGGAATTTCTGAGTGGTAGTCCTTGTGCCCTGGTGTTGGGGGACAACATTTTCTACGGGCACGATCTGGCGAAGGATCTGCGGGGAGCTGCGAAGAAAGTGCAGGGCGCGCGGGTCTTCGCGTATCCGGTGCATGATCCAGAGCGATACGGAGTGGTCGAGTTTGATGCGGGCGGGCAGGCACTGAGCATTGAGGAAAAACCAAAGCACCCTAAGTCGCGGTACGCCGTCACCGGGCTCTACTTTTACGATGCCCAGGTTGTAGAGATTGCGAAATCATTGAAGCCGAGCGCGCGCGGCGAACTCGAAATTACAGATGTCAACCGGACCTACCTTGAAAAAAGGCAACTAGAGGTTGTGGTGATGGGGCGGGGCATGGCCTGGTTGGATACGGGGACGCATGAATCGTTGATGGACGCATCGCTTTACATTCAGGCGATCGAAAAGCGGCAGGGGCTGATGGTGGCGTGTCCTGAGGAAATTGCATACCGCTCTGGCTACATCACTGCGGCGCAAGTAGAAAAGATCGGGAGCATGATGAAGAACAGCAGCTACGGGGCTTACCTGCTACAGCTCTTGCGCGAGAGGGTATTCTGACCGCGGATTCCGCGGTCGTGCATGCCATGGATGCGATCAAGAAAATTCCGACTTCCTTGCCGGGTGTTGTCATCCTGGAGCCACGCGTATTCGGCGACGAGAGGGGTTTTTTCCTCGAGAGCTACAACGAAAAGGCGTTTGAGGGACTGGGGATCAGGGAGCGGTTCGTTCAAGACAATCATTCCGGTTCGCGGCGGAACGTGCTGCGCGGCCTGCACTACCAGATCAAACAGGCGCAAGGGAAATTGGTGCGGGCTGTGGAAGGGGAAATTCTGGATGTTGCGGTCGATGTGCGCCGCAGTTCTCCCACGTTTGGCGGATGGGAAGCGGTTGTGTTGTCGGGCGAGAATAAACGCATGCTCTGGATCCCAGCAGGATTTGCGCACGGATTCCGCGTAATCTCCGAGAGTGCGCAGGTTCTGTACAAGGCGACTGACTACTACGCGCCGGAGCATGAGCGCACGCTGGCCTGGAATGATCCCGATCTGAAAATTGACTGGAAGGTGGATGGCGATCCTATCGTGTCCGCAAAAGATCTGCGGGGCGTTGCGCTTCGCGACGCTGAAACGTTCGAATAGCGGAATGGACGATCATTGAAATGAAGGCAATGGTTCTTGGCGCCTCCGGACTGCTCGGCAAGGTGCTGATGCGAGAGTGGACGCGCGATGAGGTTGTAGGCCTGTCGTCGCGTGACGTGGACATTCGGGATGCGGACAAAGTGCAGGAAGTATTGCACAGGGCTCGCCCCGAGTGGGTCGTGCTGGCGGCCGCATATACCAACGTCGACGACTGCGAGAGCCATCCTGAGCTGGCGATGGCCGTCAATCGCGATGGGCCTGTGAACGTGGCTATGGCTGCAAAAAGGTTCGGCGCGAAGCTCCTGCTCATCAGCTCTGACTACGTTTTCGATGGGAAAAAGACATCGCCTTATGAGACGGGAGACGTGCGCAATCCACAGAGCACTTATGGACGATCTAAAGCTGAAGCAGAAGTTCGCCTGTTGGAGGTTTTGCCGGAATGTTGCATCGCACGGACCTCGTGGTTGTTCGGACCAGACGGGAAGTGTTTTCCGGATACGATTCTGAAACTTGCAGCGAATCGGCCGACCTTGGACGTGGTCGATGACCAGCGCGGGTGCCCAACCTATTCCGTGGACTTATCGAGGGCAATCATCGGATTGTGCCGCAACCAGGCGAGAGGCATTGTGCACGTAACGAATGCGGGTGACTGTTCATGGTTTGAGTTTGCCCGAGAGATTGTGAAAGGCGGAGGCTTCGCGACCGCAGTGCGTCCAGTGAGCAGCCAGCAGATGGCGCGTCCTGCGCCGCGTCCGGCCTACTCTGTTCTTTCGCCGAAGAGCCTGCACGAATATGGGATGACGATGCCCACCTGGCAAGATGCGCTCCAGCGCTATCTTCAGGAACGCAAGAACTAAGGGCGCCGTCGGGGCGTTGCTTCGCCTCGGCTGGGGCTGTTACGATTCGGCGGGGTTCTCGCCCATTGAA
>Ga0335083_10003343_pt1 | contig 20870 bp, 23 predicted proteins | sample Lox_Sample_42_FD_206716 | JGI IMG/M metagenome (GOLD analysis project Ga0335083, IMG submission 206716) | Soil microbial communities from Loxahatchee National Wildlife Refuge, Florida, United States - Lox_Sample_4.2 | ecosystem: Environmental > Terrestrial > Soil > Wetlands | place: USA...
CGATGTTCATGGCGCTCCCGTGGCGAGGCGCTCGGCGCGCTCCTTGATCCCGAGCAGCATCTTGCGCTCCATCAACAGGGACGCCGGCTCCATCGGGATCATCCCGAGCCGCGCCGCCACGGTCGGGAGCCGGAAGCGGTTGCGGCTGATCAGCCGCGTCGCGCCGCTCTGCTCGGCGAGGACGAACGTCCACACCCAGTTGCCGTCCCCCGAGCGCCATGCGAGCACGCGGCCGGGATCGACGAGCTCGAGGCGCATGCGATTCGCGCCGTAGGCGATCGTGTCCCCCACCTCGGGATGCTGAAAGTCCGGCAGCACCTCGTCGACGCTGTGCATGCCGAGGCCGAGCAGGTTCTCGATCCAGTCGTACGTGTAGGCGCCGCCGCGCGGTGCCGGCCCCATCTGCGCGATCCAGGGCCACACCGCGTCCGGCGGCGCATGGATGTCGATCGCACGGGTCGCGACACCGTCGGCGTCCTCGAGCAGCTCGTCCCCCGGAAGCCGTGCCGAGGCCTCCGCGCCGGTCGCGCCCCACGTGAGGATCGGCCGGCGCAGGACGCGGCCGTAGACGACGGCGAGCGCCGTCGCGACCGCGGCGTTACGACGGAATCGTCTCGTGGACCGGGAACTCCTTCACGTCCGGCGCGCCCTGCGGCTCGAGACCCGCTGCCGCCATCCCAGGCCCGATCGAGCCTTCGAAGTAGGCGTCGAAGTCCGCGCGCGACTCCCAGAAGTCGATGATCCCCCAGCCGCCGTCGATCGGCCCGGAAGCGTGGAAGACGAGCCCTTGCGGCGTCTTCCGGTCGGGGTTGACGTGGTCATGGGCGTGGTCGAACTCCTCCGCCGTGACGCCGGGAAGCTTGATGCGAATGCCGATCACCAGGGTGCTCCTCTCCGTTTCGAACGGGTTTGCGCGTCGAACCTACTACGCCCCCGCGCGCGCGTCACGCGGCTCGCCGGCCCGCTCGAGGATCTCCTCGACCACCGGCGTCTTGGCATCGGCGTACTCCTGCATGTGAGCCCACGGCCGGCGCGCGAGATCGCGCTTGGTCCGCTCGTAGAACGCCCGGTCCTCCGGGTCCTCGCGCAGGTGATCCCGGAAGCGCAGCATCCGGTCGATCTCCGTGCACCCCGCCGAGAAGACGTGCAGGTTCACATCGACGCCGGGGCCCTTGAACAGGCGGTGCTCGTGCCAGTCTCGCTCCCGGACCCGGAGCACGTACCCGGCCGCTTCGAGCGCCGGCACGTAGCCGTTCTCGTCGCGCGAATCCGCGACCACCAGCAGCACGTCGATACGCGGCTTGGCGGCGAGCCCGGGCACTGACGTCGAGCCGACGTGCGCGATCTTCAGCACGCGGTCGCCGAGTGCGCTACGGATGCGCGCCTCTTCCTGCTCGTACAGCACCGGCCACGCCTCGTCGTACTCGACGAGCTGGATCGGAGCAGTGAGCGCATCGCCGTCCGGCGCGACGAGGTCGCCGACACGCACCCGTCCGGGCGCAGCGACCAGGGCATGAACACCGAACGGGAGCGGTTCGGTCGTCTCGACCTCGCCCCGGTAGTCGGCGAGGGCGCCGAGCGTGTCGAGATCACGGATGCCGGTGCGCGGGTCCTGCGTGGTGACCGCGCAGCGGCCGACGTTCCCGGCCGGGACGACGACCGCCTCGCCGATGCGCATGCGCCGGCCGATCCACGCGTCCTCCGCGTGCGGCTCGAGCCCGGAGACACCGAAGTTCATCCGGAAGCGCCGCCCGTCGATCCCCTCGACGCCGAGGACACGCGCCATCGCCGCAAGCGAGCCCTCGCCGAGCAGGGTCGCGGCGCCGCTCCGTCCACGATCCGGCGCCGGGCGCTCGGGCTCGACCAGCCGGACCGGGATTCCGGCAACGCCGGAGAGCGCCTCGTCCCACGGCCCCGGCGCGAGCCGCGCACGCTTCGGCGTCCCGTGGAACGTGGTCACGATCTCGTCCCCGGTCTCGACCGCCCCCTCGACCGTGCGGCCGTCCGGGAGGTCGAAGCGGAGAGCGCGCCGCGACTCGTCGTAGGTCGCACGTACGGTCTGGAGCGCTCCATGGCCCTTGTCGTTGACGAGCCGGTCGTTCTCGTCGACGACGAAGAACCTCCGGTCGCCGTGGAGGCCGGACTCGCCCAGCTCGATCTCGTCGGCCAGGTGCAACGCCAGCCCCTTGACCGGCGTGAACGCGATCCAGGAGACGCTTGCCGGCACGCCTACAACGTTAGCTGCGTGCTGTACGGCCCTTCGCCTGTCACCACGGCGGCTCCGGCCCGGGTCGCGAGCGCGAGCGCGTCCGGCAGAGCGTCGCCGCGGGCGAGCGCGAAGCACAACGCGGCCGAGAACGAGTCGCCGGCGCCGTAGGTGTCGACGATCGGCCCCGGAAGCGGCGCTGCCGAATACCGCTCGCCGTTCGCCGTGCCGCCGTGCGGGCCCTCGGTCAGGACGACCGTCTTCGCGTCGACCGACCCGTCGTACTGCTCGCCCTTGTCGCGTGCGCTCCCGACGAGCAGGTCGAGCGGAACGTTCGCCTCGTGGAGCGTCGGCAGCTCGCGCGCGGTCCCCGCCACGAACGGCGCTCGACGCGCGGACCGGAGCGCCTCGGCGTCGCCGGAGACGAAGAAGACACAGTCGTAGCCGTCGAGCGGCAGCGGCCCGCGCGGGCGGAGCTTCTCGGTGAGCAGCGTGATCGTCCGTTCGCCCTGTGCATCGACGTGGACCCATGCGCGGCGCGTGACACCGAAGCGCTGAACGTGGACGTCGACACCGAGCTCGGCGAAGCGCTGCTCGGCCCGCCGTCCGAGCTCGTCGTCGCCGAGCGCGGTGAAGAACTCGCAGCGGCCGGCCAGCCGCGCCATCTGACGCGCAATCACGCCTCCCCCACCTGCCGGCTCCGCCGGCCCGAGCTCGCCCTGGACGATCTGGCCGGCGCCCGGCAGCGCCGGAACGTGCACGAACTCGATCCATTCGACGTGTCCGACGACCGCGCATCTCACGATTCTGCACCCTGCCACGTTTCAGTCGATGATGGCGGCGGTGGCGCAGAGACAGGGGATTCCGCCATTCGAGCGGTTCTACCAAGCGCATCGCGAGGAGGTGCTCGCATACCTGCGGCGGCTGCTCGGGCAGCGCGCCGAAGACGCGTGGCAGGAGACGTTCCTGCGCGCGCTCCGGGCGTACGACCGTCTCGAGCACGGCCGGCACCTGCGGGCCTGGGTGTTCACGATTGCCACGCGGGTCGCGATGGACGAGCTGCGCGTGAAGCCGAGGGCGCCGCTCGAAGCCGAGCCCGCGGTCGAGCTCCGGCGCGACGCCTTCCGCGAGATCGAGCACCTGACCGACGACCTGCCTCCGACCGAGCGCGCCGCGGTCGTCCTCCGGTACGCCTACGACCTTCCCTACGACGACATCGCCGCGGCACTCGGCTCGTCCGAGGAGGCGGCCCGCGCGGCCGCATCGTCCGGCGTCCGCAGACTGAGGAGGAGCCAATGACCGTCGACGAGCAGCTCGACGCCCGCTTCCGCGCCGCCGCGATCCGCGAGGGTCTCGTCGACGTCCGCTACGACGTGATCGACTCGCCGGTCGGCGAGCTGGCGATCGCGGCGACCGACGGCGGGCTGTGCCGCATCTCCTACCAGGTCGACGGCTTCGACGACGAGCTCGTTCGGGTCTTCGGCGCACGGGTCCTCCGGGCCCCGCTCGACGACGTGCGCCGCGAGCTCGACGAGTACTTCGACGGAACGCGCCGCACGTTCGACCTGCAGCTTGATCTTCGCGTCGCACGGTTCCATGAAGACGTGCTGACTGCCCTCGACCGCGTCCCGTACGGCGCGACCACCACCTACGGTGCGCTCGCGCGCGAGGCGGGGCATCCGACTGCCGCCCGGGCCGTCGGCACGGTGATGAACCGAAACCCGATCCCGATCGTGCTCCCGTGCCACCGCGTCGTCGGGGCCAACGGCTCGCTGACCGGGTATGCGGGCGGTCTCGACCGCAAGCGGCTGCTCCTCCGGCTCGAGGGCGCCACCCTCGCGCTCTAGCAGGCTCCCTCAGCGATGCTCTCTGCATGGCGGCGGAGCGCAGGCGCGTGGTCGTGGTCGGCGGAGGCTTCGGCGGCCTCGCCGTGGCGAAGGGCCTTCGCCGGGCCGAGTGCGACGTCACGCTCGTCGATCGCCAGAACTACCACCTGTTCCAGCCGCTCGCCTACCAGGTCGCGACGGGGGCGCTCTCGGCCCCGGAGATCGCGACGCCGCTACGCCGCATCCTGCGCCGGCAGCGAAACGCGCGCGTCCTGATGGCGAGCGTGACCGCGATCGACCTCGAGCGGCGGCAGGTTCGACTCGACGGGCTCGCGAACGGCGCGAACGGCGTGCTGCTCGACTACGACGAGCTCGTCGTCGCGGGCGGATCCGCGTACTCGTACTTCGGCCACGACTCGTGGGCGCCGTACGCGCCCGAGTTGAAGTCGCTCTCGGGGGCGCTCGAGCTCCGGACCCGCATCCTGAGCGCCTTCGAGGCGGCGGAGGTCGAGCGGGACGAGGCCGCCCGGCGTGCCTGGCTGACCTTCGTCGTCGTCGGCGCCGGCCCGACCGGCGTCGAGATGGCAGGGCAGATCGCCGAGCTGGCACGCGACGTCCTCCACCGCGAGCTGCGCGAGGTCGACACGCGTGGTGCAGAGGTGCTGCTGGTCGAGGCCGGCCCGCGAGTCCTGAGCTCGTTCCCCGAATCGCTCTCGCGCCGCGCCGAGCGCGCCCTCGCCAAGCTCGGCGTCACCGTCCGGCTGGACACGATGGTCGTGGGCGTCCAGCCCGGCAGCGTTTCGCTGAGGGGCACGGACGGGGCCGGCGAGGAGGTGCCTGCGCGCACCTCCGTCTGGGCGGCGGGCGTCACCGCTTCTCCGCTGGCCGCGACGCTCGCAGCGGCCGCCGGCCTCGAGGTCGACCGGGTCGGGCGGCTCACGGTCGAGCCGGATCTGACGCTCCCGGGGCACCCCGAGGCGCATGCGCTCGGCGACATGGTGGCCGTCCGCGACGGGAGCGGCGGCACGCTCGCGCTGCCCGGCGTGGCGCCCGTCGCGATCCAGCAGGGCCGGTACACGGCCCGCGTGATTCGCGGCGGCTCGAGCGGGCCGTTTCGCTATCGCGACAAGGGCAATCTCGCGACGATCGGCCGCTCGCGTGCGGTCGCCGACATCAAGGGCGTCCGCCTCAGCGGGTTCCCGGCGTGGGCGATCTGGCTCGCCGTCCACATCACCTATCTGATCGGCTTCGAGAACCGCGTGCTCGTGCTCACGCGCTGGGCGTTCTCCTACGTGACCCGCAACCGCGGCGCCCGCCTGATCGACCGCACCGAGCTCTGATCAGCCGCCCAGCGCCGCCCCGGCGATCCGCGCGGCCTCGGCGTACGCGGCCGAAGCGAGGCCGGCGCCGAACGTCAGCCGGGCGACGCCGAGCCGCTCGAGCTCGGCGGGCGGCGGGGTGCCGGGGAGCGCGGCGACGTTGATCGGGCCCTCGATCCGCTCGACGAGCTCGGCGATCACCTCGGCCGGGCAGAAGATCGGGTAGACGCAGTCGGCGCCTGCAGCCAAGTATGCGTTCCCGCGCTCGACCGCCTCGTCGACGCCGCCAGCCTCGCGGAGAAAGACGTCGACCCGCGCATTGAGCACGAGCTCGGGCACCGCCTCTCGCACCGCCCGGAGCATGCTCGCCTGCTCTCCGACGGGGACCATCGCGCCGCCGGTCGAATCCTCGAAGTTGACGCCGCACACGCCGGCGTCCCAGGCGGCCCGCGCGGTCCCGGCAGGGTCGCCGTAACCGCGCTCGAGATCGCCGGTGACCGGCACCTCGACTGCCGCGGCGATCCGCCCCGCGGCGCCGATCATCTCGTCGGCGGGCGCCTGCTCGCCGTCCTCGAACCCGAGGGATCTCGCGACGCCGGCGCTCGTGGTGGCGAGCGCCCGGCACCCGGGGAGCGCCGCGAGCACGCGCGCGCTCGCGACGTCCCACGCATTCGGGAGGACGAGCAGCGGCGGCGAGCGGTGAAAGCTGCGAAGCAGCGCGGCCTTGTCGGTGGTGCCCACGCCGGGAAGCTACCCATCGAACGCGGCTCCGTGGAGGCGGTAGCCGACACCCCAAACGTTGTCGACGAGGCCTTCCTCCCCGCCTGCGTCGCGCAGCTTGCGGCGCAGCCGGGACGCGTGCGAGTCGAGCGTTCGCGTTCTCCCCATCACACGGAAACCCCAGACGTCCCGCAAGAGCTCGGCCTTCGTGAACACGCGGTCGGGGTCGCGTGCCAGCCGGAGGAGCAGCTCGTACTCCTTCTGCGACAGCTTGAGTCGTTCGCCGCCGACGCGTGCGTCGCGCGTCCGCGTGTCGATGCGAACGGGCGGCGCCTCGACCACGGCCGGCGCCGGCGGGTGGACTCGCCGCAGTACCGCGCGGATCCGCTCGACGAGCTCCTGGTACTCGAACGGCGGCGCGAGGTAGTCGTCACAGCCGTTCCGGAATGCGCGGATGCGGTCGACCGCGTCGGACTGCTCGCGGCCGAGCACGATCACCGGTGCGCGTTCCGCCCAGCGCTCGACGCTCGAGACGTCGCCGGCGAGGACGAGGTCCGGGCTGCCCTTGGCCGTGACGAGCCGGAAACCGTCCTGAGGCAGCTGCCGCGCGAGGAACCGCTGGGTCTCGGGCTCCGCGTCGGCGACGAGGAGTGCTGTGGTGAGCGACATGCGGCGACCGTAGCCAGGCCGCCGCACGTCGGCTAGTCGTCCATCGGCGCGATTCTGTGCCGATCGTTCCTCAGGCGTCCGCGACGGCCGCAGCCTTCCCGCCCTCGACCGCAAGGTCCTTGGCGCGCCAGAGCAGGTGCGTGAGCCACATGAAGAGGCCGAGGAGCAGGAACCCGTTCAACGCGTGGAACGCGCCGGCCCAGCGGCCCGTGTTCGCGAGCACCGACTGCACGAACAGGTCGAACGGGAGGATGATCGACACGATCCGGACGCGCCGGTCGGGATGCCACGCCAGCAGTGCGACGATCAGGAGCAGCAGCGCACCGGGGAACGTCAGGATGAACCCGAGGCCACGGTGCGGGTCGAGCGTCTTTGCGTCGTCGAGACTGTCCACTCTCTTGATCCCGAAGATCCCCTCGCCCGCGAGGAAGATCTGCACGATGATCGCGATCACGAAGAGCGGGGCGAGGTACTTCAGCACCGCCTGTGCACCACGCCGTACACCGGCCATGAACCAGCTCCTTTCCGGGGGGTCGACCGAGCGACCGTACTAAAGAAAGCCGGCGAGCTAAAGCCGGCCGGAGCGGAAGACGCTCCAGAGGAGCCAGATCCCGAGGACGGCGGACAGCGCGAAGCCGACGACCGAGATCACGTGCAGGCCGAAGATATGCGGGCCGGACTTGGCGAAGGCGCCGATCAGGCTCGACCCGATCAGCCCGCCCACGACGATGAGCGCGACTACGAGGCGGTTGAAAAGGACGCCGAGCTTGGCCATGAAGTCGTCGAGGCCCTTGTGGACGAACCCGACCTCCATCTGCCCGTCCTTGATCTGCTCGAGGGTGTCGTGGAGCAGGTACGGGAGGTCCGCAGCCGTCTGACTGAACCTCCAGCCCTCGCGCCGCGCGCGCGCCATGACGCGTCGCGGCGTGAACCGCTCGACCAGGAGCGCGCGCGCGTAGGGTTTCGCGACCTCGAACACGTTGAAGTCGGGGTACAGCTCGACGCCCACCGACCCGAGCGTCGCGATCGCCTTGTCCATCATCACGAACCGCGTCGGGAGACGAAGGTTCATCGAATAGATGAGCGCGAAGGCCTCCCGGATGATCTGGATCGGGTCGATCTCCTGCAGGCTCGCGCCGTAGTAGCGGTGGTACAGCTCCTGCAGCTCGGCGACGAACTCGTCCTCTCGCTCTCGCGGATACCGCACACCGAGGTCGGACAGGCGCTTCGGCAGCAGCTCGATGTTCTCGGACGCAGCGTCGATGAAGAGCCGCGTCAGCTTCGACATGTCGTCGTCCGTGAGCTTGCCGCTCAGCCCGAAGTCGACGAGCCCGATTCGGTCCGGCGAGAGCACGAGGATGTTCGCCGGGTGCGGGTCACCGTGGAAGAAGCCGTGTCGGAAGATCATCGTCATCCACGTCTCGGCGATCAGGTAGGCGAGGCGGCGGCGCTGGTCGAGTGACGTGTTGTCGAGGTCGATGTCGGCGAGCTGCGTTCCCTCGAGGCGCTCGAGCGTCAGCACGCGCGCCCGCGTGTAGCTCCAGTAGACGCGCGGCACCGCGACGTGCGCGTATCCGGCGAAGTTCCGGTGGAAGACGTCGGCGTTTCGGCCTTCGAGCCGATAGTCGAGCTCCTGCCGGATCGAGCGCGCGAACTCGTCGACGATCTCGTTCGAGTCGATGAAGTCGAGCGCGCGGATCCGCTCCTTGACGAGGCGGGCTGCCTGGTACATGAGCGCCAGGTCGGCCTCGATCTGCCGGGGCGCGTTCGGCCGCTGCACCTTGACGACGACGTGCTTGCCGTTCGGCAGCACCGCCCCGTGCACCTGGCCGATGGACGCAGCGGCGAGCGGGGTCTCGTCGAATTCGAGGAACAGCCGCTCGACCGGCTGCCCGAGGTCGGCCTGGATCGTGCGCTCGACGTCCGCGAACGGGAACGGCCGCACGTCGTCCTGGAGGCCGCGGAGCTCCGCGATGATGTCGGGCGGCACGATGTCGGGGCGGGTCGAGAGCAGCTGCCCGAACTTGACGAACGTCGGCCCGAGCTCGTCGAGCATCTCGCGCAGGTGCCGTCCGCGGGCGGTCGTGCCGTTCAGATCGCCGCGCCGGCGGCCGTCGACGAAGTAGCCGAACCCGTGCCGGACTGCGACCTGCGCGATCTCGCTCATGCGGCTGAGGTTGCGCTGCTTGGGCGGTGCAGCCACCCGCCTAGTCTTGCAGTCGGCCCGGCGTCTAGTGAATCCGGCGGATGGTCGCCCGCCATGAGCCGCGCGGGGCGACGACGTCGACGGCGTCGCCGACCTTGCGGCCGAGCAGCGCCGCTCCGAGCGGCGACGTCGGCGAGACCGTCCCGGCGCCGCCGACGGCGCTGATCTCCACGGTCATCGAGTCGCCCGTCTCCGTCTCCACGTCGATCACCGACCCGATGCCGACCTCGTCGGTTGACGCATGCTCGACGATCTCGGCGCCGTCGAGGCGGGCGCGCAACGTTCGGATCCGCGCCTCGAGGAGGCCCTGCTCGTTCTTCGCCGCGTGATACTCGAAATTCTCCGAGAGGTCGCCGAACTCGCGCGCCTTCTTGATCGCGGCCACGATCTCCGCCCGCCGCGGCCCTTCGAGGGTCGCGAGCTCCTCGTGCAATGCGGCGGCTTGCTTCGCGGTCAACCGCTCGCTGCGCTCTACCACTTCGACGACCTCCCGCGGCGAGACGTGTACACGACACGCGGCCTCGCGACCTGCATCCCCGACTCCTCGAACCGCTCGACGTGCCCCTGCAGGCGCGCGACGCGCGAGACGTCCGCCTGCTGCTCGGGGAGAACGAGCGTGATGCCCACGCCGCCGCGCCCGGCGCGGCCGGTGCGGCCGACCCGGTGCGTGTAGACGTCCGGATCCTCGGGAGGGTCGTAGTTGATCACGTGCGTCACCCGGTCGACGTCGAGACCGCGCGCCGCGACATCCGTCGCGACGAGCGTCCGCACCTTGCCCGCGTCGAAGCGGGACAGCGCGCGCTCGCGCTGCGCCTGCCCCTTGTCGCCGTGGATTGCGACCGCGTCGACGTCGTGACGGCGGAGCTTCTCGACCAGCCGGTCGGCGCCCGCCTTCGTCCGCACGAAGACGAGGGCGAGGCCGCGGTCCTCCTCGTTCAGCAGGTCGACGAGCGTCGGAACCTTGGTCTCGGCAGTGACGGGGACGAAGCGGTGGTCGACCTCGCCGCTGCGGCGCTCCTTCGGCAGCTCGCCCTCGAAGCGCGCCGGGAACTGCGTGTAGCGCCGCGCCAGCTCGCCGACCTCGCCGTCGAGCGTCGCGGAGAAAAACATCGTCTGGCGTCGTGTCGGCAGCAGCCGCACGATCCGGTCGACCTGGGGCTTGAAACCCATGTCGAGCATGCGATCGGCCTCGTCGAGCACGAGCACCGTGACCGCGTCGAGCGAAAGCAGCTTGCGGTCGACCAGATCCTGGAGCCGCCCCGGGGTCGCGACGATCACGTGCGCGTCCTGCGCGGTGCGCGCCTGCGCCTTCAGCGGGACGCCGCCGTAGACCGCGGCGACCTTGATGCCGTTGCCGGCGATCAGCTCGAACTCCTCGGTCACCTGCGCGCAGAGCTCGCGGGTCGGCACGAGGACGAGCGCCGCCGGACGGCGTGCCGCCGGGTCGAGCCGCTGGACGATCGGGATCGCGAACGCCAGCGTCTTGCCCGATCCGGTCGGGCTCTTCGCGAGGACGTCGCCGCCGCGGAGCGCCTCCGGGATCACGAGCGCCTGGATGTGGAACGGCGTGTCGATGCCCCGGTCCGCGAGCGCCTCGCAGACGGCGTCGGACGCGCCGAGTGAACGAAAACCTGTCAGTTGTCTCAACTCCTTCGGACGTCGAGATCGCGTGTCCGACGAAGGAGACGTGACCTCACGGGAGCACGGCCGATCCGCGCTCCGTCGCGTACCAAGGTAGCAGCCGCGCCGGACGGCGCCGTCAGTCCTCGAGCAGGCGCAGCCGGTGCTCGATCTGCGCGACGCGCAGCTCGAGCTCGTCCCACTCGTCCCGTGTCACGAGGCCGAGCTCACGCGCCAGCTCGCGGATGCGCCGTCTCGTCCCCTCACCGGCGCGGAGAGCGTCCCCGCGCCAGCGCGACGTCGCGTCCTCGAGCAGCGCCCGCGCGTCGTCGACGCGCGGGCCGAACAACGCCATGATGCGCTCGAGTGCGTCGCCCTCGGTCGGCCCGTTACCGGGCGCGTCCATGGGGCCGTGACTGCCGGCGTTGACGACGGCGCGCGCGCTTGGCCGCCTCGTCGTCGGGCTTCCGCTCGACGACCGCTCCGACACCCGTCTCGACGGCGTCGACCGGCGCCTCGGCCTCCTCGGGCTGATCGTCGATCAGCTCCTGCTCGGCCTCGTGCAGGATCGGATCGGCGGCCGCGCCTTCCGGCAGCGCGGCGGCCTGCGCCTTCTTCTTGGCGTACTCGGGCTCGCGCTCCTTCCACCAGGTCAGCAGCGGGGCGGCGATGAAGATCGACGAGTAGGCACCGGAGGTGATGCCGACGAGCAGGGCGAACGCGAAGTCCTTGAGCGTCGCGCCGCCGAAGAAGAACAGCGCGCCGACCGGGAGCAGCGTGATGAACGTCGTCGCCAGCGACCGGCGGATCGTCTCCCACAGCGAGATGTTGGCGATCGTCGCGAACGGAGCGCGCCTCAGGATCGGGATGTTCTCGCGGATGCGGTCGAAGATGATGATCGTGTCGTAGATCGAGTAGCCGAGCACGGTGAGGACCGCGGCGACCGTCGCTTCGGTGACCTCCCGTCCGGTGACCGAGTAGACGCCGATCGTGATGATGACGTCGTGGATCATCGCCAGAACCACCGGGACCGCGAACGCGATGCCGTGGAAGCGGATCGCGATGTACAGCGTCACCATCAGTAGAGAGAAGAGGATGGCCAGGATCGCGGCCCGGGCGATCTGACGCCCGAAGCTCGACGACACGTTCTTGATGCTCTGCCCCTGCGCGTGCACCTGCTCGGTGAGCAGGTTCTGCAGCTTGGACTGGTCGGTGTTGTTCAGCTTCTTCAGCTGGATCTGGAAGTTCCGGTAGTTCTCGCCGCCGTTCGTCGAGGAGCCCCGGCCCTGGACGATCGCGTCGCTGTGGCCGATCGCGGCCGTCTGCGCGCGGACCTCGGAGAGCGACGTGTACGCCTTGGTGTTGAACGTGATCTGGACGCCGCCCTTGAAGTCGATCCCGAGGTTCAGTCCGCGGACGGCGAGCGAGACGACGCTGATCGCGATCACGACGCCGGAGATCGCGAACCACAGCTTGCGCCGGCGCATGAAGTCGATCTGAAGGAACTTGAGCCCCTGCTGGCCCGCCGCGCCCATGAAGCTCGGGTTGTCGAACCACTTGAAGCCCGAGAGCAGACCGAGCATCGCCCGGGTCGCGGCGACGGCGGTGACGAGCGAGACGACGGTACCGATGAGGAGCATCAGCGCGAAGCCCTTGACCTCCGCCGATGCGACGGCGAACAGGATCAGCGCGGTGATCACGGTCACGACGTTCGCGTCGATGATCGTGTGGAAGCCCTTCGCGTAGCCGTCGGCGATCGCCTTGCGCATGGTCTTCCCGGCGCGCACCTCTTCCTTGATGCGTTCGAAGACCACGATGTTCGCGTCGGCGGCCACCCCGATCGTCAGGATCAGCCCGGCGAAGCCCGGGAGCGTCAGCGTGACGCCGAAGATGAGGATCGCGCCGTACATCAGCGCGGCGTAGATGCCGAGGCCGAGCACCGCGACGAGGCCGAGGAAGCGGTAGGCGAGGAGCAGGAAGATCATGACCGCGATCAGGCCGCCGATCGCCGCGTTGCGGGCCTGCTTCAGCGAGTCCTTGCCGAGCGTCGCCGAGACGTCGGTGCGCTCGAGCGTGATGAAGTTCACGGGCAGCGCGCCGGTCTGCAGCACGAGTGCGAGATCCTTCGCCTCCTTCAGGCTCTGGAGCCCGGTGATCTGCGCGCCGCTCCCGGTCGGGTCGATGCCCTGCGGGTTCTGCGTGTAGTCGATCTGCGGCCACGACCGGATCTGGTTGTCGAGCACGATCGCGAAGTGCTGGGGCGTCTGCTGGATCGAGCCGCGGATCGCCTCGTTCTTCGTGACCTCCTTGAAGATCTTGTTGCCCTTGCTCTTGAACTGCATGAGCACGACCGGGTCGCCGGTGTTCGGATCGAAGTCCTGGCGCGTCCCGGACAGGCTCAGGAGATTGCCGTCCATGTTCGGGTACCGGCCGTCGGTCGCGTAGCGGTCGTGCGGGTAGTAGCCGTTCTTGAACAGGTAGTAGTCGGTCTGGCCGGCAGGCGGGACGCCGTTCGCATCACCCGGGCAGACGGTCGAGGACTCGACCGAGCAGGTGATCACCACCGTCCGCGCGGGGACGGTCAGGATCTTGGCGTCCTTCGGGACCTTGCCGCCGTACGGGTCGAGCAGGCCAGGGTTGCCGGTGGTCGGATCGCGGTGCAGCGTCGCGGTCGGCCCGCCGATCCGGTGCCACGTGGTAGTGGTCTTCTTGTTCTTGCCGACGCCGGTCGTGTTCGTCGTCTTCTTGAAGAGCGCGTACTGGCTCGGCGCCCCCTGCTTCGCCGACGCCTGGACGCGCGAGAGCAGGTCGTAGAGGCTCGTCGTCGCGATCGGCGTCCCGGTCGCCGAGACCGACGGCGGGACGAGCGCCGGCTCGAGGTCGTAGAGCTCGAGCTTCGCGGTCGAACCGATCAGCTTCGCCGCGGCGGCCGGATCGTGGACGCCGGCGAGCTGGATCACGATCTCGTTCGAGCCCTGCTTCTGGATGTGCGGCTCCGACACGCCGAGCCGGTCGACGCGGTTCCGCATGATCGTGACCGAGCGGTCGAGGTCGGACGAGGTGAGCTGGTGGCCCTTCGGCGGCTGCGCCTTGAGGACGACCTCGAGGCCGCCCTGCAGGTCGAGGCCTTTGTGCAGCGACTTGTGGAAGGGCGAGCCCGACCAGCCGATCAGGACGACCCCCGCCAGAGCGGCGAGGATCAGGACGATCAGGGTGAGGTGAGATCGCCGCGAGGACACGCGAGCACAGGTTAGCGCGGGGCCTCGTCGGCTCCGTTAGCCCGATTGGGCCGTTTCTGCCCGCCGTTCGGTTCGGGCGCGGCGCCGGCCGGTTCGGCCTCGATCTCGGCCTCGTTCCCGGCGGGCTCGGCCCCGTTCTCGGCAGGTTCGGCCTCGACCTCGACCTCCCGGGCCACGGCGGCGACCGCCCGGCGGTCGAGCGTGACGACGACGTCCGGGGCGATCTCGACCTGGAGCTCGCTCTCGCCGAGCTCCTTGAGGGTGCCGTGGAGCCCGCCCGCCGTGATGATCTCGTCGCCGAGGTGGAGGTCGCCCTGCATGTTGGAGTGCGCCTGCCGGCGCCGCCGGGCAGGCATGACGAAGATCAGCCAGACCGCGGCCAGGATCACGATCAGGATCAGGAATCCGCCCATGCCAGCCTTTCGAGTCGGTCGCGCTTGTAGGCGTCGAACGTGCCGTTCTCGACCGCCATGCGTGCCCCACGGGTCAGGGCGAGGACGAATCGTAGATTGTGCAACGTGAGCAGGCGGATCCCCAGCAGCTCGTTCTGGTTGACGAGGTGGCGGATGTAGGCCCGGGTGAACCGCCAGCAGGCCGGGCAGTCGCAGCCCTCTTCCAGCGGGCGCTCGTCGCGCGTGAAGCGCGAGCCGCGGAGGTTCAGGCGACCGGACGCCGTGAGCGCGCTCCCGGTGCGTGCGGTGCGCGTCGGCAGGACGCAGTCGAAGAGGTCGACGCCGGCCTCGACGACCTCGAGGATGCCCTCTGCGTCGCCGATCCCCATGAAGTAGCGCGGCCGGTCGGCCGGGAGAAGCTGGGCGGCCCAGTCGGTCGTCGCGAACGTCGCGGCCCGGTCCTCGCCGATCGCGAGGCCGCCGATCGCGTTGCCGTCGAAGCCGAGCTCGGCGATCTCCTCGATCGACCGGCGGCGCAGCTCCTCGTCCGTGCCGCCCTGGTTGATGCCGAACCGCAGCTGTCCGTCGGCGCGCGGCGCGGCGGCCTGCAGCTGCGCCCAGAGGGTCGTTCGCCGAACCGCGTCCGCCAGGTCGTTGCGCGAGACGCCGGGCGGCGGCACCTGATCGAGGCACATGGCGATGTCGCTGCCGAGGTTCTGCTGGATGCGTGCAGCGAGCTCCGGCGTGAAGCGCGCCGCGGCGCCGTCGTAGACGTTGCGGAACGTCACGCCCTCGTCGTCGACGCGCGCGATCGTGTCGCGCAGCGAGAAGACCTGGAAGCCGCCCGAGTCGGTGAGGATCGGGCCGTCCCACGCCATGAAGCGGTGCAGCCCGCCGAGTGAGGCGATCAGCTCGTCGCCCGGGCGGAAGTGCAGGTGGTAGGTGTTGCCGAGCACGATCTGGGCGCCGAGCGCGCGCACCTCGGACGGGTCGAGCGTCTTGACCGTCGCCTTCGTCCCGACCGGCATGAACGCGGGCGTCTCGACGTCGCCGTGCGCGGTGCGCAGGACGCCGGCGCGCGCCCGGCCGTCCTCGGCCGTCACCTCGAAGACGCGGCCCGCGGGGACCTGTCCCGTTTCCTGGTGAGGGTGACGATTCCGTAACGCGCCATCCACAGGGTCGCTCATCCGACTCTCCGACTGGACAGCCTTCCGCCGAATCGGCCATGTCTCGTCTCCAGGAATGGGTTACGGAACTGCAACGTCACAGGATCAGCATCGCATCGCCGAACGAGTAGAAGCGGTACCGCTCCTCGATCGCGTGCCGGTAGACGCGGCGCGTCTCGTCGACGCCGGCGAACGCCATCACGAGCGCGAGCAGCGTCGAGCGCGGCAGGTGGAAGTTCGTCAGCAGCGCGTCGACGCGCTCGAAGCGGAAGCCGGGCGTGATGAAGAGCTCCGTCCGGCCGGCGAGCGGGCCGCCCCGCGCGAGCGTCTCGAGCACGCGCACCGTCGTCGTGCCGACCGCGAGCACGCGCTCGGCCGCTCGAATCCGCTCCCACGCCTCCGGCGACACCGCGTACCGCTCGCCGTGGATGCGGTGCTCCTCCACCACGCCGGCCTGCAGCGGACGGAACGTGTCGAGCCCGACGTGCAGCGTCACCCGCACGACGTCGAGCCGCGCGAGCAGGTCCGGCGTGAAGTGCAGCCCGGCCGTCGGCGCCGCCGCCGAGCCCTGCTCCCGCGCATAGACGGTCTGGTAGCGCTCCGGGTCCTCGAGCGGCTCGGTGATGTACGGCGGCAGCGGGACGAGACCGGCGGGCTCACCGTGCAGGCGCACGAGCCACCGCCCCTCGCCGTGGTGCTCGAGCAGCTCGACCGCGCCGAACCGCCCGGGCCGCAGGCGCCGCGTCGGGCGCGCGAGCGCCTCCCACATCCCGTCGTCCCGCTGCTCGAGCAGCAGCACCTCCCCACGCGGCGACTCGATCGGGATTCGCGCCGGGATCACACGCGTGTCGTTGACGACGACGAGCGTGCCGGGAGCGATCTCGCCGACCACGTCGGCGAACACACGATCGCGTACCTCGCCCGCTGTGCGGTCGTACACGAGAAGGCGCGAGGAGTCCCGCCGCTCCGCCGGCCGCTGCGCGATCAGCTCCGCCGGCAGGTCGTACTCGAGCTCGCGGCTGTCCATCCGGTGCGGACGCTAGCGTCGGTCGTCATGGACGAGTTGCGTGAGGCCCTCCGCGACGGGCTGCGCGAAGAGGCGGCGCCGATCGCGCGCAGGCTCGCCGAGGTGAAAGGGCTCTCGAACAACGCCGCGCGCCGGCTCGAGCGAATCGAGTCGACGCTCGACGCGGAACGGCTGGCGAGGGTCGACGACCTCGCCCTGATGGTCGACCTGCTGACGGAAGGCTGGCGGGCGATGAACGCACGGCTCGACCGCATCGAAGCGGCGCTCACCCGAGACGTCGCGACGATCGTGCCACTGCGCGAGAGCGCCTGACCGGCTACGACGTTCGCACCGGCAGCACGAGCTCGAAGCGAGTTCCGCGGCCGACGTCGCTCTTCAGGTCGAGGCGGCCGCCGAGCGCGCCCGACAGCTCACGCGCGATCGGCAGCCCGAGCCCCGTCCCGCCGCCGACGTGCGACACGAACGGGCGGAAGATCCGCTCCCGGCTCTCGGCCGGGATGCCCGGCCCCGAGTCCTCGACGGCGACGTGCACGGTGCCGTTCATCTGCGCCAGCTCGAGCGAGATGCGCCCGCCGTCGGGCGTCGCCTTGAACGCGTTCGAGAGCAGGTTCCCGACGACCTGCAGCACGCGGTCGCCGTCGGACTCGATCACCGGCCGGTCGCGCAACTCGCAGCGATAGTCGATCGAGCGCCGCTGCGCCTCGTCGCGGTAGCGGTCGTACGCCTGCGAGAGGAGATCGCCCATGTCGACTTCTTCCTGCGTGACGGTGAAGCGATGCGTGTCGAGCTTCGCGAGGTCGAGGATGTCGCCGACGAGCCGCTCGAGGCGCTGAGCCTCGTGCTCGACCGTCTCGAGCGACTGCTGCTCGAGCTCCGCATCCTGGACGACGCCCTCGCGGAGCGCGGCGACGTGCCCGCGGATCGCGGTCAGCGGCGTCCGCAGCTCGTGCGATACCGACATCAGGAAGTTGCGCTCCATCGCCTCGACCTCGGCCAGCCGGTGCGCCATCTCGTCGAACCGCTCCGACAGGTGGCCGAGCTCGCCGGGAGCGTTCGGGGGCACCTTCACGTCGTAGTTGCCCGCCGCGACCTCGTCGGCGGCACGCGACAGCTGCAGCACCGGCCGGACGATCCGGCGCGAGAGGTACCACGCGAGCAGGCCGGCGACGGCGAGGCCGAGCACGCCGGCGAGCGCGAGCCGCTCGATCAGCGACCGGACGCGCTTGCTGATGTCGGTCTTCGGCTGCGCGACGACGACCGCCCCCACCGACGTCGACCTGATGATCAGCGGGTTCGCGACCGCGATGTACGTGCGATTCGCCCCCGGCGGGACGAACTCGAACGAGAGCGACTTGCCGGAGGTCCAGTCGATCGTCTTCTGCGGCAGCCTCGGGAGCCCCAGGTTCGCCTTCTGCCCGGGGAACGGCAGGTTCGGCCCGATCCAGTAGAGCTTCGCGCCGGTCGCGAGCCGCAGGTTCGCAGCGGCGAACGTCGGGGCCTTGCGGTCGCCGGAGGCATTCCCGTAGCCCTCCTTGATCGCGTTCGTGTACAGGGCGGCGATCCCGTGCGCCTCGCGGCTGAGCTGCGAGATCGCCTGGTCGCGTGCGAACTGCTGGAACAGGCGCACCGAAATGGCCGTCGTGACGACGCCGGCGAGCACGATGCCTGCGAGGAAGATCAGCGGCAGCTGGACGCGCAGCGACCTGAGAGACCTGAACATCGCCTTAGGTCTTCGTCTTCTCCTTGCGCGCGTCCTTCGCAGGAGACACCTTGTAGCCGACGCCCCAGACGGTGACGATCGGCGATGCGTCCCCGAGCTTGCGGCGCAGCTGCCGCACGTGCACGTCCACCGTGCGCGTGTCACCGGCGAACGTGTAGCCCCAGACGCGCTCGAGCAGCTGGTCGCGCGTCAGCACGAGGCCGCGATGGTCGAGCAGCTCCCAGAGGAGGTCGAACTCCTTGGGCGCCAGCTGCACCTCCTCGTCGCCGACCGTGACCTCGCGCCGGCCAGAGTCGACGCGCAAGTCGCCATGAACGATCACCTCGGTCTCGCGCTCGCGCCGGTCGGGCGCCGCACGCCGCAGGATCGACTTCACGCGCGCGACGAGCTCGCGCGGGTTGAACGGCTTCGTGAGGTAGTCGTCGGCGCCGACCTCGAGCCCGATGATCTTGTCGACGTCCTCGTCGCGGGCGGTGAGCATCAGGATCGGGACGTCGCTCGACTGCCTGATCCTTCGGCAGACCTCGATCCCGTCGATGTCCGGGAGCATCAGGTCGAGGACGATCAGCGACGGCATCTCCTCCGCGACCCTGGCGAGCGCGTCCCCGCCGGTCGCGGCGGTGCGCACGCCGTAACCGGCGTTCTTCAGGTAGAGCGAGACGAAGGACGCGATCGACCCCTCGTCCTCGACCACGAGAATGTTCGCGGTCGGCGTGCTCATGTCACGGCCCCGTCGTCGTGGTCGTCGGCGGCGGCTTCGGCGTTCCGAACTTGACGGTCAGCGGGTCGAGCAGCGGGACCGATTTCCATTTGCCGCCGTCGAGCGCATAGTCGCCGTCGTCGACGACGGTGAGCGACGGCAGTATCGTCGCCTTGCCAACGCCGACCGTGGTCAGGTCGATCCCGTTGCCGTTGTTGAACTGGAGCTTGTAGGTGCCGCCGGTGATGCGGAAGGTCATTGCCCGCCCGACGTAGAGCACCGAGCCGTCGGGGAGGGTCTTCGGCGGCTTGTCCGCGCCGGTGACCGAGACGTCGCCGTCCGTCGTCACCGGATCGGTGACGATCAGCGCGCCCTTGTCCATCTGGCCCCAGAGCACGCCCTCGCCGCTGAGCGAGACGTTCCCGTACACGTCGCGGAGCTCGAGCGCGCCGTCGCCCGTCGCGCCGCGCGCGGCGAGAGCCGCGGGGACGGCGACGAGACCTGCGAGCAGGATGAGGCAGAGCCGGCGCATCGACAGAAACAGTGTTCTTGCGGCGATTATGCCGGTCGTGAGGGAGTTGTAAGGAGTTTGCTAGCGGGTTTGGACTGGCACGCGGGTCAGAGCTTGTAGCGTCGCGTCGCCGTGCACGACCTCACCAGCTTCGGCCTGACCATCCTGATCGTCTCCGGCGCGCTGCTGGCGGCTCTGGTCCTGGCCAAGGTGAGCGCCCGGCTCGCCGTGCCGTCGGGGGCGGTCTTCCTGCTCGCCGCCGCCGCAGCGTCGGCCGTCTTCCCCTCGCTGGTGGTCAGCGTCGCCACGGTCGAACGGATCGCCACCGTGGCCCTGATCGTGATCCTGTTCCACGGCGGCTCGTCGATCGGCCGGCGGCGGTTCCGCTCCGCCGCGGTTCCGATCGCCTCCCTCGGCGTGCTCGGGACGTTCGCCTGCGCCGGGCTCGTGACCGTGTTCGCGCACGTGGCCTTCGGGCTCGGCTGGCTGACCGCCGGCCTGCTCGGCGCCGCCGTCGCTCCGACCGACCCGGCGGTGATGTTCTCGGTGCTCGGCGACATCGAGATCCAGGGCCGGACCGGCACGATCCTCGAGGGCGAGTCAGGCGCCAACGACCCGGTGGGCATCGCGCTGATGGTCGGGCTGATCGAGCTCGCCACGCACGCCGACGCGACCTTCTGGATCGTCGTCCGCGTCTTCTGCGAGCAGATGGCGATCGGGGTCGCCTTCGGGATCCTCGGCGGGATCGTCGCGACGCATCTGCTGCCGCGCGTGGCGCTCCCGTCGGCCGGCCTCTACACCGTGCGCACCCTCGCCCTCGCCGGCGTCGTGTACGGCGTGACGGCGGTTGCCCACGGCTCCGGGTTCATCGCGGTGTTCGTGACCGGCGTGATCGTCGGCGACCTCGACGTGCCGTTCAAGCGCGAGGTCGAGATCTTCCAGGAAGGTCTCGCCGCGCTCGCGGAGATCGTCGTCTTCGTCGCGCTCGGCCTCACGATCGGGATCTCTTCGATCGGCGTGACCCGGTTCGGCGAAGGGCTGGCGGTCGTGGTCTTCCTCGCGCTGCTCGCCCGGCCGCTCGTCGCCGGCACGCTGCTCGTCCCGGTACGGCTCACCGTCGGCGAGCGGCTGTTCGTCGTCTGGGGCGGGCTCAAGGGCGCGGTGCCGATCCTGCTGGCGGCGTTCGCCCTCGCAGCCGACGTGCACGACGCGCGGCGGATCTACCAGGTGGTCTTCGTCGTCGTCCTGGCATCGGTGCTCGTCCAGGGCAGCACGATCCCGTTCGCCGCCCGGCGCCTCGGCGTGCAGATGAGACGTCAGTAGCGGTAGAAGCCTTCGCCGGACTTCCGGCCGAGCTTCCGGGCCGCGAGCATGCGCACGAGCCGCGGGAGCGGCGCCATGCGAGGCTCGCGCAGCTTCTCGTACAGTGCCTCACCCGCGTGGACGTGCACATCGATGCCGACGAGGTCGAGCAGCGTGCACGGGCCTGCGGCCTCGATCACCACGTCGCAATCCGCGAGCCCGGCAAGCTCGGTCGTGAGCCCAGGCG
>Ga0335083_10003344_pt1 | contig 20846 bp, 16 predicted proteins | sample Lox_Sample_42_FD_206716 | JGI IMG/M metagenome (GOLD analysis project Ga0335083, IMG submission 206716) | Soil microbial communities from Loxahatchee National Wildlife Refuge, Florida, United States - Lox_Sample_4.2 | ecosystem: Environmental > Terrestrial > Soil > Wetlands | place: USA...
GAAGCGCTGGGCTTGTCGCTGCCGGGCAGTTCCGCGCAGGAAGCCGTGGGCGATGCCAAGCGCTCGGATAGTCGCCGCGCGGGCGAAGCCGTGGTGCAACTGGTGAAGGAGGGCATCCGGCCGAGGCACATCCTCACGCGCAAGGCCTTCGAGAATGCCATCACCGTGGTGATCGCTCTAAGCGGATCCACCAACGCCGTGCTGCATCTGCTCGCCATCGCGCACGATGCGGGGGTGAGACTCTCGCTCGATGACTTCACACGCATCGGCAAACGGGTACCGGTGCTTGCGGACTTGCGCCCGAGCGGCCGATACCTGATGTCCGAGTTGATCGCGATCGGCGGCATCCAGCCGCTGATGAAGATGCTGCTGGAGGCGGATTTGCTGCATGGCGATTGCCTGACGGTGACCGGACGGACACTCGCGCAGAATCTCGCCACGACAGGTATGTATATTGCTGGACAGGACATCGTGCGGCCTCTTTCGGATCCTCTGAAGAAGGACAGCCACCTCGTTGTTCTGTACGGGAACGTGGCACCCGAAGGCGCTGTCGCCAAGATCACTGGCAAAGAGGGCTTGCGCTTCAGCGGCCGTGCGCGCGTGTACGACGGCGAGGAGCGCGCCACGCAGGCGATTCTCGACGGGGCAGTGCGCGCCGGCGACGTCGTCGTCATCCGCCACGAGGGTCCGAAAGGTGGCCCGGGCATGCGCGAGATGCTCAGCCCCACGGGGGCCATCATGGGACGTGGCCTGGGGGGTGAGGTAGCCCTGATCACCGATGGCCGCTTCTCCGGTGGCAGTCATGGCTTCGTCGTTGGACATATCTCGCCCGAGGCCGCAGTGGGCGGACCGATAGGCTTGCTGCGCAACGGCGACCGCGTGACCATCGATGCGACGAAGCGCAGTATCGACGTCGAGTTGTCGGCGGCTGAGCTGCGTCGCCGCCGGGCGGCGTGGAAACCGCGCAAGCCCTACGCAACCAGCGGCGTGCTTGCGAAATATGCAGCTCTCGTGGGGAGCGCGTCTTCAGGGGCGGTGACCGCACCGGACGGCAACGGCAGACGCAATTCTTGAGCTTGGGTACAGTTGTCAGTGCACCGGGCAGAGGTTAGAGTTCGGCAGGCATTCACCGATGTGCGCGGTGTGCCGTGTCGTGGTTTTGCAAGCGCACGTCGCAATCATCGAAGTATTCAGGGGGATTTGCAGCTCGAGCACGCGCTAGCCCCGATGGGGGAGCGCGGGCGTTTATCGTCATGTGTGAAACGGGTGTTCCGGGTTCGCGCCAGGGGTACCCGAGGCCGGGTTCGCACCTTGCAGGCGGACGTAAAGCCAGCTACTTTGCGCTGCTTGCGAGTCGACCCGAATAAATTGGAAATGTAACAGCGACGTCGCAGCAACTCATGGCAGCTTACGTACACGATTCCCAGTTCTTCACGCGCCGGACCATGGTCCTGGTCGCGATCATCCTTCTCCACATCTTCATCGCCTGGGCGCTCGCGACGGGTCTTGCCCGCCGCGCCATCGAACTCGTCGCTCCGCCTCTGCAGACCGACATCATCGAGGATGTGCAGAAGAAGGACGAGCCGCCGCCGCCGCCCCCGCCACAGCTCGAACGGCCCCCGGTGGAAGTGCCCCCGCCCGATGTGGCGATCGAGATTCCGGTGGAGACGCAGTCCACCGCCATCCAGGATGTGACCGACAAGCCGGTGGTGCACGCGCCGCCGCCGCCGCCGAAGCCGACCAACCGTACTCCAGGCGGTCCGGGAAAGAATTTCCCGTCCACCGAAGATTACTATCCGTCGGCTTCCGCCCGTCTGAATGAAACGGGCACCGCGACCGTGAAGGTCTGCACCGATCCAAAGGGAAAGCTCACGGGGGAGCCAGCTGTCCAGGAGAGCTCCGGGACGGCGCGCCTGGATGAAGCGGCGCTGAAGCTCGCCAAGGCGGGATCCGGCCGCTACAAGCCGGCCACGGAAGATGGCAATCCCGTCGCGAGCTGCTTTGCCTTCCGCATCAAGTTCCAGCTGAGAAACTAGAACGACAGTCCGACGCCGGGCCTTGCCCGGCTTTCTTGTGATTCGAGGAAACTATGGAAAATCAAGCCACCGCAACCGTCGATAATCCTTACGGCCTCGGGGCCCTCTGGGCTGGCGGCGACCCGATCGCCCGCTCCGTGCTCGTCCTGCTGGTCATCATGTCCCTGGCCTCCTGGTACGTGATCCTCACCAAGCTGTGGGATCAGAACAAGCTGAAGAAGTCCGCGCGCGCCGCGGAGAAGCAGTTCTGGACCGCACCGTCGATCAAGGATGGCGTCGAGCGCCTGAAGAAGGGCGATGACTTCCGTCTGGTGGCGGAGGATGGTCTGCGTGCTGCCTCGCACCACGATGGCCGCCTGACCGATCGCATCGACCTGCACGAGTGGATCACCATGTCGCTGCAGCGCGCCGTGGACTCGGTGAACAGCAAGCTGAACTCCGGGCTCGGACTGCTGGCAACGGTGGGCTCGACCGCCCCGTTCGTCGGACTGTTCGGCACGGTGTGGGGCATTCTGAACGCGCTGGTGGGCATCGGTATCGCCGGCCAGGCGAGCATCGACAAGGTGGCCGGCCCGGTCGGCGAGGCGCTGATCATGACCGCCATCGGTCTGTTCGTCGCCGTGCCCGCGGTCATGGGCTACAACTGGCTGCTCGGCCGCAACAAGGTCATCCAGGATGCCCTGCGGAACTTCGCCAGCGATCTGCATGCCTATCTGGTAAGCGGCGCGCGTGTCGGTGGCAGCGATGCCGGTGGCGCCCGTCCGGCCGCCGCACCCGCGGCTGCGATCCGCAAGTAGCATTGCAGCGGCGCGGCGGCCCCCGTGAGGGTGCCGCCCGCCCGCGAGGTTGCCCATCATGTCGATGAGTGTCCCCAGCTCCTCGGAAGAGCAGTCGGTCATGGCGACCATCAACACGACACCCCTGGTGGACGTGATGCTGGTGCTGCTGATCATCTTTCTGATCACCATCCCGGTCATCAACAAGACCGTGAAGGTGAGCCTGCCCAAGGCCGTCAACATTCCCACGCAGACCAAGCCCGAGAACATCACGATCGCGGTGGATCGTGACGGGACGATCTACTGGAACGACAAGAAGTCGGGCGGCCGGGATGACCTGATCAACCTGATCAAGGCGGCGGCGGTGAAGAAGCCGCAGCCGGAAATCCACATCAGGGCCGACAAGGACGCCAAGTTCGAGGCCGTGGGCCGCGTGCTGTACTCCATCCAGCGCGGCGGGGTCGTCAAGGTCGGGTTCCTCACCGAGCCGGATCACGGCGTGCGCGGCTTCCGTTAGGCCGGTAGCTCCAGGAGCAGACATACATGGCAATGAGTATCGGTGCCCCGTCCGGCGGAGTGATGTGTGATATCAACACCACGCCGCTGATCGACGTGATGCTGGTGTTGTTGGTGACCCTCATCGTCTCGCTGCCCATCATGACCCACGCGGTCAAGCTGGACATGCCGCAGGCGAACAATCCCCCGCCGCCGGATGCGCGGCCCGAAGTGATCGACCTCGAGATCGACTTCGACGGCACGGTGGTCTGGAACGGCACGGTGGTGAACAACATCAACCAGCTGGAGGGCTACTTCCGCGAGGAGAGCCAGAAGTCGCCCCAGCCCGAGATCCACCTGCGGCCCGATCGCCGCGCCAAGTACGACTATGTGGCCCGCGTGCTGGCCTCGGCGCAGCGCAACCGCATGAAGAAGATCGGATTCGTGAATACTTCGGAGTTCCGGGATTAAAGACCTACGATGCGCAACCTCATGACTGCAATCAAGGCCGTGCGAACGGCATTTCTGGGCGCCGCGCTGTTGACCGCGGGACTGATCGCGATCCAGCCGGCCTTCGCCGCGGAGGAGAAGAAGCCCACCGTCAGCAAGGAGCTGGCCAAACCCCTCAAGGCTGCGCAGGATGCACTGACGGCCAAGAAGTACGCCGATGCGCTCGTCAAGTTGAAGGAGGCCGAGGGGAACGCGAAGAAGACGCCCTACGACCAGCACATCATCAACGAGCTGTCCGGATTCGCGTATGTGCGCCTCAACAACTACCCGGAGGCGGCCAAGGCGCTCGAGGCGGGCCTGAACGACGGGTTCCTGGATCCGGGCGACAGCGCCAACCGCATCAAGACCCTGGCGCAGCTGAACTACCAGCTCAAGAACTACGACAAGGCCATCGAGTTCGGCAACCGTGCCGTCAAGGCCGGCAGCGCCGACGATGAGATGATGACTCTGGTCGGACAGGCGTACTACCTGAAGGGCGACTGGAAGGGCACGCTGAAGTTCGAGGATCAGACCATCGAAAGTCAGCTCAAGGCCGGCAGGACACCCAAGCAGGAGACCCTGCAGATCGCGCTCAGCGCCTGCGTCAAGCTGAATGACCAGGATTGCACCAACCGCGAGCTCGAGAGGCTGGTGGCCTACTACCCGAAGCCCGAGTACTGGGAAAACCTGCTGCACTCCATGCGCAACAGCACGCAACAGTCCGACCGCGGCACGATGCAGCTCTACCGCCTGATGTCCGAAGTGGATGTGCTGAAGGACGCAAGCGACTACACAGAGATGGCCCAGCTGGCCATCGAGCAGGGATCGCCCGGCGAAGCGCAGCGCGTGCTGGAGAAGGGCTTCGAGAAGAACGTATTCTCCGATGCGCGCGCGCAGGACAAGAACAAGCGTCTGCTGGAATCCGCGAAGAAGGCCGCGGCGGCCGATTTGGCCACCCTGGGCAAGGTGCAGCAGGACGCCGATGCCTCCGCGACCGGCGACAAGAACGTCGGACTGGGACTGGCGTACCTCGGTTATCAGCAGTACGACAAGGCCGTCGATGCCCTCAACAAGGGTGTGACGAAGGGCGGCCTCAAGAATGAAGCCGAGGCGCGCCTGCTTCTGGGTATCGCGCAGCTCAAGGCGGGCCACAAGGAAGAGGCGGTCAAGGCTTTCAAGTCGGTCAAGGGCGATCCGAACCTGGAGCGTCTCGCCAGCCTGTGGAGCTTGCACGCCAGGCTGGCGTAACCGCACCAGCGGGCATCGCCCGCACACGACTGCACCGAAGGCCGGGTGGGCGACCCCCGGCCTTCGTGCTTTGCGGCGCCTGCGGTGCGTGAGCGCAAATTCGAAGTGTTACCATCAGCGCCTCCACGACAACCTCTTCGACAGGAGAACTCCAGATGGCGATCAAGGCAGGCGACCGCGTGCCCGCGGGCAAGCTCAAGACGATGACCAAGGACGGCCCGAAGGACGTCACGACTGATGAGTTGTTCAAGGGCAAGAAAGTCGTGTTGTTCTCCGTGCCCGGTGCGTTTACGCCCACCTGCGATGCGAAGCACCTGCCGGGATTCGTCCAGATGGCCGATCAGATCCGCGCGAAGGGCGTGGATACCATCGCCTGCATGGCCGTGAACGACGTGTTCGTGATGAATGCGTGGGGCAAGTCCTCGAGCGTCGGTGACAAGGTGCTGATGCTGGCGGACGGCAACGGCGAATACTCCAAGGCGCTGGGCCTGGAACTGGATGCGAGCGGCTATGGGATGGGCACGCGCGGGCAGCGATTCGCGCTGATCGTGCAGGACGGCGTGGCGAAGCACGTGGATATCGAGGCGCCAGGCCAGTTCAAGGTCTCATCCGCGGAGCACGTCCTCAGCCAGCTCTGAAGGTACAGGCGGCCCGATCAGTCATGCACGACGCCGGCGACCGCAACCACCGTATCCTGTTCAACGTCCGGCCGGTTGGTCTGCCCGCGCCGGACGATTTCCGTGCGGACACCACGGCGGTACCCACGCCGGGTCCCGGGCAGTTCCTGTCCAGGACGCTGTACCTGTCACTCGATCCCTATTACCGCGCCTCGATGCAGGGAGCGTCCGAGCCCTCCCGCAGGCTCAATCCCGGCGACGTCATGACAGGCGATACCGTGGCGCAGGTGCTGGAGTCACGCCACCCCGAATACCGCTCCGGCGAATACGTCGTGGCGCGCAACGGCTGGCAGCAATTCGCCCTGTCCAGTGGCCAGGGGGTGCGGCGCCTGGACCCCGGGCGGGCACCGATCTCGACGGCCCTGGGGGTACTGGGTATGCCCGGGTTGGCGGGGTACACGGGGCTGATCTACATGGGCGAGCCCAGGCCCGGCCAGACGGTCCTGGTGTCGGCCGCCACGGGGGCCGTCGGGTGCACGGCCGGGCAGGCGGCCCGCCTCGTGGGCGCACGGGCTATTGGTCTGGCCGGTACCGATGAGAAATGCGATTACGCCGTGCGCGAGCTCGGTTACTCGACCTGCATCAACTACCGCGCGGGTGATCTTACGGCCCAGATATACAGCGTCTGCCCAGACGGCGTGGACGTGTATTTCGACAATGTGGGAGGTGAAGTGCTGGCAGCCGTACTGGGCTGTCTGGCGCCGCATGCGCGGGTGATTCTCTGCGGCATGAGTGGGGCGTACAACCTGGAAGTGCCCCCTCCCGGGCCCTTCCTCGGACCCGTGCTCAGTTCACGGGCCAGTCTGCGCGGAATCATGGTGCAGGATCACCTGGAGCGCCTGCCCGAACTGGAGCGCGTCGTCGGCGGCTGGATCCGCTCCGGAGTGTTCCGCTACCGGGAAGACATCACCGAAGGCCTGGCCAGCGCGCCCGAGGCGTTCTGCCGGCTCATGCGCGGGGGCAATTTCGGCAAGGCTCTGGTGCGGGTCGCACCCGAGCATCTTTGACGGGCATCAACCAGCGCGCCCGATCGGCGGGCCCATCACTGGGCGCCGATCGGCAGGCCGATCAACGCGCGCCGATCAGCCGTTCAAGCTCCGGGATGATCTGGAACAGATCGCCCACCAGACCGATATCCGCCACTTCGAAGATCGGCGCTTCGCCGTCCTTGTTGATGGCCACGATGGTGCGCGCGTCCTTGATGCCCGTCAGGTGCTGGATGGCGCCGGAGATGCCGATGGCCATATACAGCTCGGGTGCGATGATCTTGCCCGTCTGTCCCACCTGCAGCTCGTTGGGCGCGTAACCCGCGTCAACCGCCGCGCGCGAGGCGCCAACGGCCGCTCCGAGCTTGTCTGCAAGGGAGTAGAGGATCTTGAAGCCATCGGCGCTGCCGAGGGCGCGTCCCCCCGAGACAACGCGAGACGCGGTCTGTAGGTCCGGTCGGTCGTTCTTCGCCGCCGAGACGGACACGAAACGCGTGTGGGTCGGCAGGTCGGCACTGACCGAGGCGGTCTCGACAGGAGCCGATCCGCCGCCGGCAGTCGCTTCGTACGAGGCGGTGCGCACCGTGCCTGCGATCTTGCGCGCGGCATCAGTCTCCACCGTGACGATAGCGTTGCCGGCGTAAACGGGACGCCGGAATCGATTGGCATTCTCGATCGCCATGATGTCGCTGATCTGGGCGCAGCCCAACAGTGCCGCGACGCGCGGGATCAGGTCCTTGCCGAAGGTGTTCGACGGACCGAAGACATGAGTGGAGTCCTTGGCTAGCGCAGCCACCTGCGGTGCCAGCACGGCCGCGAGCGCATGCGCGTTGGCAGGGTTGTCTACCTTGACCACTCGCGTGACACCGGAGAGCTGCGCGGCTTGGGCGGCGACAGCCGAGGAATCCGTGCCGAAGACCGCCACGACGATCTCCGCACCCGCAATCGCTCGGGCGCAGGTAACGCACTTGGCAGTGCTGACATTCAGCCGCGCACCGTCGTGTTCGGCCACGATGAGAACTTTCGCGGACATCAGACCAGCCCCTTCTTTTTCAGCGCCTCGACCAACTCAGCGGCATCCTTCACGCGCACACCTTTCTGACGCTGCGCCGGAGGTTCGAACTTCACCAGACGCTGCTGCTGGGCCTCCACGCCCAGGCCGGCGAGGTTCAGCGCTTCCAGCGGCTTCTTCTTGGCCTTCATGATGTCCGGCAATTTGACATAGCGCGGTTCATTCAGGCGCAGGTCGGTGGTGATCAGCGCCGGCAGGTCCACCTCCAGCGTCTCGAGCCCGGCGTCCACTTCGCGCGTGACGCGAGCCTTGCCGTCCGAGAGTTCGACCTTGGAAGCGAATGTCACCTGGGGACGGTTCCACAGCGCCGCCAGCATGGGGCCGGTCTGGCTGTTGTCGTCATCGATGGCCTGTTTGCCCACGATGACCAGGAAGGGCTGTTCCTTCTCGATCAACTTCAGGAGCGCACGGGCGGCGACCAGCGGTTCGATGACGCCGTCGGCCTGGACGTGCAGGGCACGGTCGGCTCCCATGGCCAGCGCCGTGCGCAGCTGCTGTTGGCAGTCCGCGGGCCCGATCGTCGCGATCACGACCTCCTCGGCGCCACCTTTCTCCTTGATACGAAGCGCCTCTTCAAGCGCGATCTCATCGAAGGGATTAATGCTCATCTTGACGCCATCCGTCACGACGCCGGTTCCGTCCGGCTTGACGCGGATGCGCACGTTGTAATCCACAACGCGCTTGATGCCGACCAGGATTCGCTTCATTCCACAGATCTCCGCAAACGCGCGACCGGCCCTCCGGGCACGCGGCCCGCCATTATAGCGGGCGAAGCAGCCGAATGGACCGGGAGGCGGGCCTAGGCGGGGCGAAAGGGCGGGTTGCGCTGCTGCTCGATGAAGGTCTGGCGGATCTTCTGCGCGGCATCGCGCAGCCGGGGGATGAACCGCTCGACGGCCGTCTTGAACGGCACGGCCTTCTCGGCAAAGCGCACCACGACGGCGGCCAGCACCTGGTCTTCGACCAGGATGGGCACCGCCATGCTGATCTCATCCGAGACGCGCTTGGCGTGCACCGCGCTGGCATAGCCGCGCAGCCGGGTCTCTTCGAGGATCTTGTCCAGTTCGCCGCGGTTCTGGGCGAGCCGGTCCACTTCGCTCCCCGAGCGGCGCAGGATCTCCAGCAACGATTCACGCTGTCCGGACGGACAGAACGCCAGGTGGGCGCGCCCGGCGGCCGTGACGAGCAGGGGCAGTCGCACCCCGGGTGAGAAGCGCTCGATGGCCAGCGGGCTGCGATGATCCGTGGTCTCCCGGACCAGCATCTGGGTGCCGGAGAGCGAGGCGAATGCCACCGGCCACATGACCTCGCGCCCCAGTTCATCCACGCACGGGCGGGCGATCTGGGTCACCCAGGCATCGTCGTCGAAGCCATCCGCCAGGCAATGAACCCGGATCGTCAGCCGATACCGGTCATCGGTCGGATCGCGGTATACATAGCCGGCGTGTGTGAGGGTTTCCAGGATGCGGTAGGTGGTGGTGCGGGGCAGCCGGATCTGGTGGGCAATCTCGGAGACCGTCGCGCCATTGCGCAGGTTGAGAGTGGTCAGCGCGTCGAGCCCCCGCACGAGCGCCCGGATGGGACGGGTCGATTCCATGGATCGGCCTTGTAGTGGTATATGAAATTCGAGACGGCAACAGGGCGAGTGTAGAAACTGTGCCCACCGCAGCGCAACGGCTGATCGGCCCGGCGCGCGGTATTCGCACGTACGAAAGGCAGCCTCAATGCTCCGATACGCGGTCCGGCGCTGCGCCGGCATCGTCCCGACACTGTTTGTCATCGTAACGGCCGCGTTTCTCATCGTGCGTCTGGCCCCCGGCGGCCCCTTCGACCAGGAGCAGACGCTGGCCCCGCAGGTGAGGGCCAATCTGGAACGGGCGTACGGGCTCGATCGTCCGCTGGCGGTCCAGTATCTGCATTATCTGCAGGGCCTGACGCACGGGGATTTCGGTCCATCGTTCCGGCAACCCGATTTCACGGTGAGCGAGCTCCTGGCACAGGGACTGCCAGTCAGTCTCACACTGGGACTGCTCGCGCTGCTGCTGGCCCTGGTGCTGGGGTTGGCGCTGGGCATTGCCGGTGCCCTGCACCGCGGCGGCGGTGTCGATCACCTCGGCAATACCCTGGCTGTGTTGGGGCTGGCGCTACCCGCGTACGTGATAGGGCCGCTGCTGGCGCTCACGTTCGGAATCGCTCTGCGTTGGTTACCCGCGGCGGGTTGGGAGGAGGGCTCGCTCCGCTATCTCGTGTTGCCCGCGGTGACTCTGGCATTGCCCGTGGCGGCCGCCATCGCGAGACTGTCGCGCGCAAGTCTTCTCGAAGTGTTGCGTGCCAGCTATATCCGTACCGCGCGGGCCCGTGGACTGGGGGAGTGGCGGGTTCTGTGGCGGCACGCCCTGCGCCCGGCATTGCTGCCCGTGGCGAGTTATCTGGGACCCGCCGTGGCGCATGTCGTGACCGGTTCGCTGGTCGTGGAGACCGTATTCGGATTGCCAGGCACCGGCCGTTACTTCGTGCAAGGAGCGATCAACCGGGATTACACGCTGGTGATGGGGATGGTGGTCGTCTACGGTTCGCTCGTGCTGGTGCTGAACTTCCTCACCGATCTGCTTTACGGCTGGCTCGATCCGCGCGTGCGCCATGAATGAAATCGCGCTCGCGGTGCGTGGCTCCGGTGGCCTGTGGAGTGTCGTCAGAGGCCGGCTGCGCCACAACCGGGCCGCACTCGCTGCCGCCACGCTTGCTGCGCTGATCGTGGTGCTGGCGCTGGTGGGCCCGGCTCTCAGTCCGTACGCATACGACACATTGGACTGGCAACACCTGGCGGCACCGCCATTTCATGCAACGGCACATTGGCTGGGCACGGATCGCCTCGGGCGCGACCTGTTCGTGCGAGCGACGAGTGGTGTGCGCCTCTCGCTTTTGATGAGCGTGTTGGCCACAGCGGTCAGCTTGCTGGTCGGCGTGGCGTGGGGAGCGGTTTCGGGTTATGTGGGCGGCCGCATCGACGGGCTGATGATGCGGTTCGTCGACGTTCTGTATTCCCTGCCGTACCTCTTCATAGTGATCATCCTGACGACGCTGTTCACGCGCGGCAGCCTGCTGGTGTTGTGCGTGTCCATCGGTGCGGTCGGCTGGCTCACGACGGCCCGCATCGTGCGCGCGGAAACGCTGTCACTGAAGAGACGGGAATTCATCGAAGCCGCGCGAGCCACCGGTCTGAGCACGCCCGCCATTTTGCTGCGACACATCCTGCCCAACCTCGCAGGTCCCGTGCTGGCCTACGCTCTGCTGACATTCCCGCAGATGATCCTGTTCGAGAGCTTCCTGAGCTTCCTCGGCCTGGGAGTGCAGGAACCCCTGGCCAGTCTCGGCAGCCTGATCAACGACGGCGCCCAGGAGATGCAGAGCGCACCCTGGATGCTGCTCGTGCCCGCCACTTTCCTGGTGGCCTTGTTGTTGTGTTTCAACGTCGTCGGCGATGCCGTGCGCGATGCGCTCGACCCACGTGAGCACTGACATGGGGCCCGGCAACAGTGCGAGGGCCGATCGGGCACCGGGTGTGCTGGCGCTCGAAAACCTGAGTGTCAGCTTCACGACCGCGCACGGAACCGTGGCCGCGGTGTGCGAGGTGTCGCTGCAGGTTGGTGCGGGGGAGTGTCTGGGTGTCGTCGGCGAGTCCGGCGCCGGCAAGAGCCAGCTGTTTCTGGCCGCTCTGGGCCTGCTGCCGCCGAGCGGCCGCGTGAGCGGCCACGCGCGCTTCGCGGGAACCGATCTCATCGGGCTCGCACCGGCTCAGCTGGACCGTATCCGGGGAGCGGGCATCGGCGTGGTGTTCCAGGATCCGATGACCTCGCTCACGCCCCACGTACGAATCGGGGATCAGATCGCCGAGCCCCTGGTGCGGCATCGCGGTCTGTCCTGGCGAGTCGCGAGGGCGCAGGCCCTGGATCTGCTCAGGCAGGTGCAACTGCCAGACCCGGAGCGGCGGCTGCTGCAGTATCCACATGAACTGTCCGGCGGCATGCGCCAGCGCGTGTTGATCGCCATAGCGCTGTCGTGCGATCCGTCTCTACTGATCGCGGACGAACCGACAACCGCACTGGATGTCACGGTACAGGCGCAGATTCTTTCGCTATTGCTTGAGCTCAAGCGCTCGCGCGGCATGTCGATGGTGCTGATTACGCACGATCTGGGGGCGGTCGCCGGCGTGGCGGATCGGGTGGCCGTGATGCGCGCTGGACGCATCGTCGAGTCGGACACGGCGCGGGTGATTCTCAGATCACCGCGGGAACCGTACACGCGCGCACTGCTGGAAGCCCTGCCGCGAATCGATGCACCCTTCTTGGGCTCATCGGCAGGAGGCGTGGCACCCGCTGATCCGCCCGCTGCCCCGCCCGCTGCCCCGCCCGCTGCCCCGCCCGCTGCCCCGCCCGCTGATCCGCCCGCTGACCCGCCAGGCGATCCACCCGCATTGCGGATTGCGGAAGTCCGGGTGCAATTTGACGTGAACGCGGGATGGCTGGGTTCACCTCGAACGCTGCACGCCGTGAACGACGTCAGTCTCGAAATCCGCAGCGGCGAAGCCGTCGCGGTGGTGGGCGAATCCGGCTCGGGAAAATCCACGCTGGCACGGGCCGCGCTGCAACTGATCCGGCCGCAATCCGGTCGCGTCCTCTGGCTGGGCACACCCGTGGATGAGCTGTCGCAGCGGCAGCTCAGACCCTTGCGCCGCGATCTGCAAGTCATCTTCCAGGATCCGCTGGCCAGCCTGGATCCGCGCATGACGGTGGCCCGGATCGTCGCCGAGCCGCTTCACGTGCACCGGCGTGGGCTCGGCCCCGATGCAGCTGCCAGCGCCGTCGCGACGGCGCTGCAAAGTGTGGGTCTGGGTCAGGAGCTTGCGGGTCGATACCCGCATGAGCTCAGTGGCGGGCAATGCCAGAGGGTCGGTATCGCACGCGCCATGGTTCTGCAACCGCGGGTATTGGTATGCGATGAACCTGTCAGCGCACTGGATGTAACCGTCCAGCAGCAGATCCTCAGGCTGCTCGAGGACCTCAAGCGCAACTCGGGTCTGGCCCTTCTGTTCATCAGCCACAATCTGGCCGTGGTAAGGCAACTGTGCGAGCGCGTGCTCGTGTTGTACCTGGGTCGGATGATGGAGGAGGGGCCCGTCGGCGACCTGTTCACGCAACCGAACCATCCCTACACGCGTGCGTTGCTCGACGCTGTTCCAGTTCCGGATCCCGACGTGCAGCCGGGACGACTCGTGCTTGCGCCCGCGGGAGAGTTACCTTCACCCACAGCGGTGCTGAGTGGCTGTGTTTACCGCACGCGCTGTCCGTTGGCTGCGCCGATCTGCCGCGAGCAACGACCCGGCTGGGAACCGGTCGGGTCTGGCCGTCTTGTGGCGTGCCATCGCTGGCGGGAGGTCGCGTCACACTTTGGAGGCAGCCGATGAGTCGCATCCGTGCCGGTGAGGTATCCTGCGGATCATGAAGAACGAAATGACCGTCCGCCCGAGTGAGAGCCTGCGTCACGTGCGCTACGAGATCCGTGGCCGGCTCGCGCGCCGCGCTCATGAAATGGAGCGCCTGGGGTACGAGATCGTCTCGCTGAACATCGGCAACCCGGGTGCCTTCGGCTTCCGCACACCCGAGACCATGCGGCTGGCCATGATCGAGAACCTGTCGGCGGCGGAAGGGTACTGTCATCAGAAGGGAATCTTTCCGGCCCGCGAAGCGGTCGTGATGCAGCAGCAGGGACGCGGAGTCACCGGAGTTACCGCGGAGGAGGTGTTCATCGGCAACGGCGTCAGCGAGCTCATAGACCTCGTGCTTCGTGCGCTGTTGAACGACGGGGATGAGGTGCTGGTGCCGAGTCCCGACTATCCGCTGTGGACGGCCGCCGTGACACTCAACGGTGGCCGCGTCGTGCACTATCCATGTCGGCCCGAGAATGATTTCGTGCCCGATCCGGAGGAAGTCGCCTCCCTGGTCACAGCGCGCACCCGCGCGATCGTGATCATCAATCCCAACAATCCGACGGGCGCGGTGTATCCGCGTGCGGTGCTCGAGGCGCTCGCCAGGCTGGCGGAACGTTCCGGGCTCGTCGTGTTCAGCGACGAGATCTACGACCAGATCCTCTACGACAACGCGCAATTCATTCCGATGGCCACGCTCGTGCACGACACGCTGTGCGCGACGCTTTCGGGTCTCTCCAAGATCTATCGTGCCTGCGGCTATCGCGTGGGTTGGGCGGTGTTCTCGGGTCGCGTGCACGCGGCCGCGGACTACCTGAGTGGCCTGGAACTGCTGAGCTCCCTGCGCCTGTGCAGCAACGTGCCGGCACAGTGGGCGGTGCAGACCGCTCTCGGGGGGCACCAGAGCATCCGCGAACTGGTCGCACCAGGGGGCCGCCTGTATGAGTCGCGCCAGACGATCACTGACGCGGTGCGCGACAGCCGCTTCCTGCAACTGAGCCCACCGGGTGGCGCGCTGTACGATTTCATCGGCGTGAACACGGGCGAGCTGCCCCAGTTCGATGACCAGCAGTTCGCACTGGATCTGCTCGAGCAGAAACACGTGTTGATCGCGCCGGGTGTCAGTTTCAACGTGCCGTACCGGACGCACTTTCGCGTGACGAATCTGCCGGATGCGGCCACATTGCGCGAGGTGTTCGGTCGGATCGACGAGCTGCTCACCGAATACGCCAGCGCGCCTCCGCGGGACGGCAGCAATGTCGTCGATGCGGCGACCCGATTCAAGTGATTTGATAGATAAGGACTATAAAGTTCTGTTTTGATTAGGATTCCATCGGATATCAGGGAATTGATCCTGCGCGGCGGCACGCTTCTCGTGCCTTCACGCCAGCGGGCCTACGCGGCGCGCCTGGCGCATGCCGCCCAACAACTCGGAGAGGGTCAGCGCGTCTGGGCGACGCCGGACATCCTGACCCGCGAGGTCTGGATGGTGCGCGAGATCGACCGTCGTGCGCGGGAAGGTCATCGCTCGGCGCCGCGCCTGCTGTCGCCCGCAGAGGAGTGGTGGATCTGGCGTCAATGCACCCTCGAGGAGACCCGGGATCAGGACCTCCTCAACCGGACGGGCTTGGGTGAGGCACTGCGCAACTCGAGTGCGCTGGCTGCAGAGTTCGGCATCGGTTTGAGTCGTGCTGCGGCGGCGGGCTCGGAAGCGGAGTTGCTCGTGAGGGTGGAGGACGCAGTACGGCTGCGCTGTGCAGCCCTTGGCGTGGCTCGCGTCAACTCAAGGAGTTCGGCCCTTGAAGGGCTGGGTGAGGGTCGCGACATCCTCGCCGCCGGGTTCCTGCTTCGGCCTCCGGGCCTGAATGTCCTGGGAGTGCCTTCGCGGCCACTTCAGGATGCAGCCGCCGAGCCCCGAGTTGTCCTGCCGGCCGACGAGCAGGACGAGATGGAAGACATCGCGCAGTGGTGCCGGCGACACCTCGAGGCCGATGGCGGGTCGAGACTCCTCGTGTTCATGCCGGGAAGTGTCGGGAGGCGCGAGCGGCTGGCCACGCTCATCCGGCAGTCAGTCAGTCCTGGCGCCTGGATCGCCAGTAGTGCGGCCGAGCGCGATTCGATCGATGCACTGGTTGCGATCGAAGGGGGACTGCCGCTACTGCAAATCCCTGCCATCCGCCACGCACTCGAAAGCCTAGCCTTGCTGGCCGGCTCCGCCGACGAGGAGTTCTCCAGTATCAGCGAGTGGCTGCGCGCTCCCTACTGGGTTACACCGAGCCCGGAGGCGCGCGCACGCGTTGATCTATGGTTGCGTGAGGCGGGTCGGTCCCAGTTCAATCTCGATCTGCTCTCGCTGCTGGAGCGACCGGCTGCCCCATTCCCCGCGTTGATTGCGGCGGACGTCGCGGAGCTGCTCAGGCGGGTGCGCAGCGCACACGAGGCGATGCCGCGCGGCAACGCCTCGCCTCGCGAGTGGTCCGAGAGATTTCGGGCGGCTCTGCAGGCGCTCGGGTGGCCCGGTTCGCGCCAGCTCGACAGCGGCGAACAGCAGACCGTCGTGCGTTTGCACGAACTGCTCGATGAGTTTGGACAACTGGCGGCATCGGTTGAGTCGGTCGCGCGCGCTGAAGCGGTTCAGTGGCTCGCCGCTTTGGCCGGACGCAATGCGTACCGACCGGCGGACGCAGACGCGGCGGTGACGATTTCATCGGCCTTCGCCGACCCGGTCGTTCTCTACGATGGCATCTGGGTCGCCGGGCTGAATGCGGAGGCCTTTCCGCAACCTGTTCAACTTGATCCGTTCCTGCCGTACGGCTCGCAACTCGCGGCGGGAATCCCCGCGGCGAGCGCCGATGGACGCCTTGCAGAGGCACATTCGCTGCTCGCGGCGTGGCGGGCTGCCACGGACGACCTGGTTCTGAGCGCGCCGAGGCGCGTGGAGGATCTGGAGCTGCTGCCGAGCCCATTGCTGGCGCGATGGCTGGCGGAAACCAGCCGGACCCGGCAGGAGGCCGCACGAACCTCGGCGGAGGCCGCCCGGACCTCGGGGCAAACCACCCGGACCCGGGGAGCGCGCTGGCTGGCGGACCTGATGCATCGTCCCGCTCGCCGCGAATTCACCGAGGGCGAGTTCGGTTCAGTCTGGCCCGTGGCGCGCGATCTGCCCGGAGGCACGCGCAGCATCGAGTTGCAGAACACCTGCCCATTCCGCGCCTACGCCGAACTGCGGCTCGGAAGCTCGGAACTGGGAGCGCCTGAGCCGGGGGTTCGCGCCGATACCCGCGGCAGGCTGCTGCACGCCGCGCTGGAAAGCCTCTGGCAGCGGTTGGGTGACTCCGGGAAGCTCGCTGAATTGTCAGGCGCCGGGCTGGACGCGTGGATCGAAGAGAGCGTGAATGACGCTGTTCAGCGGGTTCTCGGCGCCGACGTTAGCGGGAACGGCGCTAGCGGCAACGAGGGTCAGGATGCGTCGCTTGATCGCGAACGCCGGCGCGCTGCGCGCCTCATCCGCAGACTGTGTGAGAAGGAGCTCACGCGATTGCCGTTCCGTGTCATTGCCCGCGAGGCCGAGCGCACGGTCATTCTCGCCGGTTCGCAACTGAGCGTTCGGATCGATCGGGTGGATGAGATCGAAGGTGGTGCGCGGGCCATCCTCGACTACAAGAGTGGTCGGCGCGTAAGCGCAGACTGGTATGGAGAGCGTCCCTCCCACCCGCAGTTGCTGGTGTACCTGGCTGCCGAAGGGGAGCGCGTCGAGGCGCTCGCTACGGTCAATGTGACGGCCCGCGAAGTCTGTTTCGATGGCATCGCGCGGTCGCCTGATCTGCTTCCCAGGGTGAAAGTGGCGCAGGCTCCGCCCGCGCAGGGCGCGGCGGACGCCGCCGCGGGGGCGTGGCAGGTGCGCAGGCGTGAGTGGCTGGCACGGGTTGAAACACTGGCCGCGGACTTCATCGCGGGTCGTGCCACCGTGGATCCCAAGAGCGGTGCCTGCCGCAACTGCCACGCCATCAGTTTGTGCCGCATCAGGTCGCAGGATGAGGATCCCGCGCTGGATGCGGAAAACGGCATGCCCTATGCAGTCGATGAGTGATCTCGCGATCGATGACGCGGCATCGCGCGAGCGCGCATCGGAGCCCTGGAGGTCCGTCCTGCTGCAGGCTCCGGCGGGATCGGGCAAGACCACCGTACTGACCGAACGTGTGCTCAGGCTTCTGGCGCAGGTTGAGCAGCCGGAAGACATCCTCGCAATCACCTTCACGCGCAAGGCTGCCGCGGAGATGCGCTCCCGACTGCTCCGTGCGCTGCGGGGCGAGATCGATACCAACACGGCGCAAGGTCGGCGCCTGGAGCACTTTGCGCAGGCCGCTCTCGAGCGTTCCGGCGTGCGCGGCTGGAATCTCCTGCAGGATCCGGGCCGGCTGCGGATCCAGACCATCGATTCCTTCAACTTCCGCCTGGCCAGCCAGCTGACGATCGCGGCGGGTGCGGGCGGCACGCTCTGCCTGTCCGATCGGCCAGTGGAGTTGTACCGCAGGGCGGCACAGAACGCCCTGGCCGCGGCCCACGAAGATGCCGCTCTCGCCCGCGATGTGGATCTGCTCTTCGACCGACTGGACAACAACTGGCGCAACGTCGCCAACCTCCTGGCGGACATGCTCAGGCGACGCGGCCACTGGCTTCGCTATGTGCTCTCCCACGAGCCGGATGCTCTGTGTGCGCGCATCGGCCGCAGTCTCGAAGACATGGTCGGGGACCAACTGGCCGAAGCGCGCAAGCGTTTCTCCGCGGACCTGCTCGCGCAGGCGCAGCGACAGCCCGGTGTAGGTGAACTCGGAACCGAACCGCGCCACCTGCGCGCCTGGAAGCGTCTGGCCGAGCTGAGCCTGCTCAAGTCAGGCGACTGGCGCCGCGCCGTCAATCGCACGCTCGGTGAGGAGTTCGGTGACAAGTCCGTCTGCGCCGCGCTGCGCGAGCTGATCGACACACTCGCGCTCGTGGACTCGATGAAGGAGTCTCTCGAAGAGATCGTGGCGCTGCCACAGGTGCCCCTGAGCGCGGCAGACAGCGCGGCGATCGCCGCGCTTTCACGAGTGCTGCGGGCGGCTGCGGTGCACCTGCAGGCGGAGTTTGCCGAGGCCGGACGAGTCGACCACACCTACGTGGCCGGCGCTGCCCGAGCCGCACTCACCGAGGCAGGGCAGCCGACGGATCTGGCGCTGCGAACCGGTCTCGCGCTGCGGCATATCCTGGTGGACGAGTTCCAGGACACCTCACTCGCGCAATTCGATTTGCTCGAGGCGCTCACCGCCGGCTGGGAGCCCGGCGATGGCCGCACCCTGTTCGTCGTCGGCGATCCGATGCAGTCCATCTACCAGTTCCGTGAAGCCGAGGTGGGGCTGTTCCTGCGGGCGCGGGACCACGGTGTGGGCGGTGTTGCGTTGGAACCGCTGCGCCTGACGCGCAATTTCCGCTCGGTGCCGCGGGTCATCGAGTGGGTCAACGACACGTTCGCCGCACGGTTCCCGGTGGCCGATGACCTGCGAGCGAGCGCGGTTGCATTCACGCGCAGCCTGCCATCGAGCACCGAACCAGGCGGCGAAGTGAGCTTGCGTCTGTTTGCCGATACGGACCGCGAGGCAGAGACCGCCAGCATCGTCGAACGCATTGCGCATCTGCGCGCGGGTGGACCTGAGGACGACATCGCTATCCTCGTGGCCTCTCGGGCACATGCCGCGCCGATCATGACCGCTCTCGAGGATCGTCACATCGAGGCAGTCGGTGTCGATCTCGTGCCGCTGCAGGAACTCCCCATCGTCCGCGATCTCGTTGCGCTGCTCCAGGCGACCGATCATCTGGGCGACCGGACCGCCTGGCTGACCGTGCTGCGGGCTCCCTGGTGCGGTGTTTCGCTGGCGACGCTGACAGCTGTGTCTACCCGGGACGATGCACAGCTCGCGCGGCGCGATTCCCGGTTCGTGTGGGAGACACTGCACGATGCGGGCCGCCTCGCAGACTGCACCCCGGAGGAGCAGGCTCGTCTGCTGCGGGTCAGGGATGTGATTGCGGCCGCACTGGAATCCAGAACCAGTCTGCCGCTGGCGGAATGGCTCGAACGCATGTGGCTGCAGCTCGGCGGGGCTGATGCCTATCCGGGACGTGACCTGCGCCATGCGCGGGCATTCTTCGCCGCGCTCAGTGAGCGTGTGGCGGGCGGTGAATGGCAGGGCGCGCATGACCTGGGCAGCATGCTAGCGGAGTTGTACGCGGAGCCGCTCGCGACGGGGCGCCACCCGGTGCAGATCATGACCATCCATCGCGCCAAGGGCCTGGAGTTCGACCACGTGTTCCTGCCCTGCCTGGATCGGGATCTGAGCCGCAACGGCGAGCCGCTGCTGCGCTGGCTGGACCTGCCGCGCGCGCAAGGTGAAAGCGACCTGGTGATGTCTCCGGTGCCGGCCATCGGCGCCGACAGTGGCGGCGATGTGGGCGATTACCTGAAGCGGCTGATGAACAGAAGATCCGCCAACGAGCAGATCCGCCTGCTGTATGTCGCAGCAACACGCGCCAGGCAGACGTTGCATCTGTCGGGCGCCCCGGTTTTCAACGCGGAGGGCGTGCCCGCGCCGCGCGGCCGCACATTGCTGAAGAGCCTCTGGCCGGCATTTGCCGACCGGCCCGGCTCCTGGATCGACGCGCGCCGGACCTCGGGCGAGGCGGCGCAAGCGACGGCAACCCGGCGAGTCCCGTTCTCCAGACTCACGCACGACTGGTCACCGGCCGTGTTGGACAGCGGGCCACGGCTGGAACGATTGCCGCTGGCCCGCCAGTCGCTCGAACCACCGGAATTCAGCTGGGTCGGCGAGACGGCACGGCATGTTGGTACGGTCGTGCATGCTGCGCTGGAGGGATTCGGGCGGCTCGAACGACTTCCCGAAGCGGCGCACATCAACGCGCAACGCGACTACTTCGCACGCGAGCTGCGTCGCCACGGAGTGCCCGAACACGATCTCGCGCGAGCGACCGAAACCGTCGTGGAAGCACTGCGACGCACGCTGGGTAGCGAGCGTGGCCGCTGGATCTTCGCCGCCAGCCACCGGTCCGCATTCAGTGAGCTGGCGCTGACCGGATTGGCGCAGGGCCGCCTGACCAACGTGATCGTGGACCGGTCCTTCGTGGACGCGGGTGTCCGCTGGGTGATCGACTTCAAGACCAGCCGTCACCAGGGCGGTGGCCTGGAGGAGTTCCTGAGCCAGGAACTGGAGCGCTACCGGCCGCAGCTGCAGACCTACGTGGATCTCGCCAGCGCCCTGGGCCCGGAGCCCGTGCGGGCCGCGCTCTACTTTCCGTTGCTGGAGGCGTTTCGGGAGCTGGTCTGAAGGATCTTCAGAACGACATCTCCAGCATGAAGGGGCGGCGACCCTGCGCATCGGGCGAGCCGAGATAGCGGATCTCATCGGCCAGCTTCTGACTCGCCGTGGGGCGGGGGGCGACCAGTCCCTGCAGTTCGAAGCCGGGCCCGGGGAGCAGGCGCACCGAACCCTCCACGGCCAGAGGCCCGCCCAGATCGCGTAGCTGTCCCACG
>Ga0335083_10003345_pt1 | contig 20845 bp, 21 predicted proteins | sample Lox_Sample_42_FD_206716 | JGI IMG/M metagenome (GOLD analysis project Ga0335083, IMG submission 206716) | Soil microbial communities from Loxahatchee National Wildlife Refuge, Florida, United States - Lox_Sample_4.2 | ecosystem: Environmental > Terrestrial > Soil > Wetlands | place: USA...
GATTCCGTTGAAATGCGGCCGTCGGCGCTAGTAACCAAACAACAACTGGCATAGGGAAAGCTGCCGAAAAGTGGCGTTTAACAAGAAAACATCGGTCTGAGCTAGAACAGCTTGCGGCGAAGCGTACCGCTTAGCCTGAGGACGCCAGCCCCCAGTATGGACAGAGTTTCCCCCTCCGGCACCGCATTTCCCTCCTAAGGCGGAAGGCCTTGCCCGATTGTCCCCAGCTTCCAGCCCGCCGCCGTGCTCTAACGGCGCGGGGTGAGCAGATTCCTTGACCTTCTTTGCCTCAGTCAGCTTAAATCAGTGATTCGGTTCAAGGAGAAGCGAATGCGTATCGCCTACCTCGGGCTCGGCATCATGGGCCGTGCAATGGCCACCAACCTCGTAAAAGCAGGGCATGAAGTCTGTGTGTGGAACCGTACCGCACGCCAACACGTCGACGGCGCGAAGACCGCCGTCTCTCCGGCCGACGCCGCGCGCGAATGTGAAGTGGTCTGGATGTGCGTGGCGGACACTGCGGCCGTGGAGCGCGTCATGTTCGGTCCCGATGGGGTCGAGCAATCGCTGCACGAAGGCATGATCGTTGTCGACTCCAGCACCATCTCGCCTTCAGCTACGGTGAAGTTTGCCGAACGCATTGCCGCCAAGGGCGTGCAGTGGGTCGACGCGCCCGTAACCGGCTCGAAGATAGGCGCGGAGAACGCCCAACTCATCTTCATCGTTGGCGGCACGCCGGAAGCCGTTGACTTCCTCCAGCCGCTGTTCAAGGCCATGGGCAAGAACGTCATCCACATGGGCAGCACGGGCAAAGGCCAGGCCGCCAAGATTTGCATGAACCTTCAGATCGCCATGATCTACGAAGGTTTTGCCGAGGGCTTTACTCTGGCGCGAAAGCTGGGTGTCGACCCACAAAAGTTCGTCGAGCTGGTGCAGGCTTCGATGATCAAGTCCGGGGTGACCGACTATAAGATTCCCTTCGTGCTGCGGCACGACTACTCGCCCAACTTCCCCCTGCGCCTGATGCACAAAGACATTCACCTTTTGCTCGATACCGCCAAGGAAATGCGCGTAAAGCTTCCTGCTCTCGAGACGGTGGATGAGATCTACGAGCTTTCCAGTGAGGAAGGATGGGACGACGAGGATTACGCTGCGACCATCAAGTTGCTTGAGGGCTGGGCAGGGTTGGGAAAGTAACGGCGTCCGGCATCAGGCTCATTCCCGCCGTGGCTGGCGGCTCAGGCTGATACCTGTTGCCTACGTGCCTCGTTCACTCTCTGGCACAAAAACCTTACTCGGACTCCCCGGCTCAATGCCGTTTTTCTCGAAGCTGGCCTTGATCCGCCGCCGCAACTCGCGGCTCACCTCGAACTGCTTGCCGGGACTTGTCTTCACCATGAGCAGATACTCCACTTCATCGCCATTGACGCGATCAATACCCGGCACTTCCGGCTGCGAAACGATCTGGTCCTTAAACCTGGCGTCCTGTGCCAACTCGTCTGCCACGTCTTTCAATAACTGCATTACGCGGTCGCTGTCGGCCTTGTAGCTGACCGAAATCCTCAGCGTAATCTGCGTCCAGTCGCGAGTGAGATTGCTGACGATGGTGATCTGGCTGCTCGGCACCGTATGAACCGTGCCATCGATGTCGCGCAAAATCGTTCGCCGCAGCGTGAGGCTTTCCACCACGCCCTGAACGCCGGCGATGCGAACCGTATCACCGATGTGAAACTGATTTTCCACCAGGATGAAAAAGCCGTTGATGAAGTCCTTGACCAGCGTCTGTGCGCCAAAGCCAAACGCCACCCCAACGATGCCCGCGCTCGCCAGCAGGGGCTCCACTTTGACGTTGAGCTGCGTCAAGACCTGCATCGCGGCAAGAAAGCCGATGATGAAGATACCGACGTGATAGATGGCATGGGAAAGGGTGCGCAATTGCTGCGCCCGCAGTGCAGAGGGGAACGCCTGCTTGGAACCCAGATCGGCCAGATGGCGTGATGCAACTTTCAGCAGCCGCGCCAGAAGCAACGCCACCAAGATGATGGCCAGAATGCGCGGCGCCTGGTAGCGCAGAAAGCCGATGCTGTCCTGGCGCCAGCCTTCAAAGATGTGAACCAGATCCTCAGGGACGGCGTCAATCAGAAGCAGGCCAGGAAGTGCGGAAAGAGGCATCAATGGCGCGATTATAGCAATGACCACGGGGGCTGCGTGGTTCAGTTACACTTCGCACCGGGAAGTGCCAACCAGAAGAGAAGCCCCGCTCGGCTCAATATAATCGATACAATCATGAGACGCTTTCTTTCCGTTCACGCTGTGCGCAATATCTGCGCTGGTTTAGTTCTGCTCTTCGTTCTCTCGGCTGCGATGTCCGCGGCCCAACCTCTCCAGAACCCGCCCGTGCCGTCCTTTCCTCCCCCTCCCGGCCAGCCGCGGGACAAAGATCCCATGACCGAGCAGGTTGAGCGCGATGCTGCCAAGCAGCGCAACCTGCAGCGCGAGCAGGAGATCAAGCGCGACACCGAGAAGCTATTGGAGCTGGCAACCGAGCTGAAGGAGTACGTCGACAAGACCAACGAAAACATCATCTCGCTCGACGTCATCAAGAAGGCCGACCAGATCGAAAAGCTCGCCAAGAGCGTGAAAGAGAAGATGAAGCAGTAAAAGCAGCCAGCAATTGGGAGCTTTTGCCCAAAAACAAAACGGGCGGACCGAAGTCCGCCCTACGAGTTGTCAATTGCTTCCCTATCTTGCTGCCGTTTCCATTTCGGCCATCTTCTCCGCTTCCGCCTTTTCGATCCTCATTCCGTAGAACGAGCGATACACGAAGACAAACGAGATGGCGAAGAAAACGGCAGCCAGAACATGGCTCAGCCCCGTGCCGTTGCTCTGCAAACTCACCGCAAGCTCGACGGCCAGCAGTCCGAACAGCGTGGTGAACTTGATGATCGGATTCATCGCCACCGAAGACGTGTCCTTGAACGGATCGCCCACGGTATCACCCACGACCGTCGCATCATGCAGTGCAGTTCCCTTCTGCTTCAGTTCGACCTCGACGATCTTCTTCGCGTTGTCCCACGCACCCCCGGCGTTGGCCATGAACATCGCCTGATACAGGCCGAACGAGGCAATCGAGATCAGATACCCGATGAAGAAGAACGGCTCGATGAAAGCGAACGACAGGGTTACGAAAAAAACGGCCAGAAAGATGTTGAACATGCCCTTCTGCGCATACTGCGTGCAGATCTGCACTACCTTCTTGCTGTCCGTAACCGAGGCCTTCTCCACGCCCTCGAGCTTGATGTTCGCTTTGATGAACTCGACTGCGCGGTAGGCGCCTGTGGTCACCGCCTGGGTCGAGGCGCCGGTGAACCAGTAGATGATGGCGCCGCCGCTGATCAACCCAAGCACAAAGGGCGCGTGCAGCAGTGAGAGCTTGCTGACGTTCTCTGACAGTCCGTGCGTCAGCGCCATGATGATGGAGAAAATCATTGTAGTTGCGCCGACAACCGCGGTTCCGATGAGCACCGGCTTGGCCGTGGCCTTGAACGTATTCCCGGCCCCGTCGTTCTCCTCCAGCAGGTGCTTGGCACGCTCGAAGTTGGGGCGCACGCCGATGTCGCGCTGCAGTTCGGCTTCGATGTTCGGGACCTGCTCGATGAGCGACAGCTCATACACCGACTGCGCGTTGTCGGTCACCGGGCCGTAGGAGTCGACCGCGATAGTCACCGGACCCATGCCCAGGAAGCCGAATGCGACTAGACCGAAGGCGAATACCGCCGGCGCCAGCATGAACTGACTTAGTCCCATGGTGCTCATGTAGGAGCCGATGGCCATCAGCAGCACCATGGTGAAGCCCAGGTAGTAGCAGGAGAAGTTGCCGGCTACGAAGCCCGACAGGATGTCGAGCGATGCGCCGCCCTCTTCCGCTGAGGTTACGACTTCTTTCACGTGTCCCGACTCGACCGAGGTGAAGACTTTCACCAGCTCGGGAATGATTGCGCCGGCCAACGTGCCGCAACTGATGATGGTCGCCAACTTCCACCACTGCGAGTTGTCGGGTCCGGCAGCCCCATTCAGCACGGGGATGATCAGGTACGAGATGGCGTAGGTGAGGACGATCGAGATGATTGAGGTCAGCCACACCAGCGAAGTTAGCGGTGCTTCGAAGTTCATCTCGTCAGAATTGGCGTACCGCGCCTTAGCGACGGTCTCGTTCAGAAAATACGCAACCGTGCTGGACACCAGCATCATGATGCGCATGACGAAGATCCACACCAGCAACTGTACTTGTACGGTGGGGTTCTTCACGCCCAACAGGATGAAGGTGATGAGCGCCACACCTGTAACGCCGTAGGTCTCGAAGCCATCAGCGCTGGGGCCAACCGAGTCGCCTGCGTTGTCACCGGTGCAATCGGCAATCACGCCCGGGTTGCGCGCATCGTCTTCCTTGATCTTGAATACGATCTTCATCAGGTCGGAACCGATATCGGCGATCTTGGTAAAGATCCCGCCGGCAATACGCAACGCGGCAGCGCCCAGCGACTCGCCGATGGCGAAGCCGATGAAGCACTGGCCGGCGTAGTCCGCCGGAACGAACAGCAGGATGCATAACATGATGAGCAGCTCGACCGAAATGAGCATCATGCCGATCGACATGCCCGCCTTCAGCGGAATGGCATAAATCGGGTACGGCTTACCTCTCAGGCTGGCGTAGGCGGTCCGCGAGTTGGCAAACGTATTCACGCGGATGCCGAACCACGCCACGCCATAACTGCCGCAGATTCCGACGATGCTGAAGAGAAGAATGATCGGCAGGGTCACGCCAACCGGCTTGCCGGGCACAGGAGCCAGCCATCCGAAGTAGGCGACGATGATGACCGCAATGAACGCCCACAAAATGAGGATGAACTTTCCCTGCGTCTGCAGATAGGTCTTGCACGTCTCGTAAATGAGCTCAGAAATCTCGAGCATGGCGCGGTGGACCGGCAGCTTCTTAAGCTGCATGTAAATCGCCATCCCGAACAGAAGGCCAAAGAAACAGAAGACGATGCCCACCAGCAACAGCTTGTGCCCGTCGATGCCGCTCAGGAAAGGAACGGAAGACAGGTCAGGCAGCTTCAGCGTCGCCTCGCCCCCAGCGTCGCTGCTGGGTTGGGCAAGGACTGTTGAGACATTCAGCAAAACAAGAGTTACAAGAGCGGCCATGACGGTGGTCGGGCGTCGTAGGTGCCGCGCAGCGGCAAGCCAATTTTGCATACAAGTTCTCCGGTGGGCTGCGAAAAGCGCCCAGGCTTAGTAGTAATTGGGTCTTCGCTCGTCCACGATTCTCCGCAGATAGCGTTCCTATGATTCCTGTGCCCCAGCAGGCAGGGCTCACGCAGTTCTCCTCCCCAGGTTTGTGGAGGCGGAACAGCGCTGTACCTGCTGAAATCCCGGGAACGCGCTTCCACTTCAAGACGTGAAGTGTTGAGGTTTGGCCGCGTCGGGAAAAACACCCGTAAGCGGGCGTACCCTGCCCAGCTTACGAGAACATTACAGAGCGGTTTCTTATAACATTTTGGGCAAAAGCGGGTCAATCGCACAAGGGTCGCAGCCGGAGTAACGCTGGTTGAGGTTGGCCTCTGAGACACGGAGGGCGCGGAGGTTCTTTGATCAAAATTCCTTCGTGTCCTCTATGCCTCCGTCGTGAACTATGTCCCTTTCTCAAAAGATCATCCCATCGAGCCCGGCGATAAACTTAATGCCATCGATAACCAGCTTCTTCACCTTATTGTCATTGGTAATGTAGAGGTCCACTTGCGCTACCGAAGCAGTCGCCAACTGAATCGCATCGGCGGGTGATATGCGGTGCTTGGCCCGAATTTGTGCATATCGCTCAGCGGCTCCAAAATTGAATGGCAGAATCCGGACGGAGCCGCCGCTGAAATAGGCTGCAACTTGCTGTGCTTTCTGAGTACTGCCCAGTTTGTATGGGCCAGTGAGAACTTCCCCGACTGTGAACACGCCCGTGCACAGCTGGTCGCCCCGGCGTGACATCTTCTTGTAAGTCTCTTCAACGGAAGGCCCATGTTGTGGATGGGCCTCCAGCCAATAGATGAACAGCATGCTGTCCCAGTAGACGAGGCTCACTTGTCCCTCTCGTGTTCGTAGAAGTGGGCCCTCTCGTTTCTTAGGAATGCTTCACCCCCTCCGAGCTTGCGAAACTCATCCTTCAGCAGGCCGCGTAGTCCCTCGAAGAGATCGTCTTTCGCCGAGACCGCGGGGTGCTCTTCGTCCAGCAACCGGTAGACATACGTCATTCGCGTTCCCATTCCGGAGGGGGGACCGGACCTTTCCTCAATCTCCACTCGGTTTTCTTCCCGAAACTTCTTCGATTCCAACACCTGACAAACGTTGGGCACACGGTTGGTCAAATTGAGTCCTCGGTGGACCTCGCCGGCGACGACTGTGACGCGTTTCTCTCCACGACGCCGCGCCGGCTTGATATATCGCTCTGCGAGAAAGGAACGAATTTCCTGGGCCGAGTTCGTATTTGCCATGCGGCACCTCCTTTTTACTGGACAAGTCATAACATGACATAACACACATAGCATAACAAGCCTGCTGTTGCCGGACTCGGTCTATGGCGTTGCATCCGCGGCTGAGGTGCCTTATCAAAAGAGAGGACATCGGCCGTGCAATGCCGGCCCGGAGTGGCGCAACCCTCAGCCAAGCGTTGCCCACTCTCACCTCTTCCTGTAAATTGCTGAGAATAAAATTCCTTGCGCATGACCGCGAAAGACAAAATCCGGGAGCTGCTGGCGCTCGCCAATATCACACTGAACGGCCCTGACCCATGGGACATCCAGGTGCACGACGAGCGCTTCTACCAGCGCGCCCTCGGCCATGGCTCGGTGGGAGTCGGCGAGTCCTACATGGACGGCTGGTGGGACGCTGCTGACCTGAACGAGTTCTTCTACCGCATTCATCGCGCCGATCTGTCCAAGCATGTGCGCTCGATCGAGCTGATCTGGCTGGGCGCAAAGAGCGCTGTGTTCAATCTGCAGAGGAAGTCGAGTTCCAAGCAGGTGGCCCGCCAGCATTACGACATTGGCAATGATCTGTATCACGTCATGCTCGATCGGAACATGCAGTACACCTGCGCCTACTGGAAGAATGCCGACAATCTTGATGACGCGCAGGAGAGCAAGCTGCACCTCATCTGCCGCAAGCTGCACCTGAGGCCCGGCATGCGCGTGCTGGAACTGGGCGGCGGCTTCGGCGGCCTGGGGCGCTTTATGGCAAAGGAATACGGCTGCGAGGTCGTGATTTACAACATCTCCCGGGCGCAGGTGAAGTTTGGGCGCGAATTTTGTGCCGACCTGCCGGTACGTATCGAGGAGAAAGACTATCGCGAAGCGATTCACGAGAAAGCACACTTCGACCGCGTGGCTGCCATTGGCCTGTGCGAGCACATCGGTTACCGCAACTACCGGCCGTTCCTGCAGCTGGTGCGCGCGAAGCTGAAGGACACCGGCCTGTTTCTGCTGCACACCATCGGCTCCAATTACTCGCGAACGTCCACCGATCCCTGGATCGACAAGTACATCTTCCCCAACGGAATGCTGCCCTCCGTCACCCAGCTTGGGCGGGCGATGGAAAACCTGTTCGTGGTCGAGGATTGGCACAACTTCGGGCCGGACTATGTCAAGACGCTGATGGCCTGGTGGAAAAACTTCGAGACGCGTTATTGCACCCTCGACAAGACGCGCTACGACCAGCGCTTCTTCCGCATGTGGAAGCTCTACCTGATGATGTCTGCGGCCGGCTTCCGGTCGCGGCGCATGCAGTTGTGGCAAGTCGTCATGAGCACCGGCGCCATTACAGGTTACGAACCGGTGCGGTGAATCAGTTGCCGGTTGTCGGTTGTCGGAAAAGAAGCCGCCGGCCACCAGCTCAAGCCCTCGGGGACGGCGTAGCTAACCAATGCCATCATCATCTAACGTCGCGACGAACGCCGACCATGCTGCCCACGCAAAACGCCGCGACAAGCTTATCCGCGAACTGCGCGACGGCACCGGCGGCCATGTCATCGGCCTGAACAAATCCACCTCCAACCTGTTTCGTCCGCGAACGGAAACCGCTAAGCGCCGCATCGACGTTAGCGAATTCGATCATGTTTTGTCCGTCGATCCCCATTCCCTCACTGCCGAGGTCGAGGGCATGACGACCTATGAGGAGTTAGTCGACGCCGCGCTGGGGCACAACCTGCTACCCACCGTCGTACCGGAACTGAAGACCATCACCATCGGTGGAGCGGTCAGCGGGCTGGGCATCGAGTCGTCGTCCTTCAAGTACGGACTGGTGCACGAGACGGTCGAGGAGTTGGAAGTGCTGCTGGGCGACGGCAATGTCGTCAAGTGCTCGCCGGCGGGAAATTCAGATCTGTACTACGGATTTCCAAACTCTTACGGCACTTTGGGTTACGTCCTCAAGCTAAAAGTAAGACTCATACCCATTAAGAAGTATGTCCGGCTGGTCCATCGCGGCTTCAGCGATATCGGCCGGCTGTTTGCCGAACTCGCTTCCACCTGTTCCGAGCGGCACTTCGATTATGTCGACGGCGTGGTCTTCAGCCGCGGCGAGGCGTATATCGTTACCGGCGAATTCACTGACTCGGCGCCCTACACCAGCGACTACACGTATACCGGGATCTACTACCGCTCCATCCGCCAGCGCGAGATCGACTATTTGACAACAAAGGATTACATCTGGCGTTGGGACACCGACTGGTTCTGGTGCTCGAAGGTCTTCCATATGCAGAACCCGCTGGTACGCGTGGTGTTGGGCAAAGGGCTGCTCAACTCGCGCACCTATCAGCGCATCATGCGCCTCTCGCGCAAGCTGCCGCTCAAGTCGAAGACCGAGTCGGTCATTCAGGACGTGGATATTCCCATCGAGCACGCGCCGGAGTTTCTGGATTTTTTGTTGCGCGAAATCGGCATCCTGCCCATCTGGCTGTGTCCGTTCAAGACCTACGATCCGAACGCACTGTACACCTTGTGTCCGGTCGATCCACACAAGCTGTATGTCAACTTCGGATTCTGGGAGATGCTGCCCAGCGCCGGCGCCGACGGTTTCTATAACCGTAAGATTGAGCGAATGGCGCTGCACCTGCACGGAGTGAAGGGACTCTACTCCACCTCCTACTACGACCAGGAAACCTTCTGGAACATCTACGACCGCCCGGGCTACCTAGCGCTGAAGAAGAAATACGACCCGAACGGCCGCTTTCGCGACCTGTACGAGAAGACGGTGCTGAAGATGTAGATCGCGGGACAAGAGCCTATCCCGCCGTTCGGCTCATTTCGCTGACGTTGGTTTCTTCGACGCCCCTTTCTGAGACTTGCTGATCGCGTTCTTGTAAGCCGCGTCAACAGCGACCCTCATCACCGCCTTCGTTGCCTTCGGCAGGTTCACAATCGTCGAGCCATTCTGCCCCCACTTCCCTGCAGCGGGCGAGAATACCAGTGGGTGATCGTTCAGAAACTCGGACTGCTGCTCCGGTGTTAGTTGCACCATGCCGCGAGTCTGGTCAGGATAGCCAAGGGTTGCGAAGATCTTTCCTCCATAGCGGAAGTCAGGATGCCCGTGATGCGCGCGCTCCTCTGCATCGGGGAAGCTAAGTACAAGCTTGCGAAATTCATTGGCCGTCATAAATTTCTCCGCCGGGCGCCGAGTAACCCGCTCAATTCTGCATTCGGATTGAGTGGGACCCATAGCCGCCTCAGTGCGCTCCCGCCTTCATGCGCCGTTCCAGCTCTTCGGGCGAGACATCTTCCACGTGGGTTGAGATCCACCACTGATTGCCTTGGGAATCCTGGACCCCGCCGCTGCGGTCACCGTACGGCTGAGTGGCCATGTCACGAACCACCGTGGCTCCGGCTGACAAGGCCTTCTTATACATGGCGTCACAATCGGGCACATAGAGCACGAACATCCCGGGCCGCGACTTCCACTGCTCGCGAGCCTGCCCGATCATGATCATCGAGTCGCCAATCTTCGCTTCGGCGTGCTGGACACTGCCGTCTTCGCCTTTCATGCAGTAGGTGACCTTCGCCTCGAACGCCTTCTCGATGAAGTTGATTAGCGCTCCCGCGTCGTCCACCGTCAGGTATGGGACCACGGTGTGAAAACCCTCAGGTATTGGTTTGACTGGCATGTCGCTCTCCCCTTTCTTGAATCTCCGCTCCATTGGCGGAATTGCCATAATTCTGCGTCATTGAATCGGTCTCGTCTTGTAAAAATCTGACCTACTCCAGGATGGGCACGTGGTTCAGGTGCGATGTCCGGTGGGAGACGTAGGCTGCCGGGGTCAGCCCGCAGAACGCACGAAATTCATGGGCAAAGTGCGACTGATCGTAGTAGCCGCAGCTCAACGCCAAGTCGGCCCAGGCGAACGGCCCTCGGATTGGGATAGAGCGAATCACGCTCTGGAAACGGCGCACTCGCAGAAATCGCTTGGGCGTCAGTCCCACCTCATCGGCAAACAGCTGATTGAAGTGCCGCTGGCTGTAGCCGATACGATCAAGCACGCTGGACAGCGGCTGCATCGTCGCCTCCCGCAGGAATTGTCCAGTGGCGTACTCCACCGCCGGATGCTTCTCCAGCGGCTTTGCCGCTTGAGCCAGCAGCCATCGCTCGGCCACAGCAAACTTCTGTTGCGTAGTTGCAGACTCAAGCAAGCGTTCGCGAAGGCTTCTGGTGCCGGCCCCGAAGACATCTTCCAGCGAAACGCATTGTTCATTGAGCTCGCTGGCCGGCATCCGCAGGAACGGAAAGGCGCCTCCGGGCTTGAATTGAATGCCCAGTGTGGTGACCATGTTCGCCGTGTCCGCGACCATGTATGTGGAGCGCGCGCCGCAGATGACCTGCGCCGAAGCATCACAGCTTGCAGTGCTGTCGATTTCGTACTGAGTAACCTTCTGTTCGCCCAAGTTGAAGGCAATGGTCATGCCGCCGTCGGGCAACAGGCGCTCCTGTGGGTGCGATTGCACGTACCCGTCCCAATACCAGAAAACGCTTACGAACTGCGACAACGGCGGACCGGGGACGTAATGGGCAGTAATCATGGAACGGCTCAGTGGCGGGTATTGTACTGCGAAAATGAGATGCGGGCGCGTTGTCGCGGTTTGTCCAACCAACCCTAATGCGCCAGTGTTCCACCTTTCGCTTTGCGCACCTTTACCATGGCAAAGGCGATGGGAGCGCACATGAAACAGAGAGCAGCCAGATAGCGGAAATCGTCGACAAACGACCACAGTGCCGATTGACCTTCCAGCATGCGATTCAGAATATCTGTCGCTTGTCTCGCGGCTGTCGCTGGATCCGTATGCCGCGATAAGTAAGCAGTCAGGGCGTTTAGCTGGTCCTGGAAGGTATGGCTGTACTGGGCCAGGTTGTGCGAGAGCTCGTCGCGGTGCACCTGCTCGTGCCGGGCCAGCAGCGTGTTCACTACCGAAATTCCAACACTGCCCCCCACATTGCGCATCAGATTGTAAAGGCCACTGGCGTTGCCTATCTCCTCATTGCGCAGCGTTCCCATGGTCGAAGTCGCCAGCGGAACAAAAATGAGGCTTACCCCGGTGCCAGTGAGGATGATGGGCCAAAACATCGACCACGGTCCGATCTCCAGCGTGGCGTGGCCCAGCCACAACGTGCACACGCCGGTGAACAGAAAGCCAGCACATACGAGGTAGCGGTTGTCAACTCTCCCGGTAAGTATCCCGATCACTGGCATGAACAGGAGCGCACCCAGGCCGCGAGGCGCCACCGCCCATCCCGCGGCCAACGCCGTGTAGCCAAGCAGCTCCTGAAAGAAGAGCGGCAAAATTGTGATTAGGCCGTACACGACGGCTCCGAAAAGAAAGATGAGGATGCACCCCACCAGGAAATTGCGATTGCGAAAGATTCGCAGGTCCACCAGAGGCTTATCGCTGGTAAGCTCGCGGATCAGGAACCCGATCAGCGCCACGACTAGGATCGCCGTCGCCCAGCGAATCCAGATGGCGCCGAACCAGTCGTCTTCCTGGCCTTTGTCGAGGATGATCTGTAGCGCGCCCAGCCAGATGGCCAGTAACCCTAGGCCCAGGCCGTCGAATTTACCTGGCTTGGCGTTCTTGATGTATGGCGGGTCTTCCACGAATCGCGCGATCAGCAGTACTGCCAGGATGCCGACCGGGATGTTGATGTAAAACGCCCACCGCCACGAGTAAGTCTCGGTCAGCCATCCACCCAGCGTCGGGCCGATCACCGGCGCGACGACCACTCCCAGCGCAAAGGCTGACATACCGAGCCCGCGTTTCTCCGGCGGAAAGCTTTCCAGCAAGATGGCCTGCGACAGCGGCTGCAACGCTCCGCCTCCGGCTCCCTGGACTGCGCGTGCGAAGAGAATGAACCCCAGGCTGCTGGCCGAGCCGCAGAAAAAAGACGAGACCGTAAAGATGCCTATACATACGATCAGAAAACGTTTGCGGCCGAATTTCTGGGAGAACCAACTGCTGGCGGGAAGAATGATGGCGTTCGCGACCAGATAGCTGGTCAGCACCCAGGTTGCTTCATCATTGGTCGCTGAGACGCTGCCCGCGATATATGGCAGCGCGACCGCGGCAATGGAAGTGTCGAGCACTTCCATGAACGTGGCCAGCATCACCGCTGCTGCGATGATCCAGGGGTTGGTCGCCGGCTTGGAGACAGTGATTGCCCCGGCGGACTCTGAAGTGGTTGCCAATTCCCCTCCACCCTTTGAGTTGAAGAAGCTAACACGGAAGGCGGAAGCCCGGCAAAATTCGCAGGCCAGTCACCGCAAGTCTGAGATGCGGGTTAGATGTGCGACGAACTGGGAGGGAATGTTGAATTACGGCGGGAGACTGCAAAAGCGGCAATTCCGCGTTACCGCAGCCAGACGAGGATGGTCGCGCTCAGATGCATCCAAATTGCAAGTTGGTATCTACTGCGTTGCTATCACTGCTCCGGCAGATGGAAGGCGTACAGCGTAGCGTTCTCCGATCCGATGTACACCTTGCCATTGGCGATCGCCGGCGAGGAGGCCGAACTGGGCGACACTGCGTACTGCCACAGCATCGATCCGGTACTCGCGTCCAGAGCGTAAAGGTTCCCGTCGTTCGACTCGGCGTACACCACGCCATTGGCCACGCTGGGGGAAGAGTAGACCGAATTTCCCGTCCCGAACCTCCAGCGCACAGTTCCCGTGTTCGCGTTCAGGGCGTAGACAGCATTGTCATCGGAACCGACATACAAAACTCCATTGGCCAGCGCCGGCAATGAGTTGAAGTAGGTCTGGCTGGTCCACAAGATCCCTCCAGTGTTGGCTTTAAACGCAGTCGAATTGAAGTAGACCGCACCAGGTCCCGCGACCGGCGTACCGCCAATCAGGTCAGACCACTTGTAATGCCACATGACCTGCTGCGAGCTGGCGTTCAAGGCGTAGAGAGTCGTCGACCAATTCGGGTAAATGGGATAGACAGAAACGAAGTAGATCACGCCGTTGGCCACCGTGGGCGAAGAGACGATCTCATCGGATGGGACGGCGTACGTCCACAGAAGTGTTCCCGTGGCGGCGTTCAAGGCATACAGAGTACCGTTACCGTCGCCGATGTACAGCACGCCATTAGCAACCGTCGGTGCTGACTCGACGACCCACGCAGTCGCATACTGCCAGAGGAGTTCTCCTGTGGAAGCCTTAAAGGCGTACACAGCACTCTGGTGCAACGCTCCGACGTAGACGATATTGTTCACCACTACCGGAGCACTGAAGTATGTCTGCCCGGCACCCACATACTTCCACACAAGGGCACCCGTAGCGGCATCTACCGCGTAGAGCGTGTTGTCTGGGTAATCAGAGCTGAAGTACACCAGGCCATTCGCCACTGCCGGATCCTGAAAGACATGGGCACCGGCGGGGTACGTCCAATCCAACGCCAGGTTTCCCACGGTCTTGCTGCTAAGGATGGTCTCATACGGATTGCACGCCGTGTGCTGCGTGTCATAGCGAAACTGCGACCAGTTGACGAAAAGCGTTGGAAGCGGACTGATGGTTGGCCCGCACGGAATTTGCGCCGTCGCAAAGGACGCGATCAGCAGAAATAGAGTTACACCGCTAATAGTCTTGATCTTCATGACTCCTCCGCACCCGGTCGGCAGGCAAGCTTAGTCGAGGTCGCGAGCGCGGTATATCCAATTCGAGTTAAGAGTTGGAGTGTGACTGAGAATTCACTGGAGGAGACTAGCGCAGCAGATGCAGCGCACGCATCGTCGTCACGAAGTCCGGCAAGAGGTCGCCTGCGCCGTGAACGACGGCTATTAAAGCGAAATTCCGCGTGCGCGACCACAGTACGCCGAACACGAATCCGGCCGTCGAAGTGAGCACGATGGAATATCCGACTGCCATCCACAGTGGCGGATGCGGCGGCAGACCTTCCTGGGTGATGCTGGTGCGCAGATAGAGTCCGGGCGCGTGCATCAGTCCGAACAATAACGACGCGATGACGATGCCGCCCAATTCCGAGCGCAGCATCGCCGACAGGCGCGATTGCAGCAGGCAGCGAAAGAAGAATTCCTCGACCACTCCGGCCTCGAGCGTCCACCACAGAAATGCGATAGGCATTCCCCAGAGCAGCGTTTGTGTGGGAACATGGGCTGCTCGGATGTCACGCAAGCCGCGACCGGCCACGGCCTGGAATCCCAGGAACAGGGCCGACATCGCAACCATTGTGAGAACCGGACGCAGCTTGAATCCGCTTGGCGCCAGATCACTCCATTGATAGCCGAAGTGGCTTCGCATCAGCCAGAACGGAAGCGCGACAAAGGTGATGAGTTTTGCGGTCAGCAGCACGAAAGCCTGTGCGGGATCCGCGGCAAAGGTTCGCCGCAGCCAATCGAATCCCCAGGTGACGAATACGGTGAGGGCGATGAAGTAGATGGCGAGCAGCATCAGCTCGCGCGCGGGTTGAATAACGGCATACGGTAGCGGCTTGACGCCGATTGTGACCGCCCATGCGATGAGCGAGAACCCGACGCCCAACACAGCCGCTACACCCAGCGCGTTCGAGGGATCGAAGCCTCCCCAGCGGGACATGGCAGAGAGCACCGCGGCGTACAGCGCGATGTAGCAGGCGAGCAGGGCGAAACCTGTGAAGCGGGTACGGTATGCTTCGCGGGTGACGGATGCGGCGTTGGTAGCCATTGGTGAGGTGTACGTCAGAGCGGGCGCGTCAGTTCCCTTTCATCGCGTCATCCTGAGCGACAACGCGCAGCGACATGAACCAATTCCTCTTGGTTTACATTGGTGCTATGCGCCTCGTAATCAACGCTGATGAGAAGGAGTTTGCCGACGGGTTGTCGCTGGCCGACCTCATCGCGCAGCTTGGCATGAAGGCCGATCGCGTCGCGGTCGAGTTGAACCGTGAGATCATCGCACGCGCGCAATGGTCCGAAACGACCCTGCATGATGGCGACGCGCTGGAGATCGTTCACTTCGTGGGCGGCGGATAGGGCTCGCGCACTGAGCATCGCGACGCACCGGCTCAGGACAACGTTCGCAGCAACTGCGCCCGCATTTCTCCCTGACACGGTGGGGGCTTTTTTCTTCTCCCGAGGGCAAAATTTCGTATCCGATCGCAGCATTATGAAACCTGCATGAACACTGCGCTCCGTTTGGTTGACACGCCAGGAAGCGACCAATAAACTCAAGGTTTACCCGTTGATGCGCAACGATTTCTGAGCGGCCTCGTACATGCCTGATACCTACTTCACGCGCTACCTGCCGTTGCTGATCCACATTTGCATTGCCGGCGCATTGGCATCCGTAATCGTGACGCTCTCCTGGTTCATCGGCCAGCACAAGTACAACAAGGCCAAGATGTCGCAGTATGAATGCGGCATGACCCCGGTGGGCGATGCCCGCCAGCGTTTCTCCGTGAAGTTCTACCTGGTCGCGATGTTGTTCATCCTGTTCGACGTCGAGGCCATCTTCCTCTATCCCTGGGCCGTCATCTTCAAAGACCTCAAGATGTTCGGCTTTTGGGAGATGCTGGTGTACATCGGCATCGTGCTCGCCGGGTACTGGTACATCGTGAAGAAGGGCGTGATCGACTGGAGCACGTCGTCGAAGGCGGAGAAAATCTAACCATGCCCTGGCCGCCGGCAATCACCGAGCTCGAGGTACTGAAGCACAAGCCTGAACTGGTTGCCCTGCTGGCGTGGAACTCGGCGGCCGTGGAAGGCACCAAGTTCGACCGTAACGAGCTAACCATCTGGATCGAGCGCACCGCCATTCGCGACGCTTGCCGTACGCTCATGGGCCTCGAGACGAAGTACGACGCGCTGATGGATGTCACCTGCGTCGACTGGTATCCCAGCGATCCGCGCTTCGAAGTGGTCTATCACCTGTTCTCAACTTCGACCAAGAAGCGCGTGCGACTGAAGGTGAAGCTCACAGACTACGATGCCAGCGTGGATTCGCTGGTGCCACTCTGGCCGAGCGCGAATTTCTTCGAGCGCGAAGTCTTCGACTTGTTCGGCATTCGCTTCGATGGCCACCCTAATCTCAAACGCATCATGATGCCCGAGGGCTGGAACGGTCATCCCCTGCGCAAGGACTACCCGGTTGAGGGATACCGCTGATGGCTGAGATGCTTGCACGCCCGCCGGTCCTGGATTCCACTGAAGACCGCACCATGCTCGTCAACATGGGGCCGCAGCATCCGTCAACCCATGGCGTGCTCCGCCTCATGCTGGAGATCGATGGCGAGACCATCGTGCGGATCATGCCCGACATCGGCTACCTGCACACTGGAATCGAGAAGACCTGCGAAGCGAAGTTCTACCAACAGGTCGTGCCCATGACCGACCGCATCGACTATCTCTGCCCCATGACCAACAACCTGGCCTACTGCCTGGCGGTGGAGAAGCTGCTGGGGCTGGAGATTCCCGCGCGGGCGCAGTGGATTCGCGTGATGCTCAACGAGCTGACGCGCATCAACTCGCACCTGGTGTGGCTGGGCACGCACGCCATGGACATCGGCGCCATGTCGGTGTTCCTGTATTGCTTCCGCGAGCGCGAAGATGTGCTGCGGCTGTTCGAAGCCATCTCCGGCCAGCGCATGATGACCTCGTACTTCCGTATCGGCGGCCTGGCGCTGGAGCCTCCGCTCGGCTTCTTCGACCGAGTTAAGAAGTTCATTGACCGCTTTCCATCGAACATTGACGAGTACGAAGGACTGCTGACCGGCAATCCGATTTTCATCAATCGCCTCAAGGGAGTCGGGCTGATCAGCGCCGAAGACTGCCTCGCCCTGGGCGGTACCGGACCGACGCTGCGCGCCAGCGGCATCGATGTTGATCTGCGGCGCGACAATCCGTATACGGGTTACGAGAATTTCAAGTTCAACGTGCCGGTTTCGAAAGACGGCGATGTTTGGGCGCGGTACATCGTGCGAGTGCAGGAGCTGCGCGAGTCGCAGAAGATTGTCGTGCAGGCGCTGGAAGGGCTGCCCGAGGGACCGATCAAGGCGGACGCTCCAAAAGTCGTTCTGCCCGATCGCGAGAAGATGAAGACTGAGATGGAAGCCCTCATCTATCACTTTAAGATCGTCACCGAGGGCTTCACCGTTCCCGAAGGCGAGGTTTATCTGCCCGTCGAATCGCCACGCGGCGAGATGGGCTACTACGTAGTGAGCGACGGCACGGCGAAGCCGTATCGCGTGCACATGCGCTCGCCGTCGTTTGCGAACCTGCAGACGCTGGCAACCATGTGTGAGGGGCGCCTGATCGCCGACGTAGTCGCTGCGATTGGAAGCATCGATATCGTGCTGGGGGATGTGGATCGGTAGGAAAGAAGCAATTAGCAATTAGCGAGAACCATATCTTGGCAACGGCGGCACACAATTCGGTCCCTGATCTCGAGCGCGAGTTCCTGCGTCATACGCTTGCGACGCTCGCCTATCGCGGTGGAAAGGCGTTGCGCGGCGCGCCGGCGGATTTCGCGGCCTTTCGTGTTGCCGAAGGATCACGGACGCCGGGAGAGATTTTGGCACATCTGGGAGATCTGCTCGATTGGGCGTTGTCGATGGCGGAAGGCAATCAGCGCTGGCAAAACTCCGAGCCGATAGCCTGGGAAGATGGAGCGCGAAGATTTCACGCCGGCCTGCAGGCGTTTGATGACTATCTGGCGTCGAGCGCGCCTCTGGCAGTTAGTGCAGAGTCGTTGTTTCAAGGCCCGGTTGCCGATGCGCTAACCCATGTCGGGCAGATTGCTTACTTGCGACGCGTCGCGGGTGGTCCGGTGAAGGGCGAGAACTATTTCAAGGCCGAGATTGTTAGCGGCCGCGTAGGCCCGGAACAGGCAGCGCCGAAGAGAGAGTTTTGAGAACGCAAACCACCACTCCGGGCAAACGAAGCCGGGATGGGGCACCCAGCTGATAGCTGACGGCTGAGAGCTGATAGCTAACAATGAAATTTTCCGATCAACTCGAACGGCGCTTTGCCGACATGATCACGCACTATCCGACGAAGCGCTCGGTGCTGGTGCCTATGCTCCTGTACGTTCAGGACGAGGTTGGCGCCCTGACCGATGACGTTATCCATGAGATGGCGCAACGCGTCGACCTGACAGACTTGGAAGTGCGCAACGTCATCACCTACTACTCGATGATGCGCACGTATCCCATCGGCAAATACAACCTGCAGGTTTGCACGAATGTAAGCTGCCTGCTGCGCGGCGCTGACGATATTTTCGAGCATTGCAAGAAGAAGCTGGGTATCGGCAACAAGGAGTCAACGCCCGACGGGCTATTTCATCTGGAAGAAGTCGAGTGTATTGGGGCTTGCTCATGGGCTCCAGCGATGCAGGTGAACTATGACTACTCCGAGAACCTGACGGTCGCGAAGGTTGACGAGATTATTGAAGGGATTAGGAAGAGCGAGAAGCAATAGGGGTGCTTCGACTCGTCGTTATGTTCCTCGCTCAGGATGACAAGATCTTGCTGGTGGCTGGCGGCTGGTAGCTCCGAACTGAGAACTGACAACTGATACCTGATGGCATCCTTAGTCTCCCATCCCGATGAAGTACGGGTCGTTTCGAAGCGCTTTGGTATGGGCGCGACCGACATCGACCGCTACATCGAACTCGACGGCTACAAGGCCCTGCAGAAGGCGCTCACCATGGAGCCCGACGCCATCATCAACGAGGTGAAGACGTCGAACCTTCGCGGCCGCGGTGGCGCCGGCTTCCCGACCGGCTTGAAGTGGTCGTTCGTGCCCAAGCAGTCGGCCAAGCCGAAGTACGTGCTGTGCAACGGCGACGAGAGCGAACCCGGCACCTGCAAAGACCGCCTGATTTTCGAGCATGATCCGCACGCGATTATCGAAGGCGTGATGATTGCGGCGCTGGCCGTGGGCGCCAAGACCGGCTACATCTATCTGCGGGGTGAGTATCGCTATCTGGTCCAGGTCATGGAAAAGGCCGTGGCCGATGCTTACGCGCGTGGCTTCATCGGCAAGAACTTCCTGGGCTCAGGCCGCGATCTGGATGTTCATGTGCACTCCGGCGCCGGCGCCTACGAGGTAGGAGAAGAGTCGGCACTGATGGAATCGCTGGAAGGCAAGCGCGGCGTGCCGCGCATCAAGCCTCCCTTCCCTGCGGTTGTAGGACTCTGGGGCGGGCCAACCGTCATTAACAACGTCGAGACGCTGGCGAGCGTGCCACACATCATTCTTGGTGGCGGACAGTGGTTTGCCGATCTCGGCACGCCGAAGAATGGCGGCACGCACCTGGTGAGTATCAGCGGCAATGTAGAGAAGCCCGGTGTGTACGAGCTGCCGCTGGGATACAACTTCAAGAAGCTGCTCTACGATGTGGCCGGCGGCATTCAAGGCGGCCGCAAGCTGAAGGCGGTTGTTCCAGGCGGGTCGTCGGTACCGATTCTCAAGCCAGACGAGATCGATTACCCATTCGATTACGACGGCATGGTGAAGGCGAGCTCCATGATGGGCTCCAGCGCCGTCATTGTTCTCGACGAGACACAATGTATCGTGAAGTTCGCGCTGCGCGTGATGAAGTTCTATCAGCATGAAAGCTGCGGATGGTGCATCCCCTGCCGTGAGGGGACCGACTGGCTGAAGAAGACGCTGATTCGTTTCCACTCCGGCGGAGGCGTTGCGAAAGATATCGACAACATGAAGTACCTGGCCGACAACATGCTGGGACGTACGTTCTGTCCGCTGGGTGATGCGGCGGCAATGCCGATGATTTCATACATCGAGAAGTTCCGCGAAGAGTTCGAGGCGCACCTGGATGGCAAGCCGTGCCCGTACGAGCATGTACCAGAACTAGCGGCCAGTGGTTAGTGGCCGGTTAGTCTCAGATTTCGAGAACGATTTGATGTTAGCTGGTGGCTGGAGGCTGGTAGCTGGCGGCTTCGATCACCGCAACCGAACGGATGCTATTTCGCTGACAACTGATATCCGGCAACTGACAACTGGTTTTCAATGGCTAACGTAACACTCACTGTCGACGGCAAGAAGCTCACGGTTCCCGCGGGAACGCTGCTGATTGAAGCCTGCAAGAGCACAGGCATTCATGTGCCTTCGTTCTGCTATTACCCCGGGCTTTCGCTGCAAGGCGCCTGCCGCATGTGCCTGGTGGAAATCGAGAAGATGCCCAAGCTGCAGACCGCGTGCACCACGGTAGTCGGCGAGGGCATGGTGGTCACTACTGACAGCGACAAGATCAAGCAGGCGCGCAAGTCGATGATTGAGCTGCTGCTGGGCACCCATCCGCTGGACT
>Ga0335083_10003346_pt1 | contig 20843 bp, 16 predicted proteins | sample Lox_Sample_42_FD_206716 | JGI IMG/M metagenome (GOLD analysis project Ga0335083, IMG submission 206716) | Soil microbial communities from Loxahatchee National Wildlife Refuge, Florida, United States - Lox_Sample_4.2 | ecosystem: Environmental > Terrestrial > Soil > Wetlands | place: USA...
CTCGCGACCTCGACAGCTACGCCTTGGGCGGCGGGCCCCCGGTGCGCGACCAGCCCGAGCTCGCCTCCGAAGATCTCGAGCGCGAACGCGCGCTCGACCGTCACGAGATCGCGCACCGCGAGCGCGGCCACCGCTTCGCGCGGCAGCGCGCAGCGCGCGACGACGATCGGCGCGTCGATCGCGACCCGGTCGGCCCACGCTGGAGTCGGCCGCTCGGGCGGCGCGCGCACGAACAGCGTGGGCGGCACGATCGCGACGACCGTCCCGCCCGGCACCGCGAGCTCGATCGCGCTGCCCGTCGAACGATCCGGCGCGCGCAGCATCGGCCAGACCTCGCCGGCGATGCCGTGCGCCTCGATCGCCTCGGCGACCGCGAGCGCCCACAGCGCGCGCTCGACGACGCCGAGCGGCCGCGGCGCCGCGAGCTCGGCGGGGCCGCCGAGCCGCGCTCGCGCGAGCGCACGCACGAGCGCCGCGCTGCCGGCGACCGCGATCGACTCGCCGCCGACGCGCAGCTCGCACCACGCGGCCGCCGGATCGATCGCGCCGGCGATGCCGACCCGCCCGATCGCGACCTTCGACCCGCGCGCCGCGATCCAGCGCGCGATCGTCGACTCGACCGCGGCCTCGCGGCGGTTCAGCCGCGGCAGCGCGTGCCACGGGAACGCGGAAAATTTGGGCGCGTCCATCGAGCCGGGTACGATTTTATCCCACATCCGACCACCCGAGGTAGCCGTGCACGACCGCAGACTTGGCTTCCGCATCCCGTACGAAGCGATGGTCACCTCTTACGTGAACGATCGCCCGGTGCGCGCGCTCGCCGCGAACCTGTCCGATTCGGGCCTCCACATGTCGTCGATCTCGATGCTGGCGCCGCCGCCCGGCCTCGTCGTCGGGCTCGAGCTCGAGCTCCCGGGCACGAGCGAATCGATCTGGGCGTCGGGGCGGATCTGCTATCGCGACGACGATCGCGCCAGCGGCCTCGCCTCGGGGCTCGGGATCCGCTTCCTCGCGATGGCCAAGAGCCAGGCCCGCACCGTACGCGATTTCTGCATCGAGATGCGGCGCCAGCACCTCGGCTCGCTGCTCGCACGCATCCGCGCGTGAGCTAAACTCGGCGGAGGCATGCGGCGCCTCCTCGTCGTTTTCGCGATCGCGCTCGCCGCTCCGGCGGCTGCGCTCGCCCAGCCCGGTGACTGGGGCGCCCAGCGCAACCCGTTCGATCCGGCGGTCATCGCCCGCTACAAGGCGATCCTCGCGAGGAACCCGCACGATCCGTCGGCGCTCGCGAAGCTGCTCGAGCTGTATCGCCGGTATTCGACCGTCGACGCGCTGTCGGGCGAGTACGGCAAGGCGATCGCCGCCAAGCCCGAGTGGGCGTCGCTCGTCGTGCTCGGCCGGCTCATGCACGCCACCGGCGACGACGTCCGCGCCTTGGATCTGTGGACGCGCGCGGTCGCACTGAAAGACGACGACGCCGAGACCTGGAAGGACATCGGCGAGCTCGAGCGCGCGGCCGGCCACAACCAGGAAGCCCGCAGCGCGCTCGACAAGGCGCTCGCGCACGCGACCGGCATCGACACCAAGAAGCGGGTGCTGCGCGCGCTCGCCGACCTCGCGCTCGCGACCGGGGACAACGACGGCGCGAACGCGTACTTCCAGAAGTTCCTCGACCTCGATCCGAAGAACGCGCAGCTGTGGATCGAGCGGGGCGACGCGATGCTCGCCGCCGGCAAGCGCGACATCGCGCTCGAGAGCTACACCGCCGCCGAGAAGCTGCTCGGCAGCGATCCGGCCAAGCGCGTCGAGATCGTCGCGCGCCGCGGCCAGGCGCTCGAGGGCATGGGCAAGGACGACGAAGCCGTCGCCGAGTATCGCCGCGCGATCAAGCTCGCGCCCAAGGGCTACTACCTCGAGACCGAGCTGACCGGCCGCATCATCGACATCTACCGGCGCAAGCAGGCGCTCGCGCAGCTGCTCGCGCAGTACGAGAAGGAGTGGCCGGAAGGCGCGCGCGGCCACTTCGAGTGGGACACGCTCGGCAAGCTCTACGAGGAGACCGGCTCGCAGGACAAGGCGATCGCCGCGCTCAAGAAGGCGGTCGCCAAGGCGCCGTGGGAGCTCGAGACCCAGCGCCGGCTCATCCAGCTGCTCGAGAACTCGGGCCGCGACGACGAGGCGCTCGCGCAGTACGAGGCGGTCGTGCGCGCCGCGCCGGGCGAGGCGCGCTTCCAGCTCGAGCTCGCCGAGCGCTACTGGCGGCGCGGCGACGACAAGAAGGCGCTCGAGGCGCTCGCGCGGCTCGAGGCGCGGTTCCCGAGCGATCCGAGCGTGCTGTCGGCGATCGCCGACTTGTATACGCGGTGGGACAAGCAGGACCTCGCGATCGCCGAGTACGAGCGGCTCGCGAAGCTCGAGCCCGACGATCCGGGGCACCTGGTCACGCTCGGCGAGCAGTACTTCGAGAAGGGCGACGCGGCGAACAAGGCGCGCGCGCTCGCGACGTGGAAGCGGATCGCGGCGAGCGGCAAGCCGGCGGCCTGGGCCAAGCTCGCCGAGGTCATGGGCGAGCACCAGAACTTTACCGATGCGATCCTCGACTACAACAAGGCGATCGAGCTCGATCCGAAGAACCCCGAGTTCTACAAGGGCCGCGCGATCGTCGAGGAGGGCAAGAAGGATCTGCCCGCCGCGAAGCAGGACTGGGAGAAGGTGCTCGCCCTGCTCGGCACCAAGCCGACCGATCGGCTCGCGCGCCGCGAGGCGCGCAAGCGCTACGTGTCGGTCCTCGTCCACGCGAACAAGGACGTCGAGATGTCCGGGCAGTGGCGCATGAAGTTCGCGGCGACGCCGCCCGACCCCGAAGCCGGCTACTTGCTCGTCGAGTACTTCGCGAAGCGCCCGCAGCAGGGCGAGCCGCTCGCGACGCTGAAGAAGCTGGTCACGCTCGTGCCCGACGATCAGGACGCGGTGCTCGACCTCGTCAAGGAGTTCCGCCGCCAGCACCAGTACGACGAGGCGGTCGCGATGCTGCTCGACCTCGCGAAGAAGGTGCCGAGCCGCGAGCGCGAGGTCTACCAGCAGATCAGCGAGATCAAGACCGAGGCGCGCCAGGACGACGAGGCGATCGAGTGGCAGCAGAAGGCGCTCGCGAAGTCGCCGACCGACCCGAGCGCGTACGAGCGGCTCGGCGAGCGCTACGTCGAGATGCAGCGCTTCCCCGAGGCGATCGCCGCCTACGAGAAGACCGTGCAGCTCGATCCGCGCAACAGCAAGGCCGCGTTCGCGCTCGCGCAGCTGTACGTGCAGAACGGCGCGCCGATGAAGGCGACCGAGCTCTATCGCAACGTGCTCCGCACCGCGACCGACGACGAGGTGGTCGCGCGCGCCGGCAAGCTCGCGATCGATCTCGAGGAGATGACCGACACGCTCGGCGAGCTCGAGAAGGTGGTGTCGCCGCTGTCGTTCATGATGGCGCACAAGCCGGTGTACCGGCGCGTGCTCGTCGATCTCTACGTGCGCTACGTGCCGCGGCTGGTCGAGCGCGTGCGCCACGGCAGCGACGAGGTCAAGCGGGCCGCGCGCGCCGAGCTCGATCGCGTCGGCGCGCACGGCCTGCGCCCGCTGCTCGAGGCGCTGCGCGACGACAAGGAGCCGGCGCAGCAGCGGCTCGCGGTGCGCGTGCTCGGCAGCCTCGGCAACAAGGGCGCGGCGCCGCCGCTCGTCCACCTCGCGCGCCAGGAGCCGCCGAAGGATCCGCTGCACCGCGGCGCGCTGAGCGAGACCGGCGATCGCGAGATGCGCGTCGACGCGCTGGTCGCGGCCGGCCGGCTCGGCGATGCCGACGTGCTCGCCGACGTGCTGCCGCTCGCCGGTCACGACGAGCTCGGCATGCGCGAAGCGGCGACGTTCACGCTCGGCCGCTCGACCGACCGCCGCGCGGTGCCGACGCTGGTCAAGGCGCTCGCCGACCGCCACCCGCCGGTGCAGCAGATCGCGTGCCTCGGCCTGGCGCAGATCGATGACCCCAAGGCGATCGCCGCGGTGATCGCGACGGTGCGCGACACCGGCCACTCCGATGCCGTGCGCGCCGCGTGCGCGTACGCGATCGGCGTGCGGCGCGCGTCGGCCGGCGTGGCCGCGCTGCTCGCGGCGGTCGACGACAACCGCGGCGAGACCCAGCGGATGGCCGCGTGGGCGCTCGGCCAGCTCGGCGAGCCGCGCGCGCTCGGCCCGCTCGTCCGCGCGTACTTCGCCCGCGCCGGCGGCGCGTCCGACGAGCTGGTGTGGGCGATCGGCCGCACGAGCGGTGCCGGGCTCGCGCCGTCGCCGATCGTCGACCTCGGCGAGTTCCCGATGCGCGCCGGCGTCTACGACGACCGCGAGGCGATGCGGGCCCTGCCCGGCGCCCTGCCGCGCGCGCCGGCGACCGCGCGGCTCGTGATCGATCACGCCGCCGACATCGCGGCCGGGCTTGATGAAGCACTTACCGAGCACCGCGACGTCGTGGTGTCGGTGCTCGCCGATCTCGACGCCGCGCCCGACCGGCTCGCGCTCGGCGCGCTGACGCCCGAGCACGGCGATGCCAAGCTCGCGGCCGCGCTGGAGCGGATCGCGAGCGCGATCGAGCCCAAGATCGCGCCGCAGCTCGCCGCCGAGGACCCGAAGGTGCGCGCGCTCGCGGTGTCGGTGATCGCGAAGCTCGACAGCGGCAAGGGCGGCGCGGAGCCCGCGATCACCGCGGCCCTGGCCGACCCGGCCGAGCAGGTTCGCGCCGCCGCGATGGCCGCGATCCCGGTGCTCGCGCGCCGCCGCGGCACCCCCCCGCCGGCGCTGGTCCAGGCTCTCGTCGGCCAGCTCGGCTCGGCGACGTGGGGCGACCGCCGCCAGGCCGCGCTCGCGCTCGGCGGCCTCGGCGCCGCCGGGGACGTCGCCGCGCTGGTCAAGGCGGCCGCCGACCCGTCCAGCTTCGTCCGCGAGGCGGTCGCGATCGCGCTCGGCCAGGTCGGCGGCGCGCAGGTCCGACCCACGCTCGAGGTGCTCGCGAAGGACCCGATAATGGAGGTACGGAAGGCCGCGGACCGGGCGATCGGGTCGGTAGGACACTGAGCCGCCTGCACGATCGTCGGGCGGTCCGAATGTGGACGTGCCGTTTCGCAAGGGGGTAGAATTCCAGCGCGATGGACGTGGGTCTCGTGTGCGACGCGTGCAGCGCGTTGACTCCCATCGGCGTGCCACAGTGTGCCCGCTGCGGGCAGCCGGTCGCGCTCGATCCGCGCCCGAAGCGCACGAGCAAGGGCTCGGGGCCATCGCCGGTCGCGTCGCCGGTTGCCAAGGCCGCTCCCGCCGGCACGGTGCCGGCCGAGCCCACGATCTGCGGCAAGTGCGGCACGAACGTGCCACCGAACTTCCGGTTCTGCCCCGCGTGCGGCAACAAGATCCCGGTCGCGGTCAACTTCGACGTCGACACGCGTGTCGGTCCGCGCCCATCGGCGCCGATGGACGCCGCCAAGCCACGCGCGACGATGATGTTCGGCGGCGCGATGGCCACCGCGCGCGCCAAGCTCACGCTGATCCGCGGCGACGGCGAGGACGGCGTCTCGTTCACGCTCGCCGGCACCGATCACCTCGCAGGCCGCGGCGAGTGCCCGATCTCGTTCCCCGACGACCCGTACCTGTCGCCGACCCACGCGAACTTCCGCTACTCGAAGGGCCAGCTGATCGTGCGCGACGAAGGCTCGCTGAACGGCGTGTTCGTGCGCATCACCGGTAGCGTGAAGATCGAGCCGGGCACGACGATCCTCGTCGGCGAACAGGTGCTCACGATCTCGCCGGCACAAGCCGTCGAGGACTTGCCCGACGCCGATGGCACGTACTACTCGGCGACCATGGTGCGCCCGGCGATGCTCGAGATCGTGCAGCAGCTGCGCGGCGGCGCGAGCGGCTGGGTGTACCGTCCGCAGGCGGACAAGGTCGCGATCGGCCGCGAGGGCAACGACATCAACTTTCCCGAGGACCCGTTCATCTCAGGGCGTCACGCTCAGATCCAGTTCACCGGCGGCGTGCTAACGGTTACCGATCTGGGCTCGCGTAACGGTACGTTCATCCGGGTGACCGGAGAGCACGTGCTCAAGCACGGCGACTACGTGTTCCTGGGCCAGCAACTTCTACGAGTCGAAATCATTTGAGGGCCATATGACCGTCTGCAATCGTTGCGGCAAAGAGAACCAGGACCACTACAAGTTTTGTCTCGGCTGTGGCGCCGAGCTGGTCGCGAAGCCGGCAGGCGGCGACGTCGGGATGATGAAGACGATGATGGCCGAGCCCGGTCAACAGTCGCCGATGGCCGGCGCGCCGCTGCGCGGCACCGGTGGACCGATGGCGCCTCCGCAGCCGCCGCTGCGCTCCACCGCGGGCGGCCCCGCAGGCATGCCCGGCATGCCGCCGGCCGGGCCGCTCGGTGGCGGCTCGATGGGTGGCCCGATGGGCGGCCCCGCGATGCCGCCGCCGATGGCGCCGCAGCCGATGGGCCCGCCGCCGGGCGTGCCCGGCTTCTCGCCGGGCTTCGCGCCGCCGGCCGCGACGCAGATGCGGCGCTGCCCGTCGTGCGGCAGCGACGTGCCGCCGTCGTTCCGGTTCTGCGGCACGTGCGGGTTCCGCATGGACGAGGTGTCGGCGCCGAACATGATGCCGCCGCAGCCCGCGATGGGCGCGCCGCAGCCGATGACGATGCCGCAGCGATCGCGGCTGTCGATGACGCTGATCCGGCCCGACGGCACCGAAGGCGGCACGCACGATCTTCGCCCGGGCGAGAACAAGCTCGGCCGCAGCTTCGGCCCGGTGTTCGAGAACGACGGCTACCTGTCGCCGGTGCACGCGCAGCTCGACATCCGCGGCCAGAACGCGGTCGTGCGCGACCTCGACAGCTTGAACGGCGTGTTCGTGAAGATGACGCAGGAAGAGGAGCTGCAGAGCGGCCAGATCATCCGCATCGGCCAGGAGCTGCTCCGCTTCGAGCTCATCCCGGCGCCCGAGCCGACCGCGGACGGCACCGAGCTCATGGGCAGCCCGAACCCGGGTTACTGGGGCAAGCTCACGGTCATCATCGGCCGCGAGGTCACCGGCCAGGCGTTCCCGCTGCTCGGCGACTCGTGCACGCTCGGCCGCGAGCGCGGCGAGATCAACTTCCCCGACGACGGCTACGTCTCGGGCCTGCACGCGCGCCTCACGTTGCGCGACGGCCGCGTCTACCTCGCCGACCTCGGCAGCTCGAACGGCACGTTCATCAAGGTGAACGGCGAGCGCGCCGTCGGCCACGACAGCTTCGTGCTGCTCGGGCAGCAGCTGTTCCGGCTGAACTTCGCGTAAGCAGGAATTACCGCCAAGACGCCGCGGAGCCAAGGCTCGCCAGCAGAACCTGATCTTGGCGAACCTTGGCTCTGCGGCGTCTTGGCGGTTACTTCTTCTTCGTATCGTCCTTGTTCGTGTCGAGGTCGTTCACGCTCGGCGCCGTGGTGTTCTTCTCGACGAACGTGAACGCCTTCGGGATCTTCTTCTCGCCGCCCGGCTCGAAGATGATCAGCACGTCGACGGTCTCCCCGGGCTTGCCGCCGGGCGCCTGCACGACCATCTCGCTGTCGGACGCGAAGCGGTCGACCGTGCCCTGGCGCGAGCCGAAGTAGACCTTCGCGACGCGCACCGGGTTCACGAACGCGTTGCCGTAGATCTTCACGTACTGGCCGCCCTCGGCATCGCCCTTGTCGGGCTCGATGCCGGTCACCTTCAGCGTCGTGTCGTTGTTGCCGCACGCGGAGACGCCGGCGATCGCGAGCAAAACGAGGATGGAGACGCGCCTCAGCATGGGCGCAAGCCTACTACATCAGGTCTCGACGAGCCAAAGCCCTCCGCATCTTGGCCAGGGCCTGCTCCTGGAGCTGGCGGATGCGCTCGCGCGACAGGTTGTACTTGTCGCCGATTTCCTTGAGAGTGAGCTCCTGCTCGGTGTTGAGGCCGAAGCGTTGACGCAGGATGTCGGCCTCGATCGGGCGCAGCTCGCGCAAGAGGTCGCGGACCTCGCTGGTCAGGGCCTCCCACTCGAGATCCTGGGTCGGCGAGACCTCCTCGCGGTCGGGATCTTCGAGTACCTCGCCGAGCACCCGACCCTCGTCGTCGCCGACCGGCTTGTCGATCGAGATCGACTGCTCGAGCAGCCAGCTGCGCATCTTCTCGATCTTGTCGAGGGGCATCTTGGTCGCCGCCGCGAGCTCCTCGCTCGTCGGCTGGCGGCCGAGCTTGCCGGTGAGCTCGCGGCGCGCCTTGGTGAGCCGGTGCTGAGCGTCGATCATGTGCACCGGGAGCCGGACCTCGCGGCCCTTGTCGGCGAGCGCACGGCTGATCGCGTGGCGGATCCACCAGCTCGCGTACGTCGAGAACCGGAAGCCGCGGCGGTAGTCGTAGCGCTCGACCGCCTTGAGCAGGCCGAGGTTGCCCTCCTGGATCAGGTCGGCGAGCGCCATCCGGCCGTGGTTGAAGCGGCGCGCGATCGACACGACGAGCCGCAGGTTCGCCTTCACGAAGTCGTTGCGCGCCTCGCCGGCGGCGCGGTTCGCCGCGTGGACGCGGCGCAGCCACTCGTTGACCGCCGCCGCGCGCCCGAGCGAGCCGACGCTGTTGCCGCGCACGCCGATGCCGAGCGTCATGCGATCGATCGCGCCGAGCGCGGCCTCGATGAACAGGTGGTCGACATCGTCCGCGCGCAGCCGGCGCGCCGCGCGTGTTGCCGCACGCGCGAGCGCCTTGGCGTCGCGACCACCCGCATAGCGGCGCAGCAGCTTCGCTTCGTTCGTGATGCGATGATCGGGCACGGCCTCGATCGCGTCGAGCACGCGCGCGACCGCCGGGCCGTGCGCGAGCACGGTCTGCCACAGCATGATCTCGAGCGCCTCGATCTCCTTCGCCGACGTGAACTCCTCCTCCGGGCGCAGCACGTCGAGCTCGGCCATGTCGCGGAAGTACATCGACAGGAACGTGCCGGCGTCGCCCTTCGACGCGCGCGCGGGCTCGCGATCCGGATCGGGCTCGGACTCGGACTCGGGCTCGGGCTCGGGACGGCGCGCGGACTTCGCCGAGATGCGGGCGACCCGCGACTTGCGCGACGACGGCGGCGAGACGGGCGAGAGCTTCGATGCTGAGGCGACCATGGGCGATCCTTCTCGCGCGGACGGCTACCGGGCGACGATCAGTAAGACGCTCGAACAGCCCGATCGATTTGGCTGGCCGGCACGAAAGAAGGACCCGCGAGAACACGCGGTTATTCCTACGTTCCGGACGGTTCCTTGCGCTCAGCTAAGACAATGATGTGACGCGACTGGTTGCCGAAAAAACGGCCCCGCGTCTGATAACCGCCGGATACCTCGAGGACGCGGAAACCTGCGGCATGCATGAGCTTGCCGACCTCATGCAGCGAGTATGCCCGCACCGAGATCTCTTGCTCGACCTGGCGGCCGTCGTCGAACACGACGGAACGATTGACCTGGATGCGCGACGAGAAGTAGTTGAGCTCGACTTCCTCGAGGACGACACAGCCGTCACCTTCCCACCACACACGTGTAGGCAGGTCCGCGATCACGTAATCGCGATTAAGAATTTCGATCAGGACCTTGCCGCCCGGCTTGAGTGCGCGGGCGATGTTCACGAGGGCCTTCTTGTTGGTCTCGTCGTCGAAGTAGCCGAACGTCGAGAACACGCAGTAGGCGCCGTCGAACTGGTTCTCGAAGTCGAGCTCGCGCATGTCGCCGCGGATGAAGTTGATCGTGAGGCCGCGGCGGTGCGCCTCTTCGCCGCCGCGCACGAGCAGCGGCGTCGACAGATCGAGGCCGACGACGTGGAAGCCGCGCGCGGCGAGCTCCATCGCGTGGCGGCCGTAGCCGCAGCCGACGTCGAGCACCTGCGCGCCCGACGCGAGGTTCATGGTGTCGATCACGAACTCGGCCTCGGCCTGCGTCGCCTGCGGCGTCAGGAACGGCAGCGTGCGCAGGTAGTCCTCGTCGAACAGGTCGACGAACCACGGCTTGGTGCGCGACGTCGGCTTGCTCGGCTCTTTGGTCGCGACCGCCACGACCGCGGCCTGCTGCGCGGCCGGTTTCTTCGCGGCGGGTGGCGGCGCCGGCGGCGCCTTGTGCGCCGGCGGCGGTGGCGGTGGCGCCTCGATCGCGCCGCTCTTGCGCCCCCGCGTGGATCCAAACGCATCGCCGTCCTGGGCGGCGCGTGCGGCGGCCTCGCCGATCGGCGGCGGCTGCGACGCGGCGCGCGGACGCGGCGGCGTGGGCGCGGGCTTTTCGTCGACGTCGATCGGGATGTCGCCGGAGTCGCCGGCACTCGCGGCGAGCTCCTGGATGTCGATCTCGGGCACCGACATCGGCTCTTCGCTCGCCGGCCGCTTGACCTCGACCTCCTCCTCCATGTCGATCGCCTGCAGCTGCATCGTGCGGTTGGCCGGCGGATCGGGCAGCGTCACCGGCGTCGCCGCTGCGGGCTTCGTGCTCGCGAGCGGCGGCGGCTTGGTCGTCGACGGAGCCGGCGCGACGCCGGGCGAGGTCGTGGCGGCAGCCGGCGCGACCGGCTGCGACGCCGCACGCACTTCCTCGAGATCGTCGTCGGACAGCGCGACCGTCTTCAGGCGCGCGGCAGGGCCGGCGGGCGCTTGCAGCGGCGGCGGCTTGGTCGGCGGCTTGCGCTCGGGCGACGGCGGCGGCGGCAGCGTCGGCTGCGGCTGCGTGATCATCTCGGGCGGCTCGGCCTCGATCTCGACGTCGACCTCTTCGCGATCGGGGCTGTTCGCGCGCGCGCTGTCGAGCGCCTCGATGATCGGAGCCGACACGCGCTCCATGCGCAGGGTCGACGCCGCGTTCGCATCCTCCATGCCGAGCGCCTGCAGATCGACCGAGCTCATCTCGCGCGTCTTCATCTCGAAGTCCGCCTCGGACACCGCGTCGCTCGGCGGATCGATGACGGTCGGGATCGCTTCGGGCGCGACCGGCGCCGACGACTCCTTCGCGACCACGCGCGGCACCGGCCCCGACTCGTCGCCGCGGAAGCTGTACGCGATCGACATCGCGAGCGCCGGATCCTCGGGCACCGGCGGCGGCGGCGCGCTCGGCGTGCGCGACCGCGGCACGTTGTCGGACGGCACGCGCAGGCCGCCGCCGCGGCGGCGACGGCGACGGCGCTCGGCCGTCGTCATGCCGGCTTCCATCTCGTTCGGCTGGCTGTCCTCGTCGCGCTTGCTCATGCGAGCACGCCCAGTCTCTCGCCGAACCGGACGACCTGCCCCTCCGCACACGCGAGCTCGCCTGCCAGCGCACCGGGCGGCAACGCGAGCACGACCGTCGAGCCCAGGCGGAACGCGCCGAGCTCGCCTCCACGTTCGACACGCGCATCGGTCAGCTCGACGCGGCGCCGCTCGTACGCGGCGCGCCACCGCGCCGACTGCGCACCCGCGACCTCGATGTTGCCGACGCCCGACGCGCCCACCATCACGACCGCGATCGTGCCGACGCGCGGGACCTCGATCCAGATCACGACGCGCTCGTTGCGCGCGAACAGCCGCGACCGGCGCGCCGCGACGTGCGGATTCACCGGCCACAGCGCGCCCGGGACGTAGTCGTAGCCGAGCAAGCGACCCGCGAGCGGCGCGTGCACGCGGTGATAGTCGCGCGGCGACAGGTAGATCGTCGCGTACGCGCCGCCGCGCAGCTGCGCCGCGCGCTCGCCGTCGACGAGCAGCTCGTCGAGCGTGTACGTGTGCCCTTTGGCCTGCACCAGCTCGCCGTGCTCGGACACGCCCGCCGACGCGACGACGCCGTCACACGGCGCGACCAAGGCGGCCGGATCCGGGTCGATCGGCCGCACTCCCGTTCGCAACCGGCGGGCGAACAGGTCGCCGAGCGAGATGTAGGAACGCAGATCGAGCTCGGCTTCACCGAGGTCGGCGCCGGTCGCGCGCGCAAACGCGCGATATGCCGGCACGCGCAAGCTGGCCGGAACGCTCGCGCGCGCGACCTGTGCCGCGATCGCCGAGTAGGCGGCGCCCGGTCCTGGCTTGCGGAATTCCACGCGCGTGCTCGGCGCTTCCCCCCGGGTGCAAAACCCCCGGTACCCCGATTCTGCCAGGGTCCCCGGCCAGTTACAACCTAGCAGTCGTAGTAGAGCTGGAACTCGGCCGGGACCGGGCGCAGCCGGACGTGATCGGCCTCGTTCTCGGTCTTGTACGCGATCCACGAGTCGATCAGATCGTTCGTGAACACGTCGCCCTTGACCAGGAACGCGCGGTCCTTGCGCAGCGCGGCGAGCGCGTCGTCGAGCGAGCCCGGCACGTGCGGGACCTCGGCCAGCTCCTCGGGCGACAGCGAGTAGATGTCCTTGTCGAGCGGATCGCCCGGATGGATGCGGTTCTCGATGCCGTCGAGGCCGGCCATCATCATCGCCGCGAACGCGAGGTACGGGTTGCACGACGGATCGGGCGAGCGCAGCTCGAGCCGCTTGGCCTTCGGCGACGCCGAGTACATCGGGATGCGGATCGACGCCGAGCGGTTGCGCGCGGAGTACGCGAGGTTGACCGGCGCCTCGTAGCCCGGCACCAGGCGGCGGTAGCTGTTCGTCGTCGGGTTCGCGAACGCGCAGATCGCGGCGGCGTGCTTGAGCAAGCCGCCGATGTAGTACAGCGCCATGTCGCTCATGCCCGCGTAGCCGTCGCCCGCGAACAGCGGCTTGCCGGCCTTCCACAGCGACTGGTGCGTGTGCATGCCCGAGCCGTTGTCGCCGAACAGCGGCTTGGGCATGAACGTCGCCGTCTTGCCGTGCATGCGCGCGACGTTCTTGACGACGTGCTTGTACCAGAGCACCTGGTCCGCCATCTTGACGAGCGTGTCGTACTTCATGTCGATCTCGGCCTGACCGGCCGAGGCGACCTCGTGGTGGTGGGTCTCGATCACGATGCCGACGGCCTGCATCGTCATCACCATCTGCGTGCGCAGGTCGGTGAGCTGATCGATCGGGCCGGCGACGCAGTAGCCGCCCTTGGTCGGCGGCTTGAAGCCCTTGTTGCCGGCGACCTCGCGCCGCTTGTTGTTCCAGCCGGCCTCGTCGGAGTCGATGTTGTAGAACGAGTGGTTCGGATCCTCCGAGTACTCGATCGAATCGAAGATGAAGAACTCGGCTTCCGGACCGAAGTACGCGGTGTCGGCGATGCCGGTCGACTTGAGATACTGGATCGCGCGCTTCGCGAGGCTGCGCGGGCACCGCGAGTAGGCCTCGTGCGTGATCGGATCGATCACGTCGCACAGGATCGACAGCGTGGGCGTCTTCAGGAACGGATCGAGGATCGCGGTCGACGGGTCCGGCTTCATCAGCATGTCGGACGAGTTGATCGCGCGCCAGCCGGCGATCGAGCTGCCGTCGAACCCGAAGCCTTCCTCGATGCCCTCTTCGAGCCGTTCGATCGGATAGGTCAGGTGCTTCCACTGACCGAGGAAGTCGACGAACTTCGCGTCGATCATCTTGATGTCGTGCTTCTTGACGTAGTCCTTCAGCTCGCTGGGCGTCATGTGTTTCGGTTCTCCTCTGGGGTCTCGTCAGATCGCGTCTTCGCCGGTTTCGCCGGTGCGGATTCGAATCACTTCGTCGATGGGCGTGATGAAGATCTTGCCGTCGCCGATCTTGCCGGTGCGTGCGGCCTCGGTGATGACGTTGACCACCTGCTGGACGTTGTCGTTCGGCACGATGATCTCGACCTTCACCTTCGGCACGAAGTCGACGACGTAGGCCGAGCCGCGATAGACCTCTTTCTTGCCGCCCGTGCGGCCGAAGCCTTTCACCTCGGTGACCGTCATGCCGTGCACTCCGATCTCGGCGAGGCGCTCTTTCACCTCGTCGAGCTTGAACGGCTTGATGATCGCCTCGACCTTTTTCATTCACCGATCGATAGCCCACGGATTGTTTCCTGTGGGTTTCGAGCGCGGAAAAAGATCGGTCGGTGCGCTCACTCCCGGAGCTTGGCGCGGAACGCGTCGATCCGGCGCACGGCGTCGTCGAGGTTGTCGGCGCGCAGCTGGAACTGCATGAACGTCACGAGATCGTCCCACTGCGGATCGAGGCGGCCGCCGTTCTTCGCCTTGTACGTGGTGTACTCGTTGGACACCGCCCGGAACTTGCTCGCGACCGCATCGCGCGTGAGCTCGACCTTGGGCGTGGGCGTGGGCGTCGTCGTTGCGAGCGAATGGTCGCGATGTGGATCGCGCACGGTCGGCTTCTTGTGCGTCGGTGTCTTGGGCGTAGCCGTCGGCGCCGGCGCAGGCGAGGGATCGAGCTGGATCTCGGGATCCTGGTGCGACTTCGACTCGGGGCTCGTCGGGCCGGTCTGCTGCCCGGGATCGGTGGAAGATCCCGAGCCGGGCCCCGGAGCCGGCTGATCGATCGGCTCGACCGTGATCTTCGGCGGTGGCGGCGCGGGCTGCGGCGAGCCGCCGCCTTGCTGCGCGACTCGATCGGGCGGGTTGCTCTCGCCGCCGCCGCGGGTCATCGCGAACACGATCGCGCCGACGAGCACGACCGCGGCGACGATGCCGATCGCGATCGGACCGCGGCGGCCGTGCAGCTGCGGCACCGACACGTCCTCGGGCGAGACCGCGCCGGTGCCGTCTGCGAGCGACAGCTCGGTCGTGGGTTGCGGCGCGGGCTGCGTCGCCGGCGCGACCGCCGGCTGCGGCTGGATGACGAGGATGTCGGTCTGGGCGGTGGGCTGACGCGGGCGCTGTTGCGGCTGCGGCGTCTTTCCCGCGTGGCCACCGTGGCCGGCTTCGGGCGGCAGCGCCGGCGGCTGCGGCAGCGTCGAGACGTTCGAGACGTTCGTGGGCCCGGCCGCCAGCGCGAACGACACCGTCGTGCCGGTCTGGGACGTCAGCTGGTCCTGGAAGTCCTCGAGGTGCGCCTTCGCGACGCGTTCGTGCAGCTCGCGCTGCGCGGTCATCTCCTCGCTGAACAGCTCGCGCATGAACGCGCCGAGCTGGTCGGTGGAGATCGTCGGGTTGACGCCGACCAGCGCCTGCTGGATCGCGTCGCGGAACTCGGCGGCGGTCTGGTAGCGATCTTCCTGCTTGGGCCGCAGCGCGGTCGCGACGAGGTCGTCGTACGGCGCGAGCGTGCGGTCGATCTGCGACGGCAGATCGTGCTCGCCCTTCGCGACCTTCTTCGCGAGCGCGCGGTAGTCGGGCTCGGGCCCGGCCTCGTACAGCCGCTGGCCGGTGAGCAGCTCGAACAGCACGACGCCGGCGGCGTAGATGTCGGTGCGGTGATCGACCGCGCCGCCGCGGATCAGCTGCTCGGGCGCCATGTAGCCGAACTTGCCGAAGCCCATCTTCGGATCGGTCGCGGTGCCGCGCATCGCGCTCTTCGCGATGCCGAAGTCGATGACCTTGGTCTCGCCTTCGAACGACACCAGCACGTTCGGCGGCGAGATGTCGCAGTGCACGAGGTTCATCGCGGCGCCGTCGGCGGTCGTGCGGCGGTGCGCGTACGCCAGGCCGTTCGCGAGCTCGCGGCCGATGAACAGCCCGAGATCGACCGGCAGCCGCTGCTTCTTCTGGTTCAGGATCGACAGCGTGCGCCGCAGGTCGCGGCCCTCGACGTACTCGAGCGCGAGGAAGTACTCGTTGCCGACGCGGCCGACCTCGAACACCGCCGCGATGTTGACGTGCTGCAGCTTGATCGCGACCTGCGCCTCGTCGACGAACCGCGAGATGAACTGCTGGTCCGCGGACAGGTGCGGCAGCACCTTCTTGATCACCGCGAGCTTCTCGAACCCGGCCAGGCCGTGCTTGGCGAGAAAGATCTCGCCCATGCCGCCGCGCGACAGCCGTTGCACGAGCAGGTACCGACCGAACACCTGAGGCAGGCTCGTTTCGGTCCGGCCCACCGGCCCGGTTAGCCCCTTATCGGTAGACGGCTGCAATGGCGTCATCCTAACGCGACCCACGCTTGGTACAACGATCACTTCGCGAAGTCGAAGGATCGTTGTGCAACAACGGAACACCTTGTGATTCGCGTGGTTGTGTGGGACGAGGCAGGTCTGCTAGCGTCCGGAATCGTGACTCGCCTGCGGATCGCGCTGCCGCTCGTGGTCGTCGCGACCGCGTGCAGCGTCTCGCAGAGCGGCACGGTGCAGCTCGAGCTGATGCTGCCCCCGTCGGGCGGCTTGCGGCCCACCGGCATGACCACGGTCGCGATCACGACCCAGGCCGAAGCCACCGGCGCCACCAGCGTGACCACGACCCAGCTCGAGGGCAGCGGCTCGTCGATGCACTTCTCGGCGGGCGAGGTCGCGGTCGGCGTGCCGATCACGTTGTCGGCCGAGCTGCACGACGCCTCGGGCCGCCTCGTCGGTTACGGCGAGGTCAGCGACTCGATCACGCCGTCGGCCAGCGAGCTGGTGACGGTCACGATCCCGGTGCGCAAGCCGATCGTGTTCGTGTCGAGCACGATGCCGGTGACGACGATCGACCCGACGCTGTACTCGAACGATCCGATGTACGAAGGCACGATCTCGCAGAGCGCGGTGATCGTCGTGCCGGTCGATGGCAACGACGTCGCCGCTGTCAGCTCGGCGGGCGTGCAGCTGCTCGCGACCGCGACCAACGCGCCCGACGGCCACGCGATCGCGATCTCGGGCACACCGCTCGACGCGATCGCCGTGCCCGGCCAGCGTCAGCTGGTCGTCGGCACGATGACCGGCGTCGTGATCGTCGACCTCGATGCCGGCACGACCACCCAGGTCGCGACGGCGGAGGCCGATCGCGTCGCCGTCGGCGGCTCGGAATCGAACGGCTACACCGCCTACGTGCTGTCGGGCCGGGTCGCGCCGCCCGAGGGCGCGATGGCGGCGCCGTGCGGCGGCTCGTCGATGGTGTTCGCGATCGCGCTCGGCGGCTCGAAGCCGACGGCGATGCAGGTGTCGTCGAGCGTGCCGCTCGCCGATCTCGCCGCCGACGAGACCGGCCCGATCGGCGCCGATCCGTGCGACGGCAACGTGTCGCGCATCGGCAGCGGCGGCAAGCTGATGCTCGCGCTGCCGGGCGCGGCCGCGGTCGCGGTCCAGCACGACACGGTGTGGGCCGCGGGATCGATGCCGCCCGACACGTCCGGCACCGACCCGGTGGGCGCGCGCATCGTGCTCGCGTCGATCGGCACCAACGGCTCGAGCTCGCAGTCGACCGAGCTGCCGCCCAAGAGCGAGACGATGCAGTACCTCGACGACACGTCCGCGAGCTTCGCGCGCACGATGCGCGCCGATACCGAGGTCCCGCTCGATCTCGCGGTGCTGCCGACCGGCGACCAGCTCGCGTTGATCGCGCGCATGGACTCGCACTCCGACGCGCTGTACGACCAGTTCAACGACAAGGCCGTGCCGGAGATGGACGCGACGGTGCACGACATCGTGCTCGTCGACCCGACGACGACCGCGCTCACGCGCATTCGCGCGAACTGCACGCTCACCGTGACTGCCAGCAGCGGCGCCGAGTTTCCGGACTGGGGCTGCCAGAACGCGGCCGATGGCGGCGCGCTGACGCCGCCCGGCGGTCAATACACCCCGTCGGCGGTCGACGCGGTGTATGGTTCGCGCTGATGCGCTGGTGGGTGCTTGCCGTCTTCGCCCTCGCCGCGAGCGCCGCACGCGTCGCCGCCGCCGATTCGAACCCGAAGCGCCCCGTGATCGTGCTCGAGTATCGCGCCGGCTCGTCGGCGCTGCCCGGGATCGCGACGCGCGTCGTCGAGGCGATGAAGCGCGAGACGTCGCTCGACGTGCGCGGCCCCGACCAGACCCGCACGACCTACGGCGAGCATCTCGATCAGGTGATCGTGAAGTGCGCCGGCGAGGCCGAGTGCGTGGCGCGGATCGGCCAGAAGGTCGGCGCATCCGACGTGATCCTCGTGGGCGTGAGCGAGCTCGGCGACGTCATCCTGACGATGCAGCGCATCGACGTCGCGTCGCACGCGGTCGACGCGCGCATCGCCGATTCGCTGCCCGCCGGCTCGATGCCGAGCGCCGAGCAGGTCGATCTGTATCTCGCGAAGCTGCTGCCGCCGGCGGACTTCATGCGGTACGGCGTGATCTCGATCGTCGCGAGCGAGCCGGGCGCGAGCGTCACGGTCGGCGGGGAGAAGCGCGGCGTGACGCCGCTCGCGCCGCTCAAGCTGCACGCGCCGGCCAGCTACGACGTGCGCGTCGAGAAGGACGGCTTCGTCGCGTTCACGACGAAGGTGCGGCTGCCGCCCGACGCCGAGCTCAAGGTATCGGCCACGCTGCAGCGGCCGGGCGGCGCGACCGCGTGGTGGCAACACTGGTACGTGCTGGTCGGCGCGAGCGCGCTCGTGGCCGGCGCGGTCGGCGGGACGATCTATTACACGACGCTCAAGACGAGCGATCACGTGCCAGTCACCGGCACGCTCAATTGAGGCTTCAGGCTTCAGGCTTCAGCAGCTCGAGAGTCATGACGAGCGCGTCCTCGTTGTCCTGGTAGTAGTGCGGGCGCGTGTGGATCGCCGCGAAGCCGGCGCGCCGGTAGAGCGCGATCGCGGGCGCGTTCGAGGCGCGAACCTCGAGCGTCGCGAGCGTGCACCCCGCGGTACGCGCCGCGTCGAGCACGTGCGCGAGCAGGCGCGCGGCGATGCCGCGGCCGCGAGCGTCGGGATGGGTCGCGATCGCGAGGATGCTGACCTCGGGGACGACCAGCCAGTAGTTGCAGAACGCGACCACGCGCGCGGCCTCGTCGACCACGACGTCGACGTGCGCCCACTCGCGCGCGAGCTCGCCCTCGAACGTCTCGCGCGGCCACGGCGTCTTGAACGAGTGGCGCTCGATCGCGTCGATCGCGTCGAGATCGGCGACGCCGGCCGGCCGGATCATGTCTCGACCAGCGCCGCGAGCGCGCGGCGCAGCTCGTCGACGCCGTCGCCGGTCTGCGCCGACACCGCGAGCGGCGGCCTGCGCAGGCCGAGCGCGTGCTTGCACTTCGTCACCTCGAGCATGCGCTTGGCCTTCGCGAGCTTGTCGGCCTTGGTCAGCGCGACGACGATCGGCGTCTCGCGCTCCTCGAGCCAAGGTACGAAGTCGAGCTCCTCGTCCTCGACGCCGCGCCGCACGTCGACGAGCAACAGCACGCCCGCGAGCGTGCCGCGCGTCGCCAGGAACGCCTCGATCAGCGGCCGCCACGACTCGCGCAGGTCGCGGCTGACCTCGGCGTAGCCGTAGCCGGGTAGATCGACGAGATGAAACCGCTGGTCGACCTCGAACCAGTTGACGAGCCGCGTGCGGCCGGGCGTGCGCGACGTGCGCGCGAGATCCTGACGCACGAGCGCGTTGATCACGCTCGACTTGCCGACGTTCGAGCGGCCGACCACCGCGATCTCCGGCAGCTTCTCGGGCGGGAAATCCTCGGGCTTGGCCGCCGAGGTCACGAACCTGGCGCGGAACTGCATCATCGGCGGCCCTCGACGGGATGCACGGCTGTGGTCGGATCGAACGCGCGCCCGGTCGTCGCACGCGCGTGGCAGCTCGCGCACAGCGCGGCGCGGGCTTTCGGCGTCGACAGATCGGCGAGCCCGAGCGCGAGCGCGAGCGGGTGGTCGCGCATCACGTCGTCGGGCGCGTACGCCGCGCCGGCGCCGTGACAGGCCTCGCAGCCGACCTCGACCGCGATCGCGGGCCCGGCCGGCGCGTCGCCGGTGCCATGACACGCGAGGCAGCGCGCCGGCGGCGCGGTCGCGAAGCGCGCGCGGGTCTTCGCGTGGGCCGTCGCCTGCCACGCCGCGAGCTCGGCCGCGTGACACGCCCCGCACGCCGCGCTCCCGGTGTAGTCGCGCGGCGAGGCGGCCGACACCGAGCAGAGGAGGACTACCGCCAAGGCGCCAGAGACGCCGAGGCGCAGAGGAAATGGATCGGGCCCGATCCTGTTCTGCTGGCGCCCTGGCTCTGCTGGCGCCTTGGCGGTAATTCTGCTCACCGCGGCGAGCGTAGCGCGACCGTGGTAATGGTGGCGCGTGACGGTGCACGTGATCGGGCTGACCGGCGGAATCGCGTCGGGGAAGACCACGGTGGCGCGCCTGCTCGCCGAGCGCGGCGCGGCCATCGTCGATGCCGATCAGATCGCGCGCCAGATCGTCGAACCGGGCCAGCCTGCGCTCGCCGAGCTGGTCGCGCGGTTCGGGCCCGCGATCCTCGCGGCCGACGGCACGCTCGACCGGAAGCGGCTGGGCGCGATCGCGTTCTCCGATCCGGACGCGCGCGCCGACCTCGGGCGCATCACGCACCCGCGCATCGCCGCCGCGAGCCAGCAGGCGATCGCGTCGTTCGCCGACGCCGGCGCCGCGGTCGTGTTCTACGAGGCCGCGCTCCTCGTCGAGAACCGCTCGCACGAGGCGCTCGCCGGGTTGATCGTCGTCGCGGCCCCACCCGCCGTGCAAGAGGCGCGGCTGGTCGCGCGCGACGGGCTCACGCTCGACGAGGCGCGCGCGCGCATCGCGGCGCAAGCTCCGCTCGCCGACAAGCTCGCGACCGCGACGTGGGTGATCGAGAACACCGGCGACCTCGACGCGCTCCGGCGCGAGGTCGATCGCGTCGTCGCCGACATCGAGGCCAAGCACGGCAAGATCGCGGTCGCGCCGCGTACCGCAGCGGTCGCACGCGGGGCGGCTGCGCCCGATGCCGCGCTCGTCACCGGTTTCCCCGCGTTCACCGCGCGCCGCATGATCGGCAAGCTGCTCGCCGCCGAGCCGACGACGAAGCTCTACGT
>Ga0335083_10003347_pt1 | contig 20840 bp, 20 predicted proteins | sample Lox_Sample_42_FD_206716 | JGI IMG/M metagenome (GOLD analysis project Ga0335083, IMG submission 206716) | Soil microbial communities from Loxahatchee National Wildlife Refuge, Florida, United States - Lox_Sample_4.2 | ecosystem: Environmental > Terrestrial > Soil > Wetlands | place: USA...
TCTTCGAGGGCCCCGAAGACGCCCGCGGTGTCCTTGGAGTGGAGCTCGCTCAAGCGAGCGTGCAAGCGATTGACGGGCATCCATGCCGACGCCGGCATCACGGTGCGGCCCGAGCGCAGATTCTCGCGCGCCGCGCCGAGCGCCCCGCGAACGCTCGACGGGTTTTCGGCGTCGAGCACCAGCAGGCGCAAGACCTCCTTTCGGGTCGGCCGCGACGAGCGCGCCGCCGCGCGGTCGACCAGCGGCAGGAGCAAGCTCGGATCGAGCGGTTCCCCTTGGGACGAGTCGAGCGAAAGCCGCTCGTAAGCGCCGACGGTGCGCGCGAGCGCCTGAGCTCGCTCGCAATAGCGTCCCATCCAATACATGGCTTCTGCAGTGCTCGAGAGTAACAAGACAGCCTCCGTTGCAGAGACGCTCACGCGTCGTTGACGATCCAAGTGTCCTTGCTGCCGCCGCCCTGGGACGAGTTGACCACGAGCGACCCCTTGCGCAACGCCACGCGCGTGAGGCCGCCCCGCGTCACGTACTGCTCTCGACCCGACAGCACGAACGGCCTGAGATCCAGATGACGCGGCTCGACTCCCTCCGCGCAGAGCGTCGGCGCGGTCGAGAGCGCGACGATCGGCTGCGCGACGAAGTTGCGCGGGTCTCGCGTCACGGCTTGGCGACAGCGCTCGAGCTCGTCCGCCGACGCGACGCTGCCGACGACCACCCCGTAGCCGCCCGACTCGTTCACGGGTTTGACGACGAACTCACTCAGGCGCGAGAGGACGTGGCGGCGCTCGGATTCGTTGACGAGCCGGAAGGTCTCGACGTTCGGCAAGATCGGCTCTTCGCCGAGGTAGTAACGGATGAGATCCGGCACGTAGGAATAGACGAGCTTGTCGTCGGCGACGCCCGCGCCGGGCGCGTTCACGAGCGCGACGCGACCGGCCCGCCAGGCGCGGAGCAAGCCGCGACAACCGAGAACGGACTCGGGATCGAAAGCCTCCGGATCGAGAAAGCCGTCGTCGACACGGCGATAAACGACGTGGACGCGAGAGAGTCCGGCGATCGTCTTCGCGTACACGCAGTCGTCGTCGAGCACCACCAAATCACGCCCCTGCACCAGATCGATGCCCATCCGTTGCGCGAGAAAGCAGTGCTCGAAATACGCCGAGTTATAGACTCCGGGCGTGAGCAAGACGACCTTCGGATCGGCGACGTCGTCCGGTGCGAGCGAGGTCAAGAGCTCGTAGAGCCGCGTCGGATAGCCGTCCACGGGCTGAATGTGCTGCTCGGCGAAGAGCTCCGGAAAGACGCGCTTCGTGACGGCGCGGTTCTCGAGCATGTACGAGACACCGGAAGGAATGCGCAGGTTGTCCTCGAGCACGCAAACCCGACCGTCGGCGCCCCGCACGAGGTCCGTCCCCGAGATGTGCGCCCAAACGCCGTACTTCGGGTGCATGCCGCGGCAGACCTTCCGAAAGTTCTTCGAGCTCTCGAGCAACTCGCCCGGGAAGCGCCCGTCGTGAACCACGCGCTGCTCGTTGTAGAGGTCGTCGATGAAGGCGTTCAACGCGCGCAGCCGTTGCGCGAGGCCCCGTGCGATGCCGTCCCACTCGCTCGCCGGGATCACGCGGGGGATGATGTCGAAGGGCCATTCGCGATCGACGTTGGAGCGCTGGTCGTAGGTCGTGAACGTGATTCCTAGATTCTTGATGTTCGCTTCGGCGGCCCGTTGTCGGGACTTGAGCTCGTCGAGGTCGAGCCCACCGGCGAGCGCGGCCAAGTGACTGAACGCCGCGCGCGGCTCGCCGTTCGCGGCCACGAGCTCGTCGTAGGTGGCGAGTGGGACGTAGGAGTCGAGAAACAGGGCCATGGTGCGCACCTCGTCCTGCCCTTTCAGCAAGACTCACGCCACGCCGCGCACGCGCACACGCGACAGCGCAGATCATGCGACGCGGTGTGAAGGAAACGCACCCGCAACCAACTCCCGAGGGTGGCGCGGGCCGCGCGCGTGCAAGTCCAGCGCGCGTGACACGCGTCGATGCAGGTTCTGCGCAGACCCGACGCCCCGTGTTTTCGCGCGGGCATCGCCCGCCGCAGGCGCCCTAGGCCCGAGCCGGCTCGCCGAGTTCGCGCACGAGAGCGCCCCAGCTCTCGCCGTCTTCGATGCCGAGCTCCTTGGCCATTTCGGCGAGCGCCTTCTCCTCGGCGGGCGTCACCGACCCCGGCGCATCCATCGCTCGAGCCGTCGTCCGCGCGATCGCTTCGGCGTGAGCGAGCAAGCCCGGAAGCTCCTCGACGTCGAATTCCCACTCGTCGGGCGCGTGCGCCAAAAGCACGATGTCGTGCAGCCCTTCGCGCAGGTAAGCCGCGTCGGGGCATTTCGTGAGCCAGCCACGCAGGATGCGCTCGCCGTCTTCACCGATGCCGAAGTGGTTGTGGGCGAGGTCCACGAGACGCTCGCGTCGCTCGGGCGTGAGCGTCCCCGAAGCCCAGGCCACGTAGACGAGCGGGAGGAGCTTCAGCACCTTGTAGTTCGAGTCGCGGATACCGAGCTGCTTGAAGGTCTTGTGTAGTCGGTCGCGCTGCATGCTCGAATGATAGCAACTCGCGGGGTTCGGTGCCGACGCCGCGAGCACGCTGAAGCGAACGTTCGCTCGTCCCTCGCACGCAGAATCTGCGCGCGGCGGCGCTTCGTCACGCGCGCGCCACGCACCGCAAGATTCATTCGCGACCACCGTACGAGCCGCGTGCGCTACGCTCGGGATCGAATGTCGGGTGACGGTACTCCACGACGCGCGGCGAGCGCTGCTGCATCGAGCTTGCGTTTCGACGTGACGACGGGCGACTGGGTCGTCGTGGCCGCGGAGCGCGGGGCGCGGCCCGATGGTTTGGCGGTGACGCCGCCCGAGCGGTCGCCGACCGAGGATTTCGACCCGGAGTGCCCATTTTGCGTGACCGGAGACGCGGTCGTCCTCGACGAGGAGCTCGAGCCGAACGACGCGTCGCGCTGGAGCGTTCGCATGATTGCGAACAAGTACCCCGCGTTGAGGCCGGAGCTCTCGTCCACGCGCCGTCAGCTCGGCTCGATGTTCCACGAGATGGACGGCCACGGTAGCCACGAGGTCCTGATCGAGTCGCCGCACCACGCCGTGGCGCTCACCGATCAGCCGCTCGAACACGTCGAGCGGATGCTGCGGGTGCTCCACCGCCGCTGCCGCGCCCTCGCGCTCGAGCCGGAGCTCGAAGTCGTTCAAATCTTCAAGAACAGCGGCGCCGCGGCGGGCTCCTCGCAGCCGCACCCGCACTTTCAGCTCATCGCCATGCCGATCGTGCCCCGGCAGGTCCGTATCAAGTTCGAGATGGCGGCCGAGCATTTCCAGCTGAACGGACGGAGCGTTTACGCCGACGTGTGCGCCGCCGAGCTCGAGGCGCGGGAGCGGCTCGTCGCCACGAACGCTGATTTCGTGGCGTTCGCGCCCTATGCGTCCCGCGCCCCTTACGAGACGTGGATCGTTCCGCGCGCGCCCGCACCGACGTTCGGTCTCGCTTCCGGCGCGACGCTCGGACCGTTGGCCGACCTGCTCGTCGACACGCTCCGACGGCTGCGCGGCGTGCTCGGTGAAGCGCCCTTCAACCTCGTCATCAACAGCGCTCCGAGACGCCACGCCGACGAGCCCGACTTCGTCTGGCACGTCGAAATCCTGCCGCGTCTCTCGCAACCGGCGGGCTTCGAGATCGCGACGGGCATGGCCATCAACCCGGTGCCCCCCGAGCTCGCCGCCTCCCGCCTGCGCGCGGCCGGCGGCGCGAGCGCGCGCTGACGAGACACCGGGACGCCGCTCGGCGACGGCCCGACGGCCGAAAGACCGCTTCACTGCGCCGGAAAGCGCACGGAGTACGGAACCTTTTCGCCGCTCACCGGTAAGCACGGGAAGCCATGGAAGACGCCGCGCTCGTGCGGAGCATCTTGGAAGGCCAAGAGGACCTTTTCCGCGTGATCGTCGTCCGTTACGAGCGGGCGCTCTTTCGATTTCTCGGGCGGTTCGGCTTCACGCCGGCCGCGCGCGAGGATCTGGCGCAGGAGACGTTCCTACGGGCGTTTCGCGCGCTCGCGAGCTTCGACGCGGCGCGCGGCTCACTCGCGAGTTGGCTCTTCACGATCGCGCGGAACCTCGCCGCGGACGAGCGCGGGCGCACGCGACACCAGCCGGCCGTGGCGGCGCTCGACGCCGCGCCGGAGGCTCGCTCGGAAGGCGACGGCCCCGCCGAGCTCCACGAGCGCGCGGAAGTCCGCGAGCGGATCCGCTGCGCGCTCGCAGGGCTACCCGACGCGCTCCACTCGACCTTCGTGCTCGCGGAGATCGGCGATCTCAGTTTGAAGGAGATCGCCGCCATCGAGGGCTGCGCGCTCGGAACGGTGAAGTCACGCGTGCACCGCGCACGCGAACAGCTGAGAGCGGCGCTCGGCGCCACGGAGAAATCACGATGAGCTGCAGTCAAACCCAAGCCAAACTCACGCGCGGGGAAGCACTCGACGAGGCCGAACGAGACCACGCGCTCGCCTGCTCCGAGTGCGGCGCGCTCGCCGCGAGCTGGGCGACGCTCGACGCGACGCTCGCCGAGCTCGACCCGTGCGTGCCCGAAGGCTTCGCGGACCGGGTGATGGCGAAGATCGGGCGTGAGGTCGAGCAGCGGCGGGGCGACGAAGCGCGCGCGCCGCGACCGCGTTGGTACGAGCGTCGCTGGGCCGGCGTGTTGCTGTCGTCCGCGGCGGCGCTCGTGGCGATCCTGAACGTGGCAAGGTTCGTCGCTTGCGTGCTCGTGCCGGTGCGTTCGTTCGGAGGCGCGCCGTGAGCTCACGGAAGCCGCTCTTGGCGCTCGCCGCCGCGCTGGTCATGCCCGGGCTCGGGCAGGTATATCTCGGGGACTTCGTGAGCGGCGCGTCGCTGCTCTTCGCGATCGGTCTCACGGTGCCGATCTTCGCGCGGCTCGCGCTGTGGGCGCCGGCGAGCTGGCTCTGCATCGTGGTGCTCCTCGGCATCGCCGTCGCGCTCGCGCTCTACGCGGGCTCGGTGTTGCACGCGTACCGGAGCGCGACGCGCGCGCCCGCGGCCGGGCTAAGGTCGTTCCAGCGTCCGACCGTGTACGCGCTCTACGTCGCGGTCGGTTACGTGTTCGTACTCGAGCCGGTCTCGGCGCACGCTCGCGAGCATTGGCTCGAGACGTTCGTCGTGCCGAGCGCCAGCATGGCGCCGACGGTCTTGCCGGGCGATCGCTTCTTCGCCGACAAAACCGTCGGGCAAGGGGGCGGACCGAAGCTCGAACGCGGCGCGCTCGTCGTCTTCACGGATCCGAACGATCCGCGACTCACGTTCGTCAAGCGCGTCGTCGGCCTCGCCGGCGATCGCATCGAGATCACGGGGTCGACCGTGCGCGTCAACGGCGCGGAGATCACGCTCGGTCCGGCCCACGACGCGTTCGCCGCGCTCCACGGCTTGACGGCGACGCACGAGCAGGGGGCGCACGGTTCGTACACGGTGCTGTGGCCGGGCAACGACGGCGCGCAGCAAGCGCCGCACGCGACGGCGACGTACCTCGTGCCGACGGGCTCCGTCTTCGTGCTCGGCGATCAACGCGCTCACGCGGTCGATTCCCGCGTGTTCGGCCCGGTGCCGATCGCCAACGTGAAGGGCATCGCACGTCAGATTTGGTTTTCGCGCGGGCCGAGCGACGGCGTGCGCTGGGGCCGCATCGGGCGCTTGCTCAGCTGACTGTGCAAGGATGCGGTGACGCCCGCCGCCCCACGCTTCACCGGAGAAACGGTCATGTTCAAAACCTCGTCCGCAACGCAATTCCGCTTCATGAGCGTCCTCGCTTTGAGCGCTCTCGCCACGGTCGGGTGCGGCCATGAAGCGACCGCGACACGCGTGCGCTTCGCTGATTTCGATCACGGTGCCTTGAAGGGGTACGACGGTTCGCGTCCCTTGATCATCGAGTTTCAGCCGGGTGAGAGGCTGCCGGTGAACTTGGAGGTCAGCGGCCAAGGCTTCGAGCTCGCGCCGCAGCATCCGCCGCTCGAGCTCGTCGCCACGGAACATTGCTTCGTGCGCGTGGGTTCGGACGGATTTCACTTCAGTCGGGACGGGATGCACTTCGACAAGCCACGCAAACGCGGCACCTTCCGCATCGGGATCTGGTCACGCGCCGGACAGCACGCGAGGCTCGACGTGGTCCTCGTGGGACCGCACGACTAACGACTCTTCGCGCTCGTCGCACTCGCCTGCCCGCGTTTGGCTCGAAAAGCCGATCGCTCGTCTCCTAGGGCGGGGGTCTCCGGCGGAGTGAATCGTCTATACAATTATTTGTATAGACAAACGCCGAGTCACCAACACGGCCCGCGTGGCTTAAAGTGGCGCGAACGATCACGGACACGCCCTCAGGCGCACCTTCACACGCACGACCATCCGGGCGGGCGCGGCCCGCACATTGACGCACCGCAATCACACCTGCTCGCGCAACAGGCGCGCGGCTCGAGGGATTTGGGCCCGTGGTCCGCAGGCACGCGGCTTGCTGCAGAACGCGCCGATGCACCGCGTCGATCGATTGTTCCGCGTCTTTTTCGCGTTCGCGCTCGCCGTGCAAGGCGGTTGTTGGTCGGCGAATGCGAGTTACCCGAGCTCGGGCTCGGGCTCGGTGCTGTACACGCAGTACGTGGTGAACGACGCCGCCGACACGGCGAGTGTCGACTGCTTTTATGCTTGTCTCCGGCGCCCCGCACCCGGTGATCGCCAAGCGTGTTTGAGTCAATGCGACGGCGTGATGCGGGACGTGACGACGGACCCGTGTTCGCCCGTGATCACGCATCCGTGCAGCTACGACGCGCTCGTGCGCTCCGAGCCGCTGCCGCCCGACGACTCAGCCGACGAGAGCCTCGCGGAGGGTGACGACAGCGGCGGCGGGCTCATCGGCGCCGTCGTCGAAGCGGTCACCGACGTGGCCGTATCGCACGACCGAGAGGGCCCTGATTCGGCGCGCGGAAGCCGGCGTCCGGCGGAGCAGCTTCCGCATGCCGGCCCCGCCACGAACCCTCCCCACCCGAACCCGCCCGTCGAACGGCGCATCGCCGAGCCGACCCCCGGCGGTGAGCGGCGCCGCTACCGCGTGGCGCACCCCGAACCGGCCAACAAGGAGTGAGCTGTCACGGATACTGGACGTAGCCGAGCGCCTTCCAGCTCGCGGAGCAGCCGTCCGAGGCGCCGCACGTCGAACTGAGCGTCGGAGTGCTCAAGACGTTGCCGTTGCCGTCCAACATCCAATTCTCGAGCGCGCCGCTGCTAGAGTTGTGCCAGAGCAAGTCGACGTTGCCGTCGCCGTTCGCGTCCGCCGCTCCCACGAGCCGCCACGCGGAGGCACAACCGGACGCCTGACTGCAAGTCGCCGAAAGGTATTGCACGCCCAAGACGGTACCGCTGTCGTCGAGTCGCCAATACCCGAGCTGCCCCGTCCCGGCGTTGTACCAAAGAATGTCCGAGTTTCCGTCGTTGTCGAAGTCCGCGGTCAACATCGGCTTCCAGGCTTGGGCACAGCTGCCGGCGCAGGTCTGCGACACGAATGAAGAGGATAAGAAGGTGCTCCCCTGCATGTGCCAGATCTCCACTTGACCGGTGCTCGCATTGTACCAAGCGAGCCCCTCGGCCGAGGGGCATGGCTGGCCAACGAGCTCCGTCGTGCACGTCGGAATCGACCACACGCGTCCAATCGGCTTCCACTGCGAAGAGCAGCCCGAACCGGCGTCGCAAGTCTGGTTGTAGAACGGCGGAATCGTGACCGTCCCAGCGTCGTTGAACGACCAGACGCCGACTTGTCCCGAAGTCGGGTTGTCCCAGAGAATGGTATTGTCTCCAATCGTATCGACAGGGTGCCAACTATTGCTGCAGCCGCCGCCACTGCCGCAGCCCAAACTCAAGAATTGCGTCCCGGCGACAGTCTCTTTATTGAGTTGCCACGAGCCGATTTGACCGCTGGAAGCGTTTTGCCACATCAGATCGTTCATCGGGAACGGGTTGTCGGACCGGATGGGAATGTTCGTCAGCGCGGCCATCAAATCGGCAAACGCCGTCGTCTTGCCGGTCAACGTATGGTAGTTGGCCGAAAGCGTCGAGCCGCCGGCAGCAAAGATGCTCTTGAGTGAATAGCCTAGCGAGCGCATCCAATTGATGTACACGACGGCGTTACCGACCGCCTGCATGTTGGAGTCGCTGTCAGTTTGACTGACGTAGTTATAAAAACTGGGGAATGCATTACTATAGTAATGCGCCCACATCGTCGCGGTTTCGAGCTGGTCGAACGTGTGCAACGGAGCCTCGTATTCGGCGAGAATGCGTGACAAACCTTCGCCGTTGCTCTTGTAGCAAACCCAGTCGGAAGTGCCCATGAAGCTCTCGCTGAGCTCGGCAGTGAAGAGCGCGAGGAGGAGCTGGACGGGGTCGGCGTCGTGATTGTCGAAGGTCGCGTCCAGGTAGAGCGAACCGCCGCCGCACTCCACGTCGAAATCACACGCATAGTGCATTGCGCCCGCTGAACCGTCGGTAGCCCCGTTCAGTGGAACGATGAAGACCTGGACAGCAGCGCCTTGGGTGCCGAACAGGTTCCGCATGTCGTCGTAAATGGTGCTGTTCGCGAGCGCCGTCACGAACTGTTGGGCGAGAGTCTGCCCTCGCGCCCCGAGGCCGTTGTAGGCATAGACGCTGACGGGCGACGGTTCCGCGGTTCCGATGAACGTGGAAGGGACGAAATCGTTGTCGTGGCGGGTGCACGAGGTCGACGACGCCGTGGCGACGCTCGTGGTGACTTTGGCAACGCTCGTCGGAGACGTCGCCCCCACTGCTGCACGCGCCAACACGGCGGCCTTCGGCGAGCCGCTGAGCGCGTCGGCATCTTGGGCCGTTGCGACGGGATCCGTAGTGCTGGTTGCGGGTGCCGAGCAACCGAGCACGAGCGGAAGGGCTGGAAAGGCCGCGGCAAGGTAACGCACGCTGGTGAGAGCCATGAACACTCCTCGTCAAAAGCCCGCATGTTGCAGGTCCCCGGCGCCTGGTGCGGACGTGATTGCCGATGACTCTCTACATCCGCACGCTCCGAGCGCGCCATAGGAAGTTTGACGACGAGCGAGCTCGCTCTTACGAACTCCGCGCCGTCTCGCTCGCGAACGCCGCTCGCCATCCCTCGAGCGACGTGTCCACGGGCGGCTCGAGCGCGGAGGCGGCGACGACGCCGTCCATGAACGACAGGAAGCGCCCGGCGAAGTTCACGCGCGCGGTCTTCCATGCCGCGCGGAATCCGGGGCTTCTCGCCGACCAGTGAGCGCCGGCGACGACGGTTTCGAAAGCAGCGTCGTTCAACAAGCCTTCTTCACGCTGATAGAAGGAGTCCTCGAAGTGGAAGAAGAGCGCGCGACAGAGATTGACGAATTGCCCGAGCTCCGTTTGCGTGAGCTTCTCGGGACTCACGGAACCGTGCAACCAGGCACTCGCCGCGGCGGGTTCCGCGAGCGCAAGGTGCAATTGGACGATGCGCGACGCGCGGCTGTGCCGGATCGAGATCTGTTGGTTGCGCTTGGTCTGCCGAACTTGGATCCCGAGGTAGATGAGCGAGATCAGAACGGCGAGGCCGCTGACGAAGTTGCCGAGGGACGCAAGATCGGAAAGTGACACGAGCGCGGCCGTTCCGTGGATCGGTGCAGGCTAGCACCTGCCGCCCGCCGTCCGACATGGGCCGCACGCTCGAGGGCGATCGCTCCGCGAACCGCCCCCCTGCGACGCAGCACGGGTGACGCCCCAACCGGCGTCACCCGTGAGCCGTGCGTCGCTCGCCGCTCAGCGAACGTTGCCGCTCGAGGCCCCGCCCGAACCGCCGCGCGATTCGCCGGGCGTGCTCGGGACGCCGGAGCGACCGCCGGACGCGACGTGACCGGCCGAGCCGTCCATGTTCGGACAATCGCCGGAATGATCGCCCGCGCTCGGGCCGCGATCGCCGCCTTCGGGACCGCCGTCGGCAGCGCCTGCTTCACCGTGGCCCGTCGGAGGGCCGGCTTCTCCGCCGCGATCACCGAAGCCCGCCGAGCCCGCCGCACGACCCGCCGATCCGTCGGCATGATCGCCGTCACTCTTGCCCTGATCGTCGCCGTGCTGCGCGCCCGGCGCGCCGGCGGCCGCGTGTCCCCACGCGCTCGCCGAAGACGCCGCGAGCAGGTTGGAGGAGCTCGAGCTCTCGTCCGGCGTGGCCGTCCCCGAGCAAGCCATGGTCAACCCTGCGATCAAAACCCAACGAATGTTCATGAGATTTCTCCTTCGGTCCTTGCGTCTCGAAGGTTCAGGGCCCGGCCCCTCCCACAACGGCTCACGCCGGCGGTCGAAGTACGGAAACGCACGACACCTGCTGCGGAAACGTGCGAGGCAAAATGCGCTGCGCGCGCGGCAGCAGCGCTACTGCTGGTGTTGTTCGCACTGATTGGCGCCGTCGCTCATGTCGCACGTCCACTGGCGGTGGTCGCAGCGACAATCGGCCGCATGAGCCGAGCCCATGCAGGCGTCACCGTCGGGGCAACCGACGACGGAGCAATCGAGCTGATCGGGAGGCCCGCAATCCGGATCACCGCACAAGTTGCCGTGACAGCAGGTGAGATCCTGGCAGCCGGGCTCGCATTGACTGCCGGGGAAGCACTGCATGCCGTCGCCGCAGCTCTCGTCGGTCACGCATTCGTTCGGCGGGGCGCACCACGAGCAGCCGTTGCGCGCCGCGGGGCTGTACCCGTCGCGACAGTTCGTCGCGGCGCCGCACGTCGTGCAGATCCCTTGCATGCACCAGCTGCCGCTCATGCAGTCGGTGTCGCTGGCGCACGGGTCGCCGGCTGGAAAGCGCATCATCGGCGTGCCGCCCGGGCCACCCGGACCGTTCATCCGTCCGGCTTGACTCGCGCTCGTCGCGGGAGCGCCGGCGCCGGCGCCGCCCGTGCCCGGAACCTCTTGGAATAGCTCGTGTGTTCGGAGACAGCCCACCGTGAACGCGGGACCGCACGCAAGGGCGAGGGCTGCGAGGATGTTCCGTGAGAGCATCACTCCGTGACCGAATCGAAGATCAGGGCCGTAGGGTTTCCATTTTGGCTCACGTTCGCCGAAGGAGGTGAGCCATTTTCGCGCGGTCAGGGCCCGGAACCAATAAGAGGTCAGTGACCGCGTGCGCCCCCCCAACGACGGATCCGGGAGGTGAGCTCTCAACGGCAAGCCAAGGTCCCGCCGCGGGAACCGATCGCGCTCGCGCCCGCCGCGCCGGCCTCGGTGGCCGAGCTCGCCGAGCGCATCAGTCGCGGCGACGCCTGGGCCGAAGAGGCGTTTTATCGGCGCCACGTGGCCGGCGTGCGTGCGGTGGTCCGGCGGCTGCTCGGGAGCAGTATGGACGCCGAGGACGTCGTGCAGGACGCCTTCGTCACGGCGTTCGAGATTTGGGGGCAGCTCCGCGATCCGCAACAGGCGGGCCGCTGGCTCCTCACGATTGCGATCCGCAAGGTGCACCGGCGTTTTCGCAAGCGCCGGCTCCTGCGCCTGCTCGGCCTCGATCGCACGACGGACGACACGACGCTCGAGGCGCTCGGCCGATCCGACGCGACCGGCGAAGCGCGCGCCGAGCTCGCGCTGCTCGACCGTGCGCTCGAAAGAGTCTCGGCGGCGGAACGCGTCGCCTGGATGCTGCGTTACGTGGAAGGCATGAGCCTCGACGAGATCGCGGAGAGCTGCGACTGTTCGCTCGCGACGGCCAAGCGCCGCATCGCCGCGGTGCACGAGCGGGTGCGCGCGCACGTCGACCTCACGGAGCCGCGCGATGACTGAGCTTCGCACGCCGCTCAAGCGCGAGCTCGAGGATCCGGCGCCCGAGCACGAGATCCGCCGCATCTGGAGCCGCATTCAGGCGCGGCGCGCTCAGACGCGGGCACGCCGGGAATTGCGGGTGTTCGCTCGCGTCGGGGCGCTCGGCGTCGCGCTCGCGTTCTTCGGCTTGCTGCTCTTGCGCGCGGGGCCGTTCGCGGTGCGACCGCCCGGACCGCTCTTGGTGGGCGGCGCCGCGCCGGCCGTTCTCGACGGTGAACGAGGCGGCGTCGAGCTGTCCGACGGGTCGCACATCGATTTCGGGACGAACGCGAAGCTCGAGGTGGTCGACAACTCCGGGCAAGCGTTCGTCTCCGTGCTCGAAGGCGGCCGCGCGACGTTCGACGTGGTGCCGGGCGGACCGCGACGCTGGACGATCGAGGCCGGGCTCGCGAGCGTCGAAGTCGTCGGCACGCGGTTCACGGTCGATCGGCAGCCGGACGGCGTGGAAGTCTCGGTCGAGCGCGGCATCGTGCTCGTGCGCGGCGAGCGCGTGCCCGATCGCATTCAGCGGCTGACGGCGGGGCAGCGGCTGCGCGTCACGGCCGAGGAAGCGAAAGCCGTCGCGTCGCAGAGCCCGGCGGCCGCGCCGAGCGACGCGCCCGCGCCCGCGCCCGAAACGGCGTCGTCCGCCGCGCTCGCGGCGAGCGCGTCCACGGCGGTCGGGTTCGAGGCGCTCCTTGCGCGCGCCGACGCCGAACGCCGAGCCGGCAACTTGAGCGCCGCCGAGTCGACGCTCGCGGCCGCGATGAGCGCCGCGCCGGATCACGGACGGGCCGCGGTCGCGGCGTTCACGCTCGGTAAGCTCCTGCTCGACGGATCCGGACGTCCCGCCGACGCGGCGCGCGCCTTCTCGCGCGCCGTCGCGCTCGGGCCGCCCGCCGCGATCGCGGAAGACGCGCTCGGTCGTCTCGTCGAGGCCGAGGGCCGGGCCGGTCACACCGAGCGAGCGCGCGCCGCGGCACGGCAGTATGCAGAGCGGTACCCGAACGGGCCCAAGCTGTATGCTGTGACTCGGTGGCTCGGGCAGCACTAGGCCTCACGCTGGTCCTCGCAGCGACGCTGCTCGCCCGTTCGGCTCCCGCCGAAACGCCGCGCACGGACGTGCGTCTCGTGATCGAGGACTGCGTTCCGGGCGTCCTCAATTTGCGCCAAGCGTACGCGGCGGCGGCGCTCGAGCTCGGCCTGGGCGACACCTCGAGCACGTCCACGACCGAACCGGGGCACGTCGAGCTCAGCGCGGTGCTCGCGTGCGACCACGGCGTGAAGGCGCGGCTCACCTTGAAAACCACCGACCAGAGCGCCGCGCGCAGCGTCCCGCTCGACGACGTGCGGTCGAAGGATCGCGCGCGGGTGCTCGCCCTCGCGCTCGCCGAGCTCGTGCGCGCCGAGTGGCGCTGGGTGACGACGGGCAAGAGCGCGGAGGCGGAATCACCGCCCGGCGACGAACGCCACAGCACCGCCGAGCCGGCGCGACAGACGGAGCCCACGCCGAGTCCCGCCGCCGCGGCCGCGGGCACGGGCGCCCCGAAACAGCCGCTCTCTCCGCCGACACCGACGAACGCCCCACGCCAAGCCGCGGGCGACCGCGGTCCTCCGCGCGACGCGGCGACGGATCAGTCACAGGACCAGGACTTGGCGCTCGAGGTGCTCGGCCGAGCGCGCGAGCTCTTCGAAGGACCGACGTTCGCGTACGGCGCGGCCGCGGGAACGCGCTTTCGGCGTTGGTCCGCGGGCGTCGAGGCGCTGTTCGGACGCACGCGCGGCAAGCTCGGCACGGCGAGCGACGGTTTCGCGGACGCACGCGTCGGGTACGAGCTCGTGCGTGCGGCGCGCGGTCGCTGGCTCTTCGGCGTCGAGCCCGGCGTCGCCGGCGGCGTGACCTGGCTCGCCGGCACGGCCGAAACGCCCGCGGTCAAGGTGTCGAACGCGACCGCGCTTTACGCCGACGCGCGGCTCAGCTTCCGCGCGGAGTTCCGTGCCCCCGCGCTCGACCCGACCCTGTCACTCGAAGCCGGTCGCGCCCTCGGCTTCGCCGCGCAAGAGAATCGGACGACGATCGCCGTGACGGGCGGCTGGTTCGCGGGCGGTGCGCTCGGGTTCGTGGTGGGCAAAACCCCTTGAACGAGCGCGTTCGCCGGCCAGAAAGGAGCCCGAACCCACGCTCGGGCTCCCCGGGGGCGGCGCGTCAGTTCACCGCGTCGCTGTTCACGAAGTCATTCGAGAGGCCGGCGAACACGCCGTGGTTCTCGAGGGACGGCGCGTGCTCGGCGAGTCCGTGCACGTCGGCCGCTTCGCTCAAGGCCGCTTCCGCACGCTCGAGCCAGAGCTTCGCGCGGCGACGCTCGAGAGGCGCGAGGGCGCGGTCGCCTTCGTTCGCGTTGACGGCGGCCCAGAAGCTCGAGCTCGAGCGATCGACCTTGTACATGATCGCGGGGTCGAGCTCAGGCAACGTCACGACGCGGGCGCGGAGCGCGAGCAGGCGCTGGTAGGCCGGGGAAGCCTCGAGCTGGCTGAAGTCGCGCGAGCGGCCCTCGTTCTTCACGACGACGTATTCGACGGCGCCGCCGAAGTCGTCGACCAGCTTTTCGAGCTGCGCGACCGAGTCGAACCCGCCGTCCGTCACGTGCCAGAGCACGAGGCGCACGTCCATCTCGCGCGCGTAAGCGAGCACGTCCGTCGCGTCGACCCAGCGGCGGAGCGCGCGGTGACTCTGCGCCGGAAGATCGACCACGACGCGACGATCGGCGCCGAGCGCGCGATCGAGGATTTGATCGGCGCTTTCGAGACGCCCGAGATCGACCGGCTGCGTGTAGTCCGCATAGCTGCGCCGGAGCGCGCCGTGCGATTGATCCGCGTCGAGCGCCGCGAACGCGAGCCCGCGATCGATGAACAATTGCGAGAGCAAGCGCGCGACCACGCTCTTGCCGACGCCGCCCTTTTCTCCGCCAACGAGATGTACCGTACTCATGCGGCCCCCAATCCTTCACCTGCTGAGTGAAGTCAAGCGCCGTCAATCGCACGATGTTGCGCGTGTTTCAACGGCAAAACGGCGAAATGCGCGCGCGCCGAATCCGGTCTTCACTTCACGCACTTTCGAGCTTTCTGCAAATGGTGTTTCGAAAAGCCACAGGCTTGCCGCGCGGTGTGCTCGGCGTACGTTTCGCGCATGACGACGCACGATCATGGTCTTCTCGCCTTGTGTGCCGCGGGGTTCGACACCGCGACGGCCGCCGCTGCGCTGAGCGCGCTCGAACGTGCCCACGTGCGTCTTGCCGACGCGGGGTCGGGCGAATTCGTATGCCGCTGGGTGGACGTGCGCGCGCGCGTGGTGCCGCCCGAAGCCGACACGATCATTCGCACGGTGACGCGCACCACGAACGGCGCGTCGCTCAGCAACACCCATTGGCTCGAAGGCATCGAGCCGCCGCCGTTCAGCGAGTGAAGCGCTACTCGCTCGAGCCGGTGAGCACGACGCAATCGGGGTCGGCGTGGATGTCCGCGTGGTCTATGGTGTAATCTCGTCACCGCGGGAGCTCGATGAAACATTCCTTACGAGGCTTCGTGGGAGCCGCGAGCGTGGTGTCGCTGCTCGTCGGGTGCGGCGGCTCGGATTCGGGCAAGACGCCCGCAGCCGGCAACGGCGCGGCGGGAGCGGCAGCAAGCGGCGGCGCGAGCAGCTCGAACGTCGGCGGCGCGGGCGGTGGCGGTGGTGCGAGCGGCAAGGCGGGGAGCGCCGGCGCCGGCGGAGGCTGTGCGGACGGTCTCATCTCCGGCGATGCGACGTGCCCGTCGAGCCCGAATGCGTTCGTCGCGAGCGACGCCTGCTCGAAAGAAGGCGCAACCTGCCACTATCAACTGGCGACGAGCACACCCGGATTCTGCGTCAACGGTGACTACACCTGTTGCGGCGGAACCTGGCTTGGCGCCGACGAGTGCCCCTCCCCCATCGCGAACGAGCCCGCGGGTTGCCCGAGCGACCTACCGAAAGACACCGACCCCACGAACCCGCCCGCGTGCTCGAGCGCGGGCCTTCAGTGCGGGTACTACCCGGTCTACCTCACGTTCCAACAGGACATCGGTTGTTGCAACGGCGTCTGGCGCGTTTGCGCGCCGTCGAGCCCGGCGAGCTCACCGAACTGCCCCTGCCCCTAGACGCGTTCGTTCCGTGCACGGGTTCATTCGTGCACGGTACGTGTTCACTCCGTGCAGGCGGTCGACGGCAGCGTGTCGATCCATTGGCTCACGAGCGTCTGCGCCGCGTCGTCGATGGCGTAGCTGCCGATTTGGGGCATGCGGCCGTCGTCCGGATCCGCTTGATCCATGCTCTGCCAAATCAGTGAATCGACGGCGGCGCCCGGCTCGAGCAACGTGACCGAGCTGCTCGTGCCGATGGCGCCGTTGATGCCGTCCACGCCGCAGACCTTCGTGTCTTTCAGGGCTACGTCGAAGCGGAGATCGAAGCGGTTGTAGAGGCCGTCGGGACGGTGGCAAAAGGCGCAGTTCGCGTGCAGGTACGAGCGCGCTCGGTCCTCGAGCGGCGCCGTTTCGTCCGCGGGCAGCGGGAGCGGCGCTTGCGTCGAGGGCGGCGTTTCGAACAAGCCGAGCGCGCTGAAGCGATCGAGCTGGTTCACGCCGCCGACGACGCGATTCATCTGCGCGGTCTCGGTGCCGAGCGTGGAACCCGAACCGAGCGTGTGACAATCCAAACAATCCGAGCGGCTCGGGTAGTGCCACGGCACGACGCGCGTCCCCGTGTCGAACATGACTTCGGCGCGGTCGCTCGGCACGAGCGTGGCCCCGGTCTGCGCTTCGTCCCACTCGTAGGTGTAGCCGACCCAGTCGCCCGCCGGTGAGTCGTTCGTCGTGCTCGTGTGCATCAGCAAGCGCGTTTCGACCAGCTTGTCGTCGAACGAGAAGCTCTTCACCATCACGGTCCCGATTGGGAAATCCCAACGGCCGTCGTCGGCGTCGCCCGCCGGGCACTCCGAAGGCGTCGCGGCGCAGTCACGCACGTGGATCTTTTTGGCCGCCGGCAGAATGAAGGCGCGCGCTTTGTCGGCCGAGTCCGACCAGAGCGGACTGTTCACTTCGTACGTGACGGCGCTCGCGGCGGGCATTCTCGGATCAGTGGGATCGACGCAACCCGTATCGACGAGGTTTGCCGCGGGCGTCGCGCCCTCCGCCGGGATCACGCAAGAAACGCCCGCGTTACCGCCCGCGCCTGCGGTAGGAGCACCACCCACACCGCCGCTGCCGGCAAGTGCGGCGCTCGCGCCCGCTCCGTCGTGATCCACTGCGCCGTTCCCACACGCGCTCGCGAGAACGAGCACGCCGAGCCGCGCGAAGAAGTCGAAGTTCGACTCGAGCCTGCGCTCTCGGACGGACCGAGGATCCGTGTATAGTTTCTCGATCGAGGCCAAGCGCTTCACGATAGCATTTCGGAACTCGCGGACGCTCGCGCTGCGCGGTGTCCCAGAAAGGTCCACTTTGAAGACGCGTCGCTGGCTACATCGAAGCTCGCTTGCCGCCGTGCTGCTCTCCCTCTGCTCCGCGTGTGATTCGCACAGCCACGCGAGCGGTGGGTCGGGCGGCAGCGGAACCGCCGGTACAACGAGTGGTTCGACGGGCGGCACGGGCGGCGATGCGACGTCCACCGCGGGCACGGGCGGCGACACGACGTCCACGGCGGGCACGGGCGGGACGACCGGTACGGCGGCAGGTGGAACGACCACCGGAGGCTCGAGCGGCTCCGGCGGATCGAGCGGCATGGTCACGACGAACGTCGATCAATCGGTCACGCAGCGCGGCGGCGATTCGGCGCGGACCGCGCATTGGGTGAACGCCGCGTTCACGACCGACAACGTCGCGAAGATGGCGATGGACGCCGACTTCAAGGCGACGTTCAGCGGTGAAATGAGCGCCGTGCCGCTCTTCTTGGCCAGCACCACGCCGGGCAAGGGCATCTTCTTCGCGGCGACGACGCAAAATGACGTCTTCGCGCTCGACGAGACGACGGGCGCGACGCTCTGGACGAAAAACATCGGGGCCGAGCGCACGGGCGGCCCGGGCCCCGGCATCAAGAACCGCGGCATCGTCAGCACGCCCGTCATCGACCCGGTGAAGCGCGTGATTTACGTCGCCGCGTCGATGGCCTCAGGCACCCACGAGATCCACGCGCTGTCCATCGACGACAACGGAACCGAAGTCGCGGGCTGGCCCGTGGACGTTTCGAAGGTGAGCGCCGGGAGCGTCTCCTTCAACTCGAGCGATCAAAACCAGCGGAGCGCGCTCTCCTTGGTCGACGGGATCCTGTACGTCGCGTTCGGCGGCTATTACGGCGACGGCGGCAACTATCACGGTTGGGTCGTCAGCGTGAACATCGGCGATCCGACGAAGGTCGCGGGCTGGGCGACGCTCGGTTCGCAAGAGGGCATTTGGGCCGCGGGCGGGATGGCCTCGGACGGCAACGGCGTGTTCGCCATCACGGGCAACGGCAGCGCCACCACGCGAGACAAGAGCGACAGTGAGGAGGTCATTCGCATCACGGGCATGTCCGTCCCGAACCGTGACGACAGTAACCTCTTTTATCCGGACATCTGGTCGACCGGCATGAACAACGGCGACAGGGATTTCGGCTCGTGCAGCCCCGCGGTCTTCAGCGTTCCCGGCTCCACGCCGAGCAAGCTCGTCGTCGCGCCCGCCAAGCCCGGCCACGTGTACTTCCTCGACGACGCGAAGCTCGGCGGCGGCAGTGGTCAGCTCACCGATCTCGTCGTCGGCGACACGGCGAAGGAGTCCGTGTACGCGGCGCCGAGCGTGTATCGGAGCGGCAGCGACACCTGGCTCGTGCTGAGCACGCAGCTCGGCTCGGTCTGCCCGGCGGGCGTCTCGAACGGCAACCTCATGGGCATCCACATGCAGGCGGGCAGCCCGCCCACGCCCGAAATCAAGTGGTGCGCCAGCATGAACAGCACCGACGACGAGGTGCGCCGCCGCTCACCGATCTCGACCAACAGCGACGACAACGGCGCCGATCCGGTCGTGTGGTTCATGAGCGGCTCGAGCTTGGTCGCTTTCAAAGGCGACACCGGTGACGCGATCCCGTTCACGGGCGGCACTTGTGACGGCGTGCATCGCTTCACCTCGCCCATCTCCGCGAACGGCCGCATCATCGTCGGCGGCGACGGGCACTTGTGCTCGTGGTCGGTGCACTGAGCCGGCGCGGACCCTCAGAGCGCGGGCGGCGGGCCTTTCGGGGGCGGCGGCGGCAAGGCCGGGCAGACACCCGGGCTCAACTGATCGAGCATGAAATCGTAGGAGATGTGGTTGTCCACCTCGGGCTGCGGACTCACCGCGCCGAGATAGAGGCGATCGGCGTTCGGGTCCGCCGCCAACGCGAGGCCGTCGTCGGCACTCGGCAAGCCCGATTGATCCGACGAGATCCAGGTCCCGTCGGTCGTGTAGCGGGCGAGGAACCAATCGTCGAAACCGTCGGCCGCGTACGCGTTGCCGTCGAGGCTGCCGGACACCGCGCCCGTGACGACGACATCGCCTTCGTGATCGACGGCGACGGCGAGGCCTTCGGCGATGCCCGTCTGCGGCCCGCGCTCACGCGCCCAAATCCGGTTGCCGTTCGCGTCGTATTTCGCGAGAAAGAACTCGCCTCCGTTGGTGATGCCGCTGCCGTCGAGCGCTTCGGTGGTGAAGCCCACGACGTAGGCATTGCCTGCGGGGTCCGTCGCCACTCCGTGTGCGAAATCGCCCTGGGCGGAGCCGTCCAAGACCGACCACTCCACCGCGCCCGTCGCGTCCAACTTCACGAGGAAGTAGTCCGATTGGCCGAGCCCCGGTTGACCCTCGAAGTCGCCTCCGGAAGTGTACCCCGTGACGTAAAGGTTCCCCGCGGCGTCCGCCGCCAGCGAGCGTGCCTCGATGTGGGAGACACCGGTACCGAGCTCACGCGTAAAACCTCGATTGCCGTTCGTGTCGAACTGGACGACGAAGAGGCTGTCCCAGCCCGAGGCCGACGCGCCGTCGAGGCTGCCGTTCGTGGTGCCGGCGACGTACGCGTTGCCGGCGGCGTCGACCGCGAGGCTCCAGGGCCTGTCATCGCCCGCTGAGCCGAACTGCCGCCGCCAGAGCAGGTTCCCCGAGCCGTCGTACTCGGCAAGGAACGCGTCGAGGCCGCCTGCACTCGGGGTCCCGTCGAGCGAGCCCCCGGTCACGCCCGCAACGTAGACGACGTTGCCCACCGTCGCGACGGCCGCGGCGGTGTCGTCACCGCTCGAGCCGAACTGTTGCGTCCAAAGGCGGTTGCCCGCCGCGTCGAATTTGAGCACGGCGCCCATCACGCCGCTGATCGTGACGCCTTCGAGTCCCGCCGTTTCACCGACGAGGTACACGGCCCCTTGCGCATCGACGGCGACTCCCAGCGTCTCGTCGTTGCCGGGCGCCGCGACCACGTCGCTGAGGCCGACCTTTTCGCAGCTGCGCGTCGCGGAACCGCAGGTGCCCTGGCCGTCGCAGACGAGTCCGGGCCCGCACTGCGTTCCGGCCGGCGCAAGTCCCCCGCCGCACGTGCCGGCCGTCTCATCACACGTGCCCGCAAGGTGGCACGCGTCCGTCGCCGCGCAGACCACCGGCTGACTGCCGACGCACACGCCGCTCTGACACGTGTCCTGACGGGTACACGCGTTGCCGTCGTCGCATGCGGCGCCGTCCGCCAACGCGAGACACGGGTTCGCCGAGCCCGCGATCCCTACTCCCGAGCCGAGCGTCACCGTGCCGCCTTGAACGCAGCCGTTCGGCACGCTGCTGTTCGCGCCGAGCGACACGGCGCCCGCGGGAGCGACGATCGACCCTGCGAACGCGAGCCCCGCGCCGAGCGTGACGCTCGCCCCGCTGTAGAGAGTGACGTGCGTGGGA